>Ga0164243_10009975_pt1 | contig 13709 bp, 14 predicted proteins | sample OricompcompostOP_FD_108781 | JGI IMG/M metagenome (GOLD analysis project Ga0164243, IMG submission 108781) | Organic Plus compost microbial communities from Emeryville, California, USA - Original compost - Organic plus compost (OP) | ecosystem: Engineered > Solid waste > Mixed feedstock >... | reverse complement strand
GTCCTCGATGCGGGTGCACGGCCGCGACGGCGAGACGTGCCCGGTCTGCGGCGACCGGATCCGGAGCGTGAAGTTCGCCGACCGCTCGTTCCAGTACTGTCCGACGTGCCAGACGGACGGGCGACCGCTCGCGGACCGGGTGCTGTCCCGGCTCGTCAAGTAGGCGAGCATGGAACTGCCGCCCGACCCCGCCTACGACGAGCTCTACGTGTGGTCGATGGGTCGACCGGGATTCATCCTCCAGCATGTCGTTCCTCGCACGACTGGCCGCGGCTCCCGCTGCCCGCCGACCGCGGCGCGATGACGGCGGCGGACGTGCTCGCAGCGCCCGAGTCGGAGCGCGCCGAGCGGATCGACGCGCTGTGCGCGGAGGTGTGGGCCGCCTACGCCGAGGCGCAGGAGGCGGTGCGAGCGCTCGTCGCCGAACGGCTCCCGGCCGGCTTCCGCGCGTCGTAGGCTCGTCGCCATGGCGATGCCCCGGAGGATCGATGTCGAGGACTTCCTCGCCCAGCTTCCGCGGGTCGCCCGCCCGCACCTCGACGAGCTCCGAGCGCTGAGCCTCGCGGCGGACCCGCGCATCGAGGAGACGCTGCACTGGAACCAGCCGGCTTACGTCATCGACGGTGTGCGGCAGTGGCTGCTCCAGGCGTGGAAGGCCCACGCCTCCCTCCGATTCCCGACTCGGATGTTCGCCGCGCACGCCGCGGCGGTCGCGGCCGCCGGCTACGAGGCCGGGGAGGGATTCGTCAAGCTGCCCTACGACCGTCCGATTCCCGCCGAGCTCTGCGCGGGCCTCATGCAGGCGCGGATCGCGGAGTTCGACGCGACCGGCGCGAAGTGGACCGACGACTGAGCTCCATCCCCGGCTAGCCGGTCGTCACGACGAGGTCCGCCCGGGCTGGCGTCCCGTCGGCGGCGAAGAACGCGTCCTCGAGCTCCTGCCAGCGCGCCCAGTGCCCGCGCTCCGCCTCGCCGTCGCGGGCGAGCCCGCGGGCGAGCCGGACCGCGCGCGGTGCCTCGACCCAGACGCGCAGCGCGAGCCGCCCGGCGATCGCGCGGCGCGTGACCGAGACGCCCTCGAGCACGAGCAGGGGGCCGGCCGGGAGCGGCACGGGCTCGGGCAGCAGCCCGAGGCCCTCGGGATCGCCGTACCAGTCGCGTCGCCGGTACGCCGAGTCGCGGCCGGCGAGGAACGGCTCGACGACCTCCCTGAGGAGCCGCGGCCACCACGTCGTCCCCGATGGGTCGAGGTCGGTCCAGCCGACGAACTCGTCGACGCCGACGACCGGGGCGCCCGTCTCGGCCGCGAGCTGCGCGGCGAGCGTCGACTTGCCCGACCCGGCCGGGCCGTCGATGCCCACGATCCCCGGGGCGCCGGCATCAAGGGGCCCGAGCGCGGCGAGGATCTCGTCGACGGGGCGCACCCGGCAAGTATGGCGGCCTGCGATGCTGGGGAGGTGAACGTCTGGTCCTTCGACGCGCCCATCGAGACCGAGCGGCTCGTCCTCCGGCCGTTCCGCGCCGACGATCTCGACGACGTCGTCGCGTTCCACCATGATCCCGAGGTGCAGCGGTTCACGCCGTGGAGCGCCCGCACCCGCGACGAGACCGCAGGCGCCCTCGCGGAATGGGTCCTCCGCGTCGCCGCCGCCGCGCCGGGCGACGTCATCGACTACGGCATCGAGGAGCGCGCGAGCGGCAGCGTCATCGGCTCGGTCATCGTCTTCCGCGGGATCGACGGTGGCGCGGAGGTCGGCTACGCGCTCCGCCGCGACCGCTGGGGTCTCGGCCTCGCGAGCGAGGCGGTCGCCGCGATGCTCGCGGCCGCGGAGACCGCGTTCGGCGTCACGCACTGGTCCGCGCGGATCGAACGCGGGAACGAGGCGTCGATCCGCCTCATCGAGCGGCTCGGCTTCACCCGCGAGGGCGAGCCCGGAGCCGGTCCGCTCCGCTTCATGCGACCTGCCGCGAATCCCTAGGCTGGTGCCGAGCCGCGCGACGCGGGAGGCAGGAGGCAACCGATGAAGCTCGCCACGATCCGCACCCCGGACGGCACGGCCGTCGTCCGCATCGACGGGGACGCCGCGACGGTCGTGGAGGGCGTGGCCGACGTCGGCGAGCTGCTGCGAACGATCGGGATCGGCGGCGTCGCCGCGGCCGCGGGACCCGCTCGTCCGGCGGCCGGCCTCGACTATGCGCCGCTCGTGCCCGAGCCGAGCAAGATCGTCTGCGTCGGCCTCAACTACCGCGCGCACATCCTCGAGACGAAGCGCGACTTCCCGGCGCATCCGACGCTGTTCGCGAAGTTCGCCGACGGCCTGCTCGGCGCGAACGACGACATCGTCGTCCCGGTCGAGGACACGACGGACGTCGACTGGGAGGGCGAGCTCGTCATCGTCATCGGCCGCGAGGTCCGGCGCGCCCGGGGCGCCGAGGCCGAGGCGGCGATCGCCGGCTATGCCGCGGCGAACGACATCTCCATGCGCGACTGGCAGTACCGGACGACCCAGTGGGACCAGGGCAAGATCTGGCAGGCCACGACGCCGGTCGGGCCGGTGCTCGCGACGCCCGAGGAGATCCCCTTCCAGGCGCGGATCACGACCTCGGTGAACGGCGAGGTCAAGCAGGAGGGCGAGATCCACGACCTCGTGTTCGGCCCGGCCGCCCTCGTCGAGTACATCTCGACGATCACGACGCTGCGTCCCGGCGACCTCATCCTCACCGGCACCCCCGGCGGCGTCGGCCACGTCAGGACGCCGCCGGAGTTCCTGTCGCCGGGGGACACCGTGACCGTCTCGATCGACGGCATCGGGACGCTGACGAACCGGCTGGTCGCCGGCTGATGGCCGCTGCCGGACGGACCGGCGGTCGCGTCGCGGCCGCGATCTCCGGCATCGTGCTGCTCGCCGTCACGGTCACCGGCGCGCTCCTGCCGCCGGCCGGCGCCGGCGGCGCGCATCCCGTCGCGACGATCCGCGTCGTCGACGAGACGTACAAGGTCGAGCTCGCGAGCCCCCGGGCGCTCGCGATCGCCCGGCAGCTGCTCGGCCGCGAGATCCCGCCGATGATCCCGAACGGGCGGATCGTCCGCGGCGATCCCGGCCCGAACGCGCCCTGGTCCTGGCACATCGACCCGACGACGTTCGACTGGGCGGACATCACGACCGAGGTCTGCGACGGCCTCCCCGAGTACGTCGAGGACGGCACGCTCACGAGCGACTGGTACTGCCCCTGGTCGGCCGAAGTGATCGCGATCGAATGACGAGGCCCGCGATGGCCGACATCGTCGGCTGGGACGTGCGCACCTGGTCGAGGGCCGTCGAATGCTGGGAGCGCGCCGTCGCCGAGCAGGAGGCGCGCCTCGGCCGCCCGCTCGACGTCCTCGAGATCGGCGCGGGCCCGGGCGGGCCCTCGCTCTGGCTCGCGCTGCGCGGCCACCGCGTCGTCACCTCGAACCTCGACAACACCGAGCTCCTCGCCCGCCCGCTCCACGAGCGCTACGGCGTCGCCGAACGGATCGACTACCGCGACCTCGACGTCGTCGCGGGGCTCCCGTATCGAGACGCGTTCGACGTCGTCGTGTTCAAGTCGGTGCTCGGCGGCCTCGGCGCCGACGATCCGCAGCTCGCCCGCCGCGCCCTCGCCGAGCTCCGCGCGGCGCTGCGCCCCGGCGGCCTCCTGCTCTGGGCCGAGAACCTCCGCGGCACGCTCCTCCACCGCGCCGCGCGCTGGGCCGCCTACCGCATCCGCCGCGCGCGCACGTGGCACTACCTCGCGCTCCGCCGCCTCCGCGAGCTGCTCGCGGGCGCCTTCGCGGACGTCGAGCTCCACACCGGCGGGACGCTCGCCGTGCTCGGCACGAGCGAGCGGGCCCGCGGGCGGCTCGCCGCGATCGACCAGGCCGTCCTCGACCGGCTCCAGCCGCCCTCCTGGCACTACATGGCGTATGGGACGGCACGGCGCCCGCAGTCCGAGTAGCCGGATCGCGCGCGGCCGAGCGGCGCATCGGGACCGGCGGGTATCGTCGGCACCATGCTCGCGACGATGCTCTACGGTCCCGGTGACATCCGATTCGAGGAGCACGACGACCCGGTCATCGCCGAGCCGGCCGACGCGATCGTCCGCGTCATCGCCTCCTGCGTCTGCGGCTCCGACCTCTGGCCGTACCGCGGCGTCACGCCGACCCCCAGGCCCCGGACGATCGGGCACGAGTGCCTCGGCGAGGTCGTCGAGGTCGGCTCCGCCGTCCGCGGCTTCCGCCCGGGCGACCGCGTCATCGTGCCGTTCGACCACTGCGACGGCACCTGCCCGCACTGCCTCGCCGGCGCGCAGTCCGGCTGCGTCAACCTCGGCTTCACGACGTCCGGCCAGGCCGAGCTCGCCCGGGTGAACCAGGCCGACGGCTCCCTCGTCGCGATCCCCGACGGCGTCCCCGAGGACCTCGTCCCCTCGCTGCTCACGCTGAGCGACGTCATGCCGACCGGCTGGCACGCCGCCGTCTCCGCCGGCGTCGCACCCGGCGCGACCGCGGTCGTCGTCGGCGACGGCGCGGTCGGGCTGTGCGGCGTCATCGCCGCCCGCGTGCTCGGCGCCGAGCGGATCATCGCGCTGTCCCGGAACCCGCGCCGTCAGGAGCTCGCCCGCGCGTTTGGGGCGACCGACGTCCTCCCCGAGCGCGGACGGGAGGCGGTCGCCGCGGTCCTCGAGCTCACCGACGGCATCGGCGCGGATGCGACGCTCGAGTGCGTCGGCATGGAGGACTCGGTCGAGACCGCGTTCGCCGTCGCACGGCCCGGCTCGCGCGTCGGCATGGTCGGCGTGCCGAACGGCGTCACCGCCTTCCCGATCGGCTCCGCCTTCGACCGGAACGTCGGCTTCGCCGGCGGCATGGCGCCCGTCCGCAAGTACCTGCCCGAGCTCCTCCCGCTCGTCCTCGACCGGGCGATCGAGCCGGGGCGCGTGTTCGACGGGGAGTTCGCGCTCGCCGATGTCGCCGACGCCTACCGGGTGATGAACGAGCGGACCGTCGTCAAGGCGTTCCTGCGGCCCTGAGCATCCCGCCGCTCAGCCCGGCAGTCCGAAGAGTCCGAGCCACCACGCCGCCGCGAACGGGTAGCCGACGAAGATCACCGCGTCGACGAGGAAGTGCGCGATGACGAGCGGCAGCGTCCGTCCGCCGAGCCAGCGCCCGAGGCGCCCGCGCTCCCGGGTGAAGGCCCAGCCGAAGAACAGGCCGAGGACGAGATTGCCGGCGAAGGCGCCCCAGCCCTGGTACAGGTGGTACGCGCCGCGGATGGTCGCCGAGAGGACGATGATCGGCCACGTCCGCCAGCCGAGCTCGCGGAGCCTCGCGAAGAGGTAGCCGATCATGATGATCTCCTCCTGCATCCCGGAGCGCAGCGCCGAGAGCAGCAGGACGGGGACGGTGTACCAGTGGTCGGCGAGCCCCGCCGGGTTCACCGCGACGGTGATGCCGAGCGCACGCCCCGCGAGGTAGACGGCGATGCCGCCGGCACCCACGCAGAGCGCGAGCAGCGCGCCCCAGCCGAGATCGCGGCCGGGGCGGTCGAACGCGAGCCCGAGCCGACCGAGGCGCGGCCGGGTCGCGCTCCACAGCAGCCAGCACACGAGCGCGACCGGCATGAGATCGAAGAAGATGCCGAGCAGCTGATAGACGAGGTCGAAGAGCTCGCGGCTCGAGAGCGCCGGGTTGAGCGTCGCGGTCTGCTGGCCAAGGGGGGTCGACCAGGTCGAGCGGTCGATGATCGTGACGACCGAGTACACCGCCGACTGGCCGAGCGACAGCCCGAGGACGATGAGGATCTCCGCCCTGAGCCGCCCTCTGCTCGCCCCGGTCACGCTGCGATCGTACGGGCTCGGGACCGGACGCTACGTTGGTTGGCATGCACCGGCGAATGCGAGTCCCCGCGCTCGCGCTCGTCGCGGCGCTCGCGGCCGCGGGCCTCGTCGGCTGCGCGACGCAGTCGCGGATCGTCGAGGACTCCGCCATTGCGATCGGCGTGGGCGTCCCGTTCACCGGCGTCGAGCCCTCCGCCCCGGACGCGACGCTCGCCGACCTCGCCGTCGCCGCCGCGACGCTCTCCGGCTTCTCCTTCGTCGACGAGACCGGTGCCTCCGTCCCTGACCCGTCGTTCGGCACGGCGACGCTCGTCTCCGAGCAGCCGCTCGTCGTCCGGTACACCGTCGCCGACGGCCTGCGCTGGTCGGACGGCGCGCCCGTCGACGCGGTCGACCTGCTCCTCGACTGGGCGGCGCGCGGCCCCGCCTTCCCCGGCGCCGGCTTCGGCGCGGCGCCCGACCCCGGGCTCGACGGCGCGCGCGGGGCCGAGCTCAGCGCGGACCGCAAGTCGCTCACCGTGACGTTCGACGCGGACGCGGACTGGGGCGCCGCGTTCCGGGCGCCGCTGCCCGCGCATGCCGCCGCGGAGCGCGCCCTCGTGATCGACGACCCGGAGGCCGCGAAGGACGCGGTCATCGACGCCGTCGGCGCCGCCGAGCACGGCGATTCGCGAGCGCTCGCCGCGCTCGCCTCGGCGTGGACCTCGCTCCTCGACCCGGCCCTCGGCGGCGCCCCGTCGAGCGGCCCGTACGTGCTCGACTCGGCCGACGCCGACGCCGTCGTCCTCGCGGCGAACGAGGCCTACCGCGGAGAGCGGGACCCGGTCTTCGCCCGGTACGAGATCCGCACCATCGCCGACCCCACCGCCACGATCCAGGCGCTCGAGATCGGCCGGGTCCAGGCCGTGCAGCTGGCGTGGAACAAGCCGCTCGAGGACGCGCTGCGGCGCATCGGCGCCGACGTCGCGGTCCTCCCGCCGGGCGACGCGCCGAGCGTGCTCATCGGCTGGTTCCGGCACGGCGTGCGCGGCTTCGCGCCGAAGGCCGACGGCGCGGGCATCCTGTGGAATCCCTGGGCATGGGAACCGGTCACCGCGGAAGGGCTTTGAGGATACGCACAACTGCGTTTCCGATAGGTAACGTTTTTGTCCTGGGTTTGGCAACCCTTTGTTCAGCGAGTGAGGATCTATGGGTCCATGCCGAGCCGGTATATTCCGCGCCCTCGGCGACGCTCCCTTGCACAGGAGGTATCCAACAGTGAACAAGAAGCGCCTCGCGCTGGGTGGCGCCGCGGCTCTCGCGGCGGCTGCGCTCGCGCTCACCGGCTGCTCGTCCGGCGGCGGCAGCACGCCGTCCTCCTCGGCCGCGGCGGGCTCGCTCGTCACCGTCGAGAACAACGAGCCCCAGCACGGCCTCATCCCCGCCATCACCAACGAGGTCGGCGGCGGCCTCGTCCTGCAGAACATCTTCGCGATGCCGATCTACTACGACGCCGACGGCGGCCTGCAGTACGACGCCGCGGAGTCGATCGAGTCCGACGACAACGTCACGTGGACGATCAAGCTCAAGGCCGACCAGACGTTCTCCGACGGGACGCCGGTCACCTCCGACTCGTTCATCAAGGCGTGGCAGTACGCCGCGTCCGACCCGGAGTTCGAGAACGAGTGGTGGTTCGCGAATTTCAAGGGCTATGAGGAGGGCGAGAACTCGCTCGCGCTCGAGAAGATCGACGACACGACGTTCACCGTCGAGCTCGCGGCGCCGCAGGCGGACTTCCCGCTGAGCCTCGGCTACACGGTGTTCGCGCCGCTGCCGGACTCGTTCTTCGACGACCCCGACGCCTTCGGCGAGGCGCCCATCGGCAACGGCCCGTACAAGGTCGAGTCGTGGACGCACGACCAGGACATCGTCCTCGTCCCGAACGACTCGTACACCGGCCCGCGCAAGCCGCAGAACGCCGGCATCGACCTCATCGCCTACTCCGACCTCGGCGCCGCCTACACGGACGTGCTCGCCGACAACCTCGACATCACCAAGAGCGTGCCGGACACCGCGTACCAGACGTTCGAGAGCGACCTCGGCGACCGCGCGGTGAACCAGCCCGCGGCCGTGTGGCAGGGCCTCACCATCCCGCAGAACCTCGCGCACTTCAGCGGTGAGGAGGGCAACCTCCGACGGCAGGCGATCTCCTACGCGATCGACCGCGACACGATCACGCAGCAGATCTTCAACGGGACCCGCACCCCGGCCGTCGACTTCACCTCGCCGGTCATCAGCGGGTGGTCGGACGACATCCCCGGCTCCGAGGTCACGAAGTACGACCCGGACAAGGCGAAGCAGCTGTGGGCGCAGGCCGACGCCATCTCGCCGTGGGACGGGCAGTTCAAGATCGCGTACAACGCCGACGGCGGCCACCAGCCGTGGGTCGACGCGGTCGCGAACGGGCTGAAGAACGTGCTCGGCATCGACGCGGCGGGCGTCTCGTACCCCGACTTCGCGACGCTGCGCACGGAGATCAAGAACCGGACCGTCGGGGCGGCGACCCGCGCCGGCTGGCAGTTCGACTACCCGGCTCCGTACAACATCCTCGGCGCGCTGTTCATCACGGGCGCGGGCTCGAACGACGGCGACTACTCGAACCCCGAGTACGACGATCTCGTGACGAAGGGCGCGACCGCCGACTCGCTCGAGGAGTCGAACCAGTACTTCGAGCAGGCGCAGGAGGTCCTGTTCAAGGACCTCCCGGTCCTCCCGCTCTGGTACAGCAACGCCACGGCCGCCTACTCGACGAAGGTCTCCAACGTCGTGTTCGGCTGGGACAGCTGGCCGATCCTTTACCAGGTCACCAAGTCCGAGTAAGGATCAGCCGACACGGCTCCCGTGGGGCGGCGCTACGGCGCCGTCCCACGGACCATGTCGGGACAGCCCACCGACCACCTCGAGAACCACATGCTCTGGTACATCGGCCGCCGCATCCTGCAGGCGATCCCCGTCTTCCTGGGGACGACCCTGCTCATCTACGCGATGGTGTTCGCGCTCCCCGGCGACCCGGCCCTCGCGATGTTCGGCGACAAGACGCCGACGGAGTCTCAGCTCGCGGCGATCCACGAGAAGTACCATCTCGACCAGCCATTCCTCATCCGCTACTTCATCTACCTCGGCGACGTCCTCCAGGGGAACCTCGGCGACACGTTCCGCGGCCAGCCGGTCAACGACATCCTCGCCCGCACGTTCCCGACGACGCTGCGCCTCGCGCTCCTCGCGGTCCTCATCGAGCTCATCCTCGGCGTCCTCGTCGGCCTCATCGCGGGCCTGCGGAAGAACGGCGTCTTCGACTACGCCTCGATGCTCGTCAGCCTCGTCCTCATCTCGATGCCCGTCTTCGTCATCGCGTTCGTCGCGCAGTGGTTCCTCGGCCTGCAGTTCGGCTGGTTCTCGCCGACCGTCGGCAAGGGCGCCCCATGGGAGGACCTGATACTTCCGGCCATCGTCCTGGCCGCCCTCAACTTCGCCTACGTCGTCCGCCTCACCCGGGCCTCGGTCATCGAGACGAGCCAGCAGGACTTCGTCCGCGTCGCCTACGGGAAGGGCCTTCCCGCCCGCCGCGTCATCCCGGTCCACATCCTGCGCAACTCGCTCATCCCGGTCACGACGAATCTCGCCGCCGACTTCGGCATCCTCATCGTCGGCGCGACGGTCACCGAGGGGATCTTCAACGTGCCCGGCGTCGGCAACGAGCTGTTCCACGCGATCAACCGCCATGACGCCCCGGAGATCGTCTCGATCGTCACCGTGCTCGTGCTCATCTACGTCGGGGTCAACCTGCTCATCGACCTCCTGTACGGCGTGCTCGACCCGAGGATCCGCTATGTCAAGAGCTGAACCCGTCCGCCAGGCGCCGCGCTACGTCGCCGAGATCGACGATGCCGGACTCGGCGCCGTCGACGCGGTGCGCGTGAGCGACAGGAAGTCGAACCTCTGGCTCGACGCGTGGCGCGACCTGCGCAAGCAGTGGATGTTCTGGGCCGCCGCGACCATCATCGCGCTCGCGATCGTCGTCGCGATCTTCCCCGGCCTGTTCACCCAGACCCCGCCGAACAACGACTGCTTCCTGCAGAACTCGAACGCGGGCCCCGCGCCGGGCCACCCGCTCGGCTTCACGAAGCAGGGCTGCGACATCTACTCCAGAGTCATCCACGGGACCTCGACCTCGCTCTCGGTGGGCGTCATCGTGACGCTCCTCACCGCGTTCATGGGCATCGTGCTCGGCGCCTTCGCCGGCTACTTCGGCGGCTGGCTCGACTCGGTGCTCATGCGCATCGGCGACATCTTCTTCGCGATCCCGTACATCCTCGCCGCCGTCGTCATCATGTCGATGTTCCTCAACGACCGGAACATCCTCATCATCTCGCTCGCGATCGGCTTCTTCTCGTGGCCGTCGACGGCGCGCATCCTGCGATCAGAGGTGCTCCGCGTCAAGCAGTCGGACTACGTCATGGCCTCCGAGGCGCTCGGGCTCAGCCGGGTGCGGACGATGTTCGCCCACGTCCTGCCGAACGCGATCGCCCCGGTCATCATCGTCTCGACCGTCGGCATGGCCGCGGCGATCGCCGCGGAGGCGACGCTGTCGTTCCTCGGCGTCGGCCTGCCGAACAACGTCTACATGTCCTGGGGGAACGACATCTCGCAGGCGCAGGTCGACCTGCGGACGAACCCGATGGCACTCGTCTACCCGTCGATCGCGCTCTCGGTCACGGTCCTCGCGTTCATCATGCTCGGCGAGGTCGTCCGCGACGCGCTCGACCCGAGGGCGAGGGCCGTCCGATGACGGCGGAGAACCGCTCCCTGAGCGAGGGCGGCCGGGGGAGCCGGTCCCTGAGCGAGGGCGGCCGGGGGAGCCGGTCCCTGAGCGAGGGCGGAGCCCGAGTCGAAGGGCCCCTCCTCGTCGTCAAGGATCTCGAGGTCGCGTTCAAGACCCAGGACGGCATGGTCCCCGCCGTGCGCGGCGTGAGCTTCGACGTCTACCCCGGCGAGACCGTCGCGATCGTCGGCGAATCCGGCTCCGGCAAGTCGACGACCGCGCTCGCGATCAACCGGCTGCTGCCCGGCAGCGGCCGGATCACCGGCGGCTCGGTGACGTTCGAGGGCCGCGAGCTCACGACGCTGCGCAAGCGGGAGATGGTCGACGTCCGGGGCCGGCTCATCGGCCTCGTCCCGCAGGACCCGATGAACTCGCTCAACCCCGTCCACAACATCGGCTTCCAGGTCGAGGAGACGATCCGCGCGAACGGCATCGCGCGCGGCCGGCGCGCGGTGAAGTCGCGCGCGATCCAGGTGCTCAAGGAGGCCGGACTCGCCGACGCGGAGAAGCGGCTGCGCCAGTTCCCGCACGAGTTCTCCGGCGGCATGCGGCAGCGCGTGCTCATCGGCATCGGCCTGTCCTCGAACCCGAGGCTGCTCATCGCCGACGAGCCGACCTCGGCGCTCGACGTCACCGTGCAGAAGCGGATCCTCGACCACCTCGAACGCCTCACGACCGAGCGAGGCACCGCGGTCATCTTCATCACCCACGACCTCGGCCTCGCCGCGGAGCGCGCGGAGAACCTCATCGTCATGCACCGCGGGCGGATCGTCGAATCCGGGCCCGCGCTCGACATCCTCCGCGACCCCCAGCACCCGTACACCCAGCGACTCATCGCCGCCGCGCCCTCGCTCGCCTCCAAGCGCATCCAGTCGAAGGTCGCCGTCCCCGCCGCCGTCGCCCAGTCGCTCGGCGACGCGGAGCGGGCGAGGCTCGAGGGGGAGACGCACCGGCCGGTCGATACGACGCCGAGGATCGAGTTCCGGAACGTCACGAAGACGTTCAGGATCCGCACCGGAGGTCCCCGCTCGATCGCGTTCACCGCGGTCGACGACATCTCGTTCTCGGTGCCGAGGGGCACGACGACGGCCCTCGTCGGCGAGTCCGGCTCGGGCAAGTCGACCGCGGCGAAGCTCCTGCTGCGCCTCGAGCACAAGACCTCGGGGAAGATCCTCATCGACGGGCGGGACACCGAGGAGCTGAGCCGGTCGGGGCTCCTCGCGCTGCGGCGGCGGATGCAGCCGGTGTTCCAGGACCCGTACGGATCGCTCGACCCGCTGCACAACATCGGGAACACCGTCGCGGAGCCGCTGCGCGTCCACGGCGTCGGCAGCCCGGCCGAGCGCCGGGCCCGCGTCCTCGAGGTGCTTGACCAGGTCGCGCTGCCGCAGAGCATCGTCGCCCGCTACCCGAACGAGCTCTCCGGAGGACAGCGCCAGCGCGTCGCGATCGCCCGCGCCCTCGCGCTCAAGCCGGACATCGTCGTGCTCGACGAGGCGGTCTCCGCGCTCGACGTGCTCGTCCAGGCGCAGGTGCTCGACCTGCTCGCCGACCTCCAGGCGGAGCTCGGGCTCACCTACCTCTTCATCACCCACGACCTCGCGGTCGTCCGCGTCATCGCGGACTCCGTCGCGGTCATGGAGAAGGGGCGGATCGTCGAGGCGGCGAGCGTCGACGAGGTGTTCTCGAATCCGAAGACCACGTACACGCGCGACCTGCTCGCGGCGATCCCCGGCGCGAACCTCCTCTAGGGGCCACCCTGTGGCCGAACCACCCCCGAGCCCGCGGTACGCTGAACTCTGTTTTCCGGATGCGAGGGAGCAACCGTGGCCAGTGGAATCCGAGTCGCCATCGTCGGGGCCGGCATCGGCGGGCTGAGCGCCGCTGCGGCGCTGCGACGCAGGGGCGTCGACGCCGAGGTGTTCGAGCAGGCGCCCGCACTCGGCGAGGTCGGCGCGGGCGTCGCGCTCGCGGCGAACGGCCTGCGCCTCCTCGACGCGATCGGCGTCGCCGATGCGCTCGAGGCGGCGAGCTCGACGCTCGGCGGCGGCTACTTCCAGCTGCGCGAGGACGGCTCGTTCATCTCGACGATCCGCGCGCCCGGCAGCCAGGGCGGCCCGACCCGGGTCTACGGCGTCCACCGCGCCGACCTCATCGATGTCCTGCGCACCGTCGTGCCCGACTCGGTCATCCACACCGGGCACCGCCTCGTCGCGCTCGCGCAGGACGAGGACGGCGTCGACCTGACGTTCGAGAACGGCGCGACGTTCCGCGCCGACGCCGTCATCGGCGCTGATGGCATCCACTCGATCGTCCGAGCGGCCCTCGGCTTCACCGACTCGCCGGTCTCCTCCGGGACGGCGGCGTACCGCGCGCTCGTCCCGGTCACCTCCCCGGACATGTGGGAGTGGGGGACCTCGAAGATCTGGATCGGGCCCGGACGGCACTTCCTCGTCTACCCCGTCCGTCAGGACCGGCTCATCAACATCGTCGCCGTCGTCCCCGCGCTCGGCGGCGAGAAGGACTCGTGGAGCGCTCCCGGCGACCCGAAGGAGCTCGCGAACGAGTTCGCGGGCTGGGACCCGGTCGTGCAGGACCTCATCGCCCGCGTCGACAGCACGTTCCTCTGGGGTCTCTTCGACCGCGCCCCGCTGCCGCACTGGGTCGACGGTCGCATCGCGCTGCTCGGCGACGCCGCGCACGCCATGCTCCCGCACCTCGGCCAGGGCGCGAACCAGACGATGGAGGACGGCTTCACGCTCGCGGCGGCGCTCGAGGGCGTCGACCGCGACGGGGTCGCCGACGCGCTCAAGCGCTACGAGGGGCTCCGCTACGACCGCGCGAACACCGTGCAGCGCGTCTCGCGCGAATCGGGGAACCTCTTCGACACCGCGGAGCGGGGGCGGTTCGAGGACCGGGACGCGCGGCTGCAGCGGGTCGGCCCGTTCTACGCGTGGCTGAACGCCCACGACGCCGATTCGCTCACGGC
>Ga0164243_10009974_pt1 | contig 13710 bp, 12 predicted proteins | sample OricompcompostOP_FD_108781 | JGI IMG/M metagenome (GOLD analysis project Ga0164243, IMG submission 108781) | Organic Plus compost microbial communities from Emeryville, California, USA - Original compost - Organic plus compost (OP) | ecosystem: Engineered > Solid waste > Mixed feedstock >... | reverse complement strand
CAATCATAACTGTATAATGTTTAAAATTAGTAAAAAGTTATTTCCGAAAAATTATTTGAGCTTTGAAAGCTCATAATTTTTCAGAATAACTTTTTAACTTACACAGTTAGTGGGATACTACCTTTAAAAAAGAAATTAATATCTGTAATATTCCGGTTTAAAAGGTCCTTTAACCTCAACACCAATGTAATTTGCTTGTTCGGTTGATAACGTTTCCAACTCAACACCTAATTTAGCTAAGTGTAAAGCAGCCACTTTTTCATCTAAATGTTTAGGCAGCATATAAACGTTGTTCTCGTATTTATCAGAATGGTTCCATAATTCAATCTGAGCCAGTGTTTGGTTTGTAAACGAGTTCGACATTACAAATGACGGGTGACCAGTAGCACAACCCAAGTTTACCAAACGACCTTCGGCTAAAATGATGATGTCTTTTCCATTGATTGTATATTTATCAACCTGAGGTTTTATTTCAATTTTTGAAGCACCGTGGTTTTTGTTCAACCAAGCCATATCGATTTCATTATCAAAATGACCAATGTTACAAACTACGGTTTTGTCTTTCATTTGTTCGAAATGACGACCTACAACAATGTCTTTATTTCCTGTTGTCGTAATGATAATATCTGCATTTCCAACCACAGTGTCTAATTTCTTCACTTCGTAGCCGTCCATTGCTGCTTGCAATGCACAAATCGGGTCGATTTCTGTTACTGTAACAATAGATCCTGCTCCACGGAATGAAGCTGCTGTTCCTTTACCAACATCGCCGTAACCGCAAACTACCACACGTTTACCAGCCAGCATTAAATCGGTAGCACGACGGATGGCATCAACTGCCGATTCTTTACAGCCGTATTTATTATCAAATTTTGATTTGGTAACCGAGTCGTTTACGTTGATTGCCGGCATTGGTAATGTTCCTGCCTTAACGCGCTCGTACAAACGGTGTACACCTGTTGTTGTTTCTTCAGACAATCCTTTGATTCCTGCAACCAACTCCGGATAACGATCAATAACCATATTGGTTAAATCGCCACCATCGTCTAAAATCATGTTTAACGGTTGACGGTCTTCACCAAAGAACAATGTTTGTTCAATACACCAATCAAACTCTTCTTCGTTTAAACCTTTCCAAGCATACACCTGAATACCAGTTTCTGCAATTGCCGCAGCCGCCTGATCTTGTGTAGAGAAAATGTTACAAGACGACCAAGTAACCTCAGCTCCTAAAGCTTTTAATGTTTCAATCAACACAGCCGTTTGAATGGTCATGTGCAAACACCCTGCAATACGTGCACCTTTTAAAGGCTGTTCGTCTTTATATTCTTCGCGAAGTGCCATTAATCCGGGCATTTCAGCTTCTGCTAATTCTATTTCTTTTCTTCCCCATGCTGCTAAAGAAATATCTTTAACTTTATAAGGTACGTAAGGAATCGTTTTTGTACTCATCTATCAGTATATTTGTATATCTAATTTTTGGCAAAGTTAAACAATTCATTTTAAAACATTGCAAACGAAATCATAAAGCCCCCATTTATGGCACTATATAAAATCATTTCTTACAACACTGACACTCAGATTTTTGTCTGGAAAATTACCGAAACAGAGAGAGAACTCAGAGAAAGTATCGTTTTACAGGAAAAACATCAGGCAAGATTAAACGGGATGCTTTCAGAGCAACATAGAAAAGGATTTTTAAGTGTTCGAAAGCTGCTTCAACAGACAGGCTATGAAGATAAAGATTTGACGTATGATGAAAACGGGAAACCTCATTTAAGCGATGGCAAGCACATTTCTATTACGCATTCGTATGAGTTTTCGGCAATTATTGTAAGTACCAGGAATGTGGGTATTGATTTAGAAATGAAACGTGAAAAAATTGTTCGTATTGCCAATAAATTTATAGGATCAGAATGTGATTACTTAGACAAAAACAATCAGTATATAGAGCAATTAGGAGTTATTTGGGGGGCAAAAGAAGCATTATACAAAATGTGTAATTCGCGGAGTTTAAGCTTTAAACAAGACATACACATACAAGCCTTTTCATTAGATGCGTTAGAAGGAAACGCATGGGTTGATTGTAAAGAATTAGCTTTTTCCTGTCAATTTAAATTTCATTTTGAAAGCTTTGAAAATTATACCTTAGTTTACGCATTAGAACATGAATAAAGAAATCATAAAAATCGAATTACAATATAAAGCTGTTCGCAGTTCAGGTGCCGGCGGACAAAATGTGAACAAAGTTTCTACTAAAGTGCAGATTCAGTTTTTTGTGGAACAAAGCAATGGTTTAACTGCTGATGAAAAAGCAACATTGACCGCAAAATTAGCCAACCGCATTACCAAAGACGGTTTTATTATGGTGGAATGTGGTGAAACCCGCAGTCAACTTAAAAATAAAGAACTGTGTATCCAACGCCTGTTTATGTTGTTAGAAAATGCGTTGAAGAAAGACAAAAAACGTATTGCTACTAAAATACCAAAAGCGGTAATTAAAAAACGTTTGGAAGACAAACAGAAAAACGCAGAGAAAAAAGAGAATAGAAAGTTTAGGTTTTAAATCATACTTATTTAAAAAAATGAAACAATTATATTTATTTGTCATATTCTGTTTGCTTATTCATAATATCCAAGCACAAGAATTAAAAGCTACTATGATTTCAGAAAATGAAGTAGAATTTGAAATAAGCAATCCCGAACAATTATTGTTCTTCATTCCTTACACGGAATACATTAATTATTCCATAGGAAATTATGGCTTAATGTTTAGTATATATGAAGAAGACAAAATATCAGAAGAATGTAGTGGTATTATAGATTTCATTTATTATGGTCCTTTTTGGATTAGAGAAAAAATTGAAAGATTTGGAAGCGGTTATTTTTCACGAGAAAAGATCATAAAACGAAAATATAAGTTGGATTTTAATTCATGTGAATTTGAAGTTTTAAAAAAGAAAAATATTTCTATTCAATTCACTTTAAATCAATATGATCTACACAAAATATCTTTATTCAAAAAAGAACTCAAAACATTTTATAAACAAGGTGTAATTTTTAAGGGAGAACTAATTAGTAATAAAATTTCATTAAGCACATCTGATTAATTCTTTGCTACTATAAAGAGGATAAATTTGTATAGCTTTTTCTTCCAGAAAACAAACAGAAAAACGCAGAGAAAAAAACAAAACAGGAGTTTCATATTACTTATGTAATGTTCTCTTCTATTTTTTTACACTAAGCAATCGGGCAATTGCCCGATTGTTTATTCTCTTCTTCCCATATAAATCATAAGGTAGTAAAATAAGGTTCCGATAGACGATAAAGCGGCAACCAAATACGTACGGGCGGCCCATTTTAAAGAATCTTTCGCTCCGTATAATTCTTCTTGGGTTACCATATTTTTTACCTGCAACCATTTTAAAGCGCGGTTACTTGCATCGTACTCGACCGGCAATGTAATAACCGAAAACAGTGTGGTTACAGCAAACAATACAATACCTATCAGTAATAATTGCGGAAAGGTATTAAGTAATAAAATTCCGCCTATTAAAGCAATTGAGATAAAACGTGAAGCAATGTTTACCACCGGCACCAATTTAGAACGCATGGTCAGCCAGCTGTAAGCCGTAGCATGTTGTATGGCGTGACCCACCTCATGAGCAGCAACGGCAGCTGCAGCAGCATTACGTTGGTTATAAACAGCCTCGCTTAAATTTACTGTTTTATCGGCGGGGTTGTAATGATCGGTTAATCTACCAGGCGTAGAAATTACTTTTACATCGTAAATACCATGATCGTGTAACATTTTAGTAGCTATTTCAGCTCCACTCATTCCGTTTCTTAAATGAACCTTAGAGTATTTTTCAAACTTATTTTTTAATTGCAACCCTACCAACCAGCTGGCAAGCGCAATGATTCCCATTAATAATAATCCCATAATTTTATAGTGTATGTGTTTTTATAGTTCAATCAAAATCTAAGCCAAATCTGATTGTGAGAGAAAATATGCCAAAATGACAAAGGAGCCCATTACATTATAGGACTCCTTTAATCTATCTGTATAAAGAACTATTTCAATGTTTTCTTCACTTCAACTTCCTGGAATGCCTCAATAAGGTCGTATTCCTTAATATCGTTGTAGTTTTTAATCTGGATACCGCAATCGTAACCTTTTGACACTTCTTTTACATCATCTTTAAAACGTTTTAAAGCATCTAATACGCCGGTATAAATCACCACTCCTTCGCGGATTAAGCGGATTCTTGAGTTACGGTAGATTTTACCATCGGTAACCATACATCCCGCAATGGTACCCACTTTTGATATTTTAAATGTTTGACGGATTTCAGCCGTACCGGTAATTTCTTCTTTCAGTTCCGGAGACAACATTCCTTCCATCGCATCTTTAATATCATCGATCGCATCATAGATGATGGAGTATGTTTTGATATCGATTTCTTCTTTATCAGCAATTGATTTCGCGTTACCCATAGGTCTAACGTTGAATCCAATAATGATCGCATCTGAAGCCGACGCCAACAATACATCTGATTCGGTAATTGCTCCTACTCCTTTATGGATGATATTGATTTGAATTTCATCTGTTGATAATTTAGAGAACGAGTCAGACAATGCCTCTACAGAACCGTCCACGTCTCCTTTTAAAATGATGTTCAACTCTTTAAATTCACCCAAAGCAATACGGCGGCCAATTTCTGCCAATGTAATATGACGCTGTGCACGAACAGATTGCTCACGGATTAACTGGGTACGTTTTGCTGCAATGGCTTTTGCTTCGCGCTCATCTTCAAACACGCTGAACTTATCACCTGCTGTTGGTGCACCATCTAATCCCAGGATAGAGATTGGACGTGACGGACCAGCTTCTTTAACTGATTTACCTCGTTCATCATGCATTGCTTTAACTTTTCCGTGGTTTTTACCTGCTAAAACATAATCTCCGATTTTCAATGTACCGCTTTGAACTAAAATAGTAGATACATATCCGCGACCTTTATCTAAAAAGGCTTCTACAACTGTTCCTGTTGCCAATTTGTTAGGATTTGCTTTTAATTCTAACATTTCTGCTTCAAGCAATACTTTTTCTAATAATTCCGGTACGCCCTGACCAAATTTTGCAGAAATATCTTGTGACTGATAAGCCCCTCCCCATTCTTCTACAAGGAAATTCATTGCCGCTAATTTTTCTTTAATTTTTTCAGGATTCGCTGTTGGCTTATCAACTTTGTTAATGGCAAAGATGATTGGAACCCCGGCTGCTTGTGCGTGCGAAATTGCTTCTTTTGTTTGTGGCATGATGTCGTCATCGGCAGCTACCACAATAATGGCAATATCGGTAACTTGTGCCCCACGAGCACGCATTGCCGTAAACGCCTCGTGCCCCGGTGTATCTAAAAACGTAATTTTTTGTCCGTTTTCCAGTGTTACTCCGTATGCCCCGATATGCTGCGTAATACCTCCTGATTCACCTGCAATTACGTTTGCTTTACGAATGTAATCTAATAACGATGTTTTACCGTGGTCAACGTGTCCCATAACGGTAACAATTGGTGCACGGTTTTGTAAATCTTCAGGAGCGTCAACTTCTTCTACAATAGCTTCTTCAATGTCTGCTGTGGTAAATTGTACTTCATAACCAAATTCATCTGCAACAATGGTTAATGTTTCAGCATCTAAACGCTGGTTCATGGTAACCATAATTCCTAATGACATACATGTTCCGATTACTTGTGTAATTGGCACATTCATCATGGTAGCTACTTCGCCAACTGTTACGAATTCGGTAACTTTTAATATTTTTAAATCATCGTCTGCACGTGCTTCTTCTTCTTTTTTACGGTGTAATTCACGTTTATCTTTACGATATTTAGCAGCTTTTGATTTGTTTTGTTTTCCTTGTAAACGCTCTAAGGTTTCTTTGATTTGGTTTTTTACTTCCTCATCAGTTGGCTCAACTTTTACAACCGGTTGCTTTTTGTTTCCAAATTTATTACCCGCATTACGGTTTCCAAAATTGGAATTTCCACCGCGATTTCCTCCTTGTCCCTGACGGTTTTGCCCGTTTCCTTGTTGAGGCTTATTTGCAGCACCACCTTGTTGGTTTTGCCCTGCCGGATTTGGCTTCTCTATGCGTTTACGCTTATTTTTATTATTTGCAGCATGATTACCCGGTTTGTTATTATCTTTTTTAGGATCTTCTTTTTTCTTTTTAGGCTTGTTGAATTGAGACAAATCAATTTTTTGCCCTGTAAAAGTAGCTCCTGAAAGTTTTTGATATTGGGTTTTGATGACCTCAGGTTCTGCATTTGCATCTGTTGAAGGATCGTTGTTTTTTGTTGTTTCTTCTGATTTTTCATCAGATTTCTTAGCAACATTTTTTTCTTCAACCGCTTCTTTCGGTGTTTCCTTTGGTGCTTCTTTTACTTCAGGCTTTGGTTTCTTTTCTTTTTTTTCTGCTTTTACAGCAGTTTTTTCAGTTTCCTCTGCCTTGTTTTTGGCTGTGTTTACAGGTTCCTTTTTGTCTTCTGAAGTAGTTTTAGAATCAACAACAGTTTCTTTTTTGGATGGACTTTCCAAATCTATTTTTCCAACTGTTTTTATAGATGTTACATTAGCCGCTTTAGCTTTTATAACTTCACGTTCGCGTTTTTCTTCCTCTTCTTTTCTGCGATTTTCTTCTTCACGCTTACGTTTCTCTTCTTCTTCTTTTCTACGCTTTTCTTCCTGTTCGCGTTCTATGCGTAACTCTTCTTTTTCTTTTTTCTTCTCTTCACTCACTTCTTTCGAAGCTTCTTTCTTCCCTTTATCAGCCGAAAACTGCTTGTCCAAAGCAGCATACTCGTCGTCGGAAATTTTTGCATTTGGAGAGGCTTCTATTTCAAACCCCTTCGTTTTCAAAAATTCCACGGCTCTATCGAGAGAAATATTTAATTCTCTTAAAACTTTGTTTATTCTTATTACTCTTTTATCAGACATACGATCCTTTTAGTATATTTTTTGTGCGTTGTGTTGTTTGTTGTGTTTAGTTAGTCTTCAAATTCTGCATTTAAAATGTTTAAAACATTTTCAACTGTTTCTTCTTCTAAATCGGTTCTTCGTACCAATTCTTCTACACCGTGTTTTAATACGCTTTTTGCGGTATCTAAACCAATTTTTATGAATTCATCGATTACCCAGGCATCAATTTCATCAGAAAACTCGCGTAATTCTACATCGTCTTCTTCTAAAACCTGTGTTCCTTCTCTAATAACATCAATTTCGTAACCTGTTAACAAGCTTGCCAATTTAATGTTTTGTCCGCCTTTACCAATTGCTTTTGAAACTTCGTTGATGTCTAACAACACGTTTGCACGTTTAGCTTCTTCGTTGATTGATATATTGTTAATTCGCGCCGGACTTAGAGCACGCTGAATGTATAATTCTGCATTGTTTGTGTAGCTGATTACATCGATGTTTTCATTTCCTAATTCGCGTACAATTCCGTGAATTCTTGACCCTTTAACACCAACACATGCTCCTACCGCATCAATATTTTCGTTGTAACTGTCAACAGCTACTTTTGCTTTTTCGCCCGGTATGCGCACCACTTTGTGAATGGTAATGATACCGTCTGCAATTTCGGGAATCTCTTGCTCAAATAATCTTTCAAGGAACAATTCTGAGGTTCTGCTCATAATAATCTGAGGCTTGTTTCCTTTTAATTCAACGCTTTCGATAATTCCTTTAACTGTTTCGCCTTTTTTGAAATAATCTGATGGGATTTGTTTTTCTTTAGGCAAAATGATTTCTTTGTTGTTTTCGTCAATCAAAATTACAGCTTTTGGACGTACGTGGCTAACTTCTGCTGCATAAACTTCGTTTACCATATCTTTAAACTGTTTGTAAAGATTGGTACTGTCGTGTTCCTGTATTTTTGTGATCAGGTTTTGACGCAATGCCAAAATAGCACGGCGACCTAACTGAAACAGTTTTACTTCTTCAGAAACTTCTTCACCTACTTCAAAATCAGGTTCTATTTTCTGTGCGTCTTTTAAGGATATTTCTGAATTTTCATCTTCCACTTCTCCGTCGTTTACAACGATTCTGTTTCTCCATATCTCCATATCTCCTTTATCAGGATTGATGATGATGTCGAAATTATCGTCTGACCCAAATCTTTTTTTCAGTGCATTTCTAAAAACATCTTCCAGAATTGCCATAAGGGTAACTCTGTCTATATGCTTAAAATCTTTAAATTCAGAGAACGAATCAATTAATGCAATATTATCCATGAAATTATCTGTATTATTTAAAATGATATAACTACAACTGCTTTTTTGATGCTAATGTACGGAATTTCAACAGTTTTAACAACTGTTTCTTTGCCTTTGCCAATCTTTTTGGGTTCGCGGGCTTTCCATTCTAATTTTATTGCCTCATCGTCAGCATCGGTCAACTTGGCTTCTATTTTTTCGTTTTCGGTTGTTACTTCTAAAGTTCTACCGATATTTTTTTTATACTGACGTGGAAATTTTAAAGGCGCTGTAGCCCCTGCTGATGCTACTTCTAAAGAAAAATCTTGTTCTTCGCGGTCTAAATTGTGTTCAATACTTCTACTCACATCAATACAATCCTGCAAATTCACACCGTTATCCCCGTCAATCACCACAGAAATTTTATAATCGGGCGAGATAGAGAAATCGATCAAAAAAAGTTCAGGATGTTCCGCTAATCCCTGCTCTAATAAATCTTTAACTTTAGTTTTAAAATCCATCTTTTGTATAAAAAGAGGGGACAATTACGTCCCCTCATTATTTAGTTTAACATTAAATAACTTTGCAAATATACAAATTTTATTTTAGTAATTGATTTTTTTGGTTATTATTCGAGAATATGATATATTTATACATTTAACATAAACATTTACTAACCTAATAAACTTTAAACAATATGAAAAAAATTTTAGTCCCAACCGATTTTTCTGAACAGGCATCTGTTGCCTTAAAGGCCGCAGCCGGTATTGCACGAAAATCGAACGCTGAAATTATTTTGTTACATATAATTGACATGCCCCAGGAAACCATGGATATGATTAAGCCGGGTTATGATATTCCTGAAATCATGCTTTTTAAAGAAGGTGCTGAAGCCAAATTGACTCAAACTTCGATGTCTGAAGAATTAAGCGGTTTAAACGTTTCACAAATATTGATTTTAGGACGTACATTTCACGAAGTTATCAACGTTGCCAAAGCAAACAATATTGATTTAATTGTTATGGGATCACATGGAGCCAGTGGTTTTAAAGAGTTTTTTATTGGTTCAAATACCGAAAAGGTTATCCGCACATCAGACATTCCTGTGTTGGCAATAAAAGGAAACAACAGCGAAATAAGCTTTAATAAAGTTGTTTTTGCAAATGATTTCTCTGAAGAATCGGCAAAAGGATTTGAAAAAATTATCAATTTCTTAAAGTTAAACGGTGCCAATCCACATTTTTTAATGATTAACACCCCTAATAATTTTAAACCTACGCACGTTGCCGAACAAATGGCACACGATTTTTTAAAGCAATTTAATTTAGATGCGTACGAATTTTCTATCTATAACGACTTAGACATTGAAAAGGGTATTTTAAATTTTGCCGACCGTATCAATGCCGATTTAATTGCTATGGGCACGCACGGCAGAAAAGGCTTTGCCCGACTGTTAAACGGCAGCATCAGCGAAGATTTAATGAACCATTCACCAAAATCTATTATTACGTTTAAGTTGTAATATAAAAAAATCGCCTTTCGGCGATTTTTTGTTTTAATTTGTTTTACTTCTTCACCAGCTTTTTTACTGCTGTACCCTCTGCTGTTTGCAAATGCAACATATAGGTACCGCTTGCCAAGTTTTCTACGTTTAACTGTAGTTCGGTTTGCTCATTAAAACTTTGTGTATTTATTAATTTACCAGTGGTATCATAAACTGCAACCTGGTTTACCAACATATTTTCATTATTGGTAATATTTACTACGTTGTTTGCCGGGTTGGGGTATAAATTAAATTTTGCAGCCAACTGCTCATTGGTGTTTAATATATACGAAGGCAACGTTTGCAATGCAGAAACCTTAATATTATCATACTTGACAACAGATGATGCATTAATACTATTTGTACCAAAAGATAATCCTTCAGGCATCTTGTTATGTGTAAATTTGTATGTTGTCTGAAGGTTTAATGTGGGTAAATAAAAATAAACATCTTTGGTATTATAATCTACAAACACTTCTGCCTTTATCCACATATTATACGGAAAAGGATCTATTTTATAATTTTTTAGAGTAACCCGTTGAGCGAAACTACTCTCGCTAAATTGATAAACACCACAAATATCGTTAAAATTTAAAGCCGTCCGAAAATTAAAACCCGCAAAACTGCCATTATTTAAAGTGCCGGTTCCTGTAATTGTTCCTGCCGTAATAAATGTACCATCTGTATAAACCTCATATTCAAACTTGCAAATATTATAACCTGCCGTACGGCTGTTCCATAAAATGTTTCCATTTACTTGAGTAAAATCTGTTCCTTCTCCTTGTCCTTGCGTGTTACCTGATGTTGTTATGCTTAATACATTGCCTTTACCTGTTTCGGGCGTAACCATTGCCGTTGCTACTGAATTGATAACTCTTGATACCAGCCACCCCCCTTGCCCCGGAGTGGTAAAGGTATAGTCGGTATTTAGATGCCCTGCGGGGTAACTGTCAAAATCTTCACTAAACAATACCTGGGCTTTTAAGGTTGTGCCAAAACCTAAAAAAAACAAGCACATAATCTTTGTAAATAACTTTTTCATAGTACCTGTTGTTTTAGTTATATGTTAATTCAAGTGTAGAAACCGGATTACTTGTTCCCCCTAAAAAGGTTTTTAATTCTACTGTATAGTTATATGTTTTTCCGCCTACTGTATTGGTAAACGTTCCTACATCAGGAAACGTACCAAAGTCTAAAACAACTTCAAACGAACTTAAATTGTAATATAAGTCGGCAACACCACCTGTTGGTAAATTTGCCGTAACCGTGGTATTTGTCCAATGTGCCGGAACACTTGTGTCGCATTTTGGCATAACGTAACCATGTGCTATCACAACTGCAGTTGCCGGATCTACGGCCTCCCAATAATAAAAAAATACTTTGCCGTATTGCGACAACAACCCCTCTTCTTGTGGTGTACTTGGCTGGTAAGTTGCAGGCGGTGCCGAAATATCAAAGAAAATACCCATTGGGTTAGTACCACCAGTAAAAAGATTGGCACCAATAACGTGGCAGTGATCCGGAGAAAACACTTCTAATTCTACCGTTCCCCAATACGATGGAATACCGGCACCGGTTAAGGTAAAAGGGCGTGCAGGCATAAAGTTACCAATTTCGTTACCCGTAGGGTCAAACATATTAGGGTAGGTACCCGGTGGCTGGATATTGAAATTTACTATTGAAGTCCCTTGATCATTATAATCTCCATTGTTCCACCCATCATAATACGCCAAACCTACATAAGGTGTTATCCTAAAATCTAACATGGCAGGGTTGCCCGAATCACCGGTTTTGTTTTTATAATGGTAAAACATTTCCCAATGTTGGGTTATATCCCAAAACGATTTATAATCGTCAGTATCTGAAAAAGTGGTCATACCACCACTATCTGTACTGCCTGTTTGTGAATTGTAATTTTGCTGGTCTGTGTTTTCAAAAACACTGTCGTTTGTACATGCTGTAAGGGTTATTAACCCTAACAAAAGTACTAATTTGTTCATAATTATGTGATTTTTAAATGATTAATACAGTAAATATAATAAAAAATTTAACATAAAATTACATGCTTTATAAAAAAAACAGTTTCATTAAAACAAAAAAGACCAAACATTTGTTTGGTCTTTTTTACTATTATGTTGGTGTTTATACTACTTCATCTTCTGTAACCAGTTACGCATAGAAACTTCTTCATTGATGATGTTTCGCAATTCTGAAATTGCCACACGGTCTTGTTTCATGGTATCACGATGGCGAATGGTTACGCTTTTGTCTTCTAATGTTTGATGATCTACTGTGATGCAGAACGGAGTTCCCAAAGCATCCTGGCGGCGGTAACGACGCCCCACGGCATCTTTTTCATCATAAGCTACGTTGAAATCCCATTTCAATTCTTCGATGATTTCGCGGGCAACGTCCGGTAAGCCGTCTTTTTTAACCAATGGCAATACCGCTGCTTTTGTTGGTGCTAAAACCGCAGGTAGTTTTAAAACAGTACGTGTTGACCCGTCTTCTAATGTTTCTTCTTGCAACGCTTTAGAGAAAACGGCAAGGAACAAACGGTCTAAACCAACTGATGTTTCCACAACATACGGCACGTAGGATGCATTGGTTTCGTTATCAAAAAACTGTAATTTTTTACCTGAATGCTGTTCGTGTGCCTTTAAATCGAAATCGGTTCTGGAATGGATTCCTTCTAATTCTTTAAAGCCAAACGGAAAATTAAATTCAATATCTGTTGCGGCATTGGCATAATGTGCTAATTTTTCGTGGTCGTGAAAACGGTAATTTTCATTGCCCAAACCTAACGACAAATGCCATTTTAAACGGGTGTTTTTCCAATAATCGTAGTATTGCATTTCTTCGCCCGGTTTTACAAAAAACTGCATTTCCATTTGTTCAAATTCACGCATACGGAAGATGAACTGACGCGCAACGATTTCGTTGCGGAAGGCTTTCCCGGTTTGTGCAATTCCGAACGGAATTTTCATACGTCCGGTTTTTTGTACATTTAAAAAGTTTACGAATATTCCTTGTGCGGTTTCCGGACGCAGATACAGATCCATGGCGGTATCTGCCGAAGCACCTAATTTTGTTCCGAACATTAAGTTGAACTGACGAACATCGGTCCAGTTTTTAGAACCGGTTTCCGGATCGGCAATTCCCAATTCTTCAATCAATGCTTTTACATCAGCTAAATCGCCGGTGTCCAACCCGTGAGCCATACGCTCTAAGATTTCATTTTTCTTGCTCAAATATTCAACCACCCGCGGATTTGTTGCTACAAACTGCTCTTCGTCAAAAACATCTCCAAAACGATTTTTTGCTTTTTCAATTTCTTTTTGAGCTTTCTGCCACAATTTTTCGCAATAATCTTCAATCAGCACATCGGCACGGTATCTTTTCTTTGAATCTTTGTTATCAATTAACGGATCGTTAAAGGCATCAACGTGTCCTGAGGCTTTCCATGTGGTTGGGTGCATAAAGATTGACGCATCGATTCCCACAATATTTTCGTGCATTTGTACCATTGCTTTCCACCAGTACTCACGAATATTCTTTTTTAACTCTACTCCGTTTTGCGCATAATCGTAAACCGCGCTTAATCCATCATAAATTTCACTCGACGGAAAAATATATCCGTACTCTTTTGCATGTGAAATCACGTTTTTAAAAATGTCTTCTTGTTTTGCCATAATGCAAAAATACTAAAATTCCGCACATTTTGTTGATTTGCGAATTTTTAATAAACTTTTGTATTTTAATAAAGATTCGAGTTCTTTCTATTATTGAAGTTATCTTGACTTTTTTTCTGCTAAAAGTAAAGGGTTGCGGAAATTTGTGTTGCAAAACATAAAACCACAACCCCGTGTACCAAGTACTGAGCAAAGATATGATAGAATTAGAAATAGT
>Ga0164243_10009973_pt1 | contig 13711 bp, 11 predicted proteins | sample OricompcompostOP_FD_108781 | JGI IMG/M metagenome (GOLD analysis project Ga0164243, IMG submission 108781) | Organic Plus compost microbial communities from Emeryville, California, USA - Original compost - Organic plus compost (OP) | ecosystem: Engineered > Solid waste > Mixed feedstock >... | reverse complement strand
GCGCAAGGCCCAGGCCGCGCCGGGCGGCGGCTGTTCAACATGGTGCATGGCGGCCGGGCTGGTGCATCTTCGTGCACCGCGGCGGGGCGGGCGCGACGAGTCGGTTTATTTGCCGATGCAGAATGGGGAGCCATGCTCCAAGCAGTTGATCTTCAAGGAAGTTCACATACTTCCCTGCTCCACTTGGACCCAAACTTGGACCTACAAGGGCACGGTTTGAGTAGAAGCGCCCCGCAGACAATCGTGGACGTCGGTCAATAGCTGGCAGCTGTCGTCTTCAAGGTGTCCCGCCAAGAGTCGCAGCAATCTAGCAGCCGCGGCACCGGACGACTGGAAGAGGAAGGCCATCAATAGACGGAACTCCCGCCCAGCGACGCAATTTTAGCGTCAAAGATCGACAATTTCAGCCCCTGTTTCGCTCCAAAAACGGGTCGCCGCTACGTTCCAATTGTTGGCTGCCGCGCTCCCCGTTTTGCCGCGTGATGGAGGCTCCCTGGCCGTGCGCCAGCTTTCTTCGGAGTCCTCATCATGCCGCACCCCACCCATCCTGCTTCCACCGCGACGGAGCTTGTCGTCCCAAGCGCGCTGCTTCTCGATGATCGCCTCATGCCCCTGGAGCGCAATGCCTGGCTCGCGTTGCGCTCGCTCCTGAGCGAGGATGGCACCACCGCCCTGGTCACCTACGAAACCTTGCGCCAGTACTTGCCCTGCACACCGGGCCGTACCAAAGCGTCCCTGGAGACCGTCTCCCGGACCATCACGATTCTGCGCCTGACCGGCTGGATCAGCCTGGTCGAGTACCGCCGCAATGCCTTGGCCGGCTTCGTGCTGAGCAGCCGCTATGCCGTCCTGACTGAACCCAAGTCGTTCGTCGAGGCTTGCCACACTGATGCCAGTTACCTCGATCTGCTTGAGCGCTCGCTTCGGCATGCGAACCAAGCCATTCGGCAAGTGGCACAGGTGATCACGTCCGGCGCTGTACGCGACCCGCTCACCGCCAAGACACTGCCGCAGCCGTCATGGCTTCGCTTGCAACAGCTGTCTACGTTGGTCGGACGCGATCATCGAAACGACGATGATCCGCCAGACGGTGACCTGCCGTCCGACCGACCCGCACCGCCAGAGGCCCCCGCCAATCCGAAGGCTGCCGATGATGAACCGTACGTACGTACTAGTAGTACGAATAAAGAATATTTAAAAGTACGTACGTACCGCGCGTGCGCGCGCGAGCAACACGGAGCCTTCCACGATTCGCTGCAATTTCCCGCGCGCTTCGCGCAGCTATTGCCCGCCCAGCAGCGCGACGTCATCAGCCGCCTGCAACGCATCAAGCCGGCAGAGCGCCAGGCCGTGCTCAACGAGTGGGATGTGCGGTGCGCCTTGGGCTATGTGCGCGATGCCGCGGCTTACCTGTTCGGCATCATCAAGAAGGCGCTGACGGGGATGTTCCAGCTTTGGGCAGCGCGCAAGACGGCGTCGGATCGGATGGCACGACAGGCGCCCGCATCCAACATCCAGGCCAAACCCGCGCCCGCAGCTTGCGGCGATGCCCCATCGTCTCCCGCACCCGCCATGCGTACGTCCAAGGCAACTGCGCCACTGGGGTCCAGCCGACCCTCTGCTGCCATGATGCCGCCGTCACGCCCCCCTGCACCTCGTGAAGTGGCGCTGGCGCACATCGCGCGTTTGAAGGAGATGCTGGGCCGGCCCCGCCATGCTGGAGACCTGGCGCAGCAGCTGCTGGCACGGGGCACGATCGGTGCTGGGTGAGCGCTGGCGCGCGAACGTGGCAACGGACCAGCAGGTGGTGCGATGGCGCAACCGGGCCGTCACTGCCACCGCAGTGACGGCCCGCGCAACTGCCGCAACAATGCGGGTTTGCTGGCTGCCGCAAAGCATGTGGTCCGCGTGACGATGGCCTGACAGACTGCTCGCACGTCTGCCGGTGGACCATTTCACACCGGTGTTCAACAGCGTCGATTCCTGCAAGCGCTGCTCCTCTTCGGAGAGGGAATCACCCGCCAGTCGCGTTCCGGCTCCTCGCACGCGCCGCCCTGCCCAACAGGGAGAGCCCTCGTCATCAAGCTCGCTGCTTCCAGCATTCGTCCGTCGCGGGCAGCTTACCTTCGGCCCGAACCTGAGTCGTGCTTATGGCACGCCCCGAGCCCACAAGCCATGCCATCACAATGTGATAGCTGGGACAGGCGGCCTTCCCTACATTCCCACCCCACATAGGAGGTTTATCCAGCGTCGTCTTTTCTCGTCTTTCCCAGCTATGCCACCTGGGATAGCTGGAACAGGCTGCCTTCCCTACATTCCCATCCCACCATAGGAGGTCTATCCAGCGTCGTCTTTTCTCGTCTTTCATTGCACATTCCCATCCCGCGCTTTCCACAGAAAGCCGGATGGGCGCCTCAATCGAGGCTACAGGTGATCTGAGCACCTGGCCCTTGCCCTTCGGGGATCTCGCCCACGCGAGTTGGCAACAACACTCACCGATGTCGCTCTCAGAAATGCACATGCCTGCTGACCCGGAGGTGGTCGGTCGTGGCACATGGATATGTTCAGCCTTTCAGGAGACCCCTCGATGCCTTCCCTCACTCCCGAAACCGCCCTTGAGCAGATGGCCGAAGAAACGGCCTTTCTTGCCCAAGCCCCGGACGATTTCTTCCTGGCCTGGCAACAGGGCGTCGAACTGGCCGGCGCGGCATTCTTTGGCACTGGCACGCCAGCAGGATTGGCGTCCGCCACCAGCAAGTGGGACCTAGCACCGGATCTGCCGCTCATTGCGGAGGCGCTGGGCGCTATGAGTTCCGGTGAACGCGTGTTCATTGCGGCGATGGCCAGCTTCTACAACAGCCACGAGAGCACCCCACTGCTGCGTGATGCCGGCATCGAAGGCTTGGCGGATTTGGGCCGGCTCGATCAGCGGCGGCGGCAGGTCATCGCCAGGCTGCTCCTGAGCTACACCGGCTGGTGAGCCCGCTGGCCGTTGTTCGATGGACGATCTCACTCACACCCTGCGCCAACTCTGCCAGCGCAACCGCGACGGCAGCCATGCCACGCAAGCCGATCGGCTGCGAACCCTGACCTTGGCCAGCCGCCAGTTGCGTGAGGCCGGATTCCGGCAGATGCGGGCCGGCTCTCTGAAGGGCAAGCATGTCACCGCGCTGTTGCAGCGCTGGCAAGCCGAAGGGCTGTTGGCCGGCACACTGAAGAACCGCCTCTCCCATATTCGCTGGTGGGCCGAGAAGGTCGGCAAGGCCGGCATCCTCCCCGCCGACAATGCCGGCTTGGGCGTTCCGGACCGGCGCTTCGTGACCAACGAGAACAAGGGGCGCACCCTTGATCAGCGATTGGACCTAGTGCGCGATCCCCATGTCCGCATGAGCCTGCAGCTGCAGGCTGCTTTCGGACTGCGCCGGGAGGAGTCCATCAAGTTCCAGCCCGGCTACGCCGATCGTGGCGACCACATCTCCCTCAAGGGCAGCTGGACCAAGGGCGGACGTCCGCGCGAGATTCCGGTGACAACGCACGCGCAGCGGGCGGTGCTGGATGCCGCCCATCAGTTGGCGGGCGCCGGCTCACTGATCCCTGCCGAGAAGACCTACATCCAGCAACGCCACGTCTACGACGGCCAGTGCAAGGCGGCAGGCTTGAGCCACATGCATGGCCTGCGCCATCGCTATGCCATGACTCGCTACGAAGCGCTGACCGGCTGGCCCGCCCCCGCAGCCGGCGGCCCTCCAGCCCGATCCCTCACGCCAGCGCAGCGTCGCCAGGACGCCCAGGCTCGGCAGATCGTCAGCCGCGAGCTGGGACATGAGCGAACACAGATTACGGCCGTCTATCTCGGGCGATAGCCGTGAGCCGGTCCCGATGCACCGCCTCTCCAAAGAATACGGATACAGCCGTTTCCCTATTGTCATGTAACTCCTGACAGCCGCTTTGCCACGATGGCGTGGTGGCTGCTGACGTTGTCAGCGACACCCAGGCAACCATCGGCCTTGAAGGTTGCGGCGTCGGTCTTTTCACGTTGGCCATTCCAGTCCGCTCGGCATCCATCTGCGGACGAGTGCCGCTTGGCGCTGGTGCTTCGCTTTTTCCTTAAACCCTAGGGGTTCTGGCTATTCCGGCTGGGATAGTCATCCTCGATCTTCCAAGGAGTCCTCATGACGACGGCTCAATGCTTTTCACTCCGACGGGTTCCATCGCGGGCTGCCGTGGCGGAGAAGCCGGATCCTCATGGCTTGAAAACTGTAAGGAAAAGCCTTACAGTGGAGGCCGTATGATCCGAAGCTTCAAGCACAAGGGGCTTCGGGCGTTGTACGAGCGTGGCGACATTTCCGGCGTTCGTCCTGACCATGTCACGCGACTGCGGGATTTGTTCGTATGGTTGGATCACGCCACTGCACCTCGCGACATCCCACCCGGCTACCGTTTACATCCTCTTAAAGGACAACTCAGTGGCTTTTGGTCAACCAGCGTGTCAGGAAACTGGCGTGTCATCTTCCGGTTCACGGGCAATGACGTCGAGTTGGTTGACTATGTTGATTATCACTAAGGAGGCACCCGATGCCTATGTATGATCCTCCTCACCCGGGTGTCGCGCTACGCCGGCAGGTGCTGCCGGCGCTTGGCATGAGTGTTTCGGCCTTGGCGCGACACATCGGATACTCGCGTGGACAGTTGTCCACGGTTCTGAATGGACACGCCGCAATCACCGCGGATTTGGCCTATCGTCTGGAATTGGCAGGCATTGGAACCGCGCGTGTATATCTCGCCGCACAGGCGGCATATGATTTGTGGCAAGTCGAACACCGCGAGCATCCTCAAATCGAGCGACTGCAATTCGCTTGAGCAACATACACACCAAGGCCCCACATTGTGGGGCCTTTTTTTTGGCGCAGTTCTGGCAACAGCTACAGGTGTAGTAACGGGGCTTATGTCCTTGAGCATAAGGAAAAGCCGCCAAGCGCACGCTTGGCGGCTTCAAATCTCTCGCTGCTACTTCTTGCCCAGCCTGACCAAATATTCACACAGCAGATCATTGCTTCAATCTTCGCCAACCTGCGTACAGGAACGCCCCGGCTAATATGAGAGCAGGAATTGGAGTCCGTCCCTGAGCATGTGGAATAGCTTGAAAGTACAAATTGAAAAATACCCATCCAGTCAAACAAAAACCAGCTGCCACCAACAAAAATCCAACGACTTTGTTCATCAGCTCCTCGCCGCGGCAAGCACAAATCCTCAAAGTTTCATTGATCTATTTCGCCAACAAGAAACTCCCATATCGACGGATACTGCTCGGCCTCTTCCAAAGCCCTCTCTCCTCCGCTTAGAACGTATACAACATCTCTTCCGCGAGAGACCACGATGTCGATGTAATCTTGACGACCGATTCGGATCGAATTTGGCACTGGACCTTCTTGAAATTCATGACTAATTTTCAGAATTCCATCTTCTGTTTCAAGCGTTTCATAGGAAGAGAAGAAATCGCTGAGTATCGGTGCAAGTCCAGCTATTGAAGCTGTATTGCCTGCAGCCTCTACAACTCGAAAATAGCCACGAGAAATTGCCTCAACTACTTCAGCTTTTGCATTTCTATCTGCGCTCATTAAGATTCCTCTTTAGTCGCAACCGCATTCATTGATGAGATTTCGGTCCATTCTTATAGCTGTAGTCATAGGATTTACGAGAGCCTCAGCAATATTTTCCGCAAACATTAAACGCGCATGCGCCGCCAAGTGATCTGACCGTGACAGCAGTTGCGGGAGACCAGTCAACCAAGCATGCGTGTTCCAAGCACCACTATGGATCGCGGCAGGCAATCCTCCTGTAGGGAATAAGACCATTCCGCCGCCCAACTCAATTGGGTGTCCAAAAAGCGGTTCTGAGTGATGAAGTTCTTTTCCATTTCTCGCTATGGTTCTCGTAAGTTTTCGGAATGCCTGCCGTGCCTGCTGCCTGCTGGCGTTAGCTGCCAAATGGCGCAAGCCAGCCGCACCACCTGTCAGAGCCAACTCGACACCGATTTCCGTGTATTCGCCGTAGCGGTACGCAGCACTACATTTATCGACACCATCTATCCCAAGTCCTTGTCGCGCCAAATCAGTTAGACCGAACGACAATGAATCACCGAATCCAGCCGCAAAATTTGCGGTACTGTCATCAAAGCTCTGGTTCAACCCCATCTGCTCTCGAAGCCATGTGGTCGGGCCAAAAAAGATGTCTTCAACCTCCAGGGTGCCATTGCCATAAATGAGGCCAGTGGGGTCGCTGCGTCCGACCGGATTGCCTCCAACATAAACATAGGGATTGATCCCACCTGCCAGTCCGATCGGATCAGGCTGGAGATAACGTCCTCCGTGTCCCGGGGTGTAGTACCGCTGCATGTTGTACCAGAGATAGCTCTCCTGGTCGTAGTACTGCCCCGGCAGCCCGACATTTAGCCCGCCGATGTCGTCCTTCGTCACATTCCGACTGCCATAGGCTTCATTGTTGGACTTCCACACCACCGTTTTGCTGCTGTCGGTCGCCAGTTCCGGCCGACCCAGGTGATCGGTGTGGATGTAATAGATATTGCCGCTTCGCACCAAGCCGACCAATTCGCCTGCGAACCACAGGTAGTTCGTCCAGACATTGCCGTTATCCAGATGTTCGGCAATCAATTGACTGTTGCTGTCGTAGACATACCGGGTCAGCAAGGTACCGGCCGTCTTGGTCATGCGTTGTCCGAAGACGTTGTAGTCGTAGGCTCCGACCACGACGCCATTCTTGGTCACTGACTTCAAACGGTTAAAGCCGTTGTATGCGTAAACGAAATTTCCGATCGTGCCGTTGCTGCTGCTGGTCATGTTGCCGATCAGATCGTAGCTGACAGCGGTTGTACCGAAGACAGCACTAGTTGTGCTGTTGACCCGGTTGTTCTTGGCTGGCGAATCGTAAGCGTAGGTCGTTGTGCCCCAACCCGCATTCAAATCAGAGGTGCGGTTTCCTGTGTCGTCATAGGCATAGTTCTGATCAGAAAGTGGCGTGTCGCTGGATGTCAACCGCGAAAGAGCATCATAGTCATATGTCTTGGTGAACAAAGCATCGACACCATCCGTGACCTTACCAATTCGATTGTTGTCGTCGTATCCGTAGGTCAAGCTCTGTAGAGGGCCGCTGTCATTGGTGCTGATGGCATTGACCTGACCATCCTTGTTGTAGCCGACGACGCGCTTGAGGCCATTACCGTAGGTCCAGCCGGTGACCGGACCAAACGGGTCATAGGATGCGCTGGAGATGACAGTAACGGCTGACGCCGTGCCGATCTGCACGGTCATCGAAGTCGGCTTGTCACGGTTGTAGCCATAGCCGATCTTGACCCCGTTGACGTGCTGAATGCTCGTGACACGACCTGCGGCATCATAGGTGTAGGTGGTCGGATAGTTCGACTGCACCCCACCCACAGTCATCAGCTCGCGGCGGGTCGCGATCTGACCGTCCCGTGCATAGGTGAACTGCGTATTGGCGTTGGCAGCCGTGGTTTCGCATAGCCGGCCCTTGCCGAAGGTGCAGGTGTCGTAGATGAAAGTCTGCACCTCACTACCTGCGGTGATCTTGGTGACGCGGTTCAGGGCATCGTACTCATATGTTGTCGCGGCACTGGCACCCCGGGCATCGGTTCTGGCTTTGAGGTTTCCAGCGCTGTCGTAAGCGTAGGTAGTGGTGCCTCGATCTTTACTGACCTCCTGGGTGATCTCGCCAAAAGCGTTGTAGGTGAACGTGGTATCCAGCTTTCGGGGATCGGTCACCTTGACCAGGTTGTCGAGGGCGTCATACACGTACCCCGTCAAGACACTCAGTCCAGTCTCGTCCTGCTTTGTACTGCTCGGACGATTCAGTGCGTCATACTCCTGCCGAGTTCGGTGGGCAAGCGCATCAGTGATGGTTTCCAGGTTTCCATTCTCGTCGTAAGTGAATTCGGTCAGGTTGGGCGGATCATCGGCGTCGGCCTGTGTCTGCAATTGACCGAGAGTGTTGTAGACGCGCGACAGCGTCCGCACGACCGTTCCTGACGGATTCTTGACATCTTCCCCCATGATGTTGCCAGCGTTGTCGGGCGTATAGATGATCTTGTTCTGATCGTTATCGACAATCTCCGTCAAGCGCTGCGCGGCGTCATAGGTAAAGCTGATCGAAGCACCGGTCGGATCAGTGAGCTTCTTCACCAATCCGTTTGAGTAGTAGTCGATGCGCGTGATCTGATCATCCGTCTCGACAGAGTCGTTGGTACCACGCAACTTGCGGGCGATGAGCCAGCCACGCGGGGCGTATTCGTAATCTGTGATGACGCCGTTGGCGTCCTTCACTGAGAGTGGGCGACCGAGGACATCGTACTTCACGATTTCTACGATGTGTCCTGCCGGGTTGACGACTCTCCAGAGGTCGCCTTTTCGATACGCACAAGTCGAAGGCGAACTGCTGCAATTGGGATCGTCACTGACCCGATATACGTAGTTGGTGACATCGCTGACATCAGTCCGCGGACCATTGACCGACCGGATCAATCCCACCATCGGACAGATGGTGTCGATGGATTCGCAGTATCCATAGGTCGCCGTGCGCGTTTCATTGAGTGCCACGTCCTTAACAGCGACTGTCACGGGTTGCAATCGGGCGTTACGTGTGATTTTGATCTCGCGATTCCCGATCTTGCTTGACACAAAGCGGTTGTTGGCAAGATTGCGATACTCGACGGTTGTGCGTGTTTCTGGCGTGTCTTTTGCTTCCTGGATTGTGGTGACGCTGACGGCCTGCCCGTCCAGCGTGGTTTCCCCATAGGTGTACAAGGTCTTGACACCCTTTCGATCAGTCACCGTCTTAGGGCGGCGCCGGAAGTCTGTGGCCGCGTCGTAGTACGTTCGACTAACCGTGCCCTTGCTGTCAGCAACATCTCCCGCTAGACGTGGCTTTCCGTCGCCACTATCCGCAGTTAGACCATAGGTCGTCTTGTACCCTAGCGCATCCGTAACAATTGCTCCTCCTTGTGAGGTGTACGACAACGTTGTGCTGTCCACATCGCCCGCGTGCTTGCTCAGGTACATCCGACCTTTAGCATCATAGGAAAAGGTGCTGTAACGCTTCGCGTTCTCGTCGGTGATGCCAGTCAAATTCTTCGGGAAGCTCGCATTCTCGTAGTGATATTTTCGTATCTCGTTGCCAGTATAGGTCGCCGTCTGAACCTGCCCATTGGCGGTGTAGGTGTAGCTCACTAGGAACTGGCCTGCAGATGTGATGGACCGGATCGGAGCGCCCCCTGTCCCATTGGCATAGTTGAAGACCAGCGTGCGCCCCGTGGAATGGGTAATCGTACTTAACCGGCCAATGGCATCGTAGACGTAGGTGAGTGCCGTGCCGTTCTCAAACTCCTGCTTGGACAACTGGCCGCTCGCGGTAAAGGTAAGCATCCGGCTGGCCTGATAGACCTTCCAATCACTTCCACTGGCGACGATGCGGTCGCCACTTCCATCGGCGGCTTCGTAGTAACCGCTGAACCGACGAAACGGCTGGTGAGACCCATTCGCCCGGATCAGGCCGATCTCTGGATTGCTGCTGCCTGCCTCAATCGCGAGACGGAGATTGTGATTGTGCGTCCAGCCGTAGCCAAAGCCAGCATTGCCGTCATTGGAAGTAGCTGAGTGGTAGTAGCGGATAAACGAAACCCAGCCAAGATCGAAATCGGGTTCTGGCTCGAACTTGTCTCCGGTCGAAAAATCCATGGGATTGCTGACCAAAGTGCAATCATTGCACGCAAGCGGTGTGGATGTGACTACGACCGGAGGGGCATTGTTAGAGCAAGTGTTCGTCGCTGAATCCCAAGCGAGATATTCGTTCGCACAGCGATCACGATCGCGTGTCGTACTTACGGGGGCTTTGATAAGAACGCACTGAGCACCAGTTATTGCATCATCTCCCCGCCAGCGATACACCATATCGGTCATCTGCTCTTTGACCTGACCGTCGTCCCAACTCCTCAGGGGACGCCAATCTGTCCTCGACTCAAGATAAGATCCTGGGGTGCATCCATCCTGTACGCTGCGCTGATCGTAGTACGCGACGTAGTTCGCGATCATCTCCGGATCTGAGGTAGGAGACCCCAGTGAGCGATACCGCCACGGCTGCATTTCCGAGAAATCCTTCCCCATCCAGTAGGAAAACTGGATTTGGCCTTCCTTGATCGTGCGATCGCGGATGTTGCGGAAGTACTGCTGCGCGCCACCAGCGGCGCGAATAGCTTTCTCCGCATCTTCTTGGGTGTTGAACGTCCCTGAGATTCCATCAACTGTCCATGCGCGGCCGCTCTCTTGAGCAAACGCAGCAGTGAATGGCATCAGGTAGCTACAAAGAAAAACACCTACGGCCATTACGGCTAAGACTACCTTTCGATCTTTGCCGAAAGCTCCACTTTCTATCACTGCCATCGTTTACCCCCAGGGAAGGTCCGAACAACTCCACTCGGCGACATATCAGCGTCGCGGCTATCGAAATGGCGAATCCATGCGTCGCCGCGCAGCGCCCCATCCCCGCGCGTCTTTTTAAAGATGGCCCGTTAAGCCTAGGTGATGACCGTCTCACACAAAGAGACCAAGTCGTGTCCGAAACTGACAATCTTGTAGGGAAAACCTGACACGCCACTCGGGGATTTCCTACATCTCGCTCACTAGCCTCTTGATACATCAATGGCTTAGCCGATGTCACACTTAGTACGTGTTCCACTTGGAACACGCTCGGTACAAGGTGGGCATGAAAGCCCCTCTACGCAAACGGCTAGGCAAGCGGATCGTCGATCTGCGCAAAGCCCGTGGCTGGTCGCAGGAGGAGCTGGCCTACCGGGCGGGCTACACCCGGTCGTACATGAGCCGGATCGAGACAGGGAGCGCGAGGCTGACGGTGGACGCCATAGAGGTTCTCGCGGGCGCCCTTAAGAAACCGCTCGGCAAGCTCTTCGAGGGCCTCTAAGCACACGTCGCGGCCGAGGAGCGGGTCGCGTTGACCCGGTATCCCGCAGCTGCGGAGGCGACTTAGATCTCCACGGATGCGAGTCTCACATCGACATACGTGGCCCAACAGATTTTATCGACCGGTGCTTTCCCGCCTGGTCCACAACAGGACGCTTGCAATGGAGACCACAAGCAATGCGAAGGCTGGCACGAAGTCTCCACTCCAATCGACCACGAATCCAATGACTACCGGCGTCAAGGCGATTGAGACCTGATTGAGCGTCATCGCACCGCCAGCCACCAGCCCGATTTCATTCGGCTTGGCGATCTCAGTCAGCCAGACCACCCACGCGCCGTACCAGCCAAATCCGACAATCCCGACCAGGCAGGAAGCCCCGGCGAGCAACGAAGGTGACAACGGTAAAAATGAGAGCGCAACGAGGATGATCGCGGTGAGCAGACCACAGGCGACAACAGTATCTCGATGACTGATCGAAAGACGCTGGCCAAGCACCGGTAAGGCGATCCGGCCAAAGGCCCCCGCCAGTTGAAGGATCATCAAGTATGTCGCCGCCTCCGACACAGTTCCGCCGCTGCGCCCGACAATGAAGGCGACCCAGAAGACCGACAGCATGGTTTGCGCTGCCACGAGCACAATGCCAACGGCGGCAGCATCACGAAAGGCCGTGTTGTCCAGATACTCCTGCAAACCTCTCCATCCTGACCGCGCCTGAGCCTGGCTCGCAAGATCGCGCTTCTCCTGATAGCAGAATCGAAACGCGCAGGCTGTCAGCCCCAATCCACCGCCGATCAGGGACATTGTCACCGCCCAGGAGTATCGGGTGAGCAGCCACCCGAAGAGGACGGCCGCGAGGGCGCCGCCAAGCGGGAGCGCCGCTTGGCGAATCCCCATGGCCGGACCTCGCTGCTGTGGTCCGAACCAGTGGTAGACGGCCTTGCTGCCGGCTGGCTGTATCGGGCTATACCCAAGCCCAGCCATGGCCATGGCTAAGACCAGCCCGGCGTACTCCGTCGCCTGTCCCAGCAACAGAAACGCGGTACCGAGCAGCAGCATTCCGAGAAACAGCCAAGCCCGCTCCCCATGGCGATCTAGTCGCGGAGCCAGCAAGAACATGCCCAGGATCGTCGTGGCATTGGCAATCCCTGCGAGCACTCCAAGCTGACCGACACCAAAGCTGTAGCGCTGTTGCGCCATCCCACCCCAGACGCCGATGCCTTGGCTGGCCAGCGCCGACACCAGTTGTGCCAGCGTGACCAGCGTCAGCATCCACCAACCCTGGTGCCGCGACGGAATGGAGTTGTCCCGACAATGCCTCATCGCAGGCAGGCGCCGATGGAACATGTGCCGCCCGCAATCACGATCTCCATTACGCAGCAAGCGCGCCCGCTCGTTCCTCTTCCTCGCGCATTCGCTGCGCTATGGCGCCATAGTGGTGTGCCATATCCGTGATGAGTGTGTAGCTGGACTCATACAGCTGCGTCCAGTCCGGCAGAACACCCATTGCCGCCGCATAGTCCTCCAGGCCGCGCACCAGCGCCGCGAAATGTCCGCTTTCGGTTGTGCCGAGATGGTCATGGATGAACTTCAAATCGTCCTTCACGCCTTCCGGCGGTCGTCCCAAGTGTTCCTTGCGCCAGCGGACGAATCTAGGCGCAACAAACGTGAACTCTCCGTAGTTGTACAGCTCCTCGGGTAGCGAACGGACGATGGCATAACCAAGATCGTCGCCATGTTGCCGATACTGCCGAGATCCGGTGAGGAACGCCTTCGTGCCGTCATGGTGGTAGCGATCGAGTTTCCATGCATCACGCCCTGTCAGGCGGGTGGCGAAGTCGTCGTAGAGAATCTGATGATTGATGCCACCGATGCCCACATCCTCATGAGACACCTCAGCAAGGCGCGAGGCACAGCGATACAGGAGCGACCGCACCTCTGGTTTTTCCGCGCTTTCAGCGTGCATCATCAATCGGAATGTCAGCGCGCAGAAGCTGGCCGATCCGATGCCCGGTGAACGCCAGTTGTGAAAGAATACGCACAATGCTTCTTCTGACCAGCTTCGCGTCGCGAAGTCGTCGAAGAAACATTCGATCGTGCGCAAGGAGTGGGCCGCATTTCCGTAGGACCGAGACAGTGCGTGGCGAGCCTGCTCGTTATCGACCAGCGCGATTTCTGTTGCCACAATCTGCTCGATTGTCTTTGTCGTCGTCATGGTGAACCTCCTTTCCGTCTGGGGCCACACTAGGTTCCGCGGATCGGGTATCGATGACAGCCGCCGGTTCGCGCACGCCGATCCATGTTCGCGCCACGTGCTCACCCGGCTCGCGTCGGTTCCCGTGTGGGATGAGTTGTGGGCCAACCTATACATACCAGTATGTATAGGTTGATCCGCGGCCAACATCGAATCCGCCGTGTGACTTGTCAATGGGCAGGCGTCCAAAGCGTGACGCGAGAGCAATTTGGAGGGCGTTACCAAGGCTTATGCCCTCCCGAAAACGCGCGCAACAGCCCGCACCAGCATCTTCACGGCAAGTGAAGATGCTGGCCCAGTCTGGCCTGACCCCATAGGGTGGTCCGGTTTCAATCTTAGTTCATGATCGGCCTTGGGGCTTTTGCCTGGGCAGATGACGGTGCTGCTCCGCTTGCTGGCGCAGGCCAGATGATGGCCTCGGGTGCCGGTGGCTTGTATCCAAGCGACGAGTGT
>Ga0164243_10009972_pt1 | contig 13711 bp, 28 predicted proteins | sample OricompcompostOP_FD_108781 | JGI IMG/M metagenome (GOLD analysis project Ga0164243, IMG submission 108781) | Organic Plus compost microbial communities from Emeryville, California, USA - Original compost - Organic plus compost (OP) | ecosystem: Engineered > Solid waste > Mixed feedstock >... | reverse complement strand
GTAATGCGGCGGGTGTTTGTGGGAACAGGAGCCTGGGAATTACTCCCCACAGCAAGCGGGTCGTTCCCGCCCATATAGCCTGGAGTCCAGCGAAACTGATTAACCTCAGCATCGCTGCGGAAGTCGTGGAACCACACAACCCCAGGTTGAGGGTTGTTCGAATCCTGGCCACTACGGATCAGCCAATCCTGTTCGGCGGTGTAGCCTTCCACCGGCGGATCGGGCGGACTGACCGTAATGGGCAAGAAACGGATACTCCAGGCTCCCCGTTGGAGAAACCTGGAGTTCCGCCAGCTCCTTTTGCCCTTGCGATTAGGCAAGGTTGAACACTCCTGTCGAGGCTGGAGCAATGGTCAAGGTATTGCCTGAATTGACCGTAAAGGCCGCCGTCGAGAGGGTGCAAAAGCAGAGAACCTTGCCCACACCACTGCCAGTCGAGTTACGGATGAGTGCGTACTTGATGTTCGACAAGTTCGCCCCCGAAGCCGTAAACACGAGGCCGGCCGTGGTGTAGGTAAACTTCATCTGCTTTGCGCTTGCGCCGACAGTCCACTGACCCGTGGCTGGCACAAGATTCCGGCCGCCTGCGGCATAGCCACCAACAGCGCTGATTTCAGCCGGAATGGAAGTGTTAACCGATCTGGTTGAAAGGGCAGCAATCGCTGCGCTCGCAGACGGGCGATGTAGCTGCATCTTGAACACGCCGGCACCAAGGGTAATGGTGCCGTTGCCAATATAACGCTTGGCTCGGGCGTAGATTTTCCAAGGGCCAGCGGCCATTGAATTTCTCCCAACTTACGCTAGCTTGAACAACTCCTCATCAGCAATCTTCGCCCCGCACTCGACAATCCACGCAAGCAGGCCATTGCCCCTTACGTTGAGCTCGATTTCGTTGCCGAAGACTCTAATGAGGTCCATGAATTCCTGCGCCTGAGAAATCATCCAGGAATGGCACATAAATGTCTTACCCCGAACAACTACAGGAATCACAGGAACGCCATCGTTTTCTTTTTGTTCATAAGCATGATGCGCCTTGTCCATAAGACAGGAATCCGCTCCGTAAATGTGGAACTTCTTGTACCCCATCATGCGAAGCAAGGGTATCGCACGCAGGAGGATAGTACTCCCTCCTGGAATTGCAAACCACACGTCACGATGCTTGTCAAGCAAATCGCGAATCTCGTTCACTGCCGTATGCCACAAGAAGGTTCGCTTCGGCGGCAGCCCGTCAAGTACACTTGGATGGCATTGCGAGGCAATGAAGTAATAGTTGCTATCCGAAGCGGGCTTCGTAAAGCGCGCGTTAAAGGGTCGCGCGTCTACGACAAACTGGTTAACTGGAAAGAGCCCTTTCTCGTGCGCCCAGTTGTATGCGCCATTAAGCGTGCAGAGCTTGACTCCGGAAGCCTTAAGCTGACGGATCTCGTCGAGATAGGAATTTAGGCTCGGTCCGCCGGCGAGGATCGCAACCTCCATGTCGTTCGTCTCAAATGGGCCAATGTCGTTCCAAGGCCCCTGGAGGTTTGCCTCGACGTTCTTGCGCACCTCTTCTACGGTGACGTTCAGAACGCCGTGCTTGACGATTTCCTCACCGCTTATCCAGGCACTGCAATAAATCATGCAGTGCGTACCGTAGTCCTTACTCCAGTGAATCGTAGCACCAAGACGCTGGAGCCTGTCTACCCACCACGAATAGGGTTGAACTGTAAGATGCAAGGGCTCGCCAATGAGCTTGCCGCACTGATCTTCCGTGCAGGAAATCTGAAAGAATACGTGCTGCGCGGATTCGAGGATGTTCTTGAGCACAGTCGTGACCCACTCGGGGGGAATGTGCTCCATTACGTCAGTGCAGTAGCCGTATTCTGCCTTGTGCGGGATAGGCTTTACAAGATTACATTCCTCAAAGGAGAGCAGCGGCTGGGTAGTGAGCGCTTCGCGAACGAAGTCGTCCAAGCAGTTGGGGGCAAAGTCTAGCATCTTTACTCGGAGTCCTCCGAGCATAGCTAGCATAACCGCCCCGCGCCCGGTGCCTGCACCGAAATCAAGCACCTCTGCGCCCTTTGGGGGCTTGGCAATTTCCAGAAACTCTGCCGCGCAGGTCTCGCCGGGGGCTACCTGACGGTACTCCGGGCGGCTCCACATCTCGATGTACTTAGCCTGTTCAGTCTTTTCGATCTTTACGACAGGCGGCTCGCCGAGAAAACTGGCGAGGCTAGAATTAAGCGCAGTTTCCTGCGCCGATGTAATCTCAGACATGGTACCTCCTATTCCTCACTTCCACGAAGAATTCCGGGGGCAGCGGTTGCCCCTTTTTGCACAATCTTGATGGCCTTGTACGAGCCGAAAAAGTGATGGATGCGTTTCAGGTTGCTGGTGGCGACAGCCGTAAAGGTTCCCTGCGGCTCCGTCACGTTGTCTGAGCCGTCGACGAGGGGCTCTAGGCTAAGGACGAGCGGGCGGTCGGGGTAAGTGGTTCCGTCGAGGCTCCCGAAGACGCGAACGCTTCCGGCGGCGAGCTGAATCTGAAAGTGTTTAAAGTCTTCGACGTCGCCGTCCTTTTTCTCCAGCAGGACGTCGCCGTCGCCCGCGCCGTCGAAGCTCCAGTTTCTTGCAAACATGGCCCTGGCCCTCTCTTGATTGCAGCGAATATATCAGGGCCGGGCAAGGGCTGCGACGTGGGACGTGGGAATGATAGCGAATACGGATGCGTATTTGCTATAATTAATGGGAATCAGGTTAGCGGTGTGAAGGGGGAGAAACCTAGCCACCCCGGCACCCCTCATGTGGGGGGCCCACCCATCTGCGACTCCACCGCTTGCCCGGCCAAGGCCCGGAACGTTAACGTCGATCGTTAACATGCTGGAGCTTGCATCCGACGGCGCGTTGTGGTGGACTGCAGGTTGACGGGCAACGAGCCCGCGCAACAGGAGAGCTTGAATGCGTCACGTTACGTTGACATGCCGCCACCACCCGGCCCTACGTTGGACATGCAAGTCCATCGCGTTCTCGCCCGGATGGGGATATAACGGGCAACGGCACATCTTCTTTCACGGTCCGGGCGACGAATGCACGTGCTCGCCAAAGGACCTTATTCTGGCCCCGGAGGACCCGTGGCATTCTCTGTCGGATGCTGATGCCCGCCGGGAAATTGATGAGGATATTGGGAGGTAACGCAAAAACCATGCCATAAGGGCATGCGTTCGCCCGGGTGTCCGTGGAAATATTTCGCTTGGCGGGTGTTGACACGGGCATCCCAACGAGCGCATACTCGCGCCGAATGCACAATTCGTGCGACCGTGCCGGGCGGTTTCCCGGAATTGAACTGGAGACTCACATGGCCGAACGGAAGACTTCCAAGCAAATCGTCACCTTCCCGGAAAAGGACGAGGCGGGCAATCCGCACCCGAACGCGGGCAAGCCGACAGGACAGATTGTGTTCACCTTTTCAGACAATTCAACAGAAACGTTCGACGTAACCAAGGTGGGCGAGGACATCAAATTCCGTGCCATGTTGCACGGATTTTCCCAGAAGATTGGCGACTCCTACGCTGGAGCCGCTGCGACGGAAGACCCACTCGCCTACGCGAAGTCCGCTGTACGCGACACAATCGCCCAGCTTTATCGCGGTGAATGGCGCGTCGCTGCCAGCGGTGGCGGTGGTCCTCGAGTCAGCGACTTGGCTACGGCAATCGCCCAGGTGACAGGAGAGAGCCTCGAGGAATGCGTCGAATTCGTCGGCGCCATGACCGACGAAGAGAAAAAGGTGTGGCGGAAAAAGCCGAAGATCGCAGCCGCGTTGGCGCAAATGGCCGCCGAGCGCGCCGCCGCCAAGGCCGCCGCTCTCGCCGCGGAAGCCGCAAACGCCGCGGATGCGGACGTCGCCCTCAAGTGACATCTCCGGGGCGCACGGACGCGCCCACGATGCGCAAGGGCCGGGCAACCCACCCGGCCCTTTTTGTTAACGCGCGGGCCCGAGGCCCGTTTTGGCCTACAAACGCCTACAAAAGCCTACACCCCCGTCAAAAAAAGCCTCAAAAAGCCTGCACATGCCTAAAAAAGCCTATTTTGCACCCCCCACATATCCCCATCCCCCCATATCCCCCTATCCCTCCCCTTCTGATTTTATTTTTTTAAGAAGTAGTAGAAGAGAGGGCAAGGCCCTTAGAGTACACCCCAAGGATATGCCCATATGGGGATACATGGGGGGATACATGGGGGGATGTCAAAATAGGCTTTTCTAGGCATTCGTAGGCTTTTCGAGGCCCTTTTTCACCACCCCATAGGCTTTTCCAGAACGCCTACAAACACCTACAAACACCTGAAAATTTTTGCTATCATTTATTGCAATCCTTGCCCATTTGTGCGATAATACCCCCCAAAGGGAGAAAACCGCCATGAAAATCGAAATAGACATCGACAATAAGCACGCCCACCTTCTCGGCAAGTGGGCATCCATTGCCCGCACCCTCAAAGAAAGCGAGAGCCTTTTAAACGCCCTCGCCGCTCTCGACATAGAACAAGACCTACAAGAAAGGCTATTTGCCAACCTCGAAGAACTGAAACAGATTATCCAACCCATAGACCATCTGCACCAGACGGCCAGGACAGCAATATGGAAAAGCAAATGACAATTTCCTTCCGCAACAAGGGCCTTATTGATTTACGCGCAATTCGCACCTTCGGCGTGAGCGCCAAGGAATGCGAAAACCCTATCGGCTTCTTCGGAACAGGGCTCAAGTACGCAATCGCTATCTGCCTGCGCCTCGATTGCAAAGTCACGCTCTGGCGCGGGACAAAGCGCTACGTCTTCGCCACCCGCGAAGCCGAAATGCGAAACTCAACGTTCCGCATCATTACCATGAACGGCGAGGAGCTCGCCTTCACAACGGACCTAGGTAAAACCTGGGAGCCATGGCAAGCCTTCCGAGAGATTTATTGTAACACCTTAGATGAGGGCGGAGAATGCTTCGAAGGCGAAGCAAGCCCCCTCGAAGGACACACAACCATCATCGTCTCCGGTGCGCCCTTTCATGCCGCTTGGCAGGAGCGCGACCGCATCGTGCTACGTGCGCTACCGCGATGGCGCACAGACCACGTCGAGATTCACGACCTACCCAGCACATGTGCCTATTACAGAGGCATCCGGGTTGCGAACCTGCAGAAGCCCGCGGCGCTCACCTATAACGTGCTCTCGCCCCTCGAGCTCACCGAGGACAGAACACTCAAGGAAAGTTGGTGTTTTCAGGCCGCGGTGCGCGACGCGATCCTCGAGTCCACAGACGAGGAGCTCATCGAGCGATTCCTTACTGCGCCAGATCGCTCCTTCGAGGCCGATCTCGACCTCGTTTGTCTCTGGTCGGGGCTGAACGAGACGTTCCTGCGCACGGTCGAGAAGCTCGGCTTCCGCAGAATCACGAACCAAACGGCGTTGCGCCTGTACAAGAAGCACAAGCGCATAGAGATCATGCCCGACGCCACAGCCCTCAACCGCATCGAGTCGATCCAGCTCGAGCGCGCTATCGCGTTTTGCGAGGAATTTGGCTACCACGTTCGCGAGTACGAGATCATCGTCACGGCGGACCTTGGAGAAAACACTTGGGGTCGCGCCTACGAAGGCAAAATCTACATCAACAGGAGCGCCTTCGCTGCAGGCACGAAAATTGTTGCAGGAACACTCATTGAGGAATACATCCATCTGCGATATCGTCTCAGGGATCTCACTCGAGACTTGCAGAACCACTTAGTCAATGCCCTCGTAAGCATGGGCGAAATTGCACGCGGAGAACCCCTATGAAACGACGCGAAGACCCCCTTATCTGTCGTTGGATGGAACGGGCTCGTTACGAATACGATTTGGCGCTTCGCGAAACGCACCCTGAAGTTCGTCGAATGCTGCGCGACGATGTCCGTTTCGCGCTCAAAGCCGTTCGCATTCGTTTCCGTCGCCTTGCCCGCGAGGCAAAACCACCCAAATCCGTCCGGAACTACCGGGCGGCAGTGTCGTAGGCTGGCCGACTATGGAGGACCCACTATGACTCGTTACGTGCCCGTCGCTGCCGCAGTGCAGGCGGCGAGACAAATGACGGATCGCGAACTGCGTTACGCGGTGTTCTGTGGTAGCCCGACATGGGTTGTCGCGGCAATAGCGCTCGGGCGGCGAACTCCGCCTGATTTGGCGGGCAACCGGTCCGCCTACTGCATCCCGCACACGCTGCCGTGGCACCGGCCAGCGGCTCATCGCCGCGAGCGTCGGCTACGCGCGCTGTTGACGCGCGCCGAGCGCGTTGCATCCAGCAGCTGAGTTTTTAAGGAGACTGCAATCATGATGGGCTTACAAATTTGGCATGCCCTTTGCCATGCACACTTCGGCCCAAACTATCACAAGACGTACACCTTTACACACGGTCCCGCCTCGCGACAAGCAGCCGCATTTTACGCACTTCCCATTTCCAGCGCTTATTACAAGCGCATCGACAAAATTCGCCTTCGAGGCATGGAGGACTCACTATGACGCGTATCTGGATTCTGGGGTCTGCAGACCCCGAAATGGAAGCAATCGAGAATCTCCTGCGCGAAGCCGGCCAGCGCATCGTGTATGCACTCGGCCCGGATGGCCAGCGCGCACGGGCCGGTGACGCATACCGCGTCGCGGCTCTCTCAGAGCCGATCCCGCCCGCCACCGTCTACCGGGTCGAGTGTGACGGCCCGGCAATCCCTGCCGATGCGATCGTGATCGACCACCATCGCCCCGGTGATCCCGGCTACGGCCGGCCGCCCACCGAGTTCCTGCCCGCATCGAGTCTCGGGCAGACACTTGCCGCGCTGGCTCGCCTCGACGCGCTAGTGGACTTCCACGGCGACGCCTACAACGGCCCGGCAAGGTGGATTGATCAGCTTGGCGGGATGAAGTACGACACCAACGAGCGTGCGTGGAGTCTCCGTGCACGCAAAGACTGGATCGCGTTCCCGTGCGGTGCCGAGTGCTGCGGCTACGAACTGGGGCCGATGGCCAAAGTGCCCCACGATATCGTACTCGCCGCCGCCGCCGATCACTGCCTCGCTGCCGCCTATCGCGGCGAATGCCCCGGCGTCGATCCCGACGCGCTCATGCAGTGGCGTGTCGAGTGCCGCGCGGCGTTCCAGCGCCGATCCGTGAATGACGTGCTCGCCGACGTCGAGCGGGCGCGGGAGGCGCTGCGCGAAGCGCCGGTACTCATCTTGGCCGACGCAATCCCCTGCGACTACCACGCGGCAGCCGATGTCCAATGCGGGCATTGTCGCCAGGGCGTATTCGCGCGCGATATGCGCGGGCAACATGTGCCCGAGTTGCCCGAGGCATCAGCCCGCGAAGGCGAATGCTTCGTCGCCTCACTACGCGAGCGGGATGGTCGCACCAAAATAGTGTGCTTTTCAGACACGCCAGCGCAGATCGATGCATTCATGCGCGTGTGGGGCCCCGAGCACGGGCTCACTGATATCTATGGCGATCCCGCGAGGGGGTTTGCCGGAGGCTATGTGGCGCCCACCGACACCCAAACTAAGGAGTCTCAACCTTGAGCATCCAACTCACAACTCGCCCCCACTTCATCGACATGGATCACGACCAAGCCGTAATCCATGTCCAGACTTGGCGCACCTTTTACAAGGTCGCCATTCGCGGCGCAGACGTAACGGTCCTCGGCCCAGGCATACAAGAGGACTTCAACATCGAGGACCTGAACATCGAGCACCTTTCATACGAGGCGATAGCCGCCATCTGCGTCCTCCAAGTAGAGGAGAGATAGCATGGCCAAGCTTTGGACCAAAAGGCAAATCATGGAGCTCTTGCTCCACCGCGACGATGCCGTTGAGCGCGCAATTCTCGCGCTCCACAAGCGTCAACTCGAGGATGAGAAGGTCCACTTCACGTCCAGGTATCGCAACGGCAGAGGCTTCAACTCTGCCGATGCCACAGAGCTTACTCATTTCGCAAACCGCATCAAGTGCGGCACCCACCTTACCCCTGCTCAACTAAGCAGTGCCCGCTCTCGTCTCATGAAATACACCTGCCAGCTGGCGGACATCGCAAACGAAAGGAGACTTTCAAATGATGACTCGCGAAAAAGCTCGTGCGATTATTGACAAGGATCGCGTGAAGCACCCTGAGGAATACGAGGCAGTCGAAAACGCCGTACCCTGCGAGAGGTGCGGCCGGCTCCTCACAGACCCCGAAAGCATCAAGCGTGGGATTGGCCCAGAATGCCTCCTGAAAGGAATTCTCGATGATTGACGTCACATTTCCGCTCGACCACTTCGGCATCGTCGCAGGGCCTCTCTTTCAGGCCCTGCTGAACCAGTCCGGGGACCGACGCAAGCGCAAAACAGCCTTCAACGCCCTTACACGCATTGCCAAAAACTTCGGCTGCGTTCCCAAAAACGCCAGCGTGAAGTACATCGGCCTCGTTGTAGACTCTGCCGGGCAGATCGCCTATCAAATTCGATACGTTGAGGAGAACCCTCATGGCCACTCCGCTCCGATCGTATAGTGTCTTCAAGGGCTTTTTCTTCGACCGCCTCGACGAAAGTCGAGTGCGGATCTTTTCCCTTGCAAAGTGCACGGAATGCGACACCTATTGCGTCATGCACAACCTCATAGTCTACGAGCCAAATGACGCATCTCTTGTGCTTTCCGGCCTGAAAGCCATTGGCGATTCAGGCTTAATCCCCAACGAACAGGGAAAGGTCCCTTATGCAGGCGGGCCTTTCCTCTGCCCCGTTCACCACGAAATGTGGCTAGAAGGCAAGGTCCTTCCCAGCCACGACGGAGTATTAGCATGACGAAACGCAAGCGCACAGCCGCAGATTTCCCCCCTGAATTCCTTGACGCATGGGAACTCGCCGCGAAGGGCGAGCTCAGACTCGACTTCGAATCCGCTGGCAAGGCCAAAAACTTCCGCCAGCAGTTGCACGCTTTTCGAAAAGCCCTCGTTGACGAAAATGGGCAAGGCCCCTTCGCTCACTGGTGGAACTACGACCTTGTGATTGAAGGGACAAGTATCATCTGCAGGCAGCTCGAATGGAAAAAGCAAATTCGGGCGGCGAAGCTCCTCCCCTCGCCAAAGATCCAAAACCCGGCACCAATAGTGCCTGCTTCTCTTGAGGAGGATATAAAGGAAAACGACAAGGCCCTAGACCAGGCTCTTGCCAAGCTTGGATATAAATCATAGCAAATACCTACGCGTATTTGCTATCCTTTTGGAGTCCCTAATGTCAAACAACAAGCTCCGCCCCGTCTCGGAACTGCAACGCAAGTTCCTTGCAAAGCTGGGCGAGACTGCTGCAGAACACCAGCAGCAGGTTCTCGCCCTCATGAACAAGGTACCAAAAACAAAGGTAAAGGTCAATGTCCATCAAATCAACCGCCAAGTCGAACGCAAGCTCACCTGGACTGAACCAAGTTCAGAAATTGCGAGCAAGCTTGCGCGACATGAGAACTTTGAAGAGGAATGGGTACCTGAAGCTTACGTTCTTTTCATTCGACGTTTCAGATGTACTTGTGGGGCAGTTGGTTCATGTCTGGACCTTCCAGTCTTATTCCTACGCCATCGTCGCAGACATTATTCAGCGAGATCCGATCTGGAGCACGGTTCACCTCGTGTATATAAGCCCACTAAGGTTCTGGCATATCCGCACCTGCCGAGGCTTAAGGAAGTTCGCTTCGTTGCTCTCAGCCTCTGCGAGCATTGCTTTGAGCAAGCTAAAGCTCCTTTGAATGCCGGAGAATCTGAATGTCATACAAAGTCGGAATCTTGCCAGCTGGTAAATACAGAGTCCTCTGGGTCCGAGGCTACAACACAAAGCGTGAGCCCTACGGCAAAACCTTCTCCTTTGCCACTCCCATCACAGGAGTTGAGTTCCTCTTCGAAGCCAGAGGAGCTCGTTGGATACGCCTCCCCCAACACCTTTATCTCGGAACCGAATGGTTCCGACTTAGAAAGATTCGAGAACGAGGGCGGCCCTGCACTTGCAGCCGGCTGAGTTTCCCTCACCGCAAAACCACGGAGTGTGGAGATTAAAATGGGTCGCCCAGCAAAAGAACCTGCACGTGTCGTAATCCTTCGATTTCCAGAGTCATTGTACGCCGAACTTATCCTCTTACGCCCCGAGCTCCTAACACCTCAGGGCAGCACGAAGTACGGGGCTATGACTTCATATTTCGTCAACCTCGTTCGTCAGGATCTTGAGGCCATCAAGGAATCTGCCCGGAAAACGCAAAATGATAAGCGACAAGACGCCGATCACGGGGACAATTGAGCTTACTTTAAAGCTCAACACCTATGAAACAACGCTTCAAGTTGAAGCAAAGAAGGACCTGTTGTCTGACGTAGGCACGCTTTTACAGCGCGAAGTTTACGAGCTTCTGCGCATTGCCGCAGAGGAGACACAGAAATGACTTGACACCTTGGCGGAATAATGGTAATTTTGTAACGAAGATTTCGGAGAGTCCACTATGTCGAAACTCACAATTGAAGAGGCGCAGATGCTTACAGACTTGCGCTCGCGTATGCTCGCCAACATTCAGGCAGGTAAGCCTGCATTTGACGGGCTTACCACCGAGGAATATCGCAGGGCCCTGGATATCGTCCGCGAGAACCGCAGCGCAGCTGCTAAGGCAGGCGAAGCCAAAAAGGTTCGCGAGGGTACTCGCAAGAAGAAGGACCCTCTCGCAACACCTGTAACGAACAACCCAAAGTTCGAGAAGTTTCTCAAGTTAGACCTCGACTAATGATCAACGAAGAGCACTTGCGCTTCGTCAACATGGTGCAGACCCTCATTTGTGGCAAAGCCCGCGAAGCGCAAATTTCCTGCCCAGGTCCTGGTGCTGCGCGAAAGCTTCGGCGCCGAATGTACCACATGCGGGACCTGTTGCTCGACAACACCACCGCAGACAAGCTGCGCTTCCGTCTAAACGGCTGCATACTCATCATTGAACTCAAACCCGAGTGGCAGCCCAAACTGATTCAGGAGAACCAACCCAATGAAACTCAAAGTAACAATGACCCTCACTCGTGAGTACGAAACTGATGAGTGGGGCTTGCCCGAAGAGAAGGTCGATGACTTTGCATATCTGGAAAGTGGTATCAAGGATGAGACCCTTTTCGATCCATACGAAGCAGCTGACTTGGCTATAACTTACGGAGATTTCACAATCCGGGTCGAAAAGGTGTCGCCATGAGGCCAGAAATTAACCCATCACTACCACGAGTTATCGACTCAACAATCCGTGGAGACTACACCTCCTGCCATACGAAGGGCTATTGGTCCTTTCAGCGCAAGCTAGGCCCGAAGGAGCCTTCCACAGATCTCATTGCTGGCGGCGCCTTTGCGCGAGGACTTGAAGTTACCCGCAAGCTGTTTTACGGGAGCGCTAAGCTCCCATTCCGTGAAGCACTCGAACAGGGCATGCTCGCTGCCATCGAAGCCTACGGCGGACATCAGCCGCCAGAACACAAGTCCAAGAAATCCGTCGAGAACGTCGTCCTAGCGCTGGCGGATTACTTCCAGCACTATAACCCTGAAACAGATCCCGTTCAGCCGTACATGGCGCAGGGGGAACCCTGTGTAGAGTTCACCTTCTCAATTCCCCTTCCCATCAACCACCCAGACACAGGGGAACCTTTCGTCTACGCAGGCCGTTTTGACATGCTTGGAATGCGAAACGGCCAGCTCGTCGTAGTTGATGAGAAGACAACCTCGCAGCTCGGACCAACCTGGAGCAACAAGTGGACTATGCGAGGGCAGTTTACCGGTTACATTTGGGCCTGCCAGCAATACGGATATTCTGTGCTCGGCGCTGTCGTCCGAGGCATTTCCTTCCTCACCAAGTCCTTTGGACACGCGGAGGCAATTCAGCTTCGCGCGCAATGGCAAATCGATGCCTGGTACGACCAGCTGTTGAAAGACGTCGAGCGCATGGTTCGAGCGTACCGCGAGGGCTGGTACGATCAGGACTTCAACGATGCTTGCGCGGAATATGGAGGCTGTCCTTTTCAGGACTTGTGCACTTCGCAGAACCCCGAAAATTGGGTGTCGAAGTTTACGACTCGTGATTGGGACCCGCTTGCAAAAGTCCCATATCAGCAGCCTGAACAGCAGATCGAAGTTCTTCAAAACACACTCCCAGACGGAGTATCATTCTGACGCCGATCTACCCGATCACGGAGGGCTGACGATGAGTGAGCACACGCGCAACGAGCGATTCCTAGGCGCGCTCGTTGAAGAGCTGCAATCGATGTCCGATACCGATGCGCTTGAGGGCGAGAACGCTGAAGCGCTCGTCAAGCTCGGCTATACGCTGCTGACGCGCGCCCGAGCCGTACAGATCAATGAGGGCACTGCCCGTCGAGTCCTGGAAATCGTGGATGCCGGACTCGTGGAGGGGCTTGGACAGCCGATCCCAGGCCAGATGTGTGTAGAGGCAGCCGTGTGCTATGCGCTCGGTCTGCCTCATGACGACAACCCCTCGTGCGTGGCGCCTGCGCTGTGCGCGTTCGGGGCCCGGCTCAACGACGCAGGCTGGTCCACGCCGCAGGCGCGGGCAAAGGGATTGAGGCGCCTCGCGATTGCGCAACTAGGCAGCGCTGGCGTACTGGATGAGCGCGAGTTCGTGCGCCGCCTTGCGCGGCTCGCGATTCAGATATGCGTACCTGTAGCACTGCGCGCGGAAGCCCGTCTGTACGGCAGTGCCACGAAAGAGCGAATGCTGCATGCGGCCGAGCTCTGCGAGCGCGAACCGACGCGCAAACATGCGCTGGACGCCGCCAACGTCGCCAATGACGCCGCCGCCAACGCCAACGCCGCCAATGCCGCCACCAACGCCACCAACGTTGCCTACGTCGCCGCCAAGGCAGACACATACGTCGCATTCGCCGCCACCAAAGCCGCCGCACACGCCACCGCCAATGCTGCCGACATTGCCGCATACGTCGCTGGTGACGACACGCATCTCAGCATATTCGCTGAGAGAGTCGTACAGATTCTGATTGACATGGGCGCGCCTGGGTGCGCATTCCTGCACCTGACGGAGGCGCGCAGCGAGCGCGAGGATGATCCGAACTTCAACGAGGCCATGACCGGCGACCTGCTGGCTCAGGCCGAATACTGGGATGCAGTGGGAGGCCACAGCGATGAGTGAGATCACACTGGAAATGCTGCGCGCCAAAGACGCATGCAAATACGCGCTGGAGGAATTCCAGCGCCGATTCGGCGAGCGGGTCACAGTAACCGAGGACCTTGCAGCGTCAGTCGCAGAGGTGTTCGACTGGAATTGGGCGGCGCGCGCGTTGTTGTCTCCGGCAGGCCGGACCAAGTACGCGAGCATGCGCTATCCAGCGTGGACCGAGTACTTGCGTGTGCGCGATACGGCGTGGGCTGAGTACCGGCGCGTATGCGATCAGGCGCGGGCTGAGTACTTGCGTGTGCGCGATCAGGCGCAGACCGAGTACAAGTGCGCGTGCTGGTGGACCGAGTACTTGCGCGTATGCGATCAGGCGTGGGCTGAGTACCGGCGCGTATGCGCCCGGATATTCGCTCGGATGTATGCGGAGGACCGCAGCGATGAGTGAGTGCAATTGCGCGCTCTGCGTGAGTTCTGACGTGACTGTCGAACAGCTCGTAGACGCCTACGGCGATGCAATCGTGGCCGCAGCGCTGGCGCGTGGCACGCCGCGAT
>Ga0164243_10009971_pt1 | contig 13712 bp, 11 predicted proteins | sample OricompcompostOP_FD_108781 | JGI IMG/M metagenome (GOLD analysis project Ga0164243, IMG submission 108781) | Organic Plus compost microbial communities from Emeryville, California, USA - Original compost - Organic plus compost (OP) | ecosystem: Engineered > Solid waste > Mixed feedstock >... | reverse complement strand
TGTGCGCTTGGGTACGCAGAGAAACTGGAGGACGCGAAAGACATAGGCCGGTGAGGCGTCGCCGTACCGCCAAGCCTGGTTGCCCGCGAATCACCTGTAGTCAGCATGGCAAGGACATTCTAACAAGCAACTTAAAAGTTATAAAAAGTGACTATTTAACGAAGGGGCCGTGAGTGTGGATTTCATGCGGACCGGAAACTTGCATAACGTAGGAAGAATCGTCAGGCCTGAATCACTTCAGCAACCACAGCTTGGTTCGTAGGGATGATCTTACCCTCGAAGGCGAGGGGAGGGTCAAACGAGGCGATAATCAGCGCCATGCCGCATTAGAATTTGGAGAAATCATGCAACTTTGGTGACTGGATTGATGAAGAGGCGCACCCACTTTCTTACCGGCTCTTATGCCTCGTCACGCTGAATCGCCCACCGGACCAATGGTAACCTTTGAGGCTGGGCCTGCGGCAAGATGCTTGATCTTGAGGTTGACCGGGGGATCAATGCGAGCGTGGTCTGGCTTGCCGATCACAGCTTTCAACCTCGTGTAAGAATGAATGGCAGGAACTGCGTCCTGTAGGCTGACAGCTGCGGCCTTACTCATTGGGTCAGGGGCGGCGTTGATGTCGCGGTGCCAGGCGAAGACCCCAGTGCCTTCCGTTGGAGGGAGCGCCACTGGATGGTCCCGGGCGCATGGAAGAGGCTGCTTGTCATGCGCTCGGAGGATGCAACCCACTGACTATGGCAGCTGGGGTATCTGCCGAGCGAAGTAGGTGCGCGGCCGACAGCTTGTGCAAAAAGACACCATTCTGACATCGTCGTCTCGGGCGGGCGTGTCTTCCTCTTCTATTTAACCCATCAGTTCGGTGAACCGGAAGCGGCACGTGATCCAGCCTTGGGGTGGGCGCACAGCGATCCAGGTGATCGCCCCTACCGGGCATGATGGGATAATTATGACCAATTGTAGCCCCCGAGAGGTGTGCTCTCTGACAGGCGCGCCCCGAAACCTATGCTTCGGGTTCCTGCCGAAGCTCATCTCCGTCACCAGGCGGATGCGCTTACACGGTCAGCGTGGCGTTGCCATCGACCATATATTCAGCGTCGGCGTGGGATCGGGAACTCTCATATATGGGCATCGCGATGGGCGATGCCCATACACTCGATCAGGTAATCGGGCTGGCTACCGCAGTGCACGCGCGAATGGCGGAGTTGCAGGCGGGAGAGATGGACTTTCAAATTTTCTCGAGGCTTGCCGTGGCCGACAGCAAGGCGCTCGAGAGGAGCATCAGACAGGTTGCATCGGCATCTCACATATCTTTGAAGTCGACGACGACCAAGCAAGCCTCGATCCTGAAGAACTGCTCGCGAGCGTTGGGATTAAGCGCCTTCCGCGGCCGGTATTGATTCACGACTCGATCGCCTTGGATGGTCCGCCATTCCCAGAAATGCCTTTCGTCGGCATGCAGACAGAGTGTGCGGAGCGCGTCAATTTGATCCAGAGTCCGACCTACATCCTCACCCTTGAAAACTTCGCCTCCTTCGTCAGACATGTGCGCGAAGTGGCGCCGGTTGATCGCGGACTTGTAATCTATTCTGGCGGCTTTCCGTCGCGACCTGCACTGGGGACGATCGCGAGGCTAGCTGCACAAGCAGACGATGGAGACATGGATGCAGGCGGAGTTTGCATCTTTCGGCATATTGAACGGCACCTTGTATTAATCGGGGCTGGTCTGCGTCCGCACATGATGAATGCCGACATGCTCCAGCGAGTTGGACCGCATGTCACGCCGAGGCGGCGCAGGTAGTAGGCATAGATCGTAAGGCGCTACAGGACGCAGTTACGCGCTATCATGCTGGAGGGGATGCCGGCTGTATGGCCGGCTGAGGCCCAGCCGCCGGTGTTTCCTGACCAAGGGCCAGCAGGCGGCTCTCAAGGCGTTAGTACTGCGCGGCCCCGACCCTGAGAGGAGGGGTAATATTTCCTGCTACACCACCGCCGTCTGCCGCCTGGTCGAGAGCCCTTTCCAGGTGCGCTATGCCGAGCCACTGATGGGGCGGCTGCTCAAGCGCTTGGGTCCGTCGCGCCAGAAGCCGCTGCCGGGCTCAGGAACCTGATGGAAGATGGCGTCCCGCTCTTCGTGGTTCACAGCCCGCCAGGCGCGGATCCAACGCTTCAGTATCCGGTGAACGCCTTCGCCGAGATATGGGTGGTCGTGCAACTCGAAAATGTCGGCAGGCGGATCGGGACGCCGCTGTCCCCAGGTGTCTTGCCCTGTGAGGGCAAGTGCGGGGTCTTTGCGATGCAATAGGCCGTCGCCCGGCGGATCGCTGCCATGGCAGTTGCAACCTCTGTCTTCTGGTCCCATTGTAACGTCATGAGAAGCCTCATCTGATGATCGGTGATATGACGACCAGGCACAACGGCAGCTCCGTTCTCTGGAGAGCCGATCGTATCGGTCGAACCGCGACCGCCAGAGGCAAAGCCAGTGTGGCAGCTGCTGCGGATCTCTGTTTGGGCTACGCCCCGTTTGCGTTCCACCGCTGCTGCCCGGTCTCATCCTGGTTGACGCCGCGTCTCGCCTTGATTGTTGCGCGCAATCTATGCGGTACTTTTGCTCGTGCAGCTATGAACCAGACTGAATGAAGTCCACTCTAGCTTTGCCAATGAAGACAGGTTGTTCGAGTGTCTTACATCCTGTTAAGAAAATTTCTCTATAATTTAACCGTATTAAATACTAATTTGATCTTGAGATGTATTGACTTGTGCCGAATAAAATATATAACATTTTTCAATTCCACATAAATAGTTACTCATAAAAATATTATAGAATTTTAATAATTACAATTTATCTGATTTGCCGTTGCTGGCATGGTGGGGGGGGGGGCTAAAATTTTGATTATTGATATGGTTGCGGTTCGTTTCCATGTCATCGTCAATTTAATGATGAAAATGTCTAAAAATATTGTTAATTATTATTACAATGTATGTTTTCAAGTTTAATTAAAATTATTTGGTGAATTATTCAAATATATACCATTAATGGCTGTGGAGATGAAAAAATAGACATAAAAAATAATTAACATCAATGTATATTAATTTAATAGAAAGCAATAAACTAAAATAACGGGAAACTATTGTGGGGGGCAAGATGAGAAAAATCAAAAAACGCCCGTTTTATATAATGTATACCTCGTCTGTTTCACTTATTTTGGCACCATTCGTCGCTCACGCGACATCTGAATCGGTTGGATCAGAAATACATTATGCCGCAATATTTAACGGAAAACTATATTCTATTTATAGAGCACAGAGCAAGAAATTCATTAAAAAGTCACACAGAAGTCAACAGTTATCTGGAGATAACCAAACGACTGTGGCTGCTTCACCTACTAACATGGAAATCAAGCCTGTCGACAATCGACTCGCTGACGATATTAATACCATCATCGTCACCGGCTCAAACATCCGAGGAGTAGACAAGCCTGCTGGAGGTCAGTTAATCACAATTGATCGTAAAGATATTCAACAATCAGGATTCTCCACTATTCGCGATATTGCGGAAAATTTACCGCAAAATTTCGGATCGGGTGCAAACGGTGAAATGCAGCCGAACCTAGAATCCGGCAATAATCTGGCGCGAGGTACGACTTTTAATCTTCGCGGCCTCGGTCAAACTGCTACCCTTAATCTCATTAATGGTCGTCGTGTTCCGTCAGGCGGCGCATCTGCAGCGGTGTCCGATATCTCGACGGTGCCACTAGTGGCTATTGAGCGGGTAGAAGTACTGCCGGACGGTGCTTCGGCTGTTTATGGGTCAGATGCGGTTTCGGGAGTCGTCAATATTATTCTTCGGAGTGATTTTGAAGGCCATGAAACCACAGCTCGTTATGGTTTCACTACTCAAAGAGATAATCTTGACGAATTTTTAATCAGTCATGTGTCGGGTGCGATCTGGGATAGCGGAAATATTTTACTTTCATATGAATTCTATCATAGAGATCAACTTCTTAGAAAAGATAGGCCATATTCCGCTAGCAGGGACTTAAGGGCATTCGGCGGAGGAGATTATCGAACGCCTATTGGAAACCCCGGTGTTATTCTCACTCCTTCTGGAGGATTTACACCACTTTATACTTTACCGCCGGACCAAAATGGATTAAACTTGACACATGCAGACCTTCTGCCCCCTAACGCTGATAGTTATTATAATATTGTCGCGAATTCACCGATATTTCCACGAAAACAGCAAAACAGTTTATTCGGATATTTGTCGCAAGATATTGTGTCTGAAGTGAAATTCCATGCTGAAGGCCGTTATACACATAGAAAAAATCGCCAACCTTTTGGTACAGTTAATACTATCACGGTTATACCAAAAAATAATCCTTATTGGTTTGATGCTTACGGGACGGGAGATCCTGTCCGGGTTGCTTATTCTCTTGCCGATAATTATCTTCCGATCCAGAATATAAAGGTTAATAGTTATAGTATCACGGCTGGTTTCGACATATATCACTTCTCAAACTGGATGACGCGTCCATATATCTCTTTTTCCAGGGATAAAGTAAGATCACTTAGTGGAACTTTTAGTAATCAAGGCTTCATTAATGCATCCAACTCTTCGAACCCCGAAACTGCACTCAATCCTTTCGGCGACGGACCAGTCAATGGACCAGGCGTAATCGCGCTTATAAGGGATGAGAGCCGGAGCCGTATAAACGCGCGGACACTGCAGGCTAATGTTGTATCTGACGGCCCTCTGTTGAAAATATTCAATCAAACTATCCGTGGTGCATTAGGGGCTGATTTCCGAAAAGAGAAATTTGATTTAATTAGCAGAAGAAACACTACGCCCGACTTCGCTTTGTCTTTTAACAGGAAAGTGTACGCCGTGTTTGGCGAATTACGCGCCCCTCTGGTGGATAACGGAAATGTCATGCCAGGGATCGAAGATCTCGAGCTGTCGTTTTCAATTCGATATGACCATTATAAGGATGCAGCTACCCGCCCGAACCGATTCACGCGACCTTCCCAATCGACTACCAATCCTCGCATAGGCCTAATTTGGTCTCCTATCGGAGGTATTCAGTTTACAGGAAGTTACGGAACATCTTTCCGGGCACCTCAGCTGGATACACTTGCGAGCATTCCGTCCGTGGACGTCGGTTTTTACGCAGACACCCATTCTTCATCCGGCCGAAGTTACGTTCTCGCTATGACGGGTGTTGATGAAAATATTAAAAATGAAACAGCAAAAACTTGGTCGCTAGGTGCTGAAATCAATCCGCTAGTGGCACCGCAGCTAAGGGCTCAAATAAATTATTTCAAAATTGATTTTAGAGACCAAGTTGGTGCGCTTACAAATATCACGGCAATGCTCAGTGACGCAGCTGCAGCGGAGTTGATTACCCGCAATCCAAGTACAGAACAGGTGCTAGCTGCGTGCAACACGGCTGCGCCCGGGCGTGGGCCGTCAGACTCGTTGGTATGTATGACTGGGCGAGGAGTCGATGCAATAGTTGATACTCGTACAACTAATCTGGCGCGCACAAAAATTGACGGGCTCGATATTCAAGCTTCCTATACGCTTAAATCTCATAATATTGGGCAAATAACTCTCTCATTAAATTCTACATTGATTTTCAGTTTTAAACAGGCCGTGACCGAAAATGCGCCAGAAATACAACGAAAAAGCACTGCAACCTACCCGGTAAATTTTCGGACTCGGGGTAATATAAGCTGGTCCCCAATCGAGCCTTTAAATTTTTCATTGTTCGTTAATTATATAAACGATTACCATGATCCAGTTTCTGGAAAGACAATAGATGCATGGACAACAATAGATTTTACATTAAATTATACAATTAATACTAACTTAAGGTCGAAATTACTCGATGGTGTAACATTTCAGTTGATTGTACAAAATCTATTTGATCAAGATCCACCATTTTACGATTCTTCCGTTGCCTACGGGTATGATTACGCTAATTCTGACCCGACGGGGCGATTTGTAGCGATTTCCATCAGGAAGCCATGGTGATTTTTTTGTTAATAATGAAACGATCGTTATAAAGTATGAAAAATATACTTCTTTATATATATATTATTCTGCACATTTTTTTGTTTTCATCTTCCGGATTTGCAGCGGAACTCGATATAGACTCAAGATTTCGCCTCGGCAAGAAACTTATCGAAGGCAAAGAAGTCGTTGATGTCATGATTGCTATTCGCGAAGGAAAGTACCATAATTTTATACACTTTCTTCGATCAAATCACATATTAATAAAATTTAAATCTCGGGATTTAGAATACGTTCGTATTTCTGTCCCAATAAGTAGCCTAAAGAGACTGTCTTCTAATTATCTTATAGACGCAATTAATATAGAGAATAGTAGTCCACCAATATTTTCTAATTCTGAAGAAATTTATACGAGCGGAAATAATGAACCAAGAAGAACGCTGACAGAAATATTAGATAAGTCTGGCGCTCAAAGTGATATATTGGATCTTGAATCAATGGGCCTGGTTACTCTGCGAAGAAATTATCATTACGCTGACGGCCGCGGTGTGACTATAGCACTTATAGAAAGGTTTATTGATCCAGAAACGCCCGAAATGGGAATGGCTAAAACCCTTTATGGTAAGCCAGTGCCAAAGATCAGGGCAATATATGAGGCGAATAGTTATATGGCCGAGATATTTCCTTCGGCTAGCAGCAAACCGGAATTTTCCGGCGTGCAATTAGTTAAAATTCTTGCTGGTAATAGCAAAACGTTACAGATCGGCGGCCGAATCATTCATGTGCCCGACTCGGGTTATTACCGGATCGGCATTGTAGACGAAACTAACTATGCCGAAATGGAAGGCGACTTTAATAAAGATGGAAATCCTTCTAATAAACCTCGTACCTTTATCGTCGCGAAAAAAAGTGACAAAAACTGTTTTTTTGTAGACGTAAATCAGAACGACGATCTTACAGATGACCGCTGCATAAAAGATTTCAACGTTAGTCGCCAAACTAGTCGTTTCCCTTCATTAACTAACGGAAAAACAGGTACGCGATTCTGGATTTTAAAAACTCCACGTCCAGACTGGATAGTATTTGCGACGCCTGGTTCTCACACTCATTTTGTTGCCAATTCGGCAGTTGGAGCACCGGCATTTGATCCAAGGCTCTCTGGCGCGGCACCAAGCGCCCAAATCATTTCAATTGGGGCATCGAATCCTGGACTAGGGTCCTTTCTGGAAGCTTTCATTCGCGCAGCTCACGATCCTAGAGTTGACATTATCTGCGTTTCGTCATCGACTTCGGCATTTGGCCAAGCGGGGTCAGACGTGCGTAGCATTATTCTCGACAGAATAGTGAAAAGAAAAAATAAATTGATTTTTGCATCAGCCGGAAATAATGCAAATATATCGTCATCTATAAATACATTAGCACAGGGACATAACGTTCTTGCTGTTGGACAATTGCATACTAGTAAGATAAAAAAACTATTCTTAAATGTAATTGAGCCGGATTCATCAAGTACCGCGAGCTCAGGAGGGCCGCTAATTGACGGGAGAATTAAGCCGGATATTATTGTCCCATCTTTCGTTGTTTCGCCTATCCCTGATTCGGACAATCAAATAAAAAGATTTAGTAGAACTATTTGTCCTAACCTTATAATTCCCGCACGGGCAATCTGTGCACACGGGACATCCAATGCGTCACCGATAGCCGCAGGAGCAGCTGCATCCTTACTTAGTGTTTTAAAAATGGAAAAAATAACTATTAACGCAATGGATATTGTAGATGAGATCCGGTATTCAAGTCGTCATGTAGAATCAATTCCGCTTTATCTCCAGGGGCATGGTGTTTTTAATGTCCCAAATACGTTGAAAAATTTACGACTCTCTAGAAATAATCGTCCAGTAATTAATATTAATGCACCGATACCATATAAAATGGTAATTTCAACAGGTAAGACATTGAACAGTTACGGGCTTTATGAGCGTGAGGGTTGGCATCCTGGTGAGAAGGGATTTCGTAATATTAAAATTCGCAGAACTACTGGGAAAAAATCTACTATAAGTTTATCGACACGTATTATAGGAGATGAGAGTGGGACATACAGTGTACCGAAAATAATAACGTTACCTTATAATAAAGAAATTAGTGTGATGATCGGTATTAATCCTAAAACTTATGGTGTTCATTCAGCTTGGCTGGAACTATATTCATTGGAAACGAAAAAAATTGTTAGTAGAATCGGCCTGACAATTATCTCATCTGCATCTCTATTAGATACTGCCAGCAATCCAATGCATTTTCATAAGATTGCATCAAATTGGAAATCAGCAATTATTTATGTTGATGTTCCGAAGGGATCGGCAGCCTTAGGTCTGCAGGTCGATGTGCCAAAAGATGCATTTTTGCTTGGATTCATGAATATTCATAATCCGTTGGCGAATGTTACGGACAGTGTATATATTCCTCGAAAACATGACAAGGATGTATTAGCATCTCTTCCGGGGGCCGGCTTGATCCGCCGTGTAGTATTGTGGCCTACGCCTGGTGTTTGGGAGCTGCCGTTTTTATATCAAAGCGTTGCTCAGCAACAGGTAGCTTCTGTAGGGAGCGTTTTTGCTATACAGGATCGGGAGATTGAGCAAAGTTTGGAACTACCTAAAAATAAAGAGCGTCAGGTAAATATGCCTACAAATCAAGAAAAGTTTTCTGTACACAAAATATCGTACCTTTATAAATCAGGAATTATCGAGGATATTGATGGTATTTTACCTACTATATTTCCGATCAAACTGCCTCTAGAAGCGTCACTGCTCGAATTCCGGGTGAGACAATCTTACACCCAGGAGGAAAAGGAGTCGGTTGCTATAGCATTATTCGAGTGCGATGAAGACAATTGTGAGGTCGCAGGTCGTGCGGTTGGTCAAGGTAGAGCGGCGCTGATGCATCTGATATCGCCTAAAAATACGCTTTACGCCGCTATTTTATCTATTGAACCCATTCAACACCGTTCAGTGGTTAGTTATGAAATTTATTTTTCTAATGCAGAAAGAAAAGGAGACAAGAAAAATATTTCTGGAATAGAAATATATAATAACAGAGGCAATATCGGAGCTGAATTATATCGATTATGCTACGTCGATGCTGTTAAAGTACAGAATTTAAGTGGAAATTTAGCATATACAGATATTGAGAATATGGGATTGATTGATCCAAAAAGATTTATTTTGCATGAAAAGTATATTGATGTCTTTTTAAAGAAAGAGAATAGTTGCAATTAATCAATATAAAAATGCTCGTGGGACAATGGTGGCAATTTACATTGCCACCATTGTCGTTAACAGATATTACGGCTTCGGAACCAGATTAATTTCAGAGTCGGGCGGGCCAAACTCAGAGGTACCTTTGGTGGCTTTCGAAGCGCGTACGAGATTGTAGATCATTATCATCTCCTCGTATTAATACTGCCTATCGCAGCAATTAATTTATACACAGAATTGTTTGTTTGATAAAGAATATAATCGTAAAATGAATTAAATTCACTAATAATTTGATAACGATATTATTTTTGACAGCCAATATTTAACTGATACAATGTCGAATAGAGTGTGCTTTCTTAATTGCGTGTTATGTATTAAATTTTTCAATAGAGCGATATTATTATGATCTATATGCCTTAATAAGGTATCATCGCAAATGTCAAAATCGAAGAAAGTTGGGCATTCTTCAATTATATAGCTAAATAATCTGCCATAATAGCTTCCAGGGCTTCCCTTGGACTGACGATATATTATTTCAGGAGGAACTATGTCCTTAAACGCTAGGCGGGCGAGGCCACGATCGACACCCGGCCAACTAAATAAATATGCAGGTAATTTGACTACTAATTCAATAATGGGCTGTGAGAATAGTGGCTGTACGAGTGGAATATATCGCGCTTTTCCATTTGGTCGCGCTAAAGGATTATAAAGCAGTAGGGATGCTATTTGATTTCCCTTAGCTGGTGGTATGTCTTTTAAACAGGAAGCCCAGTATTCGCTACGAATTTGTAATTTTTCAGTCATTTTTGAGATCTCAGGCATGCCTACTGACGCTGGAGGTCTAGCCCAATCTGCAAAGTCCCATGCCTTTGGAGAAATATTGTATAGTATTGCTGAGCAAAGGACTGACCAAAATGATAATCCCTTTAAACGGGAATAAAGCATTGATTGCTGAATTAATCCGTATGAAATACTATGATGCCAAACATACTCATCTACTATCCCTTGCGCGCTTTGATTGAATATCATATCGCCGCCCTCTCCGGTAAAAAAGGTATCTGCATGTGTTTCCTGCAGTACCTGGTAATCTGACCTACCGAAACCAATCGATTGTCGCCATGGCCGAGGCTCGGCTTGGATGGGCAATTGATCTACGTCTAAAGAGCTGGTTTTTAGCGGATCTTCTAAAACTTCGATTAATCTTGTGCCTTTGCTGGCGGCAATTTTGCGGGCAAATTTTCTTTCATCTGACGTCTCGTTAGGTGTATAGCGATTAAGACACGTGATACGTGGCTTGTTTGGCGCAGAGGCGAGGCATCCCAATACAATGGAGGAATCGAGTCCGCCTGAAAGTGTAATAACGATATTATTGAACTCGCTTGCCCACGCATGGATGCAACCAGTAACAGTGTCTCGAAGTGCACAGGCGGCGTCGTCTGGGGCAATCGCGTTATTCCTTCGGATAAAATCCTGATATTGCCAGTAAGTGGTGCTCGACACCTTGCCGTCATTTCCAATGGTTAAAGCCGTGCCCCGTAGTATTTGATGAATCTCGGATAGGCCAGTATCTGAATATGGTAGAAATGGTCGCTGCAGAAAACATAATACATGATCAATATTTATTGAAAGGCGTGCTAGTCTTAAATTTAAGAAGTGCTCGAAGTCTGAAAAAAATATTATTAAATCACCGAAATCATAGTAATATGCGGGCATTACGCCAGTTGGGTCACGTATAATGTGGTATGTGTCGTCGCTGTTATTTTTGATAAAGGCGGTATAGCGGCCCCAGTAGTGCTTAATTAAGTGTCGACCGTTGCTAGAAACGATGTTCGTGGTTTCTATATTGTTAATTTTTAGTGGAACTGTTGTTCCAGTACTAGAAATTGTTTTTTTGAAAAGCGTTCCTCCAATAATTCCCATATCGGAATTAAGAGTGTAAGTATGAAATCCCTTGATATCGGTGCCGGCATGAAGATATAATAAACGCCCGCATTCCAATGATATGCTATATATAGGTTGCTCTTTAGTAATTTTATTTGCAAGAATGTTTGCATTAGGAATAGCATCTGTGGTTTTTGCAATGATCGCGAAGTAGGAGTACATCGTCTTAGCCTCATATAATGAGAATAGGTGTGAAACTATCAATTGCCACCTGCCAGTCAGACACTACTATCTCTCCGACTTGAACCCAACAATGTGCTTCAAATGGATCTGTACTAACACCAAAAATCCAAGCAGCGTCGAATCCGCAATATCTTAGAAAGCGGGTGAGTACGGCGCAGTCAAAATAACAATGTTCATTAGATGAATAGAAGAATATTCTAATTTGACGGAACAGAATCATGACTGACTGTAAATCTTCTGGACTGACGCAATTTTGCTTGCGTGAAGGAGGTATTTTTTGTTTGGTGATGGATTTTAAAGTACTATGCATTCCTAGCACTTTTGTGTAAAATATAGCTAGGGCAAATGACCGTAAAAATAATAAAAAATATGATAAACTTATATATATAGATGGTGAAAAACTGGCATCAGAGCAGTCATATAATGGATATTGATAAAATTTGCGAGTGAAAGTGTGGGCGTGTTCTATATTTGATATTAGAATACCGGATTTTATTAATTTATTTATTAACTCTTCTTTAGTTACATTGATCTCGACGGAGCTCGGATTTAAATTGTTTGTGTCAATGCTACGTACTTCCGCCAATGGGGTTAGAATCCTGGAGATGGTCTGCGGAAATATTAGATAACTATCTCGTTTGGTATCAAGAAGTACAACTTGACCCTTTGAGATGCAGGCATGAACATTATGAGGGAGGTAATATACCGTCATTTTGGTGGTTCCTGCGGCTATATTAGGATGAAATAGTCCTGTTAAGGTCGTGGCATAAATTAGTATTGTGCCTTGGTGGTGCAGCCATATGTGAGGATGATAATTTATGCGTTAGCAATTTAGAATAAAATTTTGATCATCCTGTTGTAATATATTATTGAAATATGGATATTATTGATATATGAGATATTAAATATATTTATCGCTAATCATATTTGTGGCGAATCAGGGCTGTGATGGTAAAATCATTTATATTGTTTTGAGATATAATAACCATATTATTGTAGTGAATGGTGTTGTCTGGGAGCTGTTTGAGTTTTCGGAAAGGATGGAACAATGTATTGCTGATGATTAAGGTGAGGGCACGAGGTGATACTTCGAGTTATTTGATACTATCGTGTAAGCTCATTAGTCTTGGCCCAGATGCAGGTTGGGAAGAGGTTGATGACGGCTGGAAAGTTTCGGTATGCATTTCGTAGCGAGTGGCGATGCCACAGGCTTGCTTGAGTTTACCGAAGAAACACTCGATTGTACTGCGATAACGGTGGAGAATTGCGCGGAAGACGAAGCTCGCGTTGCGATTGCACCTGGCTTCCTCTCGTATCGCCCGGCATCATTGATAGACGAGTTTCACCTTCAGGGCGTGGAAGAAGTCTCTATTAATGAATTGTCATGGCGGCAGCCTTTGTGACTCATCGGTGCCCTGGTGCCGATCGCGAACAATTGCTGCCGATAGCTCTCGGTGACATATTAGCTGCTGCGGTCCGAGTGGCAGACGAGGCTGCGCCGGAACACCCACGCCTGCAGCTACGAGCGGGCGCTGCATGCCAAAGCCAGCGAGGTCAAGCTGAAGGTACTGAAGCTCCGCCGTTAGACCTTCGAGACGGCAGTCGTCGAGTGCTATCGCCGGCGGGAGAGCTTCGTGAAAGAAGCGTTGATTGAGATATACCTGGCGGGCGGTCGGTGTGCTGAGTTGAAGTGAGGTGGTTCCGCTTGATTGGGTAGTTTGGCGGCTGAGTTAGGCTTATCCCGGTTGTTCTTTAGGCTGTTAGTCCAGTGACTAGATCATTGCCGACATGGGCATAAAGATTCATATGGTTCTCATAGTCGCCTGGATCGATCCGCAAGAAACGTCTGAGTGTTGGAACCATGAGCAACGACGCTGTGGTGCCACTGGCCTCTTCGCCGCCTTGAAGGCGGCTGCTGCACGGTGACTGGCTGGAGCAAGCGGCAGCACTGCAGCATCGAGTTCCGCAGCCTCCTCAACGAGATCGAGGCGCTGGCGTCTGTGACCCTGGAGGTCTGCCTGATCCTCGACAATCTGGTTATCTGCAAGGCACCGATCATCCGGGCCCGGAACCTGCAACGTCCGTGCCGACACTGCATGCCGATCTGTGCGTCATGGCTCATCTGGTCGATGCCGGTTCTCGCTGCTGACCCGCCGCAGGCTCGAGCTTGGGATCTTTGCCAGCACGGCAGACTTACTTCGTAACCGTGGTCTGGAGGCCGCCTTGCGCGACTGGTCCATAGCGCGTTGATTGCTGTTTCGTTGAGAAGGAACGATGCGCATGGACGACGTCACAGCAGTGTCGAACACTTTTGAGGTCAGTC
>Ga0164243_10009970_pt1 | contig 13712 bp, 10 predicted proteins | sample OricompcompostOP_FD_108781 | JGI IMG/M metagenome (GOLD analysis project Ga0164243, IMG submission 108781) | Organic Plus compost microbial communities from Emeryville, California, USA - Original compost - Organic plus compost (OP) | ecosystem: Engineered > Solid waste > Mixed feedstock >... | reverse complement strand
TCGACCACGCACGCCGGGTCACCGTAGATCGGGTCCGGAAGGTCCGGGTCGGTCGGCGGCGCGCGGAGGACATCGACCTTGTCGATCGTGCTCCAGTCCACCGCATCCTTGCTGTCGTGGTCGACGACCTCGGCGCCGGGGGCCTGCTCCTTGGTAGCGACGGGGATCGTCGTGATCGAGGCGAAGGAGGCGATGAGGGCCGCACCGACCGCGACCCCGGTGACGGTCAACATCCCGCCCAGCCCGAGCGCCTGGCGGGACGTCGCCAGCTGACGGCTGTAGCGGATCGGCGCCTCGACGTAGCGATACGACAGCCACGCGGGAATCACCGACAGCGCCACGACCAGCAGGGTGAGCCGGACCGAGAGGTCGTCACCCCAGATGCCCTTCGCCGCCACGAGGAGGGGCCAGTGCCACAGATAGAGCGAGTAGGACAGCCCCCCGATCCAGACGGCGGGCCGGACGCCGAGCAGACGGCTCGCCGTCGTCGGCGTGACGCCGCGGGGGCCGGCCAACAGGAGCCCGGCCGTGCCGAGGACCGGGACGAGCGTGGAGGCACCCGGCCACGGCGCCGTGCCGTCGAACTCGACGACCGCGAAGCAGATAGCGGCGACTCCGCCCCAGGCCAGGCTCTCCCGCATCCATCGCGGTAGCCGGGCGATCCGCGGATACGCCGCCGCGACCAGTGCGCCGGCACCGAGCTCCCAGATGCGCGTGGTGGAGACGAAGAAGGAGAGCCCCGGCTGTGCCACCGAGTAGTGCAGGCTCCAGACGAACGAGCCGGCCGCGAGCACGAAGACGGTGAGGAGGGGGGCGAGCGCCTTGCGGCGCCGGAAGAGTCCGATGACGAGGAAGATCAGCACCGGCCAGACGATGTAGAACTGCTCCTCCACCGCCAGCGACCAGTAGTGCTGCACCGGCGACGCCCCGATGTCCTCCGCCAGGTAGTCGACCTCGCGGTACCCGAGCCTCCAGTTCACCAGGTAGAGCGCTGCGGCGACGATGTCGCCACCGAACTCCTTGCGGCTGGTCACCGGCAGCCACAGCACCGTGACCGCCGCGCTGAACACCAGGACCAGCGCGGCGGCCGGGAGCAGCCGGCGCGCTCGGCGGGCCCAGAAGCGAACCAGGTCCAGCCGGCCCGTGTGGTGCACCTCCCGCAGCATGAGGATCGTGATCAGGAAGCCCGAGATCACGAAGAAGACGTCGACGCCGACGAACCCGCCCGGCGTCCACGCGACGCCGGCGTGGTACAGGAGCACCGAGCAGACCGCGACGGCACGCAGGCCCTCGATGTCGGTGCGGAGAGCGAGGTGACGAGGCGGGTGGTCGCCGGCGTCGGTCGTGCTGGCCCGCTGCGTCACCCCGGCAACGATAGGACACCGCCTCGGCCGTCGGGACATCCGGTGAAACTCGTCGACGCCGCGCTGAAACCGGGCTGAAACCGCCGGCACCCACGCTGGTGCCCATGAACGACAACCACCACTCCCCCGCAGACGACACCGACCTCGCCGTCGATGCGACCGGCCTGGTCAAGACCTTCGGCGTCAAGGGATCGCACACCGTTCGCGCCGTCGACGGCATCGATCTTCAGGTACGCCGCGGCGAGGTCTTCGGCGTGCTCGGCCCCAACGGCGCCGGCAAGACGACCACGCTGTCGATGCTGGCCACGCTCCTTCCCATCGACGGCGGCCGAGCGTCCATCTTCGGCGTCGACGTCGCCACCCAGCCACACATGGTGCGCCAGCTCCTCGGCGTCACCGGGCAGTACGCCTCGGTCGACGAGAACCTGACCGGGAGCGAGAACCTCTACCTGTTCGGGCGGCTCCTCGGCCTGTCGAGGGCCGGCGCTCGTCGTACGGCGGCGGAGCTGCTCGAGAGCTTCGGGCTCACCGAGGCTGCCGATCGCCAGATCGCCCAGTTCTCCGGAGGCATGCGTCGCCGGCTCGACCTGGCGGCGTCCCTCATCGCCCGGCCGCCGCTGATCTTCCTCGACGAGCCGACGACGGGGCTGGACCCGCGCACCCGCAGCCAGATGTGGGACACGATCCGGGCGCTCGTCGACGGCGGTGCCACGGTCCTGCTGACCACCCAGTACCTCGACGAGGCCGACCAGTTGGCCGATCGGATCGCGGTCATCGACCGCGGCGCCAAGGTGGCCGAGGGCACGCCCGCGCAGCTGAAGTCGAGCGTCGGCAACTCGACGCTCCAGATCCGGCTCGCCGACCGCGACCAGACCTCCACGGCGGCGCACCTGGTCGAGCGGACCCTGGGCGAGGCACCGGTGCTCACCCCCGAGGCCGGTGGGCTGAGCATCGCACTGCCGGATGCCAACCGGGCGGCCGACGTCCTCATCGCGCTCCGGCAGGCCGACCTGTCCATCACCACCGCCGCCGTGCAGCAGCCGACCCTCGACGAGGTGTTCCTGGCGCTCACCGGCCACCACACCGAGACCGAGACCGAGACCGAGGAGGTCGCCTGATGGCCACCCTGACCACCACCGAGCCGAGCAGCGGCATCCTGCTGCCGACCTACGACACCGCCACCGAGCGCGACCTGAGCGCGCGGGCCGGTCTCGCCGACACCGTGCAGCAGACGCTGGCCATGGCCTGGCGCGCGCTGAAGAAGATGCGCCGCAATCCGGAGCAGTTCTTCGACGTCACCCTGCAGCCGGTCATGTTCACCGCGATGTTCGCCTTCATCCTCGGCGGCGGCCTCGCGGGCTCGGTGCACGACTACCTGCCCTGGATCATCCCGGGCGTGCTGGCCCAGACGGCGCTGACCGCCTGCATGGCCGCCGGCACCCAGATGCGCGAGGACATGGACAAGGGGGTCTTCGACCGCTTCAAGTCCCTGCCGATCGCCCGGATCGCGCCCCTCGCCGGCCCGATGCTCGCCGACCTGCTGCGCTACACCATCGCTGCCGTGATCACGGTGGCGACGGGGCTGCTGATGGGCTACCGACCCGGCGGCGGCGTGTTCTTCGTGACCCTCGGCCTGCTGCTCACGGTGTTCAGCGGCTGGTGCCTGGCCTGGATCTTCGCCTGCCTGGGCACGATCGCGCGTTCCGCCCAGGCGGTGCAGGGCATCGGAATGATGATCATGTTCCCGCTGACCTTCCTCTCCAACGCGATGGTCGACCCCCGGACCATGCCGGACTGGTTGGAGACCTTCGTGAAGATCAACCCGGTCTCCCACGTGGTGACCGCGGTGCGGGACCTGATGAACGACGGCCAGGTCACCGCCGAGGTCGGCTGGGCCGTGCTCGGCTGCGCCATCGTGGTGGCGATCTTCGCCCCGCTGGCCGTGCGCTTCTACTCCCGGAAGATGTGAAGAACGACGTCGCGGGCCTCGTCCATCAGGGCGGGCCCGCGGCGCTCGTCGTACTCGACGTCGATCCGGGCGAGCCCGCCGGGCAGCCGCTCCTCGGCCAGCTCGACCGCCCGCTCCCAGGACAGGGACGGGACGAAGCGCGGATAGGCGCAGCGGTCCGCGAGCACGAGCAGCCTGACGGCGTCCTCGGCGGGCATCGTCGCGAAGCGCAGGCCCCAGAGGCCGAGCGCGAACAGCAGCAGTCCCACAACGGGTACGTCGACGAAGCGGCGGTCGCGCCGGACCACCCGGGGCGCCACGTCGGCCAGCCAGCGGTGCAGGCCGTCGCCCTCCTCCCGCCGATCGTGCAGCGCATGGGCGACGACCGCGACGGTGGTGCCATAGATCGCCCACGGCGCGATGTCGGCGTCGGCTCCCATCCCCGGGAAGCGGACGGCGCTCATGGCGGCGGCCGCCTCCCGCACGATCCGGCAACCCTCCTCAGCGTCGCCACGGGCCAGCGCAATCTCCGCGCGGGTGACCAGGACCGTGCCGCGGGCGCTGAAGGCGCCGCCGGTGGCGACCTCGGCCAGCGCCTCGACCTCGTCGAGGGCGCGCTCGGCGCCGTCCGGATCGCCGCGCTCCACCAGCGCGATCGCACCGGTCGCCATCGCCTGGAGCGCATCCTCGCGGGCACCGATCCGGAGCAGGACCGGCACCGCCGCGCGAGCGTGCGGCTCGGCCAGGGCGATCTCGCCGGCCTGGCTGTAAAGGCCGGCGAGCTGGGTGTGCAGGACGGCTCGGCTCCACGGGCCCGACTCACCGCTCGTGACGGAGAGGGCCTCCTCGGCCGCCGCGATGGCGGCGGGGACGTCGCCGGCGTTCTCCCGCTCGTGACTGAGCCACTGCAGCGCGACCTCCCGCACGATCGGATCGTCGGACTGCAGCAGGTCGTCCGTCGGGGACAGGAACGGGTTGTCGTCGGAGGCTGCCAGCACCACCCTCGCCGAGGCGGCGATCCGCGGACTCGTCGTCCCCGGGCCCAAGACGGTGAGCCGGCCTTGCAGGTCGGCGACCACGTCGAGCTGGGCGATCCACGAGTTCACCAGGGTCAGGCACAGCGCGGCCCGGGTCTGATCGTCACGCTCGGGCGACGGCGTGGCGGCGGCCAGCGCCTCGGCCAGCGGCTCGGCCAGCATGATGACCCGGGCGTGCTCGCCTCGGACGCTCCAGAAGGAGCCGAGGGCCGCCAGCAGGGAGACGACTGCGTCGACGTCTCCCGCCGCGAGTGCCCTGCGCAGCGCGTCGGCGAGGTTGTTCTCCTCCGCCGCGATCACGTCGATCGTGGCGACCTGCTCGGCGGAGAAGATCCGCGGGCCCAGGGCGTCGGTGAGGCCGACCGCCCAGGCCCGGTGGTCGGTCTGCGCCGCGGCCTCCTCCCCCGCGTCGACCAGCTGCATCCGGCCGAACTCGCGGACGGTCTCCAGCATCCGGTAGCGCACCGGTGAGCCGGTCCCGGCGTCGAGCACCGTGAGCAGGGACTGCGCGACCAGCTCCTCGACCGAGACCAGCGCGTCCGCGCCCAGCACGGCCTCGGCGCCCGCCAGGGTGAATCCGTCGTGGAACACCGACAGGCGCCGCAGGGCCCGGCGTTCTCGCTCGCCGAGGAGGTTCCAGGACCAGTCGATCACCGCGAGCAGCGTCTGGTGCCGGTCCGGTGCGCTCCGGTCGCCGCCGCGTAGCAGCGCGAACCGGTTCTCGAGCCGCACGGCGATGTCCTCGACCGACATGGCCCGCACCTTCACCGCCGCCAGCTCGATCGCCAGCGGCAGGCCGTCGAGCCGCTCGACGATCTCCCCGACGCCGGCCTCCGGGAGCGCGAGACCGGGGCGGGCGGCCAGCGCCCGCTGCCGGAACAGGTCGGCGGCGTCGGCGGGCCCGAGCCGGCTCAGCTCGAAGACGTGCTCAGCCGCGATGGAGAGCGGCGCGCGGGTGGTGGTGAGCACCCGCAGCGTCGGGGTCACCGCGACCAGGAAGGCCACCAGGTCGGCGACCGCCTCGACGAGGTGCTCGCAGTTGTCGAGCACCAGCAGGGTCGGCGCCTGGTCGAGCTGCTGGGCGATCCGGGAGCGTACGTCGCGGCGCTGCGCCGCCGTCAGCACCTGCCGGCCGGTGACCGAGTCGCGGACGCCCAGGACCGAGCCGACCTCGCCGACCAGGTCGTCGGCGTCGACCACGCCGACGAGCTCGACGACATGGACGACGGGCTGCTCGGCCTCCGACGCCACGAGCTGGGCCAGCCGGGTCTTGCCGAGCCCGCCGGGCCCGAGGATCGACACCACACGATGGGAACGGACCAGGACCCGCAGCCGGGCGAGGTCGTCGGTGCGGCCGACCAGGCTGCTGGCGTAGTGGCTCAGGCCGGAGCGAACCGGCTGGTCGCGCAGCAGCAGCTCGTGGTGGAGCGCTTGCAGCTCCGGGGCGGGGTCGACGCCGAGCCGGTCCGCGAGGTGCAGGCGGTGGCCCTCGTAGCGGGTCAGTGCGGCAGGCACGCCGCGGACGGCCGCCTCGCTGCGGAGCAGGGCAGCAAGCGCGAGGTCGTCGCCGTCGCAGTCCTCCGCCTCGAGCAGCGATAGCGCCTCGTCGTGCCGCCCGAGCGCGCCCAGGATGCGGCCAGCGAGGACGGGATGCCCGTCGAGGTGCGGCAGGTACGCCGCCGCCTCGCTCCACGCGCCGGCAGCAACAGCGCGGCGGGCACCCTCGACCGCCTGCTCGCTGGCCCAGACGTCGACGTCTCCGGTCTCCAGCGCCAGCCGATAGCCCGCGCCGGCGCGCTCGACGACGGTCGGCGCGGTCGCAGAGCGGGCACGCGAGACCACGACCTGCAGCGCCTTCGCCGGGTTGGCCGGTGGGTCGTCACCCCAGATCTCGTCGATCAGCCGCTCCTCGCCGACCGGCTTGCCGTGGGCCTGCGCCAGGGTCGCGAGCAGGGTGCGTGTGCGCTGGCCCGGGACGGCGCTGCCGTCCCAGGTGACGTCGTCGGCCAGCCGCAGCCGGGGACCGGCCTCTCCTAACGTTGCACCGCTCCGGTCAGCTCGGCGGCCCGGGCGACCGCGGCGTCGCGTGCCGCACCGGTCTCCGCCTCGGTGAGGGTGCGGTCGGGGGCACGGAACCGGAGCGCGAACGCCAGGGACTTCCGGCCCTCACCGATCTGCTCCCCGGTGTAGACGTCGAAGAGACGCACGGACTCCAGCAGGGCGCCGGCACCCTCGCGCAGGGCGCTCTCGACGGCCGCCGAGGTCACCGACGCGTCGACCACGAGGGCGACGTCCTCCTTCGCGACCGGTTGGGTGGAGAAGGCCGGGCCGGGCCGGACCGCACCGGCCGCCGCCATCAGGGCGTCGAGGTCGATCTCGGCGGCAGCGCTGCGCGGGGGCAACCCGAACGCGGTGCACACCGACGGGTGCAGCTCTCCGGCATGTCCCAGCTCGACCCCGGCGATCGTGACGACCGCGCAACGGCCCGGGTGCCAGGGCATCCGGGCAGCCTGCCCGACCTCGACCGGCACACCCAGCTCGGCGGCCAGACGGCGCACCACGCCGACGGCGTCGGTCCAGCCCGCGTCGCGACCGGTGCCCCACCAGCCCGCTCGCTCCCGCTCGCCCGCAAGGACGACGGCGAGATGCTGCGGCTGCAGCGGGAGGGCGTCGAGCAGCTTCTCGAGCTCGGCCTCGGTGGGCCGGGTGTGCACGCCGTAGATCGGAGCCGGGCCGGCATCCGAGGCGAAGGCGACGGTGCCGGTCTCGAACAGGGCGACGCCCGGCGCTCCGCGCCCCAGGTTGCGCCCGGCGGCCTCGAGCAGGCCCGGGAGCAGCGTGGTCGTGTAGGCGGGCTCCTCGCTGGAGAGCGGGTTGGCCAGTGGCACGGTGGCACGGCGCGGATCGTCGGCGGGCAGCCCGAGGCGGTCGAAGGTGGCCGGGCCGACGAACGGGAAGCTCACGACCTCCACGCAGCCCGCGCCGGCGAGCGTGCGGCCGACCTGCCGCCGCAGGCGTTGCACCCGGGTCAGTCCCCGACCGGTGGCGCGCCGCGGCAGCACGCTGGGCACCTGGTCGTAGCCGACGATCCGGACGACCTCCTCGACGAGGTCGTAGGCCGCGGTGAGGTCGGGGCGCCAGCTGGGCGGTGTCACCTCCACCGTGCCGGCGTCGACCTCCACCACGCTCGCACCGATGGCGCGCAGGCTCTCGACCACGGTCAGGGCCGAGATGTCGATGCCACTCAGTCGTGCGGGCAGGTCGGTGGTCAGACTGATGTGCGGGCGCTCGGGCGCCGCACCGACCACGGTGAAGCCGGGCTCGGCGGTCGCGCCCCCGAGCTCGACGAGCAGCTCGACCACCCGGTCGGCCGCGGGCCCCGCGAGCAGCGGGTCGACGCCGCGCTCGAAGCGCTTCGACGCCTCGGAGGGCAGCTTGTGGCGCTTCTGCGACCGGAAGATCGTGACCGGGTCGAAGTGGGCGGCCTCGACGACGATGGCCGTCGAGGTCTCGCTGATCTCGGTGTCGGCGCCGCCCATCACGCCGGCGATGCCGATGGGGCCGCTGTCGTCGGTGATCAGCAGGTCGTCGGTGTCGAGCGAGCGCCGGACGTCGTCGAGCGTCGTGAGCTGCTCACCCCCGTGTGCGCGGCGGACCCGGATCGGCCCGGCGAGCTTGTCGCGGTCGTAGCAGTGGGTCGGCTGGCCGAGCTCGATCATCACGTAGTTGGAGATGTCGACCGCCAGCGAGATCGAGCGCATGCCGTACTGCTCGAGGCGGCGTGCCATCCAGCGCGGCGTCGGCGCGGCGGGGTCGAACCCGGTGACGACACGGGTCGTGAACACCGGGCAGCCGGCCGGATCGTCGACGACGACCTCGTAGGCACGACCGTCGGCCTCAGGGACGCGACGCTCGGCCGGATCGGTGAAGGGACGCTCGAAGCCCAATGCGGTCTCGCGGGCGACACCCCGCATCGACAGGGCGTAAGCGCGGTCGGGGTTGATCTCGAACTCGATGATCTCGTCGTCGAGCCCGAGCAGGGTGAGCGCGTCGTCACCGGGCGCGCCCGCGTCGGGAGGCAGCACCAGGATGCCGTCGTGGTCGTCGCCGATGCCGAGCTCGCGGACCGAGCAGATCATGCCGGCGGAGACGTGGCCGTAGGTCTTGCGGGCGGAGATCTCGAAGCCACCGGGCAGGGTGGCGCCGGGCAGCACGGTGACCACCAGGTCGCCGGGTGCGAAGTTGTGGGCGCCGCAGACGATGCCCTGGGGGTCGTCTGTTCCGTTGGCGTCACCGACGTCGACCGAGCACCAGTTGATGGTCTTGCCGTTCTTCTGCGGCTCGGGCTCCATCGTGAGCACCTTGCCGATCACCAGCGGACCCTGGATGCCGGAGGTGTGGATCGCCTCGAGCTTGAGACCGAGTGCGGTGAGCCGGTCGGTCAGCGCCTCGGTGGTGACCTCGGTGGGCAGGTCGACGAGGTCCCTGATCCAGGAGACGGGGGCCTTCATCTCAGAGCTCCGATCCGAATGCAGTCGTGAAGCGCACATCGCCCTCGAACAGGGTGCGCAGGTCCTCGAGGCCGTGGCGGAACATCAGCGTGCGGTCGATGCCCATGCCGAACGCGAAGCCGGAGAAGCGCTCGGCGTCGATGCCGCAGGCGGTCAGCACGCGGGGGTTGACGATGCCGCAGCCACCCCACTCGATCCAGCCCTCGCCGCGGCAGGTGCGGCAGGTGTCGCCACCTCCCTCGCCCAGCCCGGTGCCCCGGCAGACGAAGCAGACCAGGTCGACCTCGGCACTCGGCTCGGTGAACGGGAAGTACGACGGACGGAAGCGGGTCGTGATGCCCTCGCCGAACATCTGGGTGGCGAAGTGGTCGAGGGTGCCCTTCAGGTGCGCCATCGAGATGCCCTCGTCGACGGCGAGGCCCTCGACCTGGTGGAACATCGGGGAGTGGGTGGCGTCGTACTCGTCGGTGCGGAAGACCCGGCCGGGGCACACCACATAGATCGGCGCGTCCTCGCTGGCTCCGCGGGCGAGCATCGTGCGTGCTTGCACCGGGCTCGTGTGCGTGCGCAGGACGACGTGCTGGTCGGCCGGCGCGGTCCAGAAGGTGTCCTGCATCGTGCGGGCGGGGTGGTCGGGACCGAGGTTGAGGGCGTCGAAGTTCAGCCATTCCGCCTCGATCACGGGGCCCTCGGCGACCTCCCACCCCATCGCGACGAAGATGTCGGCGATCAGCTCGGCCCCGGTGGTCAGCGGATGGCGGGCACCGACCGGCATCCGGTCGGTGGGCAGGGTGACGTCGACGGCCTCCTCGACCAGGATGCGCGCCTCGTGCTCCGCCTCCAGCGTGGCCTGGCGCGCGGCGAGCGCCTGGTTGACCGCGCCCCGTGCCTGCCCGACGCGCTGGCCGGCCTCCTTGCGGGCCTGCGGGGGCAGGGCTCCGATCTCGCGGTTGGCCAGCGCGAGCGGCGACCGGTCGCCGGCATGCTCGACGCGGACCGCCTTCAGCTCGTCGAGATCGGCGGCGGCGGTGATCGCGGCCAGCGCGGCGTCGCGCGCCGCCTCGACCTCTTCCACGCTCAAGGCGGTGACCTCCACGGGGTCGTAGTCAGTGTTGGGGCCAGACATGTCGGCCTCAGTCTAGGAAGGTGGCGGCCCTCCCCGCGAACCGGTATCAGGCGCCGTCGTCCGCCGGGAAACCGTGGGCGATCGCCCTGAGTCGGTCGAGATAGCCCGCCCAGTCGAAGTCGCCGGGCACGTTGGTCGCCTCCGGGCGCAGGCCGGCCGCGCCGTCGATCGCCTCACGCAGGATGTCGGCGTGGCCGGCGTGGCGGTGCAGGTCGGTCATGACGTGGACGGCGATCCGGTGCAGTGTGGTGGCCGCCCGGCCTTCAGGCCACCACGGCACCCGGCCCACCGCGTCGAGCGGGAGCTCGTCGAGGGCGGCGTCCGCGAAGACCCCGACCCGTTCGTAGAAGGCGACCAGCTCGACGGCCGGCAGCGTGGCCGGGACGGTCCAGTCGGCCTGCGGGTCGGTGTCGAACGCCGACTCGGGAACCAGCGCGGGGTGGTCCGGCTCGGAGAAGGCGCGCCCGAAGGTCGGCCCGAAGTAGCCGACCTCGACGTTGGCGCAGTGCAGCACGATGCCGAGCAGGCTGGTGCCGGTCGGCGTCCGCGGGAGGCGGAGCTCCCGCTCCCCCAGCCCGTCGAGCTTCCACAGCAGCGCCTCCCGACCGCGGCGGAGATAGCTCTTGAGGACGTCGGCGGGGAGGTCGAGCTCGGTCATGGCGCCATTGTGCCCGGCCAGGTGGTGAGCACCCGGGTACCGCCGCCGGGTCGGCCGTCGACCGCGACGATGCCGCCGTGCGCCTTGACGAGACCGCGCACGATGTAGAGCCCGAGTCCGGAGCCGCCTCCGGTGCCGGCGGTCCAGAACTTGGCGAAGACCCGCGCGCGCAGCTCCTCCGGGATGCCCTCACCCTCGTCGGTCACCGTCACGGCGGCGTGGGAGGGATCGTCCGGCCAGGCGCCCACGTGGATCCGGACCGGTCCCCGGCCGTGCCGCACCCCGTTCTCGACCAGGTTGGTCACGACCTGCATGACCTTGTCCGGGTCGGCGTCCACGAGCGGCAGGTCGTCGTCGACGGTGAGCTCGATTGGCGTGGAGGTCGCCGCGGCCACCGAGTCGCGCACCCGCTGCAGCTTCGGCGGCAGGTCGGTCGGTCGCCGGTGCAGCTGCAGCCGGCCGGTGTCGATCCGGGCGACGTCGAGGAGCTCGGTGATCAGCCGGCTGAGTCGGTCGGCGTCGGCGCTCGCGGTGGTGAGCATCAGGCGCTTCTCGTCGTCCTCGAGCTTGTCCCACCGGTTGAGGAGCGCCTGGACGAAGCCCTTCACGCCGGTCAGCGGCGAGCGCAGCTCGTGGGCGACGGTCGCGACGAGGTCGGACCGGTCGCGGTCGAGCCGGGCCCGCCCGCGGCCGGAGCGCAGCGAGATCGCGACCTCGCGGACCGGTGCGCCGGGCGCATCGCGGTGCAGGCGGGCGACCACGAGCACCTCGGTGGCGTCCGGCAGCAGCCACGCCTGCTCCGGGACGCCGGTGCGCGTGGCCAGGCCGTCGTACGGCTTGTTGGTGGGCACCCAGGCGCACCCGTCGCGATCGAGCAGCGTGAGCACGTCGGCCAGCGGCCGGCCGATCGCGTCGTCGACCTCGAGCATGCGGGCCGCGACCCGGTTGATGGCGCTGACCCGCCCCGCGGCGTCGGCGACGACGACGCCGTCGGGCAGCAGATCGAGCGTGTTCACCCGCTCATCATGACGCGAGCGCTCGCATACAGACAGACCGCGGCGGCGGTGGCGAGGTTGAGCGACTCCGCGCGCCCCGGGATCGGGATCGCGACGCGGTGGTCGGCGAGCCTCGCCAGCTCGTCGGGCAGACCCCAGGCCTCGTTGCCGAACAGCCAGGCGGTCGGCCGCGCGAGCAGCTCGTCGGCGGCGAACAGGTCGATCTCTCCCCCGCCGTCGGCCGCCAGCACGGTCAACCCGGCGGCCCGAGCGGCGCGGACGGCGGCAGCCGGGTCGCGCTCGACCGTGACGGGGAGGTGGAACAGGCTGCCGACGCTGGCCCGGACGGTCTTGGGGTTGTAGGCGTCGACGGCGTCGCCGGCGAGCACCACGCCGTCGGCACCGGCCGCGTCGCTAGTGCGGATGACCGTGCCTGCGTTGCCGGGGTCGCGGATGTCGGCGCAGATGGTGAGCAGGCGGGGTGCCGGTGGCGGCGCATCCGTCAGGTCGGACGGGAACCGGCACACGGCCACCAGGCCGGCCGGGCTGACGCTGTCGCTCAAGCCGCTCATCGCCCGGTCGTCGACGAGGGTGACGGGTGCGGCACCGAGCAGGGCGGCGTACGCGCTTGCGGCGGTGGGCGTGGCGAACAGCTCGATCACGCAGCCGGGCACCGCGAGCGCGCCTTCGACGGCCTTCGGACCGTCGGCAAGGAAACACCGCCGCTCGGAACGGGCCGAGCGGCGGTGCAGCTTGCGTGCCTCTTTGACGCGGGCGTTGCCGGCGGTCAGTGGCATCTCGACAAGCTCGATGACCGGGAAGGGTCAGGCGGACGCGCGCGGTGCGTTGACGTCCTCCGGCAGCGCAGCCTTGGCCTCGCGCACGAGCGCGGAGAAGGCCTGCGGGTCGTTGACCGCGAGGTCGGCGAGGATCTTGCGGTCGACCTCGACGCCGGCCAGGTTGAGGCCCTGGATGAAGCGGTTGTAGGTCAGGCCCTCGGCGCGGGCCGCCGCGTTGATCCGCTGGATCCACAGGCGGCGGAAGTTGCCCTTGTTCTTCTTGCGGTCGTTGTAGTTGTAGACCAGCGAGTGGGTGACCTGCTCCTTGGCCTTGCGGTAGAGCCGCGAGCGCTGGCCGCGGTAGCCGCTGGCGCGCTCCAGGGTGGTCCGACGCTTCTTCGCTGCGTTCACTGCGCGCTTGACGCGTGCCATCTTCTTACTCCTTGTGTGGTGCTGGGGTGCGGCAGCTGGTCAGAGACCGAGCATCTTCTTCGCGCGCGGGACGTCGTTCTTGGCCACCTCGGTGGTGCCGGTCATCCGGCGGGTCACCTTGGAGGACTTCTTCTCCAGGTTGTGGCGCTTGCCGGCCTTCTCGCGGAGGATCTTTCCGCTGCCGGTGACCTTGAACCGCTTCTTCGCACCGGAGTGCGTCTTGTTCTTGGGCATCTGTCCCTCTTCTCAATTCACGCTGACTGACTCAGGCTTCGATCTCGGGGTCGAGGTTCTCGGACCGGCCCCGTTCCTTCTTCTGGGCCGCCGGCTTCTTCGCGACGCGCTCGGCCTGCGCTGCCCGCTCCTCGGCGACCTCGGCCTCCCGCTCGGCGCGGCGCTCTTCCTTCGCGGCCTTCACCTCTGCCTTGGCCTCGGCCTTCTTCTTGTGCGGCCCGATGACCATCGTCATGTTGCGGCCGTCCTGCTTGGGGTTGGACTCCACGAAGCCCAGCTCCTGCACGTCCTCGGCCAGCCGCTGCAGCAGCCGGTAGCCCAGCTCGGGGCGGTGCTGCTCGCGACCGCGGAACATGATCGTGATCTTGACCTTGTCGCCGGCCTTGAGGAAGCGAACGACGTGACCCTTCTTGGTCTCGTAGTCGTGCGCGTCGATCTTCGGCCGGAGCTTCATCTCCTTGATGATGACGTTGGTCTGGTTGCGTCGTGCCTCACGGGCCTTCTGGGCGTTCTCGTACTTGAACTTCCCGTAGTCCATGAGCTTGCAGACAGGGGGCTTGCCCATCGGGGCGATCTCCACCAGGTCCAGGTCGGCCTCCTGCGCGAGCTTGAGTGCCTGGTCGGTGGG
>Ga0164243_10009969_pt1 | contig 13713 bp, 11 predicted proteins | sample OricompcompostOP_FD_108781 | JGI IMG/M metagenome (GOLD analysis project Ga0164243, IMG submission 108781) | Organic Plus compost microbial communities from Emeryville, California, USA - Original compost - Organic plus compost (OP) | ecosystem: Engineered > Solid waste > Mixed feedstock >... | reverse complement strand
GGTGCGAAATCCACCACGTCACCCACCGCCAACACGCAGGCCCCACCGACGTGAACAACGGCGTCGCGTTATGCTCCGCCCACCACCACGTGCTCCACCACGGCGAATGGACACTCCGCATGACCCACGGCATCCCCTACCTCAAACCCCCCAAATGGCTCAACCCCAACCAACCCTGGACCCGCGCCGACCACGGACGAACCCAACGACGACACCAACTCCGCAACCAGCACCGAACCAACGACACCGGACCATAGCGTCGCCCAGGCGGGTACTCCGTACCTGGCGTCAGGCCCATTCAGCGGGAGTAGTGTGAGCGCGATGTCTGCTGCGTCCCTCCCCACGTCCACCGAGGCCTACGACGTCGTCATCGTCGGCGGGGGTCACAACGGGCTCACGGCGGCGGCCTACCTCGCACGGGCGGGCAAGCGGGTGCTCGTGCTCGAGCGCGCGGATGCCACGGGCGGGGCGGCTGTAACGGCGCCTGTCTTCGATGGGGTGGACGCGTGGCTTTCGCGTTACTCATATCTCGTGAGTCTGCTGCCGCAGCGCATCATCGATGATCTCGGGCTGAACGTCCGGCTCGTCACTCGACGTTTCTCCTCCTACACCCCCGACCCGTCGGATCCGACCAGGGGCATCCTCATGGACGGGCACGACGCCGACCGGACTCTGGCGTCGCTGGAGCGAGCCGGCGCCGCAGACGACGCGCGGAACATCGCCCGCTTCTACGAGCGCTGCCGAGTCCTCACGGAGGCCCTCTGGCCCACCGTGACGGAGCCTCTGCTGCGCCGCAGCGAGGCGCGGCGTCTGGTGGAGGCGGGAGGCGACCCTCGTGCAGCCGAGGTGTGGCGCTCGATGATCGACACTCCCATCGGGCAGATGATCGCAGAGAGTCTCACCAGCGATCTGGTTCGCGGGCTCGTCCTCAGCGATGCCTTGATCGGGACGTTCGCCCGCGCGGACGACGACGACCTCCGCCAGAACGTCTGCTTCCTCTATCACGTCATGGGACGCGGGACGGGCGAATGGATGGTCCCCGCCGGCGGCATGGGCGCCATCACCGGCGAGCTTGTGCGCGCAGCCAGGTCAGCGGGCGCAGAGATCCTGACCTCAGCGGAGGTCACCGCGATCGACCCGCACGGCCGAGTGGACTACCGCTACCGTGACACGACCCGGACGGTGGCGGCCGACTGGATTCTCTCGAACGTCGCACCGGCCGTCCTCGAGCGTCTCGTCGGCGAGCGCACCTCATCCGGTGGGCGCCCCGGGGAACCATCCCTCCTGCCGTTCGAGGCCCGGCCCTTCGGTCCGTCGTCGTTGACCTCCCACTCGCCGGAGGGAGCGCAGGTCAAGGTCAATCTGCTCGTCACCCGGCTGCCGCGCCTGGCCGATCCGACGGTCGCACCCGAGGAGGCGTTCAGCGGGACCGTCCACGTCAACGAGACCTGGACGCAGCTCGACGCGGCGTTCGAGCACGCTGCGGCGGGAGCCGTCCCCGACCCTCTCCCCTGCGAGGTGTACAGCCACTCGCTCACCGACCCGACGATCCTCTCGCCCGAGTTGCGGGAACAGGGTGTGCATGCCCTCACGGTCTTCGGCCTGCAGGTCCCTCACCGACTGTTCGGCCTCGGGGACGCCGCCGACCTCCGAGGGCGGCTCCAGCGGGCGGTGCTGCGCTCTCTCGACTCGGTGCTGGCCGAACCGATCGAGCCTCTGATCCTCGCGGGCCCGGACGGTCGGGCCTGCATCGAGACCGTCACGACGAGCGACCTCGAACGTGAGATCGGGATGCCGGGAGGCAACATCTTCCACGGCCTACTCACCTGGCCGTTCGCGGAAGAGGACGAAGAACTCGAGACCGCAGCCCAGCGGTGGGGCGTTGCGACGCGGCATCCTCGGGTGCTGCTCTGCGGAGCGGGTTCACGGCGCGGCGGCGGTGTCTCCGGGATCGGCGGACACAACGCAGCGATGGCTGTGCTGGAGGGCTGAGCTCAGTCGTCCCCTTCCGGTAACACAGCCGCCATCGGCTCCCCCGCGGGCGCTGTCATCTGGACGACGACGACGGCGACCACGACGAGCGCAGCCGTCACGACGAGCGTCCCCGGGACGATCGCGCTCAGCGCGATCAGCACCGCGAGCGTGGGCACGGCGACGTTGGCCCATGTCGGAAGAGTCCTCCGGATCGTGAGCGCCCAGATCCCGACGATGAACAACGCGATGGGCACCGTCGTGGTGGCCGCCGCCGCCACCGTGCCGAGGTGCGTCTCGTGAGTGGTGGCGTCCACCGCCACTTCGATGCCCGCGGAGATGGCGCCGGCGGCGGCGAAGATCACATAGTGGGAGTAACCGAAGAGGAGAGCGTGCGGCAACGAGACCAGATGTTCATGCTGCTCACGCGAGAAATAGATCCACCACATTCCGGCGACGATCGCCAGGCCGCACGCCGAGAGGGTCACGAGCGGCGCCACGTTCTCGGCCTCGTGCAGGGCCTCGATGATCGCGTGGGCAGATGCCAGCAGACTCTCACCGAGGAGGATCAGCGTGAACAGGCCGTAGCGTTCGGCGATGTGATGCGCGTGCCAGGGCGTCGTGCGCGGCTGCTCGCTGATCACCGGGACGAGCACCTCGCAGATCGCGAGCACCAGGAATCCCCATGGTTTGGCATCCGGCGGGATGACGAGCAGCCAGGCGATCCAGAGCACCTGCACCAGCGCGATGCCTCCGGCGTAACGAAGGGCGGTGGCACGGAAGAGCCTCGACGTGATTCCCGCTCGGATCCACTGGCTCACCATCGCGAGACGCATGATGATGTAGCCGATCACGGGGAGCGTGAAGTCGCCGCCGATCATCGCGCCCTCCGCGCCGGCAGCGACCACCAGAACACCGGCCATCTGCACGATCGTCGTGACCCGGTAGAGCCAATCGTCGGTGTCGAACGACGTCGCGAACCACGTGAAGTTCATCCATGCCCACCAGATGGCGAAGAACACCATCAGGTAGCCGATGACGGCGCGGCTCAGCTCACCCTCGGTCTCGAGGTGATGAAGGCTGACCGACGCGAACGAGACAGCCACGACGAACACGAGGTCGAAGAAGAGCTCGAGGGCGCTGGCCGGCCGATGAGCCTGCGCTGAATCACGTGGCAGCATCCGCCTGAGGCCGGCGCCCGCTCGAGCGATGGTCGACGACATGGACCCCTCCCATCCGACCGGCGTGTGATGATCACATGCTATTGCCGGAAGCAGATGCGCTGTCGTCATTCGCCCTTCTGCAGGCGACGGAGGATCGGGAACGAGACGGCGAAGATGATGAGCAACATGATCGTCGCAACCGCTGCGCCCTTGCCGACCTCAAGGTAGGTGAAGGCATTGAAGTAGCCGAAGAGATCAAGGGTCTCCGTCGCGTTCCCCGGCCCGCCGCCGGTCATCACATAGATCGTGTCGAAGCGCCGGATGGCATCCATGATCCGGAAGAGGAGCGCGAGCATGATCATCGGCCGCAGCAGCGGCAGCGTGATGTGCCAGAACATCCCCCAGCCGCTCGCACCATCCATCTGAGCGGCCTCATACACCTCACTGGGGATCGAACGCAGACCCGCGAGCAGGATCACGACGACGAACGGCGTCGACAGCCACACATCTGCCGCGATCACGGACGGCATCGCAAGCGCCGCGTCGCCGAGCCAGTTCACTGGGGGGATGCCGAACAGCGCGAGTGCCCCGTTGATCGCGCCTGAGTCGGTGTTGTAGAGCATCCTCCAGAGGAGGCCGACGACGACAGGGGTCGTCATCATCGGGATCAGGTAGACCGACCGGAGGAAGCCCGCTCCTCTGAAGTCCTGCGAAAGCAGGAGAGCGATGGCGAGGCCGAAGGCGACCTGGATGGTCACGGTCACGATCACCTGGTAGGCGGTGAGGCCGATCGCGTTCCAGAAGCCCGGGTCCCCTGCGAGCTCCACGAAGTTGCCGAACCAGACGAACGTGGCCCCGGCGGGATCTGCGAGGTTCCAGTCCAGAAGCGCCGTATAGAGGGAGAGCACCAGCGGAACCGCAGTCAGGAGGAAGAGGATGACGAAAGGCGGCCCGATGAGGAGGAACCAGGTCGAGTTGTTGTCCTTCTTCAGGATCCCGGTGGACGACCACCGGGATCCTGAAGACGTGCGGCTCAGGGTCATTTGACGAGTTGCTCGATCGTCTGGTTGGCCTCCGTCATAGCCTGCTCGATGTCTGCCTGGTCGCCCAGGATCTTCGAAAGCGCGAGCGAGACCGCACCCCGGATCTCGGTGCCCTGCGGGATGATGGGCGAGTAGTTCGGGTTCGCGTGAGCGATCGCCTCGGTCATCGCCGCCAGGTAGTCGGGGTTGTACGCGTCCTTCACCTTCGGGTCCGTCAGGGCGTCCGTCCTTGCCGGCGACCCGTTCTGCCCGGACACCGCCTGACCGACGGCGACGTCCTTGCTGGTGAGGAACTGGATCAGCTTCCACGCGGCGTCCGGATTCTTCGTGCCGGTCACCATGGAGAAGCCCCAGACGGCGCCGACGATGTAGTCGTCGCCCTCGCCGACGGGCGCGGCGTAACCGACATCGCCTGCGATCGACGACTGCGACGTGTCCTCCAGGGTCGGACCCAGCTGCGCGGCGTCGAGCCACATGGCGGCTTTGCCCTGCTGCATAGCGGCCTGCGCCTCGAGGTGGGTGTAGTTGGAGACGCCCGCGGGGCCGTAATCCGACAGCAGCGTGTCGTACTGCTCCGCCGTCGTGATGGCCGCGGGCTCCGTCATGACGTCGTACTTGGGCTTGCCGTCGGCATCCTCCCAGCGTCCCCCGTTGAGGAACCACATCATGATCCAGGCGAACGAGTTGGCGTCGCCCTCCCGGGAGCCGCGAGCAACGAAGCCGGCCTGGCCTGCGTCGGGCTTGTTGAGCTTCTCGGCGGCGGCGAGGATCTCATCCATGGTCCTGGGAGGCTCGGCCGGGTCGAGGCCCGCCGCTTCGAACATGGACTTGTTGAAGTAGAGCAGGTCGGCGCCCACCTGGTATGGCATCGTGTAGGTCGCGTCCTCGATCTTCAGCGACGACTGCAGCTGCTCAGGGAACCCGTCCGTGTAGCTCGAGGGCGTGGCGTCCTTGTCGTCCAGATAGTCGTCGAGCGGCTGGATCCACTTCGACGCGACGAGGGTGCTGAGGTTCTTCGCGCCCGCCTGGATGACGTCGTACTGGTTCGAGCCGCTGCCGAGCGACAGGCTCAGCTTCGCGTCCATGCCGGACTCGGGCACGAGGTCGACGTTCACTTTGATGCCGGTCTCCTCCGTGAACTCCGGCACGTAGACATCGCGGAGCTCCTTCGACGAATCCGTCTCGATGAGCAGGAGGTTGATCTCGGCGTTGTCCGACCCGCCTCCTTGCGCACTGCAGCCTGTCAGCGCGACAGCGGTCACGACCGTCGCCGCCATCGCTGCGGCTCGGACGTGCTTTCGTGTGATGTGCACGGTGTTACTCCTCACTGGGTAATCGGGGTAGTGCTGATGGTGCGGGACGCCGGCTACTTGATCGCTCCGGCGGTGAGACCCCTGACGAGGCCTTTCTGGGTGAAGATGGTGAAGATCAAGACGGGGAGGATGACCATGATCGAGGCGGCCGCGAGCTGCCCCCAGTCGACGCCCGCGTAGCTGATGAACCCCTGTATCGCGACCGACGCGGTCCGCGTGTTCCTCCCGGAGAGGATCAAGGGGTAGAAGAACTCGTTCCACGACATGATGAACGAGAAGATCGCGCACGTGGCGATGCCCGGCCAGGCGGAGGGGACGACCACCCGGAACAACGCCTCGATCCGTGAGCAGCCGTCCATTCGGGCCGCCTCCTCGAGCTCGACGGGGATCGACCGGAAGTAGCCCGCCATGATCCACGTGACGAACGGCAGGGTGATCGTGAGATAGACCAGCACGAGCGCTGGATACGTGTCGAGCAGGTTCGTGAGCCGGAACATCAGGAAGAACGGCAGCGCGAAGCCCATCGCCGGGGCCATGCGGACGAGGATGATCCAGATGCCCATGGCACGCGTGACCCGACCGGAGGTCCGCGCGATGGTGTACCCGGCGGTGATGCCGAAGAAGAGCGACAGGATCGTCGTCGCCGCGACGACGATCAGGCTGTTGCCGTATGCGGAGAGGAAGTCGCCCTGTGCGATGACCGCCGCGAAGTTGTCGAACGAGGGAAGGAACGACGTCTCGCCGGAGACGTTCGGACCGAGCTCGAGGGACGTGGTCAGCAACCAGAGGAGAGGGAGCAGGCTCCCGATGACGATCACGTAGGTGAGCGTGATGCGCGCGTAGCGAAGTGGCGTGTTCCGCATGACCCGGCCTTACGGCGTGACCTGGACCTTGATCGAGTTCGACGAGGGATCGGCCATCGTGTCGAACGCGGCCTGGGTCTCGTCGAGGCTGAAGGTGTGGGTGAGAAGCGCCGACAGGTCGATCACTCCGCGGCTGACGAGGTCGATCGCGATGGCGGTCTCGTCGTTCGCGCCGGTGCATCCGACGATCGTGATCTCCTTGTGCAGGATCGGCATCAGGTCAACCGTGACGGTCGGCTGGACCGCGCCGAAGAACATGATCCGGCCGCGCTTCCGCACGATGTGGATCGCGTCCTGATAGGTGGCGTCGATGCCGACCGACTCGATCACGACATCGGCGCCCCGGTCCGCAGTGAGAGCGGCGATCTCCTCACGCAGGTTCGAACGCAGGGGATTCACCGTGATGTCCGCCCCCATCCGGCGGGCCACCTCGAGGCGGAAGTCGGACGTGTCCGTCACGACGATCCTCCCGGCGCCCGCGGCGCGTGCCGACTGGACCATGCAGAGCCCGAGCGTGCCCGCGCCGAGGACGACGACGGTGTCGCCGAGAAGGATGCCCGCACGGTTGACCACGTGGATCGCGTTCGAGAGCGGTTCGATCATCGCGGCGGTCGCGAAGTCCATCGAGTCGGGGATGACGTGGACCTGCTTCTCGTCGACCGCGAGGTACTCGGCCATCGCGCCCTGCTCGAAGCCGCGGAGGCTGGAGCCGGTGACCCGCTTGTTGTCGCAGATCGAGATCCAGCCGTTCCGACACGGCTCGCAGACGCCGCAGACGACCTGCGGGTCGACCGTCACGCGATCTCCGACCGATACGCGCGTCACTCCCTCGCCCACCGCGGAGACCTCTCCCGCCGCCTCGTGCCCCATGATGAGCCCGTCGCGACGCGAGGTGCCCGAGGCGTCGAGGAACCCATGGAGATCAGAACCGCAGATGCCGGATGCGCGCACCCGGACGAGGACGTCGAGCTCGCCGAGCTCCGGAACGGGCGCTTCTTCCACGACGAGCACCTTGCGCTCGTCCGAATGCCGGATGACGGCAGCTTTCATGAGTGGGCTTCCTCTGCGAAGGATCGGGTGGACGTGATGAAGTCGGTGAGCGCGACGGCGGGATCCTCGGCTGAGAGAAGAGGCTCCCCCTGCACGATCACACTGGCCCCGGCGGCGACCGCGCGACGGCACTCGTCGAGGTCGTAGGTGGCGTACGAGACCGGGGTGTTGACGGCGTCGACCACTCTGGCGAGAGTCTCAATGGGCGAGCCGTCCGGGCTTTTGCGCTTCTGATCCACCCCGAAGTGGACCATGACGTAGTCGGCTCCGAGGCGGCTGTACTGTCGTGCCGATGCGACCGGGTCAGGCACGTTGAAGAGGTCGACGGTGATCTCGACTCCCAACCGCTTGCCCGCGTGGATCGCCTCGGTGACCGTCTCCTCCGGCGCGAGGGCCGTCACTGTGACGTTGCTCGCGCCCAGTTCGCGGGCGGCGAGGATGTATTTCTCCGGTGCAGCGATGATCATCACATCGGCCAGCACATAGCGCCCCTCGAGCAGCGGAGCCAGTGCGGCGAGGCCGCGGAGCCCTTCGAACTCGATGAGGGGCTTGCCGAGCTCGATCCAGTCCGCTCCGCTCGCGACAGCTGTCTCGATGAGGGGGCGTGCCCGGTCGACGGATGTGACATCGATGGCCACCTGCACGAGCGGTGTTGTCATGGATTCCTCTTGTCGATAGATCTCGCCAGCGAGAATGGGACGAACAATTCGAACGCCTTCAGTGTACAAGTATTACATATAAATCGTTCGGATCAACATCCAAATGTTTGTTTGGCGAGGGAGTCGCCAGTGACGTCGAAGATCACCACGCGCATCCCGCGCGACCCCACGCTCGCGCCGTGTGATAGACACGGTGCATGAAGCAAAACCGGCAGGGCGAGATCGTCGAGATCCTCGACACCAAGGGGCTGGCTACCGTCACAGAGCTCAGCGAACATTTCAGCGTGTCCGAAATGACCATCAGGCGTGATCTTCTCGAACTCGAGGTCGCCGGCTTGGTGCGCCGCGTCCACGGAGGCGCGACTCGTTCGCTCGGGCGAGCCTTCGAGCCCCCGTTCCGGATGCGCTCCGCCTCGGCAACCTCGGCCAAGCAGGCGATCGCACGTGCGGCGACCGCCCACATCCGCGAGGGCGACGCCATCGGTCTCGACGTCGGATCGACCGTCATGGAGATGGTTCCAGAGTTCGTCCCCATCGACAACCTGACGGTGGTCACCGCGAGCCTGCGCGTGGCCACAAAGGTGAGCGAGCTGCACGCCCTCGAGCGATCGATCCGTCTGATCGTGACAGGCGGCATCACACGCGCCGACGAGCTCTCGCTGATCGGGCAGCGTGCGATAGACGGATTTCGCGACATCCGCCTCGACAAGGCGTTCATCTCCGTCGGCGGTATCGACCCGGCGGGGTCTGCGACGGAGTTCAATCTGGAGGACGCCGAAGTGAAGCGGGCGATGATCGCGTCGTCTCGCGACGTCATCGTGCTGGCGGATTCGTCCAAGTTCCACCAGACGGGGTTCGCGCACGTCATGGACCTCGATCGGGCCTCCGTGCTCATCACGGACTCCGGCATCGACCCTGATGTCCTGTCGACCGTCCGCAGCACCGGCGTGCAGGTCGAGGTCGTCGACCCGGCCTGAGCCGTCACCAGACGGGGCTGCCGTCCAGGATCACGGGTTCACCGTCGAAGTAGATGCTCCCGGCGCCGCCAGCCGATCCGGGTCGCAGGTCCTTCACGATGTCCCAGTGCAGCGAGGAGCGGTTGGTCCCGCCGCACTCCGGATACGCGCGCCCGAGGGCGATGTGCACGGTGCCGAGGATCTTCTCGTCGAGCAGCAGGTCACCCGTCCACCTGCTCATGGAGGGGTTGAGACCGATGCCCAGCTCGCCCACGCGTCGCGACCCATCGTCGGTGTCGAGGAGCGCCCGAGCAACCTCCTCCCCCTCGGCGGCAGAGACACTCACGACGGCGCCGTCGCGGAACTCCAGTCTGAGCCCTGAGAACGTCGCAGACGCGAACGTGAAGGCATCCGCGAACGTGATGTACCCGTCGACGCCGTGGTCGAGCGGCGCTGTGGCGACCTCGCCGTCCGGCCAGTTCGCCTCGCCTGCGAAGACGACCGCGGTCCGCCCGCCGACGCGCAGGCTGAGGTCCGTATCCGGCGCCACGATCCGGACCACCTCCGTCCGGTTCAACCGGTCGGCCAGCTCCTTCCAAGCCTCCCGCTCATGCTGCCAGTCCAGCGTGCAGCCCGCGAAGAACTCGTCGAACAGCACGTCGGGGTCGATTCCGCGATACCGCGCCCAGGCGAGGGTCGGAACGCGGACGATCGCCCAGCGTGTCTCCTGCCAGCGGAGGCCCGAGATCACACCCTTCGCCTTCCGCTGCGCCGCCAGCTTCGCCGGGAAGGCGTCGCTCTCGTCAAGCCGGTCCGGGGGCACCATCCCGCGGAAGGAGACGTGGACGTCGGAGAGGCGCATCGACTCGGCCTCGATCACCGGGACGCGAGCAAGGGATGCCGCGTCGGAGAGCTCGAGCGCCACGCGGTCGAGCCGCTCGTCGGTCAGGATGACGTGCGGATGCGCCCCGCGTCGATACACTTCCGCGGCGAAGGCCTCGACGGCGGCGAAGCTCTCGTGATCCGTGAGGAAGATCCCGACGATCTCGCCTTCGGTGACGGCAACACCGTCGGCCACGACGCGGGCCACCTCCCGCCAGCGTTCGGCCATCGTTCCCGGTTCAGCCATTGTGGGCGTCTCCTTCTTCCCTCAATCGGTGGGATATCGTTCTGGTGGCGTCGCGGTACCAGCGCAGCGCCTCACCCTGTCTGGCGTAGATCGCCGCGTATTCGGGCCGTGCTCTGGCCCGACGAGTGGACGGCACCCACGCCCGGAGGCCGGCCCTGTCGACCAGTCCGATGGCCACGCCGGCCATCATCGCGTCTCCCATGGATGCTCCGGCGCCGCTCACGACGCGTTGGTCGCGGCCGGTGACGTCCGAGACCGCCTGCAGCCAGACCTCGTTCCGCGTTCCGCCACCGACGGCCGCGATCGAATGCGGCGCCGCACCCACCGCGTCATACTCGCCGAGGACGTCCGCCACGGAGTGGGCGACGCTCTCGAGCACGGCTCGGTAGACGTCGGCGCGAGTGTGCGTCAGGGTGAGCCCGAGAATGCCGCCGGTCAAGAGTGGATCGTTGTGCGGCGTCCGCTCTCCGCTGAAGTGCGGGAGTGCGAGAAGACCGCGCGCGGCCGGCGGTGACGCAGCCGCCTCGGCGGCGAGGCGTTCGAATACCGTGTCGTCGGCGGAGGGATCCTCGCCGACCAGGCCGGCGAACCACCGGGTGAGCGTGCCCGCTGTGGAGGTGCCGCCCGCGAGGACGAAACTTCCCTCGACGAGGTACGGCGCCGAGTACAGCGTCGGCCCGACGACCGGCCGGTCCACCACCTCGATGAGGAAGTGGCTCGAACCGTACATGATCATCATCTCGCCCGGTGCGGCGACGCCCGCACTGAAGGCTTCCATGGGCGCGTCCGCTGCTCCGGCGATCACAGGGATGCCCGGGGGCAGTCCCGTCTCCGCCGCCGCGGAGGCCGTCACTGTGCCGACGATCTCGTCCGACCAGACGAGACGCGGCAGCCGGTCCGTGCCGACGATGTCCTCGAAGCCGCTCACATCCCACCGCTGCTCCGCCAGACGATAAAAGGGGTGGAAGTATCCGGCCGTGGCATGGTCCATCACCCATTCGCCGGTGAGGCGTCCTGCCAGGTAGCCCTGGCAGGTGACGAAGAGGTCTGCCCGTTCGAAGATCTGGGGTTCATGGCGCCTCACCCACGCGATCTTCGGACCAGCCGATTGGCTCGACAGCGTCGTCCCCGAACGATCGAGGATCCCGGCCTCGCCGACCCGTTCTGTGAGCTCTCGTACCTCGCGCATCGCCCGGGTGTCGACACCGTACAGGATGGCGGACCGGAGGGCCGTCCCGTCGGCCATGATGGGAAGCACGCACGGCCCGATCCCGCTGCAGCAGATCGCGGCGACCGACGACGCGTCCACGCCGGGCGAGGCGAGCAGCCGGCCGACGAGTTCGACCAGGCCGCCCCACCAGACGCCCTCGGCGTCGTGCTCGGCATATCCCGCCTGCGGCACGTCCAGCCGGTGCGGTCGCACGGCGGATGCGAGCAGCGTGCCGGTGTCATCGATCACGACGCCCTTCGCCTCGTATGTGCCGATGTCGATGCCGATGACGCACGCCATACGAGGCTGCCTCAGGCCTGCAAGGCGAAGGGGCTCGTGCGGAGGTCACGGACGACGGACATCAACTCGGCGACCCGTCCGGCATCCGCCGCGTTCTCGAACATGCCATCCACCTTAAACGCGGTTCCGACGATCGCCGCATCGGCAATAGCGAGCTGCTCGGCGACGTTCGATGTGCGAACACCCGTGTTGACGATGACCGGTGTCTCGCTGGCGTTCTGCTTGACCACGCCTAGTGCCGAGGTGTCGGTCTCCGCGCCGGCCGTGAGCCCGGATACGCAGATCGCGTCCGGCTTGGTGTTGAACACGGTTGAGCGCGTGATGTCCGCGAGCGATCGGGATCCAAGGTAAGAGGTCGCCTCGGGGACGATGTTGAAGATGAGCTTCACCTCTTCGGCACCGAGGCGCGCACGATGGCGGGCCGTCTCGCCGATGTTCGTGTCCCAGAGCCCGAAGTCGCTCGCGTAGACCCCGGTGAAGATCTCACGGACGAACAGGGCGCCGGTCGCCTTCGCGAGGTCGATCGATGCACGACCGTCCCAGAGCACATTCACTCCGAACGGCTTCACGATCTCATCTCGGATCTCGCCGATCACCCTCGCCATGGCGACGGCCGTGATCGGCTCGGTCTTCGTGAGATACGGAAGCGAGAACTCATTGGAGATGAGCACACCGTCCACACCGCCGCTCTGCAGTGCGTCGAGCTCACGACGGGCGGCCGCGATGATGCCCTGCATCCCCGAGGCGTCGTCGAATGCCGGATCTCCCGGCAGCGCACCGAGGTGGAGCATCCCGATCACGGGTTTCACCACTCCGAAGACCTCATCCAACCAGTTCACGTCAATAGCCCTTCGCTCGTTCAGGTGAACATCAAAATGTTTGTTCGTGTTCAGATCATACATTGATTTCGTACATAATCACATTCCACGTGTGATCCTGCCCGAACCGAAGCGCTACGGAGGCGACTGTGGCCGTCGCCGGGCGGCGGGCTCCGAGAACGGCCCACGGCGCCGCCTGCTGACGCCGGTGCCCGAGCGCGACGATCCGCGCGTCGGGGGAAGCCTGTCGCTGGACCGCGTCCCACAGCTCCCGCCTTGTCGCGGGCGTGCTCAGTGCGTGCGCGAGCAGCGCAGCGAACCGGTGGACCGACAGGTGTCAGAGAGCCCACTGCCGAAGTGTGACAAGCTCAGTGTTCGTTCGATCAGTGCGTGAAACATGAGTGCGACGTGAGTGCGCTTCACACGCGGCATCCCAGCTGCCTCTGCGTCAGCGGAATCGGTGGTCCTCGATCGTCGCCCGCGGGCCACGCCGAGGCTTGCGGATGCCGCTCAGCAGGATGAGGCGCACGATGCGCTGCCGTTGCCCCGCCCAGGGCTCGAGGAGCTCGAGCATCCCATCGTCGTCGACCGGCGCGCCGGTGAGCGCCATGCCCACCGTGGACGCGAGGTGATAGTCGCCGACGCTCACAGCGTCGGGGTCGCCATGCGACCGGACGGTGACCTCTGCCGCCGTCCACACACCGACGCCCGGCAGGGTCATCAGCCGGGCGGATGCCTCGGCCGCGTCGGCGTCGGCCGTTCGCTCGATCGCACTCGCCACCCGGCTCGTTCGCGACACCGTCTGCGAACGCTGCGGCCCCACACCGGCACGGTGCCATTCCCAGCTCGGGATCATGCGCCACCGCTCCACTGGGGGCGAGACCACGAGACCGGCGGGCGCGGGACCGGGCGCCGTCTCTCCGTGCCGCCGGACGAGCATCCGCCACGCTCGGTGCGCCTCCACCGTCGTCACCTTCTGCTCGATGATGGACGGAACGAGAAACTCGAACACGACCCCGGCTCGGCTGAGCCTGAGGCCCGGGTTCCGGCGCCGCACCTCGGTGAGCAACGGGCTGCGACGGAGGTCGATGTCACTCCACTCGTCGTCCGCACCGAGAAGAACCGGCACACGGTCGATCGCCCACTCGGCACCGGGGCCCCAGGCCCGGGCGTCGATCGATCCGCCCACCCGCTCGATCAGAAGTGTCACGGGTCCATGCGGTGTCCTGAAGGTGAGC
>Ga0164243_10009966_pt1 | contig 13713 bp, 8 predicted proteins | sample OricompcompostOP_FD_108781 | JGI IMG/M metagenome (GOLD analysis project Ga0164243, IMG submission 108781) | Organic Plus compost microbial communities from Emeryville, California, USA - Original compost - Organic plus compost (OP) | ecosystem: Engineered > Solid waste > Mixed feedstock >... | reverse complement strand
TCGCACGGCCTCGACGGTCTCGCGAGCCGCCCAGCTCCAGCAGGACATCCGTCGCGCGTTGACACGCAACGAACTTCGCTTGCATTTCCAGCCGATCGTGGATATGCGCACCGGGCGTGCCGTGGGGGCAGAGGCGCTCGTGCGATGGGAGCATCCGGTGATGGGACTGCTCCCGCCGTCGTCCTTCCTGGGAGATATCACGGAGCTGGGGCTGCACGAACCGCTCGCACGCTGGGTCATCAACGAAGCCGCTCGCCAGCTTGCCGCCTACGATCTCATCGCCCGGACACGCCCAGAGACCGCATTCTCCCTGCCGGTTGACGCCCCCTTCGGCATCGGACTGAACGTCTCCGCGCATCAGGTCACGAACCCGAATCTGGTCGGCATGGTGCAGGAAGCGGCAGCGACCCACGGGCTGTCGATCGGTCGCTTCACGCTCGAGTTCACGGAAGATGCCCTCGTCCGCGATCTGCACGGCGCAACGCTCGTCCTCAACCGCCTGCGCGAGATCGGAGTGCATCTCTACCTCGACGACTTCGGCTCCGGCTATTCGTCGCTGGGGTACCTCAACGAGCTACCGGTGCACGGCATCAAGCTCGATCGCTCCTTCCTTCGCGACCTGGGAGAGCGCCCGGGATCGCTCACCATCGTCGAAGCGATGATCCAGCTCGCCCGCAATCTGAACGTGCACATCATCGCCGAGGGGATCGAGCATCCGGAGCACGTCGGCTTCCTGCGGGAGCACGGCTGCGAAGGGGGACAGGGCTTCTACTTCATGGCGCCGACGCCCCATCTCGTCGACTGCGCGCGAATCTTCTGGCAGCACGATCTCGCGACGGAGGCATCGTGAGGCACCTTCGCAGCCAGACGCTTCACTCATCGGGATCCCGAAACGGGGGTATCGGTCGCGTGGCGGAAACGTATACTTTTCGCATGAAGGATTGGCGGACGCCATCCTTGCCCATTGACATTCCGCGCCCTGCGCGCCAGGATCTTCTCCTCGCGATATGCGAATCCCCACCAATTCGCACGCTTGCTGGCCGTGGAGGGCCGTTGTGACAGCTCAGGATTCCGCAGCCGGGCAGGACCGGCATCCACCGGCACCAGTCGACCTCCTCGCACTCGATGTTCCCTCACCGATGCCGTACCACTTCCTGACCGTCTCCGACGATGCAGGAAGCTATGTCTACGTGTCGAACACGATCGCGGAACTCCTCGGGTACAGCCCGGAAGAATATGCCGATCTCTGGGAGGCAATCGTCCATCCGGATGATCGTTTCATCTCCTACCAGATTCACGAGGACTTCCTGCGCTCTCCGGCCGGAACGGTGACGTTCACGGTCCGCATCCGTGACATCTCGGGGGTCTACCATCAGTTCCTGATCACGTCGCGACGCATCGAGAGTCCCACCACCGGACACTTGCTGCTGACCACGTCCTACGATCTGACGCACGCCGCGATCGCCACCGAGCGCTCGCGGCACAACACGGTCACCGTCATCGTGCGCACCTCCGACGGTGCGATCACGCACGTGAGCCCACAGATCACCGATGTCCTCGGATGGCACCCCTCGGCGCTGGTCGACCGCCCGGTCAGCGAGCTTGTGCCGTCGCTCGCCGATCCTGCCGCGCTGGTGAAGGCCGCCGCGTGGGAGCAGCACGATGTCGTGAACCGTCAGGACGGCGAACGGCAGCAGCTCCACGTGGTCGCGCAACCCGTGCATTCCCCGGAGGGGATCACGGCCATCGTGCTGACGCTCACGCTGCACGCCGGTGCGACGCAGACGATGGCCTCACTGCTCGATCATCCGACCCAGGACGATCCCACGATCCTGCCGAGCGAGCCGCGCTTTCTCGAGCGCGCCGCACGCGCCCTGGACATGGCCCACGTCACGCAGTCGACGATCGCGATCCTGCTGATCAACGTCGATCACTTCCGCCGCCTCAACGCATCCCTGGGCATGCAGCAGGGCGACGCCCTGCTCCGCGCGATCGCGGCTCGTCTCCAGCTGGCCTCGCCGACGACAGCGCTCGTCTCACGCCTCGACCGCGACGAGTTCGCGATCCTGCTGACGGGTATTGACGAGGACGATCACGAGACCACCATGCGCTTCGCCCAGGCTATCCGATCCTCGCTCTCACATCCCTTCCGGCTGGATACCCAGGATGTGACGATCACCGCGAGCATCGGCATCGCCACCAGCGAGCCGGACGAACGCGCTGCCGACGCGGTGTTCGACCGTGCCCGACGCGTCCTGCAAGAGGTCAAGCTTCACGGGCGCGACGGCATTCTCGCGCACGCCACCTCCCCGACATCGCCGATCACGCGCGCGTTCCAGCTCCGGCGCGACATCCCGCACGCGATCATGCGTCGGGAGTTCACCCTGCACTTCCAGCCGATCATCGACCTCAAGAGTGGCGCGGCTGTCGCGGCCGAGGCGCTGCTTCGCTGGCAACATCCGCAGCTGGGACTGATCCCGCCGGGCGATTTCCTCGAACTCATCTACAGCCAGGGATTCTTCGACATCCTCGATCAGTGGGTGGTCGAGCACGCCGCGTACCATCTGAGCGCCGTCGACACGGCGTCCGATCGCATCCGCGTGGCATCACCGCCACCATCCGCTCCCGTACCGCTCCCGCAACCCACGATTCCCTTCAGCATCGCGGTCAACGTCTCGGCGCCGCAGTTCGCGAACCGATCGTTCGCCAAGGAGGTCGAGCGGACGATCGCCGAGAGTGGCATCGCGCCGAATCGCTTCATCCTGGAGTTCACGGAGGATGCCCTCATCCGCGACATGGGGACGACGATCGCCGTCGCGACCGAGCTCCGCGCGATGGGGGTTCGCCTCGCGCTCGACGACTTCGGCTCGGGCTTCTCCTCGCTGAACTATCTGCGGCAACTTCCGCTCGATGGCATCAAGCTCGACCGCGAGTTCCTCACGGAGCTGGGCGAGAATCGCGTCTCGAAGACGATCGTCGAGTCGATGATCTCGATGGCGCACAATCTCGGCATGCATGTCATCGCCGAAGGGATCGAGACCGACGAGCAGCTCCGCCATCTGCAAGCAATGGACTGCGACTACGGGCAGGGATTCTACCTGCTCCGCCCAACGTCGAGTCTGCTCGATTGCACCACCACGACGCTCCCTTCAGGCGCATAGATCGCCGATCCCGCTCCTCCGGAAATGCAAACAGCTACGGACTTCCGAATCACGGAAGTCCGTAGCTGTTGAACCGTCTCGTTGAAGGTCCGGTGAGGACTACGCGAGGCCCGCCGCCGCGGCGAGCGCCTCGGCCTTGTCGGTGCGCTCCCACGGCAGATCGAGGTCGTTGCGACCGAAATGCCCGTAGGCCGCCGTCTGGCGGTAGATCGGGCGCTTGAGGTCCAGGTGCTCGATGATCGCGGCCGGACGGAGGTCGAAGTGCTCGCTCACGAGCTTCTCGATCTCGGCGTCGCTGATCTTGCCGGTACCAAACGTCTCGACCATGATCGAGACCGGATGCGCCTTGCCGATCGCGTACGAGATCTGCAGCTCGAAGCGATCCGCGAGACCCGCCGCGACGACGTTCTTGGCGACGTAGCGCGCCGCGTAGGCACCGGAGCGATCCACCTTCGTGGCGTCCTTGCCGGAGAACGCGCCGCCACCGTGACGGGCGAAGCCGCCGTAGGTGTCGACGATGATCTTGCGGCCGGTCAGACCGGCATCCGCCGCCGGACCGCCGAGCACGAAGCGTCCGCTCGGGTTGATGTAGAACTTGGTGTTCGCATCGATCAGCTCGGCCGGGACGACCTGGCGAACCACCAGCTCCTCGACGTCCTTCGCGATCTGCTCGTTCGTCGCATAATCAAGGTGCTGCGTCGAGACCACGACGGTATCCACGCGGACCGCCTTGCCCTCGGAGTACTCGACGGTGACCTGGCTCTTGCCGTCCGGCAGCAGGTACGGGATCTCGCCGGTCTTGCGCGCCTCAGCGAGGCGGCGGGCGATCTTGTGCGCCAATGAGATCGGCAGCGGGAGGAGCTCTTCCGTCTCGTTCGCCGCGTAGCCGATCATCATGCCCTGATCGCCAGCGCCGGTGAGGTCGTACTTGTCCTTGTCGGCATCCGCCGCACGAACCTCGAGCGCCTCGTTGACGCCGTCGGAGATCTCCTTGCTCTGCTCCTTGAGGGCAACGATCACGCCAGCGGTGTTCGCATCGAAGCCGTGAGCCGAGTCGGTGTAGCCGATGTCGGCGACCACGTCACGCACGATCTTCTGAATGTCGACGTAGCCACTGGTCGTGATCTCGCCGAACACGAGCACGAGGCCGGTGGTCGTCGAGGTCTCGCAGGCGACGCGGCCATCCGGGTCCTGCTCGAGCACGGCGTCGAGCACGGCATCGGAGATCTGATCGCAGACCTTGTCCGGATGTCCCTCGGTGACGGACTCCGACGTGAAGAGCAGCTTCTTCGCGGTGCTGAATGTTGTAGCCATGAATGCGTCCTTATGTGGCGACTGCCGTCTGAACGAAGGAGACCGGAGCGCCACCAGGGGCGCTCCGGTCATGTCCGGCGAGGACTAGGTGCCCGACTGCCAGGAGTTCAGGTAGTTCTCCTGCTCGGCGGTCAGGGTGTCGATCTCGATGCCCATCGCGGCCAGCTTCAGCGCCGCGATGTTGCGGTCGATGTCGGCCGGGACCTTGTAGACCTTGTTCTCGAGGTTCTTGCCTTCCTTGACCATGTACTCCGCGGCCAGCGCCTGGTTCGCGAAGCTCATGTCCATCACGCTCGCCGGGTGGCCTTCGGCCGCGGCGAGGTTGATGAGGCGGCCTTCACCGAGCACGATCACGCTCTTGCCGTCGAAGGTGAACTCCTCGACGAACGGGCGCAGCGTGCGGCGTCCCTCACCGGCCAGCGCCGCGAGCGACTTGAGGTCGAGCTCGGCGTTGAAGTGACCGGAGTTGGCGACGATCACGCCATCCTTGGCGTTCTTCCAGTCATCACCGCTCACGACGTTGATGTCGCCGGTCGCGGTGACGATCACGTCGGCGGACTTGACCGCCTCGCTGATCTTCTCGACGCGGAAGCCATCCATCGCGGCCTCGAGCGCGCGGATCGGATCGACCTCGGTGACGATGACGTGCGCACCGTGACCCGACATGCGGCTCGCGATACCCTTGCCGCACCAGCCGTAGCCGGCGACGACGACCGTCTTGCCCGCGAGCAGGATGTTCGTGGCGCGGAGGATGCCATCGATCGTGCTCTGACCGGTGCCGTAGCGGTTGTCGAAGAAGTGCTTCGTGTCCGCGTCATTCACGGCGACGATCGGGAACTTGAGGACGCCCTCGGCCTCCATCGCGCGCTCGCGGATGACGCCGGTGGTGGTCTCTTCCGTCGCACCGATGATGTTCTCGAGGAGATCCGTGTACTCCTGGTGGAACATCGTGACCACGTCCGCCCCATCATCGATGAGGATGTGCGGCGCGTGCTTAATCGCGCTGTGGATGTGCCTGTGATAGGTCTCGTCGTCCTCACCCTTGATGGCGAAGACCGGGATGCCCTCGTCGACCAGCGCGGCCGCGACGTCATCCTGCGTCGAGAGCGGGTTGCTGGCACAGAGCACCGCATCCGCGCCGCCCGCCTTCAGCGTGAGGGCGAGATTGGCGGTCTCGGTGGTGATGTGCGCGCAGGCGAGGAGACGAATGCCGGCAAGCGGCTTCTCCTTCTCGAAGCGCTCGCGGATCTGCGCGAGCACCGGCATCTCGCGGGCAGCCCACTCGATGCGGCGGTGACCGGCAGCGGCCAGCGACGGGTCCTTGATATCGAAGTTGCGCTCAGTTGCTGTCACCAGCATGTCTCCTCGTCGGACGGGCATGTCGCCGCGCCGACCATTGATCGCGGGATCGCGTCTCCACGATCCCGCGGTCTCCTTACGGCGTCACGGTCGATTCCGAATGTCCGATAGCCTCGAGATCATCGACACGAACCGCCCCGGCGAAGTCCGGGAACACAGCATCGAACCGATCCACGAATTCCTGCCGCGTGTAGGCGTGCTCCTGCGGGCCATGCCTCTCGATCGCATACGTCGCGGCGAGCGCCGCGATGCGTCCGACGACCGGAAGATCGGCACCGAGCAGCAGTCCGAGCATGAGTCCGGAGCGGTAGGCATCGCCACCACCCGTCGGGTCGACGAGCTCGGTCGGCGGCGCGACCGGGATCCGGACACTCTCGCCACCGACGCGAATCTCCGAACCCTGCGACCCATAGGTCACCACAGTCATCGGCGTCGTTCGGGCGATGTCGTCGATCGTGAGCTCCGTCTTGCGCTCGATCATGCCGAACTCGTAGTCATTGCCGATCGCGATCTCCGCGATGTCGAGACCATGAGCCAGCTGCTCGCCGCTGAGGATCACGATCTGCTGCGCCGGGTCGAAGACAAGCTTCGATCCTGCCCGCACGATCTGCTCGGCATGCGCCATCATCGCGACCGGATCGCCCGCGCTGATGATGCCGTACGTCGTCTTGGCAGCAGCGTCAGTGATGTCGATCTCCTTGGAGAATCCGCCCGCACCCGGGTAGAAGGAAGCGATCTGGTTGCCCGCCTTGTCCGCGTTCATGTACGCGGCCGACGTCAGATCGTCTGCAATCTCCGGCACGAGGGAGAGATCGACACCGAGGTTCGCCAGCACCGAGCGATACGGACCGAAGTCCGCACCAACTGCGCCCACAAGCGCCACCGGAACCCCCAGCAATGCCATGCTGTAGGCCATGTTTCCGGCGACACCACCGCGCTGGTGCTTGAGCGAATTGAGGAGAAAACTGACCGACAGGACATGTGCCTTGTCCGCCAGAATATGATCCTTGAAGGATCCATCAAACGACATGACGTGATCGTAGGCGATGGACGCGCTGACGATCACTTTGGGCGAGGCTGTCACGCGACTGTGTACTCCCACGACTATGGTTGAACCTGCCCCACGGTAGTCCGCATCGCGAGCGAAACGGTACCGGGTCGCCCAGGGCGAATCGTCAGGATCACCCCGGACCTCCTGTTGTGCATGTGCAAGACCTCACACACGCTTCCGGTCAGAATAGCACAGCGCTAGACCGCAAGTCCCACCGCGCCGCGAATCACCGCATCGAAGCCAGCCTGGATGGCCTCCTCCGGCAGATCCCGCACGATGTCGATGCGCCCCTCGGCATTCGGCAGCACCCAGAGCTGCTTGCCGCTCGCCTTCTTCTTGTCGTGCGCCATGTGCCTGCGCACCTCGTCGGCATCGACCGCGGCGGTCGTCGGCAGCGCGAAGGCCTCGAGCAGCGCCACGATCCGCGCGACATCCGCGTCGCCGATGCGCCCCATCGCCTCGGCGATCCGCAGCGCCGCGACCGTCCCGACGGCGATCGCCTCGCCATGGAACATCGTGTAGCCGGCCGCTTCGATCCCATGCCCGATCGTGTGCCCGAAGTTCAGGATCGCGCGCAGATTCGCTTCGCGCTCATCCGACTCCACGACCGCCGCCTTCAGACTGATGTTTCGTCGCACCACCCACGGCACCAGCGGCGACGTGCGCGCGAGGAGCTTGTCCGCATTGCGGGCGAGGACGTCGAGCAGCACACCATCCTCACCACCGGGTGTCGACGCCTCGATCACGCCGTGCTTGATCACCTCCGCCCAGCCGCTCCGGAACTCGCGCTCCGGCAACGTCGCCAGCAGCTCCGTGTCGACGATCACGCGCGCGGGTTGATAGAAGGCGCCGATCAGATTCTTGCCGGCGGGATGGTTGATCGCCGTCTTGCCGCCAACCGAGCTGTCAACCATCGCGAGCAGCGTCGTCGGCACCTGCACGAAGCCGATGCCGCGCAGCACGGTCGCGGCGGCGAAGCCGACCAGATCCCCAACGACCCCGCCACCAACGGCGACCATCACGTCCGAACGATCCGCGCCTTCGGTGAGCGCCCAATCCCAGATGCGCGCGAGGCCGTCGACCGACTTGCTCGTCTCCCCGGACGGGATCTCGAGCACACGCACGTCGAGATCAGCGAGACCGAGCGTCGCGATCAGATCGTCGCCCAGATGCTGACGCAAGTTCGCATCGACGCACAGCCACACGCGCCGCACCTTCGGCCACTGCTGCACGATCACCGTACCAACCTCGCGCCGCAGTCCATCAGCCACCTGGATGCGCGACGGCGAACTCGTGCTCGTGAGCGTGACCTCCGACGGCACCCCGTTCGCGAGACGCACCAGCTCGGAGAGATCATCCGCGATCGCTGCGATCGCGCGCCCATCGACGCCAAGCGCGACATCGGCCCGACGGTAGAACGCGATCCGGGCCTCACGCTGCGCGCGGATCTTCGCGGTCGGATCGCCCTCGCTCAGCAGCGGACGCGCGGCCTTGACGCCGTCAGCGTCCGCCTGCGCGAGCAACCGCGCCGCGATCGTCTCCGGCGCAGCATCGAGCCACGCGACGTATGTCGCCGCCTCGCCGAGCAGATCGTCCGCCCAGACCGCCTCATTCGCGACGGCCCCGCCGCCGGTCGCGATCACGACGCCATCGGACGCGAGCGCCCGCAGCAGATGCGCCCGCTCGGCCTCGCGAAAGAACGGCTCGCCATCCTGCGCGAAGATCTCCGGGATGGTCCTCCCGACCTCGCGCTCGATGTCGGCATCGAGATCCACCGCCTGCCACCCGAGGCGCGCCGCGACCTCCGTCGCGAGCGTACTCTTGCCGGTCCCGCTCAATCCCACCAGTACGAGTCTCGAAACAGCCATGCGATCCTCATTCATCCCAAACCCGCCGATCGATGACGCTCAGGATACCCGCCACCACGACGGCGCGATACCCCTACGACACAGGCGGCAGCGGCTCGGTCGGAGCGTCGTCCGTCGTCGGCAGCGGGATCGGCGTGGTCGGAGTCGTCGACGCCGATGGCGTCGCGGACGCATCGGCCTTGCCATCCTGCAGGAACGGCAGCGACCGCGCGAGCTGATTGGCCCGCTTCGAGAACTCCGAGAGCTGCGCGCGCGTCGGCTTCTTGCCGTAGCGGAAATAGAAATCCGCCGACCATCCGACCGCCAGCGTGCCGCCGTACGCGATCGCGACCTTCGGCACCGTGCCCGCGGCGAACGGCAGCAGCGCCGCCCCTTCACGCGCGAGCGTGCGCCACAGGAATCCCGCCCCGACAACCGGCGCGAGTTCCGTGAAGATCTGCGTCTGATCGTGCAGGTCTCGCCCATGCAATGCGGCGAGCTTGTAACACATCATGATCTGGTTCTTGGTGAGCACGATGAGATCCGCACTCGCAGCGAGCAAGTTCCCGAAGAGCGGGATTGCCGCCGGGATGTTGCTCACCAGCGCGAACTGCGCGTTCGCCTTCGCCGTCTCGTCCATGATCGCGCGCGCGGCCGCGACCCGGAACGTCGGGATGAAGCGCCCGATCGCCGGCGCCAGATCGGGAAGGCTCACCGCGATCTCCGTGCGGACCTGGTCCTCGGGGAGCATGCCACCCGGCAGACTCGCCGGCAGATAGAAGATCTTCGCCGTGGAGTCCGTACCCGCCTGCGCCCGCACGCGCTCCAGCAGATGTGCCTGCGCCGGATCGTGCACCACGATGATGTCGTAGCGCTGCGTCGCGAGCTCCTCACCCGGGGCGAGCGCGCGGATCTCGACGTGTCGCTGTGGTCGCTCGCCGAAGATACGCTCGGCCGCCTCCTGCGCGTCCTCATCCGTCTGCGCGACGACGATGATGCTCGGCAACCGCTCGGCGCGCTGGCGCACGTCCTCGAAGTCGACCTCACGGACCACGTTGACGAAGTTCTTCACGGAATTGAAGGCACCGAAGGCATTCCCGGCTGACTTGATCGATGGCATCTGCTCTCATCCTCCCCTGCGCGCACAGGCGAACACGTGAATCGAGACGGCGCGCTGGATATGTCGAGTACATTTCTACCACGCTCCGATCGAAATCCGCGCCACATCGCGCAAAACGACCCGATCAGGGGCATCGTGAAATGCGTTTCAAGATTGGTGGCCGATTCGAGTTGACGCCGGCCTCGAAATCGTCCTATACTGCGTCCGCTGCGGAGGAAACGACGCACATGCCCAGGTGGCGGAATCGGCAGACGCGCTAGCTTGAGGGGCTAGTCCTGGTTACAGGGTGGAGGTTCAAGTCCTCTCCTGGGCACTGGTAGGAGACATGGTCCGGCGAAATGGGCGATTAGCTCAGCTGGTAGAGCGCCACGTTTACACCGTGGATGTCAGGGGTTCGAGTCCCTTATCGCCCACCGGTGTGACGCTCGGAAGCGACGCATCTCCTGCATCAGCATCAATGCCAAGGTAGCTCAGCTGGTAGAGCACACGACTGAAAATCGTGCGGTCGTCGGTTCGAACCCGACCTTTGGCACCAACGATGGGAAGAAGCCCGGTCATCATGATGACCGGGCTTCTGGCATGTCCTCGATACACCCGCTCCCGCAAACGACACGGGCCACGATCCGTCCGTCGACGAATCGTGGCCCGTGCTGCGTGCGATGGATGCGCAATGTCATCGGGAGAATACTCTCGCATGCTCTGCCATTGAGCTACCGAGTGAGCAGGATTCGAACCTGCAACCAAGGCGGTAACCCGACGCCTTCAACCCATCGAACACGTCACGCCATGAGCACGCGCTCACCGAAGCCCCCGTTTGCCGCAGAATCCGGGTCCAGTGGACCCCGCGCACAACCGCACACCTCAGCCTGGCAGCGGCGACCGGATGAGCATTCGGCACGGGACACTTCTCCCGGCCGGACGAGCCGTCGCCCGCCCCGCACGGAAGCGCGGGATTCGAACCCGCGAGAGGGAGCACGCTCCCCCTGAACCAGCACCCGTGCCGATCAACCCGATCGCCATGAACCATCGTTCCCCATCGGATGCGTCGCCGATGCGGGAGAATCTCGACCTCCACACGGAAGATCCTCCTCCGACCCGCCGGCCGAACGAACCATCTCTCCGTGCAGCAGGTCATGAAGCGAGCACCCGCATCGATCAACCCGATCGGTGCCTTCTTGCCGCATCTCGTCGCACGAGACCGTCTTCCGGATGCGTGATCGACGCGGTCAAACTCGGTCGCCTTGCCATTCAGCCACCGTCGAACCCGCCGGTCCGACGAGCAGGATTCGAACCTGCAACGGGGAAATCCCCTGACGATAACCCGCGTCATTCAACCCGAAAGCATCTCGCTCGTCGAGATGTGCGCGCTGGATATGGGTAGTGATCGGGGGAGCTGTTGCATTGCCACTCTGCCACCGCGCGATCCGCAGACCACGCGAGCGGGATTCGAACCCGCGAACGACAAGAACCCGAATCAATCAACCCAGCGCGCGTATCCCCTACAGCTCCCCGGCGAGGAAGAGCGCCAGCATTCTCGGCAGCGACGCATCGAGCCCCACGAAATCGAGCTGCCGCGGATCGGTCGGATCCGCGATGCTGATCTCGTTCACCGCGAGCCCCACCACCGCGTGCCGGAAGTCGGGACGTCGCACCTGAATGTCTCTCAGCCGCCCGAGCTCGTAGCCATTCGCCGCCGTCTCGCTGTCGGTGATACTCACCACCGACGTCACGGAGGCATCCGCCGCCGCGAACCGGATCGGGATCGCGCAGTCCGTCCCGCCACCCTGCACCCGGGCGATGTCGGCGCGCACATCCTCGTAGCTGCGCCCATGCACCTGCAACGGATAATCCGTGTGTGCGTACGCGAGGAAGCGCGCGTTCGGAAACTGATACGCCAGCACCAACGCGAGCGCCGTCTCCGCATCGACACACGTCAGCACCGTGCCGCCCGCGTTCGCCCAGGTCATGCTCCCCGAGACATCGAGTCCGACGAGCGGGCGCGGCTCCGGATAGATGTCGAGCGCACCGAACGCCAGCCCGAACCCTTCCGCGAGCGCCTGACTCACCGCCGCATCCACATCCCAGACGAGCGATCCCCGCACGCCCTTCCCGCGCTCGAAGACGCTCCGCGCGATCAGGAACTCGAACGGATGACAGACCTTCGTCGCCGACCGGATCTTGCCGATCACCAGATCCCGCATCGCGTTGTCCCGGAAGACACCGAGCGACGCGAGCTTCCCGAGATTCCGCAGGAGCGCGCGTCCCGGCAAGTCGTGCACGAGCGATACCCACACGTCACGGTGCTCGAGCAACGGCCCGGGCACCGACTCCCGCGGCAGGCGGCTCTCCCGGATGACGCGCGCGGCATCGTCCACGAGCAGATCGTCGGTACGGAGCGTCCGGTAGCCGTCGAGCAGTCGCCGCGCATCCGCATCCGTGAAGACGGACGTGTCGAAGGTCGCACGCTTGTCCGGATGCGCGATCCAGTCGAAGAGCGCTCCGTGCTCCGGCGTCGGAGCAACGGGCTTCCCGAGGCGCAGCGCATCCCGCAACGACCATCCATCGCGCTGATCGTACTTCACGGCCTGCAGCGCGAGCTGCGCGACCGTTCGTCGCGTGAACCAGCCCTGGATCGCCCGGCGGAAGGAGCGATTGCTCGTCCTCCCCGCGTAGCGATACGCGAGCCAGTGCAGCAGATCGGTCCCGGTGCGGCACACCTCGCTGACCGCATCGACCGCGTCGCGCTTGACATCGAGCTCGGGCGACTGCGTCAGCAGCGCGAGCACATAGAGCGTCGGATCGCTACGCAGCGCCAGACGATCGCGGCTCACCGCGAGCACCTGATCGAGCACGTCACGCGGACGCTCGGCGATCAGCATCCGAATCGTCTGGTCGGCCGCCCTCGTGACGTCATACGCAGACGTGTAGAAGGTCGTCGTCGCCCCGAGAATCAGGAAGCGTCGAAGATGAACGAGCGGATCAGCGACAAAAACGCGCCCGCCCTCATGGCTGGTGGTCGTCTGAGGCGCACGCCCTTGCGCTCGCCCGAGAAGGATGCTGTGTTGTTCCATGGTGTCCCCATTCGTTAGCACCAGCGTAGCAAGACCAGACCCCATCCGTCAAGACTGTGTCACAACCTCTTTCTGCAAGTTCACGAAGGTTTCACAAAACAGACGAGGCGACACCCCGATCGGGGTGCCGCCTCGCCGAATACCTCTGGACGCGCCCTACTCGGCGTCCGCCTGGTTGAAGAGATCGCGATTGCCCTCGACCGGGAGTTCCGGCCGCTCGCCCCACTCGTTCCACGAACCATCGTAATTGCTGATGGTCTGTGCGCCAGCGCGCTGCAGGCCGAAGAGCAGCTGCGTGGCCGTGACGCCACCATTGCAGTACGCCACGACCGGCGCCTCGAGATCGACGCCCGCCGCCTCGGCGATCGCGCGGATCTCCTCCGGCGTCTTCCAATGACCGTCCGCATCGAGGAGCGACGCCGCCGGCAGATTCACCGCGCCGGGGATGTGCCCGCCGCGCGATCCGCGCTGCACCTCGCCGGAGTACTGTCCTGCCGGACGCGCATCGAGCAGCTGCGTCGTCCCTGCGGCGTCGAGCAGCTCGATCACCTGCGCGCGATCCGTTGCCAGCGAAGGAACTTCGCGCGGGGTGAACGTCACCGCAGGGATCGTCGGCAGTTCGGCAGTCAGAGGAAGCCCGGCATCCGTCCACGCCTTGTAGCCACCGTCGAGGATCGCGACACGCTCGTGCCCGTAGAAGCGCAGCGCCCACCAGAGACGCGCCGCCGTGTGCGAATCCTTGTGATCGACGACCACCACATCGGTGTCATCCCCGACGCCGATCGCCTCC
>Ga0164243_10009965_pt1 | contig 13715 bp, 15 predicted proteins | sample OricompcompostOP_FD_108781 | JGI IMG/M metagenome (GOLD analysis project Ga0164243, IMG submission 108781) | Organic Plus compost microbial communities from Emeryville, California, USA - Original compost - Organic plus compost (OP) | ecosystem: Engineered > Solid waste > Mixed feedstock >... | reverse complement strand
TCCTGGATTATATCCTCGGCTTCTTCATGGGGCACGCCACGCCGGCGCAGCGCATGACGCAGCCTCCTGACCGTGTTCGCGATGGCGTTGCCCATGCGGCACGCCTTTGGGTGAAACTACTACGATTTGATGACAGCAAGAACCCGCCGCTACCGATTCACCACCTGCAGCCTCGCATGGAGGAATGCCCTCACTCCCACTCGATTATCATCGATATGATAATCTTTATAAATTACAGTACATTGCACGATCAATCGATCTTTGATACCATGAAATATACCATAATCCAACGCATGAGCGTTTCGACGTGGGCAAAGGACACCCATGCAAGGACGTGACACCCGAGTAGGGCAACTACCCGCCGTGGCGACCATTATGTCCTAAGGGTTGAACTGACCTTCCGATAACCAGTTGAAATTTTGGATCGTTCTAGAATATCGGCTTCTCGCCGGTTCAAGGAATTTCCTTGGCGTAGTTCAGAGTGCGTTCGTGAATAAGAGCATCCTCGGCCTTGGGTTAGCCAGTTTCCTGCTAACCGCTCAGTCCCCCGTCAGGGTAGCCTCTCCCGCTGTGTGTGAAGCACTGGCTGATCGGCTTGCCAATTCCGTCATGCGTGTCACGGTCGCTGGCGGTTCCGGCTCTGTGACCAGCCTTGGCGCCGACAGCTGCACATTCAAAAATCTGGAGCTCGATTCCGGCCACATTGCTGGCTGGACAGCAGATCGCGTGACGCTGACCTCTCCGGGAATAGCGGCGTCGACGCCAGGTTCCATCCCCAAGGTGCTACGGGCAGACATTACCGGTATCCGGTTCAGCGTCCGCGTCGACGACAGCCATGCGAGGTATCTCAACGCCGCCGTGCAGCGGCCGTTCGACATCCACCTGAACTACGAATGGGACGATGAAGCACATCAGCTCCATGTGCGCGAGGCGACGCTCGAAAGCCCCTGGATCGGGCGGACCAGCCTGTCCGCCGATCTGGACGTCGGTGGGAGCAAGGACGGTTTCAATGGCCGGATTCAGGATCGAGGCATAACGCTTCGGCGGGTTCATTTCGTTCTCGACAACCGCGCGATCGTCGAAGCGATGATGCTGCCGGCGCTTGTCGGCAGCCTTCCCAAGGACAAGGATCCCGCGGTCGAGTTCCCGAAGATCCAGAGGCTGATCGAGAAGGAGGTCCGCGCCCTTCCCGCGTCCGGCGCTAACGAGGCGAGCAAGGATGCGCTGATCCGCTTCGTTCGTGATTTCCCTCATCCCACGGGCCATTTCGAGGAAACGGTGACGTTTGACCAGCCGATCAGTCTCGATGAATTGACGACTGACAAGAAGGGAAGGTGGCTCCGCAAGGCGCGGATCGAGGCGGCGTACAGCCCGACGCCGGCGGCCCCGGCTTCCTAACTGGCGAGGAACAGCCATGCTTCCGCAGCTGCCTGCTTTCATCATGGCGATGGCCCTGTCGCTGGCGCCGACCCTGTCCCAAGGGGGCAATGCGCCGGCCCCGCTGACCCCGGCCACCCTGGCGCAGCTGGCCGAGTGCAAGGGTTCCGCGGATGACCTGGTGTCCTACGCTGAGATGCTGTTCGGCGGCGACCCTCCCTCCTGGTTGAAAGAGGTCCACAGCAATGGCCATCCGGGAATGATCAGTCTGTGGACCTACCAGCTGGCACAACCGCTCGATGTGTTCGGCCACAAGACCGACAGGATTTCCTTCATGGACAACTGGGTTCTGATTGAACTGCCCCGTGCCGAGGCGCAGTCGGTCGTCGCGCAGGGGCATATGGAGCGGGCGCCGATCAAGACGAGCGAGCAATATTTTCATTTTATGAATGAGCAGACCGGGCCGATGCTTGGGGCGTTCGCGCCGACCGACGATGCCCTGGACGTCGCGTTCGGGGCTCCCCCCAACGCTGATGGTGAGAGCAAGACGCTTTTCGTCGGGTGCAACTATTCCGTCGCGTCGAAGGCGGACTTCCTCAAAGGCGCGGCCCGCGCCGACGAAGCGGTCTGCAAGGCGGGCGAGGAAATCCGCCGCATGTCCAAGGGCAAGCCGTGATGTTTCCCGGCGCGTTGCTGCTCGCCGCCCTCGCCAGCGCGGGGAGAACGGCGGTGCCATCCTACGACAGCTACAAATCCTGGCTGACCGCGTGCGATAATGTGCTGTCCTGCGAAGCCAAGGGGTTCGAGGACGGCACAAACGATTATCCTGACCTGCGCTTCGATCGCGATGGCGGCCCCGGAGCGGCGACCAAGGTCGTGCTCAGCGCACCCTTCAAGACAGGCCTGACGGACCTGCGGGTCGACGGCAAGCCGTTGCGGCTCGATCCCGCCGCCTGGAAGGTCGACATTCAGGACGATTCCTCGACCTTTTCGACCGACCGGCCGGCGGCCGTCGCGGCATTGATCGCCAATCTGCGTAACGGCGCCCGGCTGCAAATCGGCAAGGATGCTTCGATCCCGCTCGACGGCATGGTTGCCGCATTGCTGCGGATGGATGATCGGCAGGGCCGGGTCGGCGGCGTGACGGCCCTGATCCGCAAAGGGCCGGCGCCTGCGGCCGGTGTCCCGGTGCCGCCGGCGCCTCCGATCGTGCCGCCCCATCCCGTGCGAAGCGCGCTGGCCGGCGGCGAGGATGATCGGCTGATCGCCCGTGCTGAGGCATCGCAGGCGGCCTTGATCCGCAAGGAGAATTGCCGGGAAACCGACGGATTGCAGCAGAGCGAGGCCCATGCGCTGGATGCGCGCTCGGCGCTTGTTTTCATTCCCTGCGCCATGGGCGCCTATCAAGGCTCTTCGCTGGTTTTCGTGATATCGCGCAGCGGCGGCGGCGCCGTGCCGTTCAAAGGCGCATTGCCGTTCGACGAAGACGACGGCGGCACGTTCCAGATGACCGAACCGGATTTCGACCCGAAGACGGGCACCCTGTCTACCTCCGGCAAGGGGCGCGGGCTGGCGGATTGCGGATTATCGGCCAGCTGGATCTGGGACGGCAGCCACTTCCAGCTGTCTGAAGCCGCCTTCCAGGGCGCGTGCGGCGGGAGCAGCCCCGGCGACTGGCCCGTGCTGTATCGATCCAGATGAGGAACGATCCCGTCGGCGTTATGGGGAGGCTCCCGACCGGGGGCGGATTGGCAGCGGAATATTCTGCGAAAGCAAGGCTGCGCCATGCCGCGCGCCAGTTCATCCTGCCCGCGATCCTAGTGCTAGCGGCCTGTTTCTGGGGCAGCCCGGCCGCCGCGCGGCAACAGGACGCCGCATCCCCGGCCTCCGAACGGTTCGTGCTGTGCGATACCTATTGCGCGATCGTCGACGGCACCGGCGCCCGCGTCGTCGACAGGGTGTTCGAGACGCTTCACGACTTCATCGGCCCGGTCGCCGTCTATGGCTATCACGGCAAGAACGGCGCGATCGACCGGCAGGGGCGGACCATCGTCAAGCCGGTCTATGACCGGATCTTCGTTCTGGGCGGGCGTTTTCTCCTGGCGGAAAACGGCCCTGCCGGGGACGGCGGGGCGGTGACGCTGTTCGACGAGCACGGCAACCAGTTGCTGCACAAGGTGGGCGACGTCCGGGTAGACGTGTGGGGCGGCCATCCCTTCTATCGCATCAACTGCCCCGCATCGGGCGAATGCCCGGTCGTGTTCCTCGACGACAAGGGCAATGAGATCGCGCGGTTCGCCATCCTGCGCGAAATGGATGGGGCCCCGCTGATCGTCGCCAGCGCGGACGGGGCGCAGCTCGGCTATATCGACCCGTCGCTGCGCTTCGTGATCCCGCCGCGCTATCTCGGCGCTCAGCCGTTCGTGCAGGGTGTGGCCCTGATCCGCACGACGGCCGGCCCCGGCCTGATCGATCAGCGAGGAAGGGTTATTGTTCCCCCCGGCCGATATCAGAACGTATACGTCGGGGATCGGGACCCGTGGATCAAAGGCTTTCGGCCGGGCGACCACAGTTGCGGCGAATATCTGCGCCCCGACGGCAAATCGATCCGGCTGGAGCATGGCCTTTGCCCCGAGAGCACGGAGGAGTTGAAGGCGCTCGGCTATGCCTTCGTCCGCGATGCCGAGCGGCGGCTCGGCACTGTCGATGCACGCGGACGCACGCTGATCCGCCCGGCCTATCCCTGGCTGCGCGCCCTCAACGACCGGTATCTCATATTCGGCAACGATGCGGAGCGGCCGACCCAATTCGGCGTCGTTGACCGGCAAGGCAAGATCGTCCTGCCGTTGCAGCCGGTCCAGATCGAGACCTATAATGGCGGTTGCTGCTTCAACCCCGGCGCATTGCAGAACGCCCTTGTCGGCGTGACGCCGGCGGGCATCGGCCTGCTCGCGCTCGACGGACGGTGGATCATGCCGGCGCGATACAAGGATGCGCGGGTGATCTCGTCCAGCCTGGTCGCGCTACGCGACACGGACGATGTGTACCGGTTCTTCACCGCCACCGGCCAGCCGACCGGCCTTACGAGCGCGACCGAGCCCGCATGGCTTTTCCCGCCCCCCGGCGGCACGCGCACCTTCTTCCTGTACAGCCGGCGGGTCGATCGGAACGGCGGCACCGATGTGCTGAAGGGCGTAGCCGACACGACCGGACGGATCGTCCTACCCGCCCTATATACCGACATCGACAATGCGGGCGACAACCTCTGGGCCGTGAAGCAGCAGGACGGGGCGACAGTCAGCGTCGGCCTTGCCGACCACAGCGGCCGGATCGTCGCGGAGCCGCATTTTTCGGACGTCCTTACCCCGTACCGGCACGACGCGGCGATCTTGCGCGACCGGGCTGGCGATGCGTTGCTGGTCGACGCCAGCGGGCGAAAGCTTGCCAGCTTCGCCGCGCTGTTCCCAGACCTCGCGACGCGGGGGGATGGCGACGATACCGTCGATCAGTCGCTCGACATCTGCTTCGATCCCAATCCCGCCGCGGAGCCAGTCGACAAGCCGGCGCGACCGCCGTCGGTGCAGAGGATATGCGCGAGCCCCGCGCTTCGGCAGGAATCCCACGCGATCGAAAAGAACTGGCGCGCGGCGCAGGCCGGGAATTGCCTGCCCGACGACTTCCTCGCCCTGCGTCCGGAATATGACCAGGCGCTGGCCGATTGCACAGACGACGCCTGCATCGGCAACGCGATGCAGGCCTTTCAACAAAACGTCGCCGACCGAGCGCGGAAATGCGCCGCGGCGCCGCGTGGTCTCGCTTTCCTCAAGCAGCCGGTGCCGGCCGATGTGCGAGCGCTTCTGACCAGGCGCATCATGACCGATCATGCCGATGACGTCGCCGACGACAGCAAGCCATCGCTACACTTTCAGGCGGCGCAGCTAAACGGACGCGACGCCGTTCTGGCATCGGCGAAAACCGGCACGGCCAACGGGCCGGCCTGGCTGTTTCGCGACGAAGGCCGCAGCTGGGACCTGCTGTTTGATGGTTATGTCGGCTATCTTCGTCCGCTGGAGGCGACCGACGGTGTTCGCAACGGATTGCCCATTCTACGCACGCAGCAGCATGTAAGCTGTTGCGAACACAGCGTTACCTACTACGCCTATGACGGCAGGGGCTATAAGCCCACCCGCGTCTGCCAGCAATATTATGCGGATGACGAGACGTCGCTGCTGATCTGCCAACCGGCGGCTCCGGCCGCGCCGCAGGAAGAGAAGAACTGATGGACATGAAGCGTATCGCGCTCGCCCTGGCGCTGGCGATAGTGACCGGAGGATGCGCCACCCGCCATTATCTCGACGTGGCGGACAGCTCCGCGCCCGTAGCGATCGGCAGCGGGCGCTATCACTACCGACTGGTGCTCACGGACAATGACGGGCAACCGCAGGCGAATACCGATTTCGCGCTGAGCCTGCCGCACGGCCGCCTGCCGTTCATCACCGACGAGAAAAACGTCTGGCGCGGCCGAACCGATGCCCGGGGACGGACGCCGATATTCGCCTTGCCGTTTCGATTGACCAGCGAGAGCGTGCTGCTGCGCGGCCGCATCGGCGATGGGCCTTATGGCGAGCAGATGTGGCTGGGGTATGACCAGAAGCATGCTCTTCCCGGCCATCCCTATCGGCTGCTGCTGTGCACCGATCCGCCGCAGCAATTCTTCGGCGTCACCGACGCGGAGGGTTATACCGTCTATGCAGCATCGGACCGCCCCGTTCCGGTCGGCATCTACGCCGACGAGGACGCACTGTCGGACAAGGACAAGGATCACCGTGCCGAGAATCTTGCTTATTGCCGTGGAGAAGCGGTGGAAGCGACCGCCGGCAAGGGCGAGACGGAAACGTCCCGCCGGGTCGGCGACCACGCCCGATCGCGCGAGAGCCGCGCATCATTCCCGAACGCAGATGAGGAAAAATGATGCTGGCTGGTCTACTCCTCGCCGCAGCATCAACGGCGCGGCCGAATCGCGATACCCCGGTTGCCCGCGCCGATCTGGACATCGTTTGGGAAGAGCCGTCAAAGCCATGCCGTCCTGCCTGTCGATGAAGAAAGCTGGCCTTTTGCCGGCGCTGCTTTGCCTCGTCTGGTGCCTGCCGTCGCCCGCCCTGGCGCAAGCCAGTCCCACGCGCGTTTACGAAGGGACGATCGGCGGCGACCCCGCCGAACTGATAACGCTGGAGGACTACCACAATCACAGCGTCAGCGGCTACCTTCTGAACAGGAAGTCGGGGCATCTCATGAAGCTGGAGGAGACGCCGCGCGACGACGGCGCCCCGCTGACGATCGACGTGATCGACGACAGGACGGGCCGCGTGTCTTCGGCGCTGGCCTTTCCGCGCTTCACGATCGATGCGTCCGGTCTGACCGGGACCTGGGTCGATCTACGTACTCGCAAGCGTGCCCCGGCCCGGTTCCGCCGGACAGCCTATTACACGCCCGACGCTGGCGATTCCTATGACGGCGAAGTGCTACAGGGGAATGGCGATACATCATTCCTATTCCGAGTCCATGCACGGCGGAGCAAGGGCGAATATGGCGGTCTGGTCGACCGGATCGACATCTATGACCGGGCGAGCGGCAGGCGCGTCCAATCCATCGATCATCTCATCCTGGCGTTCAACGGAACCGAAACCCTGACGTTCAGGGACATCAACGGCGACGGCAAGATCGACTTCTACGCGCAGCGCATGGCGATCGACGCCAATGGGGGCCGCGTGACCGGCAATCGCACCTATTATCTGTTCGACGGAATGCGGTTCAGCAATTTCGCGCCACTCGAGGATTTGCAGACTAAAGGGGATGTCACCTTACCAAAGCCCGGCTGGGTCGATTTCCTGCCGGCGGGCAAAACCGATTGGGACAACCGGACCCAGACCTGGGACCATTATAAATTCGTGACGCCGCGACAGCTGAAGTTCCAGGCAAGCGAGGAAAGGCCTTTCTGATCGTGAAATGGCATCATCTTGCGGCATTTTCCGTGTTGCCGTTGGTCGTGGCCGCGCCGGCGGCGGCGTCGGATTCGCTGTTCACCGGAACGATCGGCGGACAGCCCGTGACGCTGTACCTCAAGGACGAAAATGCGGTGGTGAGCGGTGTCTATTTCTACAACCGGCACCGCACCCCAATCCGCCTGAAGGCAGCGGTCACGCATTCGCTGAACGGCGGGGTCGATGAACTGGACAGCGATGGGCTGCCGGCCGCAAGACTGACGCTCTCCTTCAACGCCGCCGCGTTCAACGGAAGCTGGACCAGCTATCGAACCGGCAAGATACTGCCGCTCCACCTTGTCCGGGTGGCCTACAGCCAATATGGGGCAGAAGCGGTGCCGATCATCCAGGCCGCGTCGACCGCACGTCACTATTTCGTGGTCCCGTCCGCCGCGACCGGCGACATTCGGGCGATCAACGTCTACGGCAAGAGCGACGGCAAGCTGGTTCAGACGCTTGTCCCGATCTCTCCAGCCTGCGCGCGCGGCGTCGATACGGTCATCGTCGAGGGCACGCGATTACGGACGCTGACGGGCCCCGGCTGCACGGCCACGACCTTTGAGCTCGATCCCTCAGGAGTTCGCTATCATGAAATACGGTAACAGGCTCGCGGCGATCCCCGCAATGCTGCTGCTGGCGGCGGCGGCCGCGCAGCAGGGCGCCGACTTTCGCATGGTCGATCTTCCCGCAGGGGAAGCCGGCGTGAAGCTCGGCCAGGTCGGGCTGGTCGATGCCGGTACGATCAAGATTGACGGCGATGTACGCAGCTTCACCATGTACATGCATCAGAGCGAGGCGAGCTTAACGGTTCGGGCCGACGTGCGGATCAACTGCCGGGATCGCACGGAAAGCCTCGCCGCCATCGCGAAGGAGAAGGGGGATGACGCGACCTTCGATACGCCCGTCCCCATCAACGAGCCCTGGGGAAAAGCCGATAAGGACGCGACGGGCGCTCAAATCGTAAATCTCGTCTGCGCGCCGGCGGCCGAACGCGATCGTTATGCGCCGCGCCTGCCGGCGAACGACTGGCACAGCGCGCTGGAGGCCGCGCTGGCCCGGAAGGGTGAGGAAAAGAGACAATGAGCCTGCGGATCGTAACGTTGGCGCTGGCGGCGTCGTTCCTGTCGCCAGTGATCGCGGCGGCGGCGAGCCCGTTCGACGATTACGCTCTGGAAGCGGCCAATCGGATGGGCCTGCTGGAACATTGCAGCACGTTGGGCTTCGCAAAGGCGCTGGACGTTCAGAACGCCCGCAAGGTGCTGTACAACCGCCCGGACATGCCGCCCGAAAAGGACTGGCGAGCGGCCGAGGACGAAGGCAAGCGCGGCGTGCTGCTGGCGGCCGGGGAGCATGTTCCCCTGGCGGATCTGGCCGACCGCTCGCACCGCAGCATCCAGCAGATGTGCGAAGGGTTCGTCGCGAGCGCATCGGTTGCCGCCTCGATGGCCGGTCAGCCGTAACAGGGAGCATCGCTTGCCATGAAACGGGGTGCCGCTGAGTAGCCAGGTGCGCGATCGCCGTTGGTTCTCGACCTGTTCGATCGACGCCTCATAGCCCGAAAGCACAGCCTGGACCTCGGCGTCACCGCTGGTTGAGGCGGAAGATAGCTGCGACATGCCGTGCAACAGCCAAGCTCATGTGATCGTGCTAAAGGCTAGGTAACCAATTGCCGGAATGCCATTTCATTCGGGACGAGCACCCGCTTCAATTGGCGAGAAGTCACTGTTGATGATACGGATAAACTCGTTTTGATTTCTATATTTCATCAATCAAAACAATAACTTGACCATAGACCTACTCCCACTAATTGTATAAGGCAGATAAAAACTCAATAAAATCAAATACTACGTATGAGTGCTGCCGCCCGATGCCATGAGAAATACCATTCCTCCGTTATGCGTGTAATCGCTAACGAGGCTGGGCGACTTAACGCGGCCTTCTTCACTCGTCTGCTCGTCCTTCGCGGAACGCTCTAATGCGGCGGGAGTCGTCGGTTTGTTCATCCCGCTTGCGTCGGCCCGCGTCGAACCGTTCCAGCTACCGCACCCAAGCGTGAGCGATTACACGTGGATAGAGGGCCGGATTTCAGATTACACGCGCCCAGCGTTCGGCCTGGGCGTGACTGATTACACGCGCCGGCCGTCGCCAGTCTTTTGGATTGTGCAATCCAAAAACGGCGATTGCGTGCTTGCACGTTGAGCGCATTTTGGCTTGGCAGGGGGGTTGCGACCTCATACAAAATTTTGTATAGTCATCCCATGAAAGTGCTGAAATTCCGGGGGAGCGCCCTCGACGATCTGCGCGACTTCCCCGAATCGGCACGGCGCGAAGCGGGCTACCAGCTAGACAAAGTGCAACACGGGGAGGCCCCGAGCGACTGGAAACCAATGGCGACGGTCGGAAAGGGCGTGCAGGAAATCAGGGTCCGGGATGAAGCCGGCGCGTTCCGGGTTATCTACGTCGCTAAGTTTGCCGATGCGGTCTACGTGCTTCATTGTTTTCAGAAGAAAACACAAAAGACCAGCAAGGCGGACTTGGACATGGCCGCGAAACGCTACGCCGATCTAGTGAAGGAGCTAGGCCAATGAGCAACGAAACTTTCGCCAGCGTGTGGGATGCTATCGAGGACACGACCGCCGAAGCGGAAAACATGAAGCTCCGCTCGGCGCTGATGATGGCGCTTGAACAGCATATCCGCGCCAAGGGCTGGACTCAAACCGAAGCGGCCCGCCGGCTCGGCGTGACGCAGCCTCGTGTGTCCGATCTGCTGCGCGGGAAAATCAACCTGTTCGCGCTCGATACGCTCGTTAACATGGTGGCCGCCGCTGGTCTGCATGTCGAAATGCGCGTGCTGGAAGCCGCCTAAGGGGGGCACACATGGCCGAGAAGCCCAACCGCGTGACGCTCAACGCAATGGCCGAACTGGAAGCCGGAAAAGGCGAGCGGTTCGACATGGCAGAGCTATGTAGCGAGGTGAAATTCAGCCGCTACGACAGCGCGGACTATCTCAAGACCGAGGACGACATTGCGGCCTATATGGAGGCCGTCATGGAGGAAGGCGGCGACGATCCAGCCTATATCGCCACCGCGCTTGGCGTGGTCGCTCGTGCGCGGATGCTAACCCAGCTTGCAAACGATGCCGGCATGTCTCGCCGAGAACTCATAGGCGCGCTCACCGCCGACCCTCGCGCCAGCGCAGCAACAGCGGCCAAGATCGCGCGGGCGCTCGGTCTGAATCTCAACATCAGTTCACCACTCGCACCGTCGGCGTCAGCATCGCGCCGATGATCGAAAGTACGGCCCATATGATCAGCAACGGCATTCCGAAATACCCAATGGCGAAAAAGAGCGGCAATTGGATAAAGCTGCCGCCGATGCCATAAGCAAGGTTGGTCTTCACTACGTTGTTGATCGCTATACCGACCAAAATTACCGCACCAATTCCCAAGACAACCCAGCCGTTCAACGTGTCGCCGTGGGACTTGAGCGCCGACAGGTGCCAGTGATAGCCACCTGCGATCATCAGGCATGACGCCACGATGGCGATAAAGGTAGCCTTCGTGAAAAAGCGGTGTCCGAATTTTCCCTGCACGTGTTCATCGAACGCGATCAGGATCACCAAAATAAGAAATAGCGCTGCCAAAACGCCAACAATTTTAAGCATCAACATAGATGTTTCAGTCCTTTTTCCTTCGGAACACGTCGGCTGCCATCATTGGCAGCGCCAAGAGCTTCAAAGCTCGATTCCCTTTCCTTCGTGTTCGCCCTTCCTCGGGGTAAGGCTGGCACTACCGATCCAACGGCAGATGGTTTTGGTTGCTGGACCGCCTCGGCCGCGCGCCGTGCCATTTCCATCGCCGGATCGGCGAACGTAACTCGGATTTTGTGCATGGCTGCGAGCTGGGCCACGTCGCGCCGGAATTCCTCGGTGCCGCGTACGTCGAGGACCTGGCCCTCGAACCGTTCGGCGGCCAGCGATAGCGCGACAAGGGCTGCGCCTGCCGTTGCGCGCTCGGCCCGCACATGGGTGGCCCGGTCCAGCACAAGGCCGCCGTCCGCCGTGCGATAGGCCATAGTGCCGTCCTTCCGGGCCTGCGGCTTCAACGATTCCATAATGGCCGCCTTGGCGCGCTCGGCCCGCTCGGCGGTCAACAGGTCGCCGCGCATTCGTTCCTCTCGCTCGGCGCGGGAACGCAGCACCGCAAGGGCGTCCACGTCGCCCGCCTCGGCCCGGCCCATAAGCCATTCGTTCCAAGTCGGCAGGCCCGCGCCGCCGATCAGCGCCTTGCGCTTGGCGTCGGCGCTCGCGGCGTTCGCACGGCGCGCCGCATCAGCCCGCGCCTGCACGTTGGCATAGAGCATCTTCCGCACCGGCCCGCGCGGGCCAGCCTTGATGATGGCCCGCTGCGTTGCGGCCCACTGGCGGATACGCTCGCCCTCGCGTGCGCGCTCGGTCTTGATCGCCGTAAAGCCCCGCTTGCGGCCGACGATGGCGGCCTGCCGCTGCCGCTGATACTCGGCGAAAAGCGCCGTGCTGGCCGGGTGTGGCTGTCGCGGTCGCGGCTCGTATCGCTTGCGGGCCTGAGTCGGGCTGTTCCTGTCGGGCTCGAATGGTCCTAGCCGGTCGGTTAGCGCCTTCATGGACAGGTCGCGTCCGCATTCGCTGGCCTTGCACCACAAGCCTAGACCAGTATCGCCGATGACAAGGCCCGCGCCGCGCGGTTTGATCTGTAGGCCATGCTCAGCCAATGCCGCGTGTAGCGCCTGCCAGTTAACAACCTTGCGCATGGCGGGGGCGACCTCGCGGGTCACTTTCCCTATGAAGCTTTCCACCCCGGCATGGGCTTCTATGTCATTTGCCGAACCCATTGTTTTGTCCGCCTGTCGCTCGGTCAATCCGTGGTTGGTGCGCTGTAGGCCGTGGATGTTTTCGAGGCGTTCGCACGCCTCCATGAGCCGTTGCTTGTCAAAGAACGGCTCGATGTTTTGCAGCCCCGTGGGGTGGACCTTGTTGATAGCGACGTGCACGTGCAGGTGATCGGTGTCGATATGCACTGCGCTGATGCGCTGATGATCGGCGTAGCCGATGGCCTCGCAAAGCTCGTCCTCGATTGCGTGCAGCACGTCGAGCACCGGGCGCTCGCCGGGCGGGAAGCTGAAAACAAGGTGACAGGTCTTGTCGGCCTTCGACCGCTTGTTGGCCGCCTGCGTGGCCTCAATGATCGTCGTGGCCTGCGCCGGATCGTCGGTCCTGCAATTGGTCACGCGATAGCTGGCGACTTTCTCGCCCTGCGTCGTCGTGCCCTTGCTGTCCAGAATGTAATCGGCGGTGCGCTTCCAGCTTTCCGGCTCGATCCCGCCTTGGGCGGCCACCATGTAGCGGACTAACCGCGCCGGGCTGGACGTTCCCGCTCGTCGTGGAATCCGCTTGGCGATCATTTCAACGCCTGCCGCATGATGGCCGATAGCTCGGTCTGCAAGGCCCGAAACTCGGTCATCATCTTCTCAACGTCGAAAGGGCGTGCACCCTGACCGCGCTTTTCGGAAAGCCATAATTTCAGCAATCCCGCTATGCGCCCCATATCGCCATTAACTCGGCCAAGGTCTGCCACGGCTTTTAGGTCATACACGGATCGGATCGGATGATTGAGGCCCGCCGTCCGCATGTAGGCGGACAGGGATAAACCGGCTTGCTTCGCACGTTCGGCGATTTCAGCGCGTTCGCCGGGGGTCAGCCATACTTTAATCGGCGGCACCGTCCGCCGGGGCTGGTCGGCCTGCTCGTTCATGTCGTCATCTGCTGCCATACGTGGCGCGCCCTCCTTTCGTTTGGTGCCTCCCTTCGTCGCGGCAGCGACCGTGAGCCTCGCAGAGCAAGATGCCGTCGAGCCGCAGGCGAGTAAGAGGTAGTGTTGGGGGCTGCGCGGCTTGCCGCGTAGGCCCACAACACACATCTTGCCGTCCTCTTCTCTGCAATCTTACGCAACTATACGCGAAAGCGTCTTTCTCCGTACAGTCTCTCGCGCTTATTTGCGCTAATTCGCATATATTTGCGCTAAGTTGCGCATCTTCGCATACGGCGGTAGCATTGCTTATGCAATTTAATGCGCATTTGCGTGATTTAGCGCGAACTCAGATAAGGAGCCGTCCCTATGGCTGAAGCACCAAAAAAACCCTCACGGGGCGCTGGTCGTGTGGCGTTCTTGGCTCGCCTCGATAGCATCCGGAAAATGGTCGAGGAGGGCTATCCGGTGGTTCTGATCTACGAACAGCACGGCGAAGGAATGGGGATCAGCT
>Ga0164243_10009964_pt1 | contig 13715 bp, 12 predicted proteins | sample OricompcompostOP_FD_108781 | JGI IMG/M metagenome (GOLD analysis project Ga0164243, IMG submission 108781) | Organic Plus compost microbial communities from Emeryville, California, USA - Original compost - Organic plus compost (OP) | ecosystem: Engineered > Solid waste > Mixed feedstock >... | reverse complement strand
GAGAGTTGCGCCAAGGCAAGCTGCCGACTTGCTTCCGCCTGCGCCACGTCCGTACGCGTGCCCTCGCCCACCTCCAGGCGGGAGCGTGCCGAACGAACCTGCTCTTCCAGGAACTGGAGGTTCTCGGACCTCAAAGCCGCGATCTGGCGATCACGGATCACATCCATATAGGCGCTCGCCGCGTCGAACAGGGTGTTCAATTCGGTGTTGCGCAGCGATTCGACGGCTGCCCGCACCTGGGCTTCGGAAGCACGAACGTTATTGTGGGTCTGGAAACCGTCAAAGATCGGCTGCTGGAGAGAGATGCCGAACTGGCCGGTGCGGATCTCGACGCCACCATCCCTCGACGTAACCGACGCGCTGCCGGTGGCAGCGATGCGCGGCCGCATCCCCGATTTGGCGATCGCCACGTTCTCGTCCGTCACCCGAACGCCGGCGCGTGAAGAATTCAGAGAGGAATTGTTCTGGTAGGCTTTCGCAAGGGCGCCAAGAATCGTCTCTGCGCTGGCCGAAACCGGCGATAGGATGACGGAGGAGGCGGCCAAGGCAGCCAAAACCCTGTTTCGCAAAAATGTCACGACCCACCTCACCCTTTATTTGCACGGGCACCTCGGCCCGCATGGTCTCTTTTTATCGCCCTAGCGGCTGCGAATGCCGCTCCCCAATACGAAACTCACGTTACATGCCAAATCAGGATGGCACGTTACACCATCTAACAGATCAAATCCGTTGCGCATAAGCAACAATCGACGCCCCAATTCAGAAAACGAAGCCCTCCTCCTTTCTGAACCCCGGCAACGGCTTGACCGCGGCATTGAAATCCGGACGGGAGGAAACGATACCATCCTCCTTGACGAAGAGATGGGCCCTCGCCGCATTTCCCTGTCCGACGACCGCGACCAGCCGTCCTCCTTCGGCAAGCTGATCGAGAAGCGAGTCAGGAACATAGTCCACGGCGCCGCCGATGAAAATTACGTCGTAAGGTGATTCCTCAGGATGACCCCGTTCGAGCGGCCCGGTCACGACAGTCGTGTTCACACAATCGAGTTCGGACAGGACCGAGGAAGCCATCCCGGCGAGCGTCTCGTCACATTCCAGCGCAACCACGAAGCTCGCGATCTTTGAAAGGACCGCGGTGGAGTAGCCCGTCCCGCAGCCGACATCGAGAACGAGGTCGGATGCCCTTACCTGCGCAAGCTGCACCAGCCGGCCGAAGCGTGCGGGCTCCATGAGATAGCGCGCCGGCTGCCCTCCAGAGGGAGGAGAGATCTCCAGATCCTCATCAATATAGGCCAGGCTCTTGCGCCGGCCGGGCACGAAGGCTTCGCGTGGAATCTCACGGACCGCATCGAGCAGCTGCACATTGGTCACATCCTGCGTGCGCAGTTGCCCCTCGATCATCATGGCGCGCTGCGCGGAAAAATCGGCGTTCATCACCTTGTCATTCCCGAATCTGCGCGCCCCTGGCGCGCGACATCTGTTTCTTTGCAACCGGCGCTCTCGCTGCCTTCGAGGCCGGAAGGGAATGCGTGATGTGGCAAAAAACACCCGGACCGTCAATCAGACGCTTCATCCATTCCTGCCGGATCGATGGACTTCACCGCCCGTTCGGTTGCCTTCCCCCCTTCCCAGCACGGCCTCATGTTGTGGTCAAAAACGGATGCGGCTGGCTTTCTCCGGCAGGGCGTATTATTGGCGAGCAGTTCATGGTAGATCGTCAGCGGTTTGCGGTCATTCCCGGTGCATCCGCACTCCAGGCGATCATTGCCTGAGTTCCGCGCCTGCTCTTCCTGCGCTCACGGAAAGGATCGAGTCGACAGCGCCGAAAAGTCTTCAGCCAACGCTCCGTTTCGAAAGCCATCAAAGTGCACGGTTCCATGGTCAGGACGGCTGCCTATGTCGCCTCTGTCTTTTCCCTCTATATCGCCGCGGCGATGCTCGTTCCGGCAGCCGTCGACCTATATTACGGGCATCCCGATTGGGAGATATTCACCATCTGCGCAATGATCACCGGCGCCCTCGCGCTGACGGTGGCAGCAGGCACGCGCGGGGGTGCTCCGGTGCGGTCCACCCGGCTCGCCTTCTTCGTCGTCGTCGTTCTGTGGGTCACGCTCGGCATGATCGGCGCATTGCCGTTCTATATGGCCTCCTTCGATCTCGACCTCGCCAGCTCGGTATTCGAATCCGTCTCCGCAATCACAACGACGGGCGCCACCGCGATTGCGGGTCTTGACGCGCTGCCGCCGGGCATATTGCTCTGGCGCTCGCTTCTAAGCTGGATCGGCGGCCTCGGCGTGGTGGTGCTCGGCCTGTTCTTCCTGCCGCTGCTGAATGTCGGCGGCTTCTCCTATTTCCGCATCGAATCCTCGGATATCGAGGACCGGCCTTTCGACAGGCTGGCCAGCTTTTTGCGCGCCCTCATAGCGATCTATGTCATTCTGACCGCGCTGTGTGCCATTTCCTACATGGTGGCCGGAATGAGCACCTTCGACGCCATAAATCATTCCATGGCGACGCTGGCGACCGGCGGCTTTTCCACCTACGACGCGTCTTTCGGGGTCTTCGACAGTTGGGCGATCATGTGGATCGGGATCGTCTTCATGATCCTCGGCGCTCTGCCCTTCTCCATCCTGATCCTGTTCGTCGTCCGCGGCCGGCTGGACGCCCTGCGCGATCCGCAAATCCGCCTCTTCCTGACTTATACCACGCTGATAGTGCTGTCGGTCGCCATCCACCGGCGGATCGCAAACGACGTTCCGTTTGCAGAGGCCCTGACGACATCGGCCTTCAACCTCGTTTCCATCATCACGACGACAGGGTTCGTAAGCGAGGACTATACGCTGTGGGGACCGTTCACCGTGATGATGGTTTTCTTTGCCACGTTCCTCGGCGGCTGTTCCGGCTCCACCTCCGGGGCCATCAAGGCCTATCGGTTCTTCGTCCTCGGACGTATGCTGCAGAATGGCCTGCGCATGCTGATCTATGGCCGCTCGGTGCAGCCGCTGCGCTACGGGAGCCGCGTAATCGACGAGGACATGCAGCGCTCGGTGGTGCTGTTCATGATCGCCTTCTTCATCTCATGGGTGGCCGGCAGCATCGCGCTCGCAGCCGGCAATTTAGACATCGTGACATCACTGACGGCAACGCTCACGGCGCTGACCAATGTCGGACCGGGACTGGGACCGATCGTCGGTCCGGCCGGCAACTTCGCATCGCTCGATGATTATGCGAAATGGATTCTTTCCGCGCTCATGCTGCTTGGCCGTCTGGAAATCTTGGCGGTGCTGGTGCTTCTTACGCCGACCTTCTGGCGCAACTGACGGAACGAGCAGAAAGCCGGCATTGGGGAACGGTTCCTCCTGCTCAGCTTCCCGGCGCGCGCAACTCCTCGACCTTGGCCAGAGCTTTCTTAAGATTGGCGTCCCGCCCGTAGACGTCCGGGTAATAAGAGACGGCGCCGGACGAGTCCGGCCAGGCGGTGAAATAGGCCACATAGACCGGTATTTTCTCCGGCACACTCCGGCGCATGTTGCGTCCCTTGCCTACGGTGGCGGCAACATCGTCGACCGAGGTGGCGAGCACGGCAGCCGCCATGGCACGCGGATCCTCCAGGCGCACGCAGCCATGACTGAAGGCGCGGCTGTCGCGGCTGAAGAGGGATTTTTCCGGCGTGTCATGCATGTAGATGTCATGTTTGTTGGGGAACATGATCTTCAGTTCACCCAGCGCATTGCGCGCACCAGGCGGCTGGCGCACACCGACCGGAACGTTAGCCCCATAGGCATTCCAGTTGACCGCGGCGGAAGGGATGCGCCGCCCTCGTGAGTCGAAGACCTCATATCCTGCCCGGTCAAGATAGGCCGGATCCCTGCGCAGCTTGGGAAGCATCTCGTTCACGATGATTGAGCGCGGAACGCCCCAATAGGGGTTGAATTCCACATACTCGATCTCGTCGTAGAAGAAGCTCGTCTGGTTGGACGGCTTGCCCACCACGGCACGCATGGAGAGCTTCTCCTTGCCGTTCTCGATGTAGCTGGCAGTAAACGACGGCACATTGATCATCACGCGCGTGCTGCCGAAATACGAGGGGAACCAGCGCAGCCGCTCCATGGCCAGCAGAACCTTGTCAATGCGCGCCGCCTTCGATTCGCCGGCAAGGGCGCTCACGGTCCGAGCGCCGATGATGCCGTCCGGCTTGAGATTGTGCCGTTCCTGCGCAGCCTTGATCACCGGAACGAGTTCCGGAACGTAAGTGTCGCTGCCGAGATGGGCGGTAAGGACGGCCCCGTGCTCGGAGCGGAACGCCTCGTCCGCATCACGATCGATGATGCGCAGGATCTTCGCGAATTCGGGATCGCTGCTGCCGGGACGCACGAACGTATCGGGCGCGACCACGATCTCCTGTTCTGCCTCGGCACGCAACGCCTTCAGCTCCTTGCGCAGCGCTGCGTATGCTTCGTTCTGGGGGTGGAGCGATTCGAGATAGACCGCGGGGCTCGGCGTGCCTGCCAGCACCTCGAGCACGGTAGCCTCATCGAACCGCTTGGCGGGAAAATCGTGATAGCCGGAAAGCTTGTTGGGGTTGAGCCTGCCGAGCCTTGCATCGCGGGCATAACGCAGCGTCTGCGCGGACAGCGTCATTTCGAAGCGCATCAGCGCCTTCATGCGCTCGTCCGGATCTCCGGAGGAGGCACCGGCGGAAACCGGTACGTTGACGACGTAGTCGGTGTCGATAAGTCCGAACTCGGCTGCGTTACCCAACACCCCCAGCACTTCGTCGGCGCGCTGGTTGCGGCCATTCTGATCGACCCAGATGAAGTCGGGATGCTCCGAATAATAGGCGACGATCGCGGCGGCGATCTTCTTTTCGGTCTGAAGCTCGAAACCGGAAAGGCCGGCGAGCGCCTTTACAAAGGATGCGGAAGCAGGATCGCTCTCCTTGTCCGCCAGCGCCGTGGACAGGGCGACGAAATCCACCTTGGCAAGCGGGTCCGGTTCGAAATTGTAGGCTCGCGGCGCGGAAATCCTCGGTGCGGGCGTCTGGGGCACGGCAGCAGAAGGCCGACTAGGCTGCCCCGCCTGCGGCTGGATGGCCTGTTGCCGCGGGGCACGGTTACCGAAGAGGATATCGAACAGATTCCGCTCCGCATTGGCCGGCGACGCCGTTCCCGTCAAAAATGCCGCCAGCGCGAGCATCGAAAGACCGCCGCCCCTCGCGATTCTGCCTGCCATGAACTGCTTCCCTTGTTGTCCCGCGCGATGCGGCGCAGGCCCTGGCTCCGAAACGACCGGTATGGCGGTCCGCCGATCTGATCGATCAAATTATACCGATTCAGTAAACCATCGAGAAGCGACGATGGACGCCCTTCGTAACCAAATTGTTAACGCCCGCCCGGGCTGGCGTTCGGGCGGGCAAGCGGAGATTGCGGCATGCCGTTGCGACGATCCTTCGGTCCCTACCACATCGTCTTGGCTGCACGCCCATGCCATTCGGCATCGTAGGTTTTGCCATCGATCTCACCACGGCTGAGCTCGTCGAGAATGGAGCCTGGGGTGGGCAGGGTTTTCGGATCGACGCGAGCGTCCTGCTCCCAGAGCCGCGAGCGGTGGATCGCCCTAGCGCATTGAAAATAGACGCTCTCGACCGTGATGACGACAACCGAGCGCGGGGCTTTTCCCTCGACCGCAAAGGACGAGCGCAGCACCTCGTCAACGGAAATCCTGGCCCGGCCGTTCACTCGAAGCGTGGTCCCCGAGCCGGGCACGATGAAAAGAAGGCCGACGCGTCCGTCGCGCACGATGTTCTTCAGCGAATCGGCGCGGTTGTTGCCGTGACGGTCGGGCATGAGAAGCGTCTTTTCGTCCCGGATGCGCACGAAGCCCGGCTGATCGCCGCGCGGCGAGCAATCGAGTCCCTCCGGTCCGGCGGTGGCCAGAGCCACGAAAGGCGACGCCTTGATGAAGGCCGCGTAGGCCGGGATGATGCGGTCGATTTCCTTCACCAGGGACGACTTTCCCGGCCGGCCATAGAGCGCTTCCAGCTCTTCCACCGTTTCGATGAATTCCGAGCGGACCTCAACGCTCACGGCTCAGCCCCTTCTGTTCGAGTTCCCGAAGATATTCCTGCCACATTGCCTCCCGGTCGCGACCGAGCTTAGCGAGATAGCTCCAGCTGTATAGACCGGTTTGATGACCGTCGTTGAACACGATGCGTATGGCGTAGTTGCCGACCGGCTGGATATCGGCAATTTCCACATCCTTCTTGCCGCTCACGATCACCCGCTGGTCAGGCGAATGGCCCTGCACTTCGGCCGAGGGCGAAAAGACGCGCAGCATTTCAGCGCTGATCGGCACGGGTTCCTGATCGGGAAAGCTGACCGTCAGCTGCCTGCGATCCCTTGAAACGCGCAATTCCTTCGGTGGTCTCATCGGCATCTCCACGTGCACTCCCCTACGCCACAGAGCGGATGATGAAAAGGATCGCGATCGAAAAGATTGCCCACCGCATTCGGGCGATGCTAGCCTTGAAATCGATTGTGGCGGGCCCGACATTCGTGACGGCTCCGCGAAAGGCAGGAATTGCATGAACGAGCAAAGCAGCATGATCGATCCCTTCGGCCGCGCAATCACATATCTGCGCGTGTCGGTCACGGACCGCTGCGATTTCCGCTGCGTCTATTGCATGGCGGAAGACATGCATTTCCTTCCAAAGAAGGATCTTTTGAGCCTCGAGGAGCTGGACAGGCTTTGCACGGTCTTCATTGAAAAGGGCGTCAGGCGGCTGAGGCTCACGGGCGGCGAGCCCCTGGTCCGCAAGAACATCATGCATCTGGTGCGCCAGCTCTCGCGCCATCTCGAAACCGGCGCCCTGGACGAGTTGACGCTGACGACCAATGGCTCGCAGCTCGAGCGCTTCGCCGCGGAACTCGCAGATTGCGGGGTCAAGCGCATTAACGTCTCGCTTGATACGCTCGATTCGGAAAAATTCCGCGCCATCACCCGTTGGGGACTGTTGGACCGCGTCATGCGGGGCCTGGATGCGGCGCAGGCCGCCGGCCTGAAGATCAAGATAAACACCGTCGCGCTTCGCGGTTTCAACGAGACGGAAATACCCGAGATATTGCGCTGGGCGCACGGCCGCGGCATGGATATGACAGTGATCGAGACCATGCCGCTCGGCGAGGTCGACGTGGATCGCACGGATCAGTATCTGCCGCTGTCGGAATTGCGGGCCGGTTTGGAGCGCCAGTTCACGCTAAGGGACATTCCTTACAAGACCGGCGGCCCGGCGCGCTATGTCGAGGTGGCCGAGACGGGCGGCCGCCTGGGCTTCATCACTCCGCTCACGCATAATTTCTGCGAAAGCTGCAACCGCGTGCGCATCACCTGTACGGGTACGCTCTACATGTGCCTCGGACAGGAGGACGCGGCCGATCTGCGGGAGCCGCTGCGCGCCTCCGAAGGCAACGAGCTCCTCTCCAACGCGATAGACGAGGCCATCGGACGCAAACCCAAGGGACACGACTTCGTCATCGACCGGCGCACACGCCGACCGGCCGTCTCGCGCCACATGAGCGTGACCGGAGGCTGATCCACCGTTTCTCCGAACTGGCCGATTGCATTGCCCGGCCATCAACCGTAAGGCGCTCTTGCATTCAAGCGCTCAGTCCAGCTCCCGGAGTCGTGGTGGCCCTTTCCGCAAATTTTCGCGGCGCATTGTTCATGTCGATCGGCATGGCCGGTTTCACCATCAACGATGCGCTGTTCAAGACGGTTCTGACAGGGATGAACATCGGCCAGGGGATATTCCTTCGCGGTGTATTCGCCACCCTCCTCCTCTTTCTCCTCGCTTCGCGGAACGGTTCGCTCGGCCAATTTCCTCTTGCGTTTCGCCCAAGCGTGTCGGTGAGAGTCTGTTGCGAAATGGCTGCGACCGTTACCTTCGTTCTCGCGCTCATCCATATGCCTCTGGCCGATGTTTCGGCGGTGCTGCAGGCGCTGCCGCTCGCCGTCACGATGGGTGCGGCCCTGGTGTTTTCCGAGCCGGTCGGATGGCGGCGATGGTGCGCAATTCTCGCCGGCTTCGTTGGCGTGCTCATCATCGTGCGTCCAGGTGCTGCGGGTTTCAACCTCTGGTCGCTTTCGGCGGTGGCCACGGTCGGCTTTTGCGCCATACGCGACCTTTCCACCCGTGTCATTCCGAGCGATACGCCGACCGTGCTCGTCTCACTTGCCACGTCCGCAGCGGTGAGCACGTGCGGCGCGGTCCTCATCATTCCCTTCGGTGGATGGGAAACGCCCGAATTGTCGGAAATAGCAATCCTTTCCGCCGCTGCGGTCGCCCTCATCTTCGGCTACCAGTTCACCATCATGGCCCTGCGCCAGGGAGATATGTCGTTCATGGCGCCCTTCCGCTACACGTCTCTGCTTTGGGCCATCCTGCTTGGGTTCCTTATCTTCCGCGACGTGCCTGACGGTCCGATGCTGCTCGGCTCGGCCATCGTGATCGCCTCAGGGCTCTATGCTCTTTATCGGGAGCAGATCGTTGCACGGCAGCGCCCGATCGCCGAAAGCACGGCGCCGGGCATGGCGCCGGACGGCACATGAGGACCGAAATGAGCCCCTTCGCTGCAACCCGGATACCTTTGCGGCATTGAACCCATGGCTATCCGCAGGTTCGACAAGACCACACCTCCCCACATCATGACGCTGGTCGTCGTTGCGGCGACGGCTTCCGTGACGACCAACATCTTCCTTCCCTCGCTCCCGGCCATGGCCACGCATTTCGAGGCGGATTACGGCCTGGTGCAGCTTACGCTCTCGCTCTACCTTGCAGCGATCGCGGTGTTGCAACTGGCCATCGGCCCGGCTTCGGACCGCTTCGGCCGCCGTCCGGTGATGCTTGCGAGCTTCGTCGTGTTCTGTATCGGAACGTTTGCCGCCGCCTATGCACCGACGATCGAGGCGCTGCTTGCCTGCCGCGTGTTGCAGGCATTCTCCGCTTCCGGCATGGTGCTCTCGCGGGCCATCATACGCGATACGGTGACGTCCGACGAGGCGGCGAGCAGGATCGGCTACGTCACCATGGGCATGACGGTGGCTCCCATGATCGCCCCCTTTGTCGGCGGCCTTCTGGACGAGGCTTATGGCTGGCAGTCCACGTTTCATCTCACGCTGGTGTTCGGTGTCCTGGCGCTGCTCATGAGCTACCTGGACCTCGGCGAGACGAATGCGCAGCCCTCCGCCAGCATGACGGCGCAGTTTCGCGCCTATCCCGAACTCTTTCGTTCGCACCGCTTCTGGGGCTATGCGGCCACCGCCGCCTTCGGCTCCGGTGCCTTTTTCGCCTTCCTCGGCGGCGGCCCTCTGATTGCGAGCGAAATCCTGGGGCTCACGCCCTCGGGCTACGGCATGTATTTCGTCCTGGTCACACTCGGCTACATGATCGGGAACTTCATTTCCGGCCGCTATTCGCGGTTGATCGGCATCAACCGAATGATGCTTACGGGAAATCTTGTGGCGGCCGCGGGCATGGCGCTTTCGATTCCACTGTTCCTCCTGGGTTACCACCATCCGCTTTCCTTCTTCGGCCCGACATTTTTCGTGGGCGTCGGCAACGGCATCACACTTCCGAACGCCAATGCGGGCGTGGTGAGCGTACGGCCGCACCTCTCAGGCTCGGCTTCGGGATTGGGCGGTGCGCTGCAGATCGGCTGCGGGGCGGTGCTTTCTGTTGTCGCTGGATGGCTTCTTACACCCGAATCCGGCCCCTATCCTCTTCTCATCGTCATGCTGCTATCCTCCCTTTGCGGAGTTCTGGCGACGCTTTATGTCATGCAGGTCGCGCGCAGGAAGGGCGAGCTCTGAGGTCGCTATGGAAAAAATAGCGGGAATCAATCCAATCGGCGGCCGTACAAAACGCATCGCGGCGGGGAATTGGCCATGACTCCCGTTTTCGGCATTACCGGTTGGAAGAATTCCGGAAAGACGACGTTGACCGAGCGGCTGGTCGCCGTCTTTGCCAGGCGCGGCTTTCGCGTCGCCACGGTGAAGCACGCACATCACACATTCGATATCGACAAGCCCGGAACCGATTCGTTTCGCCATCGCGCCGCAGGTGCCGTCGAAACGGCGGTGGTTTCCGACCGCCGATGGGCGCTCATGCACGAGCTGCGCGACGAGGAAGAACCTCGCCTTCCCGACATCCTGGCCCGACTGACGCCGGGCGACCTCGTTCTTGTGGAGGGCTTCAAGAGCGAGCCTCATCCCAAGATCGAATGCCGCAAGCTTGATGCCCGCGATCTCACGCCGCTTGCTCCCCTGGTTCCCGGCATAGTGGCAATCGCCGCCGATCATCCGGTGGACGAAAACCTTCCGCTGTTCCAACTCGATGATATCGAAGCCATAGCAGATTTCATCGCCCGCCATGTCGGCTTGCGCGATGCGTGAAGAAGCGGTGAAAGCAAGCTTTATGGTTGCAATTTCATCGTGAAGAATGGGAATATCCGTCGCAAGCTCCAGCGTCCTCAGAAAAAAGGTGCGGGGCGATATCACAGAGAGGAAATAATGCTTATCACACGTCGTATTGCACTTGGCCTGTCGGCGGCCGTCCTGCTTGCGGTCGGGGCCGCGCAAGCCCAAGAGAAGATGCAGCTGAAGATCGGCACGGAGGGCGCATACCCGCCCTTCAACTTCCTGACTGCAGACGGTCAGCTCGAGGGCTTCGACGTCGACATCGCCCGCGCGCTGTGCGAGGAGATGAACGCCGAGTGCGAGTTCGTCACCCAAGACTGGGACGGCATAATCCCCGCCCTGCAGGCCGGCAAGTTCGATGCCATCATCGCGTCCATGTCGATCACCGAGGAGCGCAAGCAGCAGGTCGATTTCACCGAGAAATACTACAACACGCCGCCCGCCCTGGTGGTGGCAAAGGATTCCGACATCGCCGGCGTGACGAAAGAGGATCTGGCGGGCAAGACCATCGGCGCGCAGGGCTCCACGACGCATGCCAACTTTGCCGAAGCGACCTTTCCGGACAGCGAGATCAGGGTCTATCCCACCGCCGAGGAGTACAAGCTGGACATGGTCAACGGCCGTCTGGATGCGGTCATTGACGATGTGATCGTGCTGCAGGACTGGCTGAAGACGCCGGATGGGGAATGCTGCAAGGTTCTCGGCACCCTCACGCCCGTCGAGGAAATCTACGGTGAAGGCATCGGGATCGCCGTCCGCAAGGGTGAGGACGAGCTGCGCGAGAAATTCAATGCCGCGATCAAGGCCATCCGCGAAAACGGGAAATATAAGGAAATCAACGATAAGTACTTTGATTTCGACGCTTACGGCGGGTGAAGGCGCAACCAGCGCATGATTTTTTTGCGGCGGGAGAAATCCCGCCGCTTGACTAATGCAATACGCCTCAACAAGAACCGGGCAAGGAACGCCCAAAAACGGGCGTAGCGGAAAAACGGCTGGGATATGGACGGAATCCTCACCCTCCTCAGCTTCGGCCCCGAGGGGTGGAGCGACGAGATCCGCAACGGTGTCATCGTCACCGTTACCCTGGCGCTTGCCACCCTGCCCTTCGGCCTTGCCCTGGGTTTCGTCGTGGCGCTCGGAAAGATTTCCCAGGACGTTTTCCTGCGCCTTTCTGCCAACATCTACACCACGATCTTCCGCGGCCTGCCGAACTTCTGACGCTGTTTCTCGTCTTCTACGGCGCGCAGATCGCCGTGCAGCAGCTGACACGCCTTGCAGGCTCCGAGGTCACCATCGAGATCAATGCCTTCGTCGCCGGAATGATCGCGCTGGGCGCCGTTTTTTCCGCCTATGCGAGCGAGGTTTTCGTCTCCGCGTTTCGCGCCATTCCGCGCGGGCAGTATGAGGGCGCCTACGCGATCGGCCTGTCACCCTGGCTCACCATGCGCCTCGTGATCCTGCCGCAACTCATCCGCCTTGCCTTGCCTGGCCTTTCCAATCTCTGGCTCATCCTGCTCAAGGAAACCTCGCTGGTCTCCGTCATCGGCCTTGCGGATATCGTGCGCCAGACCGGGATAGCCGCGCGCGTGACGAAGGAAGCCTTCCTCTTTTTCGGTATCGCTTGTCTCCTCTATCTCATTCTCGCGGTGCTCTCGTCCTTTGTCCTGTCGGCGATCGAGCGGCGGGTATCGCTCAGCGGGGCGGTGCGATGAGCCTTTCGCAAAGCGCCGCGCAGGCGGATGACCTTCCTCCACCGGTCGAAGCCTCCAAGTGGACACGGGCGCGCATCACCGGCGTGGTGCTGCTCGCCATCTGGGCGCTGCTCGGTCTCGGCATCGTACTGTTCCTCGTATCTTCTTGGAATCCGGAGCTTTTCCGGCGCTACGCACCGAACTACCTTTCCGGTCTGTGGGTGACGGTGCAGATCGTCGTCATTTCGACATTGGCTGGTGCGGTGCTTTCGGTCCCCATAGCGATCGGGCGCCGTTCGAAAAACCGCATCATTGCCGCCCTCGCCTACGCCTATGTTTATTTTTTCCGCGGCACGCCCCTCCTGGCGCAAACCTTCCTCATCTATTACGGGCTCGGCTCCTTCCGCCCCGAACTGCAGGCGATCGGCCTGTGGGGCTTTTTCCGGGAGGCCTGGTATTGTGCCATCTTCGCCTTCACGCTGAACACGGCCGCCTATCAGGCAGAGATCCTGCGCGGAGCCGTCGAAAGTGTCGGTCGCGGCCAATGGGAAGCTGCCGCCGCGCTCGGCCTTTCGCGCTTTCAGACGCTGCGCAAGATCGTGTTGCCGCAAGCGCTCCTCGTGGCGCTCCGGTCTTACGGCAACGAGGTCATCCTGATGATCAAGGGATCGGCGATCGTCGCCATCATCACGGTTTACGATCTCATGGGCGAAACACGCCGCGCCTATTCGCGAACATTCGACTTTCAGACCTACATCTGGGCGGCGCTCATCTATCTCAGCCTGGTCGAATTCCTGCGCATCGCGACGGACCGCATGGAAAGGCGGCTGACGCGGCATCTGCGTCGTTGACATTCAAACGGAGGTAAAGGCGGAAATGGCTAAAGTTGCATTCCTTGGGCTGGGCGTGATGGGCTACCCGATGGCCGCGCACCTGAAGAACCGCGGCGGGCACGACGTGACGGTCTATAACCGCACGACGGCGAAAGCGCAGAAGTGGGTGGCCGAGCATGGTGGCGCCTTTGCCACAACGCCCGCCGAGGCTGCACGGGACCAGGATTTCGTCTTTTCCTGCGTCGGCAATGACGAGGATCTGCGCTCGGTGACGATCGGACCCGATGGCGCATTCCACGCGATGAAGCCCGGCGCGATCTTCATCGACAACACGACCGCTTCCGCCGAGGTGGCCCGGGAACTCGCCGCGGAAGCGGACAAGCGGGGCTTCGGGTTCATAGACGCGCCCGTCTCGGGCGGCCAGGCTGGCGCCGAAAATGGCGTTCTCACCGTCATGTGCGGAGGAGATGCGGCTACGTTCGAGAAGGCGAGCCCGGTGATCGAGGCTTACGCGCGGAAAGTGGGACTGATGGGCCCTGCAGGCGCCGGCCAGCTCACCAAAATGGTGAACCAGATTTGCATCGCCGGTCTTGTGCAAGGGCTCGCCGAAGGTCTCCATTTCGCAAAGAAGGCCGGGCTTGATGTGGAGCAGGTCGTGGACGTCATCTCCAAGGGGGCGGCCGGCTCATGGCAGATGGAGAACAGGCACAAGACG
>Ga0164243_10009963_pt1 | contig 13716 bp, 13 predicted proteins | sample OricompcompostOP_FD_108781 | JGI IMG/M metagenome (GOLD analysis project Ga0164243, IMG submission 108781) | Organic Plus compost microbial communities from Emeryville, California, USA - Original compost - Organic plus compost (OP) | ecosystem: Engineered > Solid waste > Mixed feedstock >... | reverse complement strand
TGCCGGGCGGGCGTGGCCTGCGCAAGCATCGCTCCCACGAGGCCGTCGAGATCGATGATTGCCTGATCGCGCGCCACGACGCCCGTGAGCCCGGACCGGGCATCGTGGTCGAGAGTGTTGCCGCCGGCGGGACCGAACACGGCTTCGAGGTGGCCGCGGACGGGTTCTGGCAGGTGCACCCCGGGGCGCCGCGGGTCTTGGTGAACGCGGTGCTCGATGCCCTCGACCCGAAGCCGGGGGAGTCGGTGCTCGACCTCTACGCCGGGGTGGGGCTGTTCAGCGCCTTCCTCGCCGACCGGGTCGGGCCTGAGGGCCGGGTGATCGCCGTCGAAGGCGACCCCACCGCCTCCGCGCTCTCCGCGGGGAACGTCCCGCAGGCCGAGGTCGCCGCCGGGGACGTGGCGGCAGTCCTCGGCTCGACGTACCCGGAGGCGGTCGATCTCGTCGTCCTCGATCCGCCGCGGGAGGGAGCCCGTCGGTCAGTAGTCGAGGCGGTGGTGGGCCGCAACCCGCGGGCCGTGGCGTACGTCGCCTGCGACCCCGCCGCGCTCGCCCGCGATCTGGCGATCTTCGCCGAGCACGGTTATCGGCTGGCGAGCCTGCGGGCCTTCGATCTCTTCCCGATGACGCACCATGTCGAGTGCGTCGTGCTGCTGACCCCGTCAGCCCCCGACTAGCGCCGGCGGGCGCGACCGCCGTCTCCCCGCGTTCGGAAATCACCTCGACATCGTGTATCTTGATATCAAGAGATAACACCTACGGGGCCCGCCGGAAGTTAGGTGAACCTTGGTTTTCCGGTGCCACAGACGCGCGGCAGGATGGGCCCGAGACGTCACCGCAAAGACGCGCGAGTGCTGAGGAGATGAACGCGTTGGCCAGTCAGGACAGCTTCGGTGCCAAGGGCACCCTGGACGTGGACGGCAAGTCCTATGAGATCTTCCGCCTCGACGCGGTGCAGGGCGAAGGGCTGGACGTTGCGTCGCTGCCCTACAGCCTGAAGGTGCTGCTGGAGAACCTGCTTCGCACCGAGGACGGCGCCGACATCACCGCCGACGACATCAAGGCGCTGGCAGGTTGGGATGAGACCGCCCAGCCCGACAAGGAGATCCAGTTCACCCCGGCCCGCGTGGTGATGCAGGACTTCACCGGCGTGCCGTGCGTCGTCGACCTCGCCACCATGCGCGAGGCGATGGCCGACCTCGGCGGCGACCCCGCCAAGATCAACCCGCTGGCGCCGGCCGAGATGGTCATCGACCATTCGGTCATCGCCGACGTCTTCGGCTCGCCCGAGGCGTTCCAGCGCAACGTCGAGATCGAGTACGAGCGCAACCGCGAGCGCTACCAGTTCCTCCGCTGGGGCCAGGGCGCCTTCGACGACTTCAAGGTCGTCCCGCCGGGCACCGGCATCGTTCACCAGGTCAACATCGAGCACCTCGCTCGTACTGTCTTCACTCGCGAGGTCGAAGGCAGTCTGCAGGCCTACCCGGACACCCTGGTCGGCACCGACTCCCACACCACCATGGTCAACGGCCTCGGTGTCGTCGGCTGGGGCGTGGGCGGGATCGAGGCCGAGGCCGCGATGCTCGGCCAGCCGGTCTCGATGCTGATCCCGCGGGTCGTCGGCTTCAAGCTCCACGGCGACCTGCCCGAGGGCTCCACCGCCACCGACCTCGTGCTCACCATCACCGAGATGCTGCGCAAGCACGGTGTGGTCGGCAAGTTCGTCGAGTTCTACGGCGCCGGTGTCTCCGCGCTCCCGCTGGCCAACCGCGCGACGATCGGCAACATGTCGCCGGAGTTCGGCTCCACGATCGCGGTCTTCCCGATCGATGCCGAGACGGTCAACTACTTGCAGCTGACCGGTCGCTCCGAGGAGCAGCTCAAGCTGGTCGAGGCCTACGCCAAGGAACAGGGCCTCTGGCACGACCCGGACGCCGAGCCGCGCTACTCCGAGAAGCTCGAGCTCGACCTGGCCACCGTCGTCCCGAGCATCGCCGGCCCGAAGCGTCCCCAGGACCGGATCCAGGTCACCGACGCCAAGCCGGCCTTCCGCGGCGCGCTCGTGGACTACGCCGGCGCCACCGACGAGGAGGGGTACGACGAGGCCTCGGCCGAGTCCTTCCCGGCCAGTGACGCCCCGGCTTACCACGGCAACAACGGCGCCGCCGCTCCCACCGACCACCTCTCGGCCGCGCCGAAGGACGGCGGTCGGGTCTCCGACCCGATCGAGGTGACCCTCGAGGACGGCACCAAGTTCACCCTCGACCACGGCGCGGTCACGATCGCCGCGATCACCTCCTGCACCAACACCTCCAACCCGTCGGTCATGATCGGCGCGGCTCTGCTGGCGAAGAACGCCGTTGAGAAGGGTCTGGCGCGCAAGCCGTGGGTCAAGACCACGCTGGCCCCCGGGTCAAAGGTCGTCTCCGACTACTACGAGAAGGCCGGCCTCACGCCGTACCTCGACAAGCTCGGCTTCAACCTGGTCGGCTACGGCTGCACGACCTGCATCGGCAACTCCGGTCCGCTCATCCCCGAGGTCTCCGCCGCGGTCAACGAGAAGGATCTGGCAGTTGTCTCGGTGCTCTCCGGCAACCGCAACTTCGAGGGCCGGATCAACCCTGACATCAAGATGAACTACCTGGCCTCCCCACCCCTGGTCGTCGCTTACGCGCTGGCCGGCTCGATGGACGTGGACCTGTTCAACGACCCATTGGGCACCGACACCGAGGGCAACGACGTCTTCCTCAAGGACATCTGGCCGAGCCCGGCCGAGGTCGAGGCGACCATCTCCGAAGCAATCACCTCGGAGATGTTCTCCAAGGACTACGCCGACGTGTTCGCGGGTGACGAGCGCTGGCAGTCGCTACCCACGCCGGAGGGCAACACCTTCGCCTGGGACGACTCTTCGACCTACGTCCGCAAGGCGCCGTACTTCGACGGCATGCCGGAGACGCCGGCCCCGGTCGCCGACATCGAGGGCGCTCGCGTCCTTCTCAAGCTCGGCGACTCGGTCACCACCGACCACATCAGCCCGGCGGGCGCCATCAAGAAGGACTCACCCGCCGGCAAGTACCTCCTCGAGCACGGTGTCGAGCAGCGTGACTTCAACTCTTACGGATCGCGCCGAGGCAACCACGAGGTGATGATCCGCGGCACCTTCGCCAACATCCGACTGCGCAACCAGATCGCGCCGGGCACCGAGGGTGGCTTCACTCGCGACTTCACGGCTGCCGACAACGCTGCCGACGCTCCGGTGACCAGCGTCTACGACGCCTCGGTCAACTACCAGGCCCAGGGGATCCCGCTGGTCGTGCTGGCCGGCAAGGAGTACGGCTCTGGCTCGTCGCGCGACTGGGCGGCCAAGGGCACCTCGCTGCTCGGCGTCAAGGCGGTCATCGCGGAGAGCTACGAGCGCATCCACCGCTCGAACCTGATCGGCATGGGGGTCATCCCGCTGCAGTTCCCCGAGGGTCAGAACGCCGAGTCGCTGGGTCTGACCGGCGAGGAGACCTTCGCCATCACTGGCATCACCGCCCTCAACGACGGCAGCACGCCCAAGACCGTGAAGGTGACGACCAACACCGGCGTCGAGTTCGACGCCACCGTTCGCATCGACACCCCCGGCGAGGCGAACTACTACCGCAACGGCGGCATCATGCAGTACGTCCTGCGCAACCTGCTCAAGGGCTGACCCCGTTCGCCGAGTCGGTGCTTGTGCGCTGCATAAGTGCCGACTCGGCGGGTCAGCGCAGGCCGAGCGAAGTCAGCACCGCGAGGACGAGACGGCCCGAGACGCCGGCATGGTCGACCAGCCATGCCTGGAGGTCGGGGTCGCGCAGCCGCCGGGATTCCTTGAGTACGTCGAGGTGCGCATCGTCGAAGCCGAGGACGAGTTGCACCAGGACCGGCGCCAGGTCCAAGGCCCGGGCGTGGTCCACCACCCGGTCGATGACCGGGACCTCGAGAGTGGTCGGCACGTTCACCAACGCGGCAAGCACCTCGGGCTCGATGGCAGGCAGAGCGGGCAGGACCGCCGGCCAGACATCGTGGGTGTCGACGGCGGCGACCACCGCGGCCCGCGCCTCGTCGCTCACCATTCCGACCTGGGCGACCAGCCGGGTGCAACTGACCGGGCTCAAGGCGAGCAGCAGACCGACCGCGGCGTCGTAGGCCTGCGCCTCGTCGGCCGCGCGGACCACTGCACCCAGTCGCTCGTCGGGCAGCCGCCGCACGATCGCCTCCAGGGCATCCGGTTCGTCGGTGAAGAGCGCCACCTGCAGCAGATCGTGGCCGGAGGCGCCCTCGACCACCTGGAGCGCGAGCTCCGGCGCGACGATCGCGACGAACCGGCCCAAAGTGAGGTGCTCGCCCGCGGCGAGCAGTCGGCGCCCGACCTCGACGACCAGGTCGTCCGGGAGCCCACGCACGATCCCGGCCACTCGGCTCGGGTCGAGCGAGACCGCCAGGCGGGTCAGGAAGCCGACGTCGAGATGGCCCGCGAGGCGGGTCGCTTCCCGCGGGTCAAGCACGGCGGCGACCCGTGCGCTGAGCATCGGTCCCAGGGCCAGCTGGGCGATCTTCGCAGTGAGCGGGACCGGGAGCATCCGGCTGAGCGCGGCGAGCCGCGTCACCCGCTCCTAGTTGCGGGAGAAGGTCGCATGCGCGAGCAGCGCGCGCAGGTCCTTCAGCTCCGTGGGCGTACGGTCAGCGAGGAAGCCGAGGCGTTCCTCGGGCATCCCCAACTCCTGCGCGAGCTTGGTGATCTCGACACGGCTCGCCAGGTCAGCCACGGCCGCCTCCGGGGAAGAGCAGACCCTTCGCCGCACCGCGGAGCAGCCGCGGCACGAACCGCAGAGCTTCCTCGAGACCCGCATCGAAGGCGCGGTCCTCGGCGCCGAGCGCCTCGTCGATCAGCTCGCCGAAGCGACGCAGTTGCTCGTCGTCGTACGTCGAGAGCGGCGCCAGCCGCTCCTCAGACACCCCCAGCGTGGCCGCGATCCGACCCAGCCTCTCACTCATCGCTCCCTCTCTACGGGCGCTCCCTCAAGCGTCCGCGACAGGCGGCACCTTACCGGGGAGTAGGGGGCGTGCCGACGAGCGTCGCGCGGCGTGCGAGCCCTTGGGATATGTCGTCTAGGCTGACCACCATGCTGGTCGCCTTCTCCATCGCCCCCGGAACGACCGACGACCCCACCGGCTCGGTCTCGAAGGCCGTTGCCGAGGCCGTCCGCGTGGTGCGCGACTCGGGTCTGCCCAACGAGACGAATGCGATGTTCACCAACGTCGAAGGCGAGTGGGACGAGGTGATGGCCGTCGTCAAGCAGGCTGTCGACGCCCTGAGCGCGGCCTCTCCTCGGGTGAGCCTCGTGCTGAAGGCAGACATCCGGCCGGGCCACACCGGACAGCTGAGCGCGAAGGTGGAGCGGATCGAGCAGGCGCTGGCGGGGGAGTAGCCGATGCAGTCGGAGACCCGGACCTACCGGACCGGCGAGGAGGAGACGGTCCTCGACATCACCCGGGACGCGGCGCAGTTCGTCAGCGGCCACGACGATGGGCTGCTCCACCTCTTCGTGCCGCACGCGACGGCCGGGATCGCGATCATCGAGACCGGCGCCGGCAGCGACGAGGACCTGCTGGCCGCGCTCCACGACCTGCTCCCGGCCGACGACCGCTGGCGTCACCGGCACGGCTCGGCCGGACACGGGCGCTCACATGTGATGCCTGCCCTGGTCCCGCCGTACGCCACCGTGCCGGTGGTCGGGGGCGAACTCGCCCTGGGCACCTGGCAGAGCATCTGCCTGGTCGACCTCAACGTCGACAACCCGGTGCGCGAGGTGCGGTTCAGCCTCCTGCGCGGCTGAGATCAGGCGGTCCGTCTCCGGCCGATCAGCCAGTAGGCGGCGACCCCGGCGAGGTTGGTGCCACCCCAGAGCTTCCAGAGGATCTTCGGGCCGCGGACCTGGTCGGAGCTACGCCGGGAGACGTCTCGGACGGTCAGGGGACCGAGGACCAACTGGGTGGCGAGAGCCGCGCCGAGAACGGCGCGCGAGTTCTTGTTCATGCGCATGGGTTGATCTTGCCTCAACCGTCGTGAGGTTTGCCGAACGCCGCTACCGTCGGGAGCCATGGTGCGATTCGCATGTGTGCTCCTCGTCGACCGACGCGGCTGGGTGCTGCTCCAGGAGCGTGACGAGCACGCCCGGATCGCGCCGGAGCGGTGGGGGTTCACCGGCGGCCATCTGGAGGCGGGCGAGGAGTCCCTGGCGGGCGCACTCCGTGAGCTCGAGGAGGAGACCTCGCTCCGGCTGGAGCCGACCGCGCTGCGGCTGGTCGGGGAGTTCGACGTCGACCATCCCGAGACCGGGTCGAGCGACCAGATGGCCTTCTACACCGCTGCCGTGGATCTCACCGACGAGGATGTCGAGTGTCATGAAGGGCGGCAGATCGTCTTCGTCGATCCGGCGACGGTGCGCAGCCTGCCGTTGAGCGACTCGGCCCGGCTCACGCTGCTGCCGTTCCTCGACTCCGAGCTCTATCGTGACCTGGCCCGCCCGGACGCGCCGGTCGCAGACGCTGTGCACGTGGATGCGTAGACTCCGGGCCATGGGTCTTCTCGAATCGATCGGCTCGCCCCGTGACCTGCGGAACCTCAGCGAGGACGAACTCGACGGGCTCGCTACCGAGATCCGCGACCTGCTCGTCTCGACCTGCTCCCGCAACGGCGGCCACCTCGGGCCCAATCTCGGCGTCGTCGAGCTGACCCTCGCGGTCCACCGCGTCTTCGACAGCCCGCGCGACCGGATCGTGTGGGACACCGGCCATCAGGCCTACGTCCACAAGATGCTGACCGGCCGGGCCGGCGAGTTCGCCGGGCTCCGCCAGGCCGGTGGCCTGTCCGGGTACCCGAGCCGCACCGAATCCGAGCACGACCTGGTCGAGAACTCGCACGCATCGACGGCGCTGAGCTACGCCGACGGCCTGGCCAAGGCCTACGTCATCCGCGGCGAGGACCGCTACGTCGTAGCCGTCGTCGGCGATGGTGCGCTCACCGGCGGGATGGCCTGGGAGGCGCTCAACAACATCGCCGTCGCCCACGACAGCCGGCTGGTGATCGTCGTCAACGACAACGGCCGCTCCTACCAGCCCACCATCGGCGGCCTGACCACGGCGCTCACCTCGCTGCGTACGAACCCTCGCTACGAGAAGGTACTGGAGGTCGTCAAGCGCCGGATGAACGCGATCCCCGGGATCGGCGGCGCGACGTACGACGTCTTGCACGCGATGAAGAAGGGCCTCAAGGACGCCCTGGCGCCGCAGGGTCTCTTCGAGGATCTGGGGCTTAAGTACGTCGGTCCCGTCGACGGCCACGACCGAGCGGCGATGGAGCAGGCACTGAAGCAGGCCAAGAAGTTCGCCGGTCCGGTGATCGTGCACGCGATCACACGCAAGGGGTTCGGCTACGACGAGGCCGAGCAGGACGAGCAGGATCGTCTCCACCAGATGCGGCCGAGCCAGAAGAGCCAGGACTGGGCCGACGACTTCGGTGAGGAGCTCGTCGCGATCGGGGAGCGCCGGCCCGACGTCGTCGCGCTCACCGCGGCGATGCTCTATCCGACCGGGCTGGCGCCCTTCGCCGCCGCCTTCCCCGACCGCTGCTTCGACGCCGGGATCGCCGAGCAGCACGCCGCGACCGCCGCCGCGGGTCTCGCCATGGGCGGGCTGCACCCGGTCTTCGCCGTCTACTCCACCTTCCTCAACCGCGCCTTCGACCAGGTCCTGATGGACGTCGCCCTGCACAAGTGCGGCGTCACCTTCCTTCTGCATCGCTCCGGCGTCACCGGCGACGACGGGGCCAGTCACAACGGCATGTGGGACATGTCGGTCTTGCAGGTCGTTCCCGGTCTTCGACTCGCCGCACCGCGCGATGCCACCCGGCTCCGCGAGCTGCTCAACGAGTCGGTCGACGTGAGCGATGCTCCGACCGTGGTCCGCGTCCCCAAGGGGGCGCCACCGGCCGACATCCCAGCGGTGGACAGGGTCGGCGGCGTCGACGTCCTCGTCCGCAAGGGGGCCAAGGACGTGCTCGTCGTCGGCGTGGGCTCGATGGCCGGGGTGGCCGTCGGCGTGGCCGAGCGCCTGGTCGCCCAGGGGATCGGCGTCACGGTCGTCGACCCGCGCTGGGTCAAGCCCGTCGATCCGGCGGTCATCGACCTCGCCCGCCACCACCGGCTGGTGGTGACCATCGAAGACAACGGCGAGATCGGCGGCGTCGGCGGCACCCTGCTGCAGAACCTCTCCGCCGCGGGGGTGACCACCCCTGTCCGCGTGCACGGCATCCCGCAGCGCTTCCTCGACCATGCCAAGCGCGATGCGATCCTCGAGGAGATCGGCCTCACCCCCCAAGCGATCGCCCTCGATGCGATCGAGCGGCTGGGCGCGCTCGATGGCATCACTCCGCTGGCCGATGTGCAGGTCGACTCCTGACCACTGGGCTACTTGCCGGTAGCGCGGCTGCGCGCTCGCGCGAGGGGAAACGGACGCAGGGGAATCGCAGGGAATATCGTGGAGATCCCGGGCGCTGCGACCCTCGCCATGTGGAAGTGGAAGAAGCGCAGCACCCCTAGCAACCCGAGAGCGGTCGAGGACGGCCGCGCCGACCGACACAGGAGTGAGCCCGCCGTGCCGAAGCCCCGTCTGGTGCATATCGTCGACGAGGTCCCCGGCCTCGCCGAGGTGCCAGGGCATCTGCCGATGGTGCAGGTCCTCGACGGCTTCCTCGACGCCGGCAACGCAGCGGTCCGCGCGGCGCGGCATCTGGTCGAGAGCTCGCCCGGCGGAGCTCCGGTAGTGGCGACCTTCGATGTCGACGTCTTCCATGACTACCGCGCGCGCCGGCCCGCGATCTCCTTCGCCCGTGACCACTACGAGCAGTACGACGCCCCGCGGCTCGTCGTACGGCTCCTGCACGACGTGGGTGGTACGCCCTACCTGCTGCTGCATGGCCCCGAGCCCGACAACCGCTGGGAGGCGTTCGCCCGCGCGGTGCGCCACGTGGTGGAGCGACTCGGCGTCACCGACGTGATCAGTCTCGGCTCGGTGCCGATGGCGGTTCCGCACACCCGGCCGCTGACCGTGACTCATCACGCCAACGATCCCCGACGCGTCATCGAGGAGAGCCCGTGGCGTGGCGAGATCCGGGTGCCGTCATCGGCGCAGGCGCTGGTCGAGGTGCGACTGGGCGAGTGGGGCCACGGCGCCCAGGGGTTCGTCGCCCACGTGCCGCATTACCTCGCGCAACTCGACTACCCGGCGGCGGCGGTCGCCCTGGTCGAACAGGTCGAGCGCGCCGGAAGGTTGACGATCGAGACCGCCGACCTGCGGACCGAGGCGGAGCGTCGGGTCGAAGAGATTGCGTCCTATCTGGCCGACCACGAGGAGGTGGGCGAGGTGGTGGCGGCGCTCGAGCGGCAGTACGACGCCTTCCAACGCGCCGAGGACTCCGGCCGTGGCCTGTTGGCGCCTGACCAGCCGCTCCCGACCGGCGAGGAGCTGGGTCGCGAGTTCGAACGGTTCCTTGCCGGTCTCGCCGAGGATGACGGACAGGACAAGAACGAATGACGACCGACGCCAGCCCGGCGCCCGAGCAGGCCGAGGCCGTCGCCGATCTGGTGCGACTGCTCGATCTCGAGCGACTGGACAAGGACCTTCACCGGGGGCTGCCGGCCAAGCACAACCAGCGCGGTCGCGCTTTCGGTGGCCAGGTCGCCGCACAGTCGCTCATCGCCGCGATCCGTTCGGCCGATGACGGCTTCACGGTGCACTCGATGCACTCCTACTTCTTGCTCCCCGGCGACCCGGCGTACCCGATCGTCTACGACGTGCAGCGCATCCGCGACGGGCGTAGCTTCCAGACCCGGCGGGTCGCCGCCCGACAGCACGGCCGCGAGATCTACTACATGACCGCCAACTTCCAAAAGCACGAGGAAGGCTACGAGCACCAGGACCGGATGCCCGAGGTCCCGGCCCCCGAGGAGTGCGTGGACTTCCTCCAGCTGATGGCCTCACGCGACAGCCGCGAGAGTCGTTCGCTGGTCCGGGAGTGGACAGCGATCGACCTACGAGTGGTCGGCAACAGCCTGATGGGCCTCGATCCGAACCCGGACCGTCCGGCACAGCAGCGGCTCTGGCTCCGGATCGCGGATCGCCTTCCCGACGCCCCCGAGGTCCACGCGGCCGCCTTCACCTGGGGCTCCGACATCTCCCTGCTTGGCGCCTCCTTGGCGGCCCACACCTTGGATTCCAGCAAGGTGATGATGGCCTCGCTCGATCACACCATCTGGTTCCACCGTCCGCTCCGCGCCGACGAGTGGTGGCTCTACGACCAGGAGTCGCCCTCCGCCCAGGGTGGCCGCGGTCTCTCCCTCGGCCGGGTCTTCGCCCAGGACGGCACCCTCGTCGCCACCGTCGCTCAGGAGGGCATCATCCGACCGCCCCGCGGCTGACCGCCGAGTGGGGCCGGGGTCAGAGGGCGGTCGTACGGCCCAGCAGGTGGAGGGTGTCGCTGCCGCGCTTGTGGAGCGAGAAGGCGTAGCCGTTCTCGACCTTGGTGCTGCCGTAGGCGACCGAGCTGGGCAGGAACACCGGCTTCTTGAAGGCGACATCGACGCGTACGCCGTCGGGCAGCCGGTTCTCCATGGCGGCGACACAGCGGGCCAGGGTCCACATCCCGTGGGCGATCTGCCGCGGGAAGCCGAGCGCCTTGGCACTCAGCGGGGTCAGGTGAATGGGGTTGTAGTCCCCGGAGACACGCGCATAGCGCCTGCCCAGGCCGGCGTCGAGCCGGAAGACCGGGCCGCTCGGCGCGACGTCGGCCAGGTCGTCGGCCCAGACCGCGTCCGGGTCACGCCGACCGCGGCGCAGGTAGGTCGAATGCTCCTCCCACACCGTCTCGTCCCCGGCCACGGCGGTCGTCGTGAAGACGTAGGCGCGGCCGACCGGATGCGGCTCCGCAGCTCCGACGGACGTGGTCAGGGTGAGCCTCTCCCCGACGCCGATCGGTCGGTGGGAGGTGATCGAGTTCTCCAGGTGGATCGTCCCGATCGCCGGCTCGGGAAAGGCCGGGCTCGACATCAGTCGCATCTGGAGCGGGAAGGCGAGCAGATGCGGGTAGGGCAGCGGGACGGTGTCCTTGACCGGGAAGCCGCAGACCTCGGCGTAGGCCTGCACCCGCTCCGGCTCGAGGGTGGCGGACTCGATGCTGGCGCTGTGTCGGTCGAGGTCCGCGGCACCGCGAGCCGTCTTCCGCACCCCTGGAAGCAGGTTCACGCCCGGGATCGAGGGCAGCGCCGCCTTCACCAGCACTCCGACGCCACTCATCACGCCCCCAGCAGCATCTGACCGCAGACCCGGACGACGTTGCCGTTGACGGCGGTGGAGCCCGGGTTGGCGTACCACGCGATCGTCTCCGCGACGTCGACCGGCAGGCCGCCCTGCGCCATCGCGTTCATCCGCTGGCCTACCTCACGGGTCGCGAACGGGACCGCCGCGGTCATCTGGGTGATGATGAAGCCGGGCGCGACGGCGTTGATGGTGATGCCGTCGGCGAGCTCCTCGGCGAGGCTGTCGACGAACCCGATGACGCCCGCCTTGGAGGCGGCGTAGTTGGTCTGACCGAGGTTGCCGGCAATGCCTGCGATCGAGGCGACCCCGATGATCCGTCCGTTGGGATTGATCACGCCCTGCTCCAGCAGCTCCGCGGTGATCCGCTCCGGGGCAGTGAGGTTGACCGAGATGACCGAGGCGAATCGGTCCTCGGCCATGTTGGCGAGCTTCTTGTCGCGGGTGATGCCGGCGTTGTGGACGACCACGTCCACCCCACCGTGCTTCTCCTTGAGGTGTCGCGCGATCCGCTGCGGTGCATCCGGCGCGGTGATGTCGAGGGTGAGCCAGTCGCCGCCGATCTCCTCCGTGACCTGCTGCAGACCCTCGGCCGCCTGCGGCACGTCGACGCCGACGACGGTCGCGCCGTCGCGGTGCAGGATCCGGGCGATCTGCTCGCCGATGCCTCGACTGGCTCCGGTCACCATGGCGATCTTCCCCGCCAAAGGCCGCTGCCAGTCGGTCACCTCGGCGGCCTTGCTCGCCCCGTGGCTGCCGATCCGGACCACCTGACCCGAGACGTACGCCGACTTGGGGCTGAGCAGGAAGCCGAGGGTGGATGACAGCGACTGCTCGAAGCCCTCGGCCACGTAGACGAGCTGAACGGTCCCACCGCGGCCGATCTCCTTGCCGAGGCTGCGGGTGAACCCCTCCAGGGCACGCTGGGCGACCCGCTCGCCGCCCTTGAGCTGCTCCGGCGGTGTGCCGATCACCACCACCCGCGGGCAGGTCTCGAGGCTGCGAAGCACGGGAGCGAAGAACTCCTGGAGCGCGACCAGGTCTGCGCTGGAGGTCAGTCCGGTCGCGTCGAAGACCAGGCCCTTGTAGGTCGTGTCGTCGGTCCGGATCGTCGACGTGCTCACCTCGAGCGTCCCGAGCAGGCCGGGGAGTGAGTCGGACAGGCGACCGCGGCCGCCGAGGAGGACCGTGCCCTTCACGAGCGGGTCGCCGGCGGCGTACCGCTCCAGGCGGGTGGGGCTGGGAAGGCCGAGATTCTTCACCACCAGCTTGCCGATCGGGGTCTGGGTGAAGGCCTGGTACTTGTCGCTCATGGTCATCCTCTGCGGCTCGTCGTGGGCGCAATCCGGGCGGCTGGTCGCTGCCGTCGATATGTAACTAAAGTTGTAACTCGGTGTCCATATTTCGTGACCTCTCCGACATACCCTTCTCGCAAGGACCTCGGGAGACAAGGATGAACCCATGACCAGTACCCCTCGCCCGCTCCGCCGCGTCGCCGTCCTCGGCGGCAACCGGATCCCGTTCGCACGTTCCAACACCGCCTACGCCACCGCCTCGAACCAGGACATGCTCACTGCCACCATCGACGGGCTGGTCAGGCGTTACGGACTCGAAGGAGAGCGGCTCGGTGAAGTCGCCGCGGGTGCGGTCCTCAAGCACAGCCGCGACTTCAATCTGACCCGTGAGTCCGTGCTCGGCTCCCGCCTGGCCCCCGAGACCCCTGCGGTCGACCTCCAACAGGCCTGCGGAACCGGTCTCCAGGCGATCAACTACATCGCCAACAAGATCGCCCTCGGCCAGATCGACGCGGGTATCGGCGGCGGCACCGACACCACCTCCGATGCGCCGATCGCACTGGGGGAGAAGCTTCGCAAGATCCTGCTCGAGGCCAACCGGGCCAAGACCACGGCCGATCGGCTCAAGGCTTTCGCGAAGCTCCGTCCGCTCGACATCGTCCCCAACGTCCCCGCCAACGTGGAGCCGCGCACCCGTCTCTCGATGGGCGAGCACGCCGCGCTCACCGCGTTGGAATGGCAGATCGGCCGCGCGGAGCAGGACGAACTGGCCGCCGCCTCCCACCAGAAGCTGGCGGCGGCGTACGACGCCGGCTTCCTCGACGACATGATCACCCCGTTCCGTGGCCTCGAGCGGGACAACAACCTGCGTCCGGACTCGACGGTCGAGAAGCTTGCCACGCTGAAGCCGGTCTTCGGCAAGGGCGAGACGGCGACGATGACCGCGGGCAACTCGACGCCGCTCACCGACGGCGCCTCGGCTGTGCTCCTGGCCTCCGAGGACTGGGCCGCGGCCCACGGG
>Ga0164243_10009961_pt1 | contig 13720 bp, 16 predicted proteins | sample OricompcompostOP_FD_108781 | JGI IMG/M metagenome (GOLD analysis project Ga0164243, IMG submission 108781) | Organic Plus compost microbial communities from Emeryville, California, USA - Original compost - Organic plus compost (OP) | ecosystem: Engineered > Solid waste > Mixed feedstock >... | reverse complement strand
GCTCGGTGCTGAGCAGCCTGAACTTCGCCACGCCTTCGATGGTGACGCCGAGACGGCCGTCGGGCAGCGCATCCCAGTCGACGATGCGGGCGAAGGTGCCGATCTGGGCCAGCCGCGGCATGGTCTGGGTGCCCTGCACCACCTCGCTGCCCTCGCGAATCCAGACCACGCCGAAACGGCCGTCCTGCCTGAGGCAATCGCGCACCAGATCGAGGTAGCGCGGCTCGAACACCCGCAGCGGCAACCGGCCCTGGGGAAACAGCACCGTGCCCAGCGGAAACAGCGGCAGCGTCGTCATCACGACACCGCCGTCGCCGTTTCCAGCCACTGCATCAACGCCATCGCCTCGTCGCGGTCGGCGCCGCAGAACTGGGCCTCGGCCTGGAAATCGGAGCAGACCTGCGGCCGCTCCGGCCGGCCGAAGATGCGGCAGCGGAAATCATCGCCGAGCTGCACGCAGCGCTCGCCGGCCGCCTTGCCGCCCGGCATGCCGGGAATCGCGGAGCTGATACTCAGGGCGATGCAACAGGCACCACAGCCGGCTCGACACTGCATAGGCGTTTCCGAAGTGCTGAATGTAGGTTGATGAAGGCGCCGCCAGCGGGCGCGGTTGAACAGAGAAAGGTGTGTAGTTAACAGAAAAAGGCCGGCGCTGCGCAAGCGGCGCCGGACCGTCGTCTAGCCATCCTCGCCCCAGCGCTTGAGCAGGGTCTGCTCCACGCCTAGATGATCGAGCACACGCGCCACCATGAAATCCACCAGCTCCTCGATGGTGCGCGGGCGCTGATAGAAGCCGGGACTGGCGGGCATGATGACGACGCCGAGGCGGGTCAGGGCGAGCATGTTTTCCAGGTGGATTTGCGAATACGGGGTTTCGCGCGGCACCAGGATGAGCTTGCGCCGCTCCTTCAGCGCGACATCGGCGGCGCGTTCGATCAGGTTGTTCGAGGCGCCGTGGGCAATGGCCGACAGGGTGCCGGCGCTGCACGGGCAGATCACCATGCTGGCCGGCGCGCTCGAACCGGAAGCGACCGGCGCCAGCCACTGGTCGCGGCCGAACACGCGCAGTTGTCCGGGCCGTCCGCCGTAGCGACGCAGCAGGTGATCGGCGAGCGCGTCGGCTGCCTCCGGCAGACGCTCCTCGGTTTCGGTGGCCACCACCACCCGGGCCGCTTCCGAGATCAGGAAATACACGCGGCAATCGGCCGCCAGCAGGCACTCCAGCAGGCGCAGACCGTACTGCGCGCCCGACGCGCCGGTCAGCGCCAGGGTCACGGTCTGGGCGAAACCATCGACGGTCGCGGTCATTGCGGGGCGCTCTGGTGAAGCTGGCGCAGGCTCTGCGCCAGCCGCTGATGGATGCCGCCGAAACCGCCGTTGCTCATGATCACCACATGTTCGCCGCCGCGTAGTTGCGCGGTCAGGTCGGCGACGATCCGGTCGATGTCGTCGTAGAGCCGGGTCGGCACCGGGCTGGCTTCGAGCACATCGCCCAGCGACCAGTCCAGGCCCGGCGGCTGATACCACAGCACCTGGTCGGCGCAGGCGGTGGCGGGCGCCAGCCGCTGCCGGTGCACGCCCAGGCGCATGGTGTTGGAGCGCGGCTCGATCACGGCGATGACCTTGCCGTCGCCGACGCGGGCGCGCAGGCCCTCCAGCGTGGTGGCGATGGCGGTCGGGTGATGGGCGAAATCGTCGTAGACGCTGATGTCGGCGATCCGCGCCACCAGCTCCATGCGCCGTTTCACGCCGGCGAAATCGGCGCAGGCGGCGATGGCGTCGGCGGCGCGCACGCCCACGTGATGCGCCGCCGCGATCGCGCTCAACGCATTGAACACATTGTGTTGGCCGGTGTGCGACCAGCGCACGCGACCGGCCAGCGCGCCGCGATGATAGACATCGAAACAGCTGCCGTCGGCCTCGATCAACTGGGCGCGCCAGTCGTCGTCGGCGCCGAAACCCGTGGTCTCGCGCTCCGACCAGCAGCCCTGGGCCAATACCTCGCGCAGCGCGGCATCCGCCGCCGGAGAAACGATGCGCCCGGTGGCGGGAATGGTGCGCACGAGATGGTGAAACTGGCGCTGGATTGCCGCCAGATCGGGGAAAATATCGGCGTGATCGTATTCCAGGTTGTTGAGCACGGCGGTGCGCGGCCGGTAGTGCACGAACTTGGAGCGCTTGTCGAAGAAGGCGCAATCGTATTCGTCGGCTTCGATCACGAAAAAGCTGCTGTCGGTGAGTCGGGCGGACACGCCGAAATTCTCCGGCACGCCGCCGATCAGAAAGCCCGGCTCGAAGCCGTTGGCGTGCAGCAGCCAGGCGAGCAGGCTGCTGGTGGTGGTTTTGCCGTGGGTGCCGGCGCAGGCCAATACCCAGCGCCCCGGCAGCACGTGATCGGCCAGCCACTGCGGCCCGGAAACGTACGGCAGGCCGCGGTCGAGCACATATTCCACCGCCGGGTTGCCGCGCGACAGCGCGTTGCCGATCACCACCAGATCGGGCGCCGGTTGCAGATGCGAAGGATCGTAGCCCTCCTGCAAGGTGATGCCCTGCTCCTGAAGCTGCGTGCTCATCGGCGGATAGACGCCGCTGTCCGACCCGGTGACGGTATGGCCCAGCTGGCGCGCGAGAATCGCCAGGCTGCCCATGAAGGTGCCGCAGATACCGAGGATATGAATATGCATGTGCCGTACTCCGGGGTTCAGGCGGCGGGGGTTCAGGCGGCGGATAGTACCATCGCCGCCGAGCGGCTGAAAAACCCCGGCGTTCGCACTGAGAAGGAGATTGGAGAACGGTTACGGATCGAGGTCGATGAACTGCAACCCCATGCCGTCCTTGTCGATGCGGGTCACCCGCATGCGCACCACCGGCGCCGGCTCCCCGGGCAGATCCTGCACCTGCACCTCGACGATTTCGCCCACCGCCGGCATGACGATGCCATCGGCCAGGATGAAAGCGCCGTCGCCGGAAATGTCGCGGGTGTGGGCCTGCTGCTCGCCCACCTCGGGATGCTTGACCGTAACGGCGACCCGCATGCGCGTGCGGGGCGCTCTGGAGCCGCTGAATTTATCCACGACTTTCCCATAGTTATTAGCCACTTGAACGCAAGCCTAGCACAGGGGGCGGCGCTGTCGATGCAGCGGACATTTGGGCGCGGCGGCATCAGCCGTTATAATTCGCGCGGTTTTATCATCCCCTCCCCAATTGGAAAGGCAGATCATGAGCTTCGACAAAATCCCGGCAGGTAAAGACCTCCCCAACGACATTTACGTCGCCATCGAAATTCCCGCCAACAGCACCCCGATCAAATACGAAATTGACAAGGACAGCGATGCCCTGTTCGTCGACCGCTTCATGGCCACGCCGATGTTCTACCCGGCCAACTACGGCTATGTGCCGCAAACCCTGTCCGAGGACGGCGATGCCCTGGACGTGCTGGTGGTGACGCCGTATCCGGTGGTGCCGGGTTCGGTGATCCGCTGCCGCCCGATCGGCATGCTCAACATGAGCGACGAGGCCGGTCAGGATTCGAAAGTGCTGGCGGTGCCCCACGACAAGCTGACCGTGCTCTACAAGCACGTGAAAGAGCCCTCCGACCTGCCGGAGCTGCTGATCAAGCAGATCGAACACTTCTTCGAGAACTACAAGGATCTGGAACCCGGAAAATGGGTCAAGGTGGACAGCTGGGTAGGTTCCGACGCCGCCCGCGAGGCGATCACCAAGGCCGCCGAAGCCTACAAGGCGGCCAATAAGTAAGACGATCCGCATTGCCGCCGCGCCGAAGGCGGCGGCAATGCCTGTCACGCAAGATTATTTCCTGCCGGCGCGAAGGGGTATCGCCGCCAGCAACTGCCGGTACAGCTTGGTGTTCTTGCGGATGATCTTGTGTTTGGCGTAGGCATCGACCGCTTTGCGCCAGGCTTCTTCGGGGCCGTGGGCATTGAGGGAAAAGCTGGTGCAGACGATTTTGCTCTCCAGCTCGGAGGCGATGCCGATCTGGAAAATGGGCGTGACGCTGCCGCTTTTTTCCGTCTTCAACAGGTAGCTGATACCGCGCACGCTACCGTCGCTGTTGAAGCAGCGGTCCGCCTTGGAGCGATCGCGCGCCTTTTCCTGCAATGCGGCCAGCTCCTGATCCCGTCGCATGGCTTTCTGCTCCACCAGCTTCCGGCTGCGCCCCTGCAGACGCTCACCGTTGCTTTTCAGCGAGAAATATTCCTGGTACAACTTCCCGTCGATGGTGCGACGCACACGGTAGCCATAAAAGGCATCGTTATCTAATAACTTGACACTCAAGGTTTCACTCCGACAAATCGTTTGCCGGCCCTAACGCTCAAAAGGCAGGCTCCGTCCTTGGGTTTCGGTGAGCCCGCAACAGCCATTCCATGGCGCCGTGGCAGTGCTTTCCGCCTGTGCAGGCTGCGGGCAAACTTATGCTATTTATTTGAAATAATGGCAAAAAACGCAGCTCCCAAGCCGCACAACTGTAGCGGATATTCTCTGATCCGTACAACCGAGGACATTACCCCGACGGGTTAGTCGCCGTTCAGATTTTGATCCATATCAAGCGCCGGTTGCACCCCCCTGGGCTGCCCCATCGGCCGGGCGGGAACGCCGGCGACGGTGGTCCGGCTGGGGACGTCGGTGAGCACGACACTGCCCGCCGCGACCTTGGCGCCGTCGCCGATCTGCACCGGCCCCAGCAGCTTGGCGCCGGCGCTGATCAGCACGCCGTCCCCCACCTGCGGATGGCGCGGGCCCTTGCCGGTGCCGCAGCCGCCGAGGGTGACGCCGTGCAGCATCGACACATCGCGCCCCACCACCGCGGTTTCGCCGATCACCAGGCCGGTGGCGTGATCGACCATCAGGCCCGAGCCCAGTTGCGCGCCGGGATGAATGTCGACGTCGAACACGGTGGAAATGCGATTTTGCAGAAACAACGCCAGCGCGTGGCGCTGCCGCCGCCACAGCCAGTGCGCCACGCGGTAGGCCTGGATGGCCTGGAAGCCCTTGAAATACAGCAGCGGCATCGAATAGGTCGAGCAGGCCGGATCGCGATCGTAATGAGCGAGGCTGTCCGCCGCCGCCGCTTCGACCAGATTCGGATCGGCGTTGTAGGCTTCGTCGCAGACCTGGCGGACCAGCATCGGCTGCACATCGCGATCGCCGATCTTGCTGGCCAGCAGAAACGCCAGTGCCGAGGCGAGCGCGGCGTGATTGAGCAGACTGATATGGAAAAAGCTGGCCAGCACCGGCTCGCTGCGGCTGAGCAGCACCGCCTCCTGGCGGATTTCGCGCCACAGCCAGGCGGCGTCGCGCAGGGGGGCATCGGCGGCGGCGCTCACGCCTGCTCTCCGCCGGTGGCGAGGCGCGGCCGCAGGCGCGCGCCGTGTTGTTCCGGATACAGCTCGGGCGGCACCCAGATATAGCGCCGGTAGATTTCCGGCCAGTGCCGGTGTACGCAGCCGCGCAGCGCCAGCACCGGTACATCCAACGCCTTCAGCAGGCGCTCCGAGGTCAGTTGCCGCTGGTAGTACGAGGACAGCGGGGCATAGCTCAGATGCCAGCGCTCCGGCGCCACGCCGCCGCGATCGCGATCGTAGGGCCGGAAGAAACCGAAACTGTCGCCGCTGGCGATGCGCTCATCCAGCCAGCGGTGCAGCGGACCGAACGGACCGTCGTCCGCCACCTCCTCCGGCACCAGCTGCACGCTGTAGTCGGCATCGACCGCGGCCCGGTCGAACACATCGAGGTCGGTGCCCCAATGGTGGCGCGAGGCGCCGGGCAGCGCCGACCAGCGCAGGATCGCCTGCACCTTTTCCCAGTCGTCGAGGCTGTGCACCACCAGCGGCGCGCCGGCCGTATCGAGCAGCGCGCGGCTGCCGTCGGCCTTGCCGTTCCATATCTGGAGCTGGCGCTGGTAATTGCGGTAACCGCTGACGATCGCCAGGTCGAAGCCGGCCTCGCGCGCGGCGCCGGCCAGCGCCTTCCAGGCCGCCACCAGATCCCTGTGTACCGGCCGTTCGAGGCTATCATGATCGATGAAAGCGTCGTCGCGCCCGGTGAGCAGCGCGTCGGTGAGCAGGGGCACATGGTTCATTGCGGTCATCCGGTACCGTAAATTCAGTGAGGAGGCAGAACTCGCGGCAAACATTTTACATAAACCATTGTGGCCCGCCCGGTTAATTGCTATAAAAAGAAGAGTTTCATTATAAAAAATCGGATTTCATCAACAGGGTGTTATAAAAGATCGTCTTATGCAAAGTGATTTGCTGACATTGAAAAATTTGGGCAACACCTCTGTCAACTGGTTGCACGCCATCGGCATCCACAATCGGGAGGAGCTGGCCCAGATCGGTCCGGTACAGGCCTACAACCGCATTCGGGAGCGCGGCATCAAGGTATCCAAGGTGCTTCTCTACGCCCTGCAGGCGGCACTGATGGACGTGCACTGGAGCGAACTCGACCCGGCACTGAAGGAGCGGCTGGTCGAGGAAGCGGAGCGGAGCACCGCCGAATCCTGATGCGTTTCGCGGCCGGCCCGTGCCTTGCCATTCCCGACGAGCCTCGTTATACAGGCTGAGTTTGATCGTGAGGGCCAGACCATGACCGCAGGCCGCCCGTCGTGTCCGGGCAAAACCATCGGCATCGCGCTGGGCTCGGGCTCGGCGCGCGGGCTCGCGCATATCGGTGTTCTGCAGGGCCTGCGCGACATGGGCGTGGAGCCGGACATCGTCTGCGGCAGCTCGATGGGCGCGCTGGTGGGCGCCTGTTACGCCGGCGGCCACCTCGACGCCTTCGCCGACTGGGTGTGCCAGCTCAGCACGCGCGACGTGCTGCGTTTTCTCGGCATCCGGCTGCTGGCCCAGGGCGGCGTGGCGGAAGCCGGCCGGCTGATCCAGCACCTGCGCGACGCCTTCGGCGACGGCGCCATCGAAGACCTGCCCAAAACCTACGCCGCCGTGGCCACCGACCTGTACCGCGGCCGCGAGGTCTGGCTGCAGGAAGGTTCGGTGTGGGACGCCGTGCGCGCCTCCATTGCCATTCCCGGCATGCTCACCCCCACTCTGCGCGACGGTCGCTGGCTGGTGGACGGCGCCCTGGTCAATCCGGTGCCGGTCTCCCTGTGCCGGGCGCTGGGCGCCGATCTGATCATCGCGGTCAACCTCAATTCGACCATCGTCGGCCGCGCCGCGCCGGTTCCTCCGCAACTGCCGACAGAGGAGCAGGCCGAACTGCTGGAAACCGCCCTGCCGGAGGCGGAGGGCGAAGGTGAAGCGCAGGTCAGTTATTCGCTGGTGGGGCGCATCGGCACCGCCCTGCGCGGCGCGGCGCGGCCGGTGCGCCGGATCTGGACCGGCGGCGGCCAGGGCGGGCGGCGCGGGCCGGGCACGTTCGAAGTCATGCTCGGCGCCATCAACGTCATGCAGGATCGCATCACCCGCAGCCGTCTGGCCGGCGAGCCGCCCGATGTACTGCTGGCGCCGCGCCTGTACGATATCGGCCTGCTCGACTACCAACGCGGCGCCGAGGCCATCGCCGCCGGCCGCGCCTGCGTCGAGCGGCTGGCGGAACCGATCCGGCACGCGCTCGACAACCTGGGTTCCTGAACACATCGCTGCTTTACGGCATCACTGATTCATTTACGGAAGTCGCATGACCCGCCTGTGCCACATCGACACCATTCCCGACCCCGGCGCCCGAGGCTTTGAAACCGAACAGGGCGCCCTGTTCGCGGTGAAACGCGACGGCGAGGTATTCCTCTACCGCAACAGATGCCCGCATCTGGGCGTGGAGCTGAACTGGCTGGAGGATCAGTTCCTGGACCTGGACAACGCCCTCATCCAGTGTGCCACCCACGGCGCCCTGTTCCTCATCGACAGCGGCGAATGCGTGTCCGGCCCCTGTCGCGGCAGCGCGCTGGAAGCGGTCGCGTTCAGCCTGTCCGATGGCTGGATTGCAGTACCGCAGGACTGAACACCCCCGGCTCGCCCGTCTCGACCGGCAACCGCCGGCGCAGGCTCATGCCCGTGGTATCGATATCGGCGGCGTAGGCAATCGCCTCCACCCCCACGGCCAGCGCGGCGCGGAAGGTGGCGGCGTAGACCGGGTCGATGGCGGCTGCCGGCGCGACCCGGTCGATGCCGCTGTGCAACACGCAGAACAGCAGCACCGCCCGCCGGCCCTCGGCCCGCGCCGCCGCCAGCTCGCGCAGGTGGCGCGCGCCGCGCTGACTGACCGCATCCGGAAACAGGCCGAGCCCGTCCGCGGTATGCAAGGTCACGCATTTCACCTCCACCAGGCAGGGCGTCAGGTCCGGCCGGTCCGGCCCCGGGCTCAGCAGCAGATCGACCCGGCTGCCCTCGCGGCCGAAGCGCACCTCGCGCTGCGTCTGCGCGTAACCGGCCAACTCGGGGATGCGGCCGTGCGCCAGCGCCTCCGCCGCCAGTGCGTTGGCCCGCGCCGAGTGGATGCAGGCCAGCCCCGCCGCCGTCTGCACCAGCTCCCAGGTGTGGCGGTACTTGCGCTTGGGGTTGTCGGAGACCGACAGCCACACCCGGCTGCCGGGCGCCGCGCAACCGGTCATGGCGCCGGTATTGGGGCAATGCGCGGTGATCTCGGCGCCATCGTCGAGCCGCACATCGGCCAGGAAACGTTGGTAGCGGCGCAGCAGCACGCCGCTTTGCAAATCTTGAAAATCCAATGGCATACCCCATATCTGGCGACAACGAAAAGCCGTATTGCACGTTACAACACCAACGGGTGAAGAGCACATCCCACGCTTTTTGTCAGTATTCCCCGCAGCTAGGCGATGGTTGGAATTTGGGCTACCATCCCTTCGAAAATCCTGCCAGCCCTCTTTTTTCCCAGAGAACCGGTATGTCTGAACAGCGTCCTCCGATCATGTGGCTGCCCGCCATCGTCCTGTCCGTGACCTTCCTGATCACGGTGATCGCGGTGCCGTGGTACGGCATCAGCCACGGCTATACCCTGGCCAGCTGGCTGGTGGCCATCGGCGTGCTGTTCTGCAACGGTCTGTCGATCACCGCCGGCTATCACCGCCTCTGGGCCCACAACACCTACAAGGCGCACTGGCTGCTGAAACTGTTCTTCATGCTGTTCGGCGCCGCCGCCACCCAGAACAGCATCCTGGTGTGGGCGTCGGGCCATCGCCGCCACCACCGCCACGTGGACGACAACGACAACGATCCGTATTCCGCCAAGCGCGGCTTCTGGTATTCCCATATCGGCTGGATGCTGCGCGATTATCCCAGCGGCAAGCTCGATTTCTGCAACGTGCCGGACCTGCAGCGCGATCCGATCGTCATGTGGCAGCACAAACACTACGCGCCGCTGGCGATCGGCATGAACTTCGCGCCGGCGCTGCTGGTCGGGGTTCTGCTCGGCGATATCTGGGGCAACCTGCTGCTGACCGGATTCCTGCGGCTGGTGGTGAACCACCACGTCACGTTCTTCATCAACTCGCTGGCCCATTACTGGGGCAAGCAGCCCTACACCGATGAAAACAGCGCGCGCGACAATGTCTGGCTGGCGCTGCTCACCTACGGCGAGGGTTATCACAATTTCCACCACCTGTTCCAGACCGACTACCGCAACGGCGTGCGCTGGTGGCAATTCGACCCGACCAAATGGCTGATCCGCACCGCCTCCTGGCTGGGATTGGCCAGCGAGCTGAACCGCGTGCCCGATTTCAAGATCCAGAAGGCGCTGCTCGACATGCAGTTCAAACGCGCGCAACACCGCCTGAACAGCGCCAGCAACGCCGAAGACTGGCGCGAACACCTGGAGCGCGAATACCAGCAGTTCCTCGCCAGCCTGCACGAGTGGAACACGCTGCGCCAGCAGTGGTACGAGCAGAAACGGCAGAAAATCGCCGAGAAAACCGTCGAGCTGCACCAGAAATGGCGCCAGAACACCATCAGCAGCCGGCTCAAGGAACTGGAGTACGCCCTCAAGATGCAGCGCAAGCGGCTGCATTATCTGATGCTGCAATTCGCCTGATGCCGATGCTCCGGCCCGGCTCCGCAACGCGGCTCCGGGCCGGAGCCGCACCGCCCCCATGAATCGCGACGCGCTGCCCGATATCGAAACCCCGGCCGATGTCGATCGCCTGGTGGCGGAGTTTTACCGCACCGTGCTGCCCGATCCCATCATCGGTTTCATCTTCACCGACATCGCCCGCATCGATCTGGCCGCGCACCTGCCGGTGATCAGCGCGTTCTGGCAACAGCAATTGCTCGGCCGCCCCGGCTACGGCGGTCAGACCTTCGCCGTGCATCGCCAGCTGCACGGGCAGCTGCCGCTGACCGCCGACCATTTCCATCGCTGGCTGCACCTGTTCAGCGCCGCCGTCGATCGCTTATTCTGCGGCCCGCGCGCCGAAGCGGCGAAGCAACGCGCCGCCCGTATCGCCGACTCGATGCGCCAGGCCCTGGAGCAACGTTACCCGTCGGGCTCCGATGTCAACGAGGACGGCGACGTGCAATACTGGCAGCCATAACAATCACAGCCATACAGGGAGAGAATCGTCATGAGCAACGTCTACGATTTCGAAGCCGTGGACATCAAGGGCAAGGCGGTCCGTCTGGCCGATTACCGGGGCAAGGTTCTGCTGATCGTCAACACCGCCAGCAAATGCGGTTTCACCCCGCAGTTCGCCGGCCTCGAACAACTCTACGAAAAATACCGCGAACGCGGCCTCGCCATCCTGGGTTTTCCCTGCAATCAGTTCGGCAGCCAGGACCCCGGCAGCAACGATGACATCGCCTCGTTCTGCCAGATGAATTACGGCGTCAGTTTTCCCATGTTCGCCAAGATCGAGGTCAACGGCCCGAACACGCACCCGCTGTTCAAACACCTGAAGACGGCCTCCCCCGGCCTGCTCGGCAGCGAAGGCATCAAATGGAATTTCACCAAATTCCTGGTGAGCCGCGACGGCAAGGTGCTCGAGCGTTTCGCGCCGATGACCGCGCCCGCCAATATCGAAAAGGCGATCGAAGCGGCGCTGGCCTGATCGCACAACTCAGCGCACGCGGCGCGCGTGCGCGACCGAACTTCCTGAAAACGCGGACAATGGTGTCCTAACCGCATCCTGTCGACGAGCCGCGGCGCTGGCCGCGGACATCCGCGATGCGCCTGTTCGCCCAGATCGCCGCCATCACCCTTGCACTGTTGCTGTTCTGCTTCGGCACCGCGCTGGCGACCCGTTATTGGCTGGTGCTGCCGAAGCTGCGCGAACTCCAGGCCCAGGCCGATCGCAAGGACCTGCGCCGCGTGCTGCTCGCCATCGACGGCAAGAAGCTGCAACTGGCCGCCATCGCCTACGATCACGCGGTGGCGGACGACATGTACGATCACCTGTCGCGGCGCGACGATCCCCACTTCATCGAAAACCGCTTTCCCCTCGCCAAGTTCCTCAACCTGAATCTCGGCGTCATCGCCCTGTTCGACCGCGACGGCCGGCTGCTCGAACAGCGCGGCATCGACGCCCGCAGCCAGACCATTCTGGACTGCTGCGCGGCGCCGCTGCCGGTGGCGGAGCTGCAACCGTATCTGCTCGACCTGCACAGCGCGCACGCCAACACGCCGATTTTCGACAGCGGCCTGCTGACCACAGGCAATGGCCCGCTGGTTTACGCCATCGCCGCCGTGATGCGCACCGACACCGACAGCGATGCCCGCGGCAATCTGCTGGTGGCGACGCCGCTGGACGCCGAACTGCTGCGCGGGATCAGCGCCACGACCCGGTCGCACCTGGCGCTGGAACCGGTCCCGCCTGGCGCGCCGGCGCCGCAACAGGCGCTGGACAAGGTGGTGCGCGACGCGCACAACCGCGTGACATGGATATTGACCGACAACCGCGGCCGGCCGGTGGCGCGCCTGGTCCTGACGCTGGCCTCGCGCCGGACCGTCGTGCAGCTGTCCTGGGCGCCGCTGCTGCTCGGCGCCTTGGTGGGCCTGCTGAGCTTCCTCGCCTTCCTGGCGCTGATGCAGCGCCTGCTGCGCCCGATCCGCGCCATCGACCTGCACCTGCAACGGGTGTTGCGCCGGGGCGACTACAGCCTGCGTCTGGACAGCGGGCTGCGCAACGAACTGGGCGATATCAGCCGCGACATCGACGCCCTGCTCAACCACGTGCAATCGCAGCAGAACCAGTTGCAGCAGCAGGCGGCGGAAATGCAGCTGCTGTCGTACCAGGACGGCCTGACCGGGCTGGCCAACCGGCGCCGCTTCGACCAGGCGCTGGCCGACAACTGGGCGCTGGCGCAGCGCACCCAGACGCCGCTGGCGCTGCTGATGTGCGATGTGGATTACTTCAAGAGCTTCAACGACCACTACGGCCATCAATACGGCGACGAAGTGCTGAAACACGTGGCGGACATCATCCGCCGCGCGGTGGTGCGCCACTCCGATCTGGCGGCGCGCTACGGCGGCGAGGAATTCGCCGTGCTGCTGCCGGACACCAGCGAAACCGGCGCCCTGCGCATCGCCGAGCGCCTGCGGCAGGAGTTGAACGGCGCCGCCATCGACCACGCGCCCTCGCCCATCGGCCGCTGGCTGACGCTCAGCATCGGCGCCGCCAGCCTGGTGCCGAATGCGCTGCAAACCCCGCGCGAACTGGTGCGGCGCGCGGACGAGGCGCTGTACGCCTCGAAGGCCGGCGGCCGCGACCGCGTCACTCCGGCGTCGACGCTGCCCTGACCGCGCCGTCCGGCGTCTGCGCTCCGGCCTCGCGGGCGAAGCGCAGCGCCAGCGCGCGCGCCGCCGCCACGTCGGTCTTGCCGCTCTCGAGCCGGGGGATTTCGCGCACCAGATACACTTCGGCGGGCATCAGCTGCGGTTTCAGGCCGGCGGCGCCCAGCCGGCCGCGGATATCGCGGCCGTCGAGTTCGGTGGCGATCAGCGCCACGATGCGTTCGCCCAGGTTTTCGTCCGGCACGCTCACCGCCGCCACGTCCAGCTCGGCCAGGGCGGCGCGCAGGGTTTCCTCCACCGCGCCCAGGCTGATCCTCGCGCCGCCGACGGAGGCCAGGCGCGCGTAGCGGTCGACCACGGTGAGAAAACCGTCCGCGTCGAGATGACCCAGATCGCCGGTCCTGTACCAGCGCAGGCCGTCGATCTCGACGATGGCGGCAGCGGTGCGCTCTGGATCGTTCAGGTAACCGAGCATCACCTGGCAGCCGCCGATCAGGATCAGGCCGTCCTCGCCGGTGGGCAGTTCCGCCAGCGTGTCCGGGTCGACGATCTTGCAGCTGGAGCCCGGCAGCGGCATGCCCACCGTGCCGGGCCGGCCGCCGAGCTGCACCTGCCAGTGGCGGGTGTCGAGCTGGTCGGGCAGATTGACGCTGGCCACCGGCGAGGTCTCGGTGGCGCCGTAACCCTCCAGCACCTCCTTGTTGAATTTCAGCGTGAAGGCGGTGCGCACGTCCTCGCCGAGTTTTTCACCACCCGACACCACCGCCCGCAGCGATCGCAGCATCAGCGGATGGATGCGCGGATGCTGCGCATAAAGGCGCAGCTGGGCCACCGTGGCGCACAGCAGCGTGACGCGATGGGCGGCGATCAATTTGGCCGCGCCCAGCACATCGCCGGGCTCGGCATGGCACACCAGCGGCAGGCCCTCCAGCAGCGGCATCAACGTGGTGACGGTCAGGCCGAACGCCTGGGACGGCGGCAGCGCGCCCAGCATCACGTCGTC
>Ga0164243_10009960_pt1 | contig 13722 bp, 11 predicted proteins | sample OricompcompostOP_FD_108781 | JGI IMG/M metagenome (GOLD analysis project Ga0164243, IMG submission 108781) | Organic Plus compost microbial communities from Emeryville, California, USA - Original compost - Organic plus compost (OP) | ecosystem: Engineered > Solid waste > Mixed feedstock >... | reverse complement strand
TCGCCAGACGATGGCGAATGCGGTGCGCTTCTCGACCGTGGAACTCATCGACATCGAGGGGCGGATCGCTTCGGCGACGGAGCGGGCGCTGAACCTCGAGCAGGAGATCTTTGCCGAGCTGGCGGCGGCGATCGAGGGCGAGGCGGATGGTCTGGGGCGGGTTGCTGCGGCGATTGCCGAGCTCGATGCAACGGCGGCGCTGGCGGAGCTGGCGCGCTTTGAAGGCTATACGCGGCCGCACATCGATATGAGCCAGGTGTTCGACATCCGTGGCGGGCGGCATCCGGTGGTCGAGCAGGCGCTGCGCGTTGCCAAGGCGAATGCATTCATCGAGAACGATTGCGTGCTGGGCGAGGGTGCGGGGTCGGGCGGCGAAGAGGAGACGGCGAACGGGCGCATCTGGCTCGTCACCGGTCCGAACATGGCGGGCAAATCCACGTTCCTGCGCCAGAATGCGCTGATCACCGTGCTGGCGCAGATGGGCTCCTATGTGCCGGCGCGCTCGGCGATGATCGGTGTGGTTGACCGGCTGTTCAGCCGCGTCGGTGCGTCCGATGATCTGGCGCGCGGCCGTTCGACGTTCATGGTGGAGATGGTCGAGACAGCGGCCATTCTCAACCAGGCGAGCGAGCGCTCGCTGGTGATCCTGGACGAGATCGGGCGCGGCACGGCGACGTTCGATGGTCTCTCCATCGCCTGGGCGACGGTGGAGTATCTGCATGATGTGCTCAAAGCGCGGGCGTTGTTTGCAACGCACTATCACGAGCTGACGGTGCTGGCGCGGCGGCTGGACGGCGTTGCCAACGTGACGATCGACGTGCGCGAATGGCACGATGAGATCGTGTTTTTGCACAAAGTGAAGCCAGGGGCGGCCGATCGCTCCTATGGCATCCAGGTCGCCAAGCTGGCCGGACTGCCCGCAGATGTCGTTGCCAGGGCGCGCGAGGTGCTGGCGTTGCTCGAAAAGAGCGAAAACCGCAAGAACGCCAGGAACGGCGGCCTCGACGAGCTGCCACTGTTTGCTGTAAGTCGCACGGTGACTGCTGCTCCGCCAGCGGGGCCTTCGCCGCTGGAGAAGGCCGTCGACGACTTGCAGCCCGACGAGCTGAGCCCGCGCGCGGCGCTCGATGTGCTCTACCGGCTCAAGGCGATGCGGCGGGAGGAGCGCGAACACTAGTTAGGAGATTTGCGGTCAGTCAGCCGACGCCGCGCAGGCTATGGACAAGGCTATCCAACAGACCGCCCCTTATTTCGACTCGCAGCATCTCCGCGCCGAGTTGACGGCAAATCTGCGCGCGAACGGCGACGACATCGAGAAGGCGCGCCCGGCGATGATCGAGCGGCTGAAGCTGCTCGTTGCGGAAGCGCGCGAAGCGGCGCGCAGGGGGCTCGAAGCCGATCATAAGGGACGGCGGTGTGCTGCTGGTCTGTCGCAGTTCCAGGACGAGCTGACGCGCGTCCTCTACGATTATACCGTCGCGCACGTCTATCGGGCGACCAATCCATCGGATGCGGAGCGCATGGCGATCGTCGCGACGGGCGGATATGGCCGCGCGCTGCTGGCGCCGGGGTCCGACATCGATCTTCTGTTCCTGCTGCCGTACAAGCAGACGGCATGGGGCGAGAGCGTCGCCGAGTACATGCTGTATGTGCTGTGGGATCTCGGCTTCAAGGTCGGACACGCGACGCGCACGGTCGACCAGTGCATCAAGATGAGCAGCGACATCACGGTGCGCACGTCGATGCTGGACGCGCGGCTCATTCACGGTGATGCGCAGCTCTACAGCGAGTTCGAAGACCGCTTCCGCAACGAGGTGGTGGCGGGTACGGCGCGCGACTTCATCGACGCGAAGATGGAAGAGTACGACTCGCGTCACAAGCAGACCGGCGGCAGCCGCTACCGGGTCGAGCCGAACGTGAAGGACGGCAAGGGTGGCTTGCGCGACCTGCATACGCTGCACTGGCTGTCGAAGTATCTTTACGGGCAGGGCGTGGGGGCAGCGACTGTGGCCGCGGGCATCTTCCAGCCCGACGAGGTGGCGACGTTCCGGCGCTGCGAGGATTTTCTCTGGACGGTGCGCTGCTTCCTGCATTTCGGCAGCGGGCGCGCCGAAGAGGTGCTGACGTTCGACGTGCAGCCGTGGCTGGCGCGGCAGCTCGGCTATCATGATCGCGGCGGGCTGCGCAGCGTCGAGCGCTTCATGAAGCACTATTTCCTCGTGGCGAAGGATGTCGGCGATCTGACGACGATCCTGTGCTCGGCGCTGGAGATGCAGCAGCTCAAGGCCTCGCCGGGCATCTCGCGCTTTTTGCGTCCGCTGAACTGGAAGCAGCGCCGTCAGTTGCGGGTGCGGACGGATTTTCGCATCGACAACGATCGGCTCAACGTCGCCGACCAGGATGTGTTCAAGCGCGATCCGGTGAACCTGATACGCTTCTTCGCCGAAGCGCATCTGTCGAATTCGTTCCTGCATCCGGATGCCATTCGCCTGCTGCGGCAGTCGCAACGGCTGATCGATGACAAGCTACGCGAGAACCCGGAAGCGAACCGCATTTTCATCGAGCTGCTGACCGGGCACGCCAATCCGGAAATGTCGCTGCGCCGCATGAACGAAGCAGGCGTGCTGGGCCGCTTCGTGCCGGAGTTCGGGCGCGTCGTCGGCATGACGCAGTTCAATATGTATCACAGCTATACGGTCGACGAGCATCTGGTGCGCACGGTCGGCATGCTGGCGGACATCGAGCGCGGCGGTACGGGTGACGAGCTGCCGTTGTCGACGGAGATCATCGGGACGATCAAGAGCCGGCGTGCGCTCTATGTGGCAGCGTTCCTACACGACATCGGCAAGGGGCAGACGGAAGATCATTCGATCGTCGGTGCGCGCATCGCCCGTGAGCTTTGCCCGCGGCTGGGCCTCACGCCGGCAGAGACCGAGACGACGGTGTGGCTGATCGAGCAGCACCTGACGATGAGTAACATCGCGCAGAGCCGCGATCTGTCCGATCCGAAAACGATCCGCGATTTCGCCGACGTGGTGCAGAGCCCGGAGCGGCTGAAGCTGCTGCTGCTGCTCACGGTCGCCGACATTCGCGCGGTGGGGCCTGGCGTGTGGAACGGCTGGAAGGGCCAGTTGCTGCGTACGCTCTATTACGAGACCGAGCCGCTGGTCGCGGGCGGCCATACACAGTTGCAGCGCGGCCAGCGCACAGCGGAGGCGCAGATCGCGCTGCGCCAGTCTTTGACGGATTGGTCGGCCGAGGAGATTGATCGCTACATTGACCGGCATTATCCGGACTACTGGCTGCGCACGGATGCCGAACGGCGGGTGGAGCACGCGCGGCTGCTGCGTCGGGCCGAGGTCGAAGGGCTGCACCTTGCCACCGACACGCGCACGGACGCCTTCACGGCGATCACCGAGCTGACGATCGTAGCGCCCAACCATCCGCGGCTGTTGTCGCTGTTTGCGGGTGCCTGCGCGGCGGCCGGGGCCAACATTGCCGGTGCGCACATCATGACGACGCGCGATGGCTATGCGCTCGATACGTTCCTGCTGAACCGTGCGTTCAGTGACGACGAGGACGAGCTGCGGCGCGGCAAGCGGATCGGGGATCTGATCGGACGGCTGCTGCGCGGCGATGCGTGGCTCGATTCGCTGCTCGCGGAGCGGGGACCACCGACGCGGCGGGTGATGGCGTTCACGGTGGAGCCGGATGTGATCATCAACAATGGCTTGTCGGATCAGTTCACCGTGATCGAGGTGGCCGGACGCGACCGTCCAGGCCTGCTGTATCAGCTCACGAGCACGCTCTCGAACATGATGCTGGACATCACGTCGGCGCACGTGACGACGTTCGGTGAGAAAGCCGTCGACGTGTTCTATGTGACAGATCTGACGGGCAAGAAGATCGACACCAAGCAGCGGCAAGAGACGATCCGCAAGGGGCTGCTCGAGGTTCTCGAAGAGCCGCGCGAGGCGGGGCAGGCCGTGGCGCCGCCGGCTGAGTAGCTGGACATGCGATGATCTTGGGTTCTGGTGGTCAGCGGGAGACGAGAAGCTCCACGCGGCGATCGAGCTGCCAGAGGTCTTCCTGGCTGAAGTCGCCGCGGACCACGCCGGTGTAGGGCTCGGACTTGCCCTTGGGGATCAGCTCGAGCTTGCCGGCATAGCCGCCGTCGCGCAGGACGCGGGCGACCGTCTCCAGCCGCTCGCGCGACAGGTTCATGTTGAGCTCGTCGCTGCCGCGTTCGTCGGCGTGGCCGGTGAGCGTCACCTCGGGGAATTGCTTGATCCGCAGATATTCGAGAAGCAGATCAGCCGCGCGCTGGCCCTCGCGCGTCAGCGTCGCCTCGTTGTAGACGAAGGTGACGGGGACGGGTACCGAGTTGCGCGGAGTGGGCGCGGGCATCACGAGAGCAGAGGCCGCCGCGGCCCGCGAGGCCGCCGCGGCCTGCTTGCCCGGCGCGCTTTCGCTGCCAGTGGCGGGCGAACCTGCCGCGCCGGCAATGCCCGGCGCCGCGGGAGCTGTTGTCGTATCGGTGGCGGTCTCAGCCATCGGCGCGGATGACGACGGCGCGAGGGGCGGTTTGTCCTCGCCCTTGCGCGCTTCGGCGACCATGCCTTCGAGGTTCTTGAGCATGCTCGAGGCGACAGCGCGCGCCGTTTTCTTGTTGGAGGCGGTGCCCGCGGCGGATGCAGCGGCTTTCGGCTTGTTCTGCTCGGCGGCGGCGAAGTCACGTGGGACAGAGCCGGGCGGCGCCTTGAACAGGGCCAGCTTGCCGTCGGGATTTGAAATTCGTCCCTCGGTCGTGAAGGTCCATTCGCCGTTCTCGTCGACCTGCGTGGTGCCGATCTCTTTGCCGTCGACGGTGATGGTTACCAGCGAGTTGGGCTCGCCGCGGCCAGCGAAGACCGAGGGGCCATCGGGATCGATGCGGGCAACGTCGAAGCTTGCCGAGCCATCGGAGGGGGTGGGGTTGCGTTCGAGGGCCTTGTGCAGCGCATCGATATCGTCAGCGGGCTGCCGGTTCGCCGTTTCAACTTCGGTTGCCGGTTTTTCCTGCTTCTGAGCCTCGCGCTCGGCGGTGGGGAACTGCGGCTCGAGACCGAGCAGCCAGACGGCGCCACCGAAGAGCATCAGCAGAAGAGCAACGAATGTAAAAACCAGCCGCAGCATCGCATTTTCCCGAGCTTTGGCACGCAGCCTCGGCACATACCAATTTTCCCCAGCCAATTAGCCTAAGGGTTCAAGGCGAGGCAATGGCAATTGCAGGTAGCGATCAGGCGGAAATGCGCGGATCGTTATTTTTGCCGCGAAAGAGAAAAGCCATCAGGAAGCCTGCTACGAAGCCGCCGACGTGGGCCATGAAGGCCACGCCGCCCTGTTCTTCGCCCCCGGCGGTGGCAAGAGAACCGACGCTGGAGAAGAGCTGGAGGCCGAACCACAGCCCGAGGACGAGGATGGCGGGCACGGCAACGACGCCGCCACGCATGAGGACGTTGACGCGCCCGTGGGGGAACATCAGCAGGTAGGCGCCGAGCACGCCGGCGATTGCTCCCGACGCTCCGAGGTTGGGAATGTTGGAGGCGGGATTGATGAAGTACTGGGCGAAGGTCGCGGCGATACCCGCCAGAAGGTAGAACAAAAGGTACTTCAGGTGGCCGAAGCGGTCCTCGACGTTGTCACCGAAGATCCAGAGATAGAGCATGTTGCCACCAAGGTGCATCCAACTGCCGTGCATGAACATGGCGGTGAAGATCGTCACCAGGCTGCCCGATGGATCGGCGCCGAAGCGCGCGGGCGTGAAGGCCCATTGCTGGATGAAGGCCTCGCCCGCCTGTGTCTGCTGCAGGAACACCAGCACGTTGATGACGATGAGTGCGTAGGTGACAAACGGCGTCGTGCGCCGGGTGGAATTGTCGTCTCCCAGGGGGAACATCGGCGCGAACCTCCACAGCCTACGTGCATCGTTGTCACGCAATCGTGGTGGCGATGTCAACGATGGCGCAAATGACGGCCGGTGCAGCAAGAGGCCGCTTGCTCTCCGCTCAAGGCTCGGCTACCGCTCAGCGCCCATGAAGCTCTATCGTTCCTTCGCGACCGTCGGCGGCCTCACGTTGTTGAGCCGCGTGTTCGGCTTTCTGCGCGACATCCTGATTGCCGCGATCTTAGGGTCGGGCATGGTGGCGGACGCGTTCTTCGTGGCGTTCAGGTTCCCCAACCTGTTCCGGCGGCTGTTCGGCGAAGGCGCATTCAACGCCGCGTTCGTGCCGCTGTTCGCCAAGCGCCTGGAGGGTGAGGGCAAGGAGACCGCGCGGGCGTTTGCCGAGGAGGCGATGTCGGGGCTGGTTTTCATCCTGCTGATCCTGACGGTGATCGCCGAGATCACGATGCCGTTCCTGATGTACGGGCTGGCGCCGGGCTTCAGCGAGAACCCCGAGAAGTTCGATCTCGCCGTGCTGCTGACCCGCATCACGATGCCATACCTGATGTGCATGTCGCTCGTGGCGCTGATGTCGGGCGTGCTGAACTCGTTCGGCAAATTCGTCGAGAGCTCGTCCGTCTCGATCGTGCTCAACGTGACGATGATGGCGGCGACGCTGATCGGTCTGTGGCTCGGGTATCAGAACGATCCGATGGCGGGCGTGGTCCAGGCGTGGGGCGTGTTCGCGGCGGGCATCCTGCAGCTCGTGGTGCTGCTCGACGGTTTGCGGCGTAACGGCATCTGGCTGAAGCTGCGACGGCCGCGGATGACGGAAGGCATGCGCCGCCTCATCCAGCTTGGCATTCCCGGCGTGATCGCGGGTGGCGTTACGCAGATCAACATCGTAATCGGCACCGTGATCGCCTCGATGCAGAACGGCGCGGTGTCGTATCTCTATTACGCCGACCGGCTGTATGAGCTGCCGCTGGCGATCGTGGGAATCGCGATCGGCGTGGTGCTGCTGCCGGACGTGGCGCGGCATTTGCGGGCCGAGAACCACGAAGCGGTGATGGACAGCCAGAACCGTTCGCTGGAATTTGCGATGCTGCTGACGCTGCCGGCGGCGGTGGCGCTTGCCGTGGTGCCGACGCCGATCGTTGCCTCGCTGTTCGAGCGCGGGGCCTTCACGGCGTCCGATACGCCGGCAACGGCATGGGCGCTGGCGATCTTCGCGGTCGGCCTGCCGAGCTTCGTGCTGATCAAGGTGTTCTCGCCGGCATACTTTGCGCGCGAGGACACGAAGACGCCGATGATCTACGCCACGATCAGCCTGACGGCGAACACGCTTGGCTCGATCGCGCTCTTCTTTCTGTTCCGTCATCTGGGGTGGATGCCGCATCTGGGGATCGCGGTGGCGACGACGCTGGGCGGTTTCCTCAATGCCGGACTGCTCTATGCAACCCTGGCGCGGCACGGGCACTTCATCGCCGACAAGCGGCTGAAGCAGACGTTGCCGCGGATCGTTGCGGCGAGCATCATCATGGGCGTGGTGCTGTGGGTCGTCGCCGATCTGCTCGATGGCAAATTCAAGCCGCCGACGCCGGAGCTCGAACGTGCCGCGGCGCTGATTGCGCTCGTCGGGGCAGGCTTCATCGCTTACGTCGTCGCGGTGTTTGCCACGGGGGCGCTGGACCGGAAGCAGTTGCGCCGGTTCCTGTCGCGGAAGAGTCCGCCGCCGGGGGCGGCTTGATTTTCTCTAGTGACGCGACCGGAGAGAAGCTTTGTATGCGGCGGAGGTCGCGCGGGCTGATGGCCGGCGCTTGCGCCGGGCGCCCTTGGCGCCTTGCCGCCTGCGGCGGCGCTTGTTTGTCATTGCTGACACGATTGGAGAGAAGCTTTGTATGCGGCGGAGGTCGCGCGGGCTGATGGCCGGCGCATTCTTGCGCTGCCGATTCACGCCCTCGCTGGTAGACGCTCGGGCGATCGGAGCGCTAGCGCCGGGGCGCGTTGAGCCCTTGCCGCTTCGCGGCCGAGAGATGCGTGGTGCTCGAACGCCTTCTCTCAACGTCATCCCGGCACTTGTTGCCGGGACCCAGAGTGCGGCTAGTCTCAGAGTAAGCGGATAGATGGATCGCGGGAATGAATCCCGCGATGACAGTGGAGTGCGCCGAGGCGCTCGGGCGATCGGAGCGCGCTACGGCCATGACGGAGTGGGGGGTATGCCCTCCGGGCAGCTCGGGCCGCTTGCGCGATGGGGCGGGGCGCGCCATAACGCGCGCAATCACTTCAAGGGGCTCCCATGGCATTCAAAGAGCGCGTCTTTTCCGGCATGCAGCCGACCGGCAGCTTGCATCTGGGCAATTATCTCGGCGCCATGGTGCAGTGGATCGAGATGCAGAAGACGCACGAGTGCATCTACTGCGTCGTAGACCTGCACGCGATCACCGTCTGGCAGGATCCCAAGGAGCTGAAGAACGCGATCCGGCAGGTGACGGCGGCGTATCTCGCGTCCGGCCTCGACCCGAAGAAGAGCATCGTCTTCAACCAGAGCCAGGTTGCGGCGCACGCCGAGCTTGCCTGGGTGTTCAACTGCGTCGCCCGGCTCGGCTGGCTGAACCGCATGACGCAGTTCAAGGAGAAGGCCGGCAAGGACCGCGAGAACGCGTCGGTCGGCCTTTACGCCTATCCGAACCTGATGGCCGCTGACATTCTCGCCTACCAGGCGACGCATGTGCCGGTGGGCGAGGACCAGAAGCAGCATCTGGAGCTTGCCCGCGACATCGCGCAGAAGTTCAACAACGACTTCCGCGAGCAGATCGTCGAAGCGGGGTACGAGGACGGCATCTTCTTCCCGCAGCCGGAGCCGGTGATCACCGGGCCGGCGACGCGCGTGATGAGCCTGCGCGATGGCACCAAGAAGATGTCGAAGTCCGAGCCGTCGGACATGTCGCGCATCAACCTTATGGATGATACCGACGTCATCGCCGACAAGATCAAGCGCGCGAAGACGGACATGGAGCCGGCGCCGCCCAGCAACCTCGAGGAGCTGAAGGCGCGGCCTGAGATCGACAACCTCGTCGGCATCTACGCAGCGCTCGCGGGCACCAGCAAGGAAGCGGGCCTGCAACTGCTTATCGACACCTCGAAGGAGGGGCCGAGCATCTTCACCGGTTTCAAGAAGGCGCTGACGGAAGTCGCGGTGGAGAAGCTGGGGCCGATCCGGGCGGAGATCGTGCGGCTGATGGGCGATCCGGCTGAGATCGATCGCATCCTCGCGGACGGGTCGTCGCGTGCGCGCGCCATCGCGACGCCGATCATGAACCAGGTCAAGGACGTGGTTGGGTTTGTGAGGAGTTGATCAAGGGCTGACACGAGCCGCGGGAAGCTTTGCATGCGGCGGAGCTCGCGAGCGGAGGGCCGCGCTTCTTTGCGCTGCCGATTCACGCCCTCGCTGGTAGGTGCTCGGGCGATCGGAGCGATAGCGCGGGGCGCCTTGCGCCCTTGCCGCCTTCGGCGGCCAAGAGCCGCGCTCTGGTGCCGATGGCAGGCTGGGACGAGAATGGCGTGTACGAGAGTTATGGCGTGAGTGGCCGCAGCATGGCAGCATGACGAGATGACCACGGGAATCAAACGCCGCTCGTTCGAAGCCGACAAATTTCGGAAGTTTCTCGTCATCGTCGACGAAACTCCCGAGGTCGATACGGCGCTCTATTACGCGGCCAGCCGCATGCAGCGCTCTTCCGGGACGCTGGTGTTGCTCTACGTCATCGTGCCGCAGGAATTCCAGCACTGGATCAACGTGCGCCAGCAGCAGATCGAGGAGGAGACAGCCAAGGCGAAGGCGCTGTTCCGGCTGATGCGGCGCAAGCTGAACCTTGCCGGGTATGAGAACGTTGCCTGCGAGGAAGTGATCCGCGAAGGCGCAAAGGGCGAGGAAATCCGCAAGTTGATCGACGAGGACGAGGACATCGCGGTGCTCGTTCTGGGGGCGTCGGCGGAAGCTGCCGGGCCCGGGCCGCTGGTGTCATCGCTCGCCGCGGGCAGCGCCATGGGCAAATTTCCGATCCCGATCACCATCGTGCCGGGGACACTGGCTCTGGAGGATGTTCGCTCCTTGGATTAGAAGGCTCGGGTCAGAAGCCTCTGCTGGGGCTCGAAATCTCGGGCCGGGTAGACTATCTTTAGAAAACTTCTAAGCTGAGAATGGAAGGCCGGGCGTGCTCCGGCATGCCAGATCGGAAAGGCCAGGCCGATGTTCATTCAGACCGAAGCGACCCCCAATCCGGCGACGCTCAAGTTCATTCCGGGGAAGTCCGTGCTGTCCGAAGGCACGGCCGACTTCACCGACAAGGGCGAGGCGCTGGCGTCTCCGCTCGCCTCACGCCTGTTCGATATCAAGGGCGTGCGGGGCGTGTTTCTCGGGTCGGACTTCATCTCGGTCACCAAGGGTGACGAGGAATGGCAGCACCTGAAACCCATGATCCTTGGTGCGATCATGGAGCATTACATGTCCGGCGCTCCGACGGTCGAGGAGTCGGCCAACGACGAGGCCGCCTCCAGCTCGTATGATCCGAAGGACGAGGCCGTTGTCGCCACGATCAAGGAGCTGCTGGAGACGCGGGTGCGCCCGGCGGTGGCTCAGGACGGCGGCGACATCACCTTCTCGGGCTTCCGCGATGGTGTCGTTTATCTGCACATGCGCGGCGCCTGCTCGGGCTGCCCCAGCTCGACGGCCACGCTGCGGCACGGCATCGAGAACCTGCTGCGGCACTTCTGCCCCGAGGTTCAGGCCGTAGAGGCGGTTTGATCCCACCGCGTTCCATCGCAAACCCCGCCGGCCGGCGGGGTTTTTTCGTTTCACCGAAGTCAGCCGATCGAGGAGATCATCATGCGCGAAGTCGATGACAGCGTGCTCGCCCAGGCATTTCTCGATGCGCGCACGCACAATGCGTGGCAGGCGAAAGACGTGCCGGACAGCCTTCTGATCAGGCTCATCGACATCGTGAAAATGGGGCCGACGAGCGTCAACTGCCAGCCGGCGCGGTTCGTGTTCGTGAAGTCCCATGAAGCAAAAGAGAAACTGAAGCCGCTGCTCACCGAGGGCAACCGCGCGAAGACGATGCAGGCGCCCGTGTGCGCCATCATCGGCTATGACCTCGACTTCTATGAGCATCTGCCGAAGACGTTTCCGCACAAGGACATGGGCGGCGCGTTCGCCGGGCAGCCCGAGAAGATCCGCGAGACGGCTTTCCGCAACGGGACGCTGCAGGGGGCGTATCTCATTCTCGCCGCGCGGCTGCTGGGGCTCGACTGCGGGCCGATGTCGGGCTTCGACAATGCCGGTGTCGATGCGGCCTTCTTTGCCGGGACCAGCATAAAGTCGAATTTCCTGTGCAACCTCGGCTACGGCGAGCATTCCGTGCTGCGCGAGCGGCTGCCGCGGCTCGGCTTCGACGAGATTGGCCGGATTGTCTGAACGCTACGGGTAATTTTCGGGTGGTGTAACCGCCGTGCCATGCGTATAGGCTTCGCCGCATGCATATTCTCGCTTTCGATACATGTTTCGACGGGTGCTCGGCGTGCGTCGCCGAGTTGCGCGGCGGAGCCGTGTCGGTGCGAAGCTCTCTGATCGATCGCTTCGAGACAGGACATGCCGAGCGGCTGATCCCGATGATCGGCGAGGTGATGGCGCAGGCCGATCTCGGCTTCCATCAGATCGATCGCATTGCCGCAACAACTGGACCGGGCACGTTTACGGGCACGCGGATCGCGATTGCCGCGGCGCGTTCGCTGGCGCTGGCGACGGGCGCGGGGACGATCGGTGCGTCGAGCCTTGCCGTGATGGCCGAGGCCGCACGCGCGAAGGTGGGCGCCAAGCCGCTAGCCGTCGTCGTCGACGCGCGGCGCGGTGAAGTCTATGCGCAGCTCTTCGGTGCCGGCGGTAGAGCGGATGCGGTGACGCCGCCGATGCTGCTATCGCTCGATGATGCGGCCGGCCTTGGCGGTGCGGAGCCGATCGTGCTCGTCGGGTCGGCCGGCCACGCCGTGGCAGACATCGCCGCGCTGAGGGGCCGGGCCGTCGAGGCGATGCTGCCCGATCTCATTCCCGATGCCGTGGCGCTGGCCCATCTTGCTGGATCACTCCCGCTGTCGGAGGCGCCACTGTCACCGCTCTACCTGCGTCCACCCGATGCCAAGCCCCAGGATGGAAAGGCCGTCGCCAGAGCATGAGCCAGGCAGCAATCCCACTCGATCCCAGAAACTTCAGTCTGTTGTGGGCGAGCCCCGATCGGGCCGAGGAGATTGCTGCTCTGCACGCGCAGTTGTTCGATCCGCCTTGGACTGCCGCGAGCATCGCCGACTCAATCGAGCATCCGGCATCTGCCTCATTCATCGCGCAGGTGCGCGAGCCGCATGCGCTCGTCGGGTTCATCCTCGGCAACATCGCGGCAGACGAGGCGGAGATCCTGTCGGTGGGTGTTGCCCCGGAGTGGCAGCGGCGCGGGATCGGGCGGCGCATGGTAGAGGGGCTGGTGCGGGCGGCGCGGCGCGCAGAGGTAAAGCGCGTGTTTCTGGAAGTGGCGTCCGACAACCACGCGGCGGGTGCGCTTTATACCGGCATGGGCTTCGTGCCTGCGGGCGGACGCAAAGGCTATTACAAGCGCTCCGACGGCACCCAGGCGGACGCGATCATCCTCGCGCTCGATCTGGCGTAGCGCCCGTTCGGAAGTGGACGGCTTGTGGGGGCTTTCCTATAAGTCGGTGACCGTAGCGAGAGTGGAGAAACCACCGCCGCATGGCCGAATCTGCAAATTCAGGGTTGAGCCGCATCGAGCGCCTGTGTTCCGAGCAGGGGCTGAGGATGACCGGACAGCGCCGTGTCATCGCCCGCATCCTGTCGGCCGCCAAGGATCACCCGGACGTGGAGGAGGTGCATCGTAGGGCGAACGCGGAGGACCCGCGCATCTCGATGTCGACGGTGTACCGCACGCTGAAGCTGTTCGAGCAGAAGGGCATTCTGGAGCGGCACGATTTCGGGCTGAAGCGCGGCTTCTATGAGGTTGCCTCGCGCGAGCATCACGACCATCTGATTGATGTGGCCACCGGCCGCGTGATCGAATTCCGCAACGAGGACATCGAGGCGCTGCAGGAGCGCATAGCGCGCGAATTAGGCTTCAAGCTGGTGGGACACAGGCTCGAGCTTTATGGCGAGCGCACGAAGCCGGTGAAGAAGTCGTAGCGCACGCGGAGAGAGTTATGGGTGCGTTTCGCGGTGGTGCCGTGCTCGCTGGGTTCTTTGCCCTGACGGTGCCGTTGATGCCGGTGCAGGCGCTGCTGGTGCGATCGGGCTCGCGGCACGCGCGCACCTTTCCGCATTGGTATCATCGGCAGGTCTGCCGACTGCTCGGCATCCGCATCAGGATCAGCGGAGAGGTGGCCAGCGACCGGCCGGTGCTGATCATCGCCAATCATACGACGTGGCTGGATATTCCGGTGTTGTCGGCGGTGGCGCCGGTGTCGTTCGTTGCCAAGAAGGAGGTGGCGGGCTGGCCGTTCGTTTCCTCGCTGGCGCGGTTGCAACGCACGGTTTTTGTCGACCGCACGCGGCGCACGGCCGTGGGGGCGACCGCGGGAGAGATCACGGGCCGGCTGGCGCGGGGCGATACCATCGTGCTGTTCGCGGAGGGGACGTCGAGCGACGGCAACCGCGTGCTGCCGTTCATGACGTCGCTGTTTGCAGCGGCCAAGCCTTCGGCCGGGGAGGTGGGCGCGGCGCCTGACGCCGTGGTGCAGACGCT
>Ga0164243_10009959_pt1 | contig 13723 bp, 28 predicted proteins | sample OricompcompostOP_FD_108781 | JGI IMG/M metagenome (GOLD analysis project Ga0164243, IMG submission 108781) | Organic Plus compost microbial communities from Emeryville, California, USA - Original compost - Organic plus compost (OP) | ecosystem: Engineered > Solid waste > Mixed feedstock >... | reverse complement strand
CCATTGGCATCATATTCAGTCCATGATTCATATCCATCAGGATGTTTGGAATGGATTATATTTCCATTGGAATCGTAGGTGAATTCGACTCCATCTTCTGTGATTTCAGTATGAGACATATCTGAATCCTCATTTGTTAATTGGGAGGCTAGTATAGCACATACCGTAAAAATGGGAGACATTTCTATCTCCCATTCATGAATCGGTCACTTGGAATATAGCTTGGCGAATTCCTCTTTTGTGATTTCCTTTCCATCAGAGTCATACCAGAATTCCCTTCCATCAGAACACCACCAATGGATACAGTTTCCATGCTTGTCATATTCATACCATCGTTCAGTTCCATCAGGACGCTTAATATGGATTAGATTTCCATCGTAATCATACCATTCTTCAAAACCATCGGAATCTTTTGCATATATCTCATTTCCATTTGAGTCATATTCCCACCATTCTTTATATCCATTAGAATTTCGAAAATGGATGCGATTTCCTTTATCGTCATATTCATTCCATATTTCAATTCCATCAGAATATTTGGCATGGATTAGGTTTCCATTATCATCATAGGTGATTTCAGTGCCGAATTCATTGATTTCAGTACGAGCCATGATGCTGATTCCTCTTGTTTATTGGTGAAGCCATTGTATCACATATCATAAAAAATGGGAGACGGCATTGTCTCCCATTCATGACTCAGTTACTTCGGAAATAGCTGGTCGAATTCTTCTTTGGTGATTTTCTTTCCATGGGAATCATACCATTCTTCATATCCATGAGAACTTTTATAATGGATTTTCTTTCCATTGGAGTCATACCATTCTTCAATACCATCAGAATTCTTATAATGGATATTATTTCCTTTTTCGTCATATTTAAACCATGCTTCATATCCATTAGAATTTTTTGCATGGATTCTTTTTCCTTTTTCATCATATTCATACCATGCTTCCCATCCATCAGAATCTTTATAATGAATTTCATTTCCATAGGGATCATACCATTCTTCAAGACCATCAGAATTTTTATAATGGATATTATTTCCTTTTTCGTCATATTTAAACCATTCTTCATATCCACGAGAGCTTTTATAATGGATTTGATTTCCATTGTCATCATATGTGATTTCATCACCATATTCATTGATTTCAGTGCGAGACATGCCCGAATCCTCATTTGTTAATTGGGAGGCTAGTATAACACATGCTATAAAAAATGGGAGACATTTCTATCTCCCATTCATGATTTAGTCATTTGGAATAGAGCTTCTCATATTCCTCTTTCGTGATTATCTTTCCATTGGAATCAGCCCATGCTTCTGATCCAGCAGAATCTTTATAATGGATTATCCTTCCATTGTCGTCACGATCATATCTTTGTTCATATCCACCAGAATCTTTTCTACGGATTATTTCCCCATTTTTGTCATATTCATTCCATATTTCAAATCCATCAGGATGTTTGGCATGGATTAGGTTTCCATTATCATCGTAGGTGATTTCTATTCCATTTTCGATGATTTCAGTACGAGCCATGATGAAGTTCCTCTAATGTTTGGCGAAGATAACTGGTCGAATTCCTATTTTGTGTATTAATTACCTTCGGAGTCATAACAAAGCAACCGTCGGTCGTTCGGGAACATTTTGAACAAACGAGTTCGCACCAAATTCGTGTTGCCATGATGAAATTCCTTTGGATGTTTTGTGAGCCAGTATAGCACATACCATAATGGGAGACAATGCTGTCTCCCATTTATGAATCAGTCACTTGGAATAGAGCTTATCGAATTGCTCTTTAGAGATTTTCTTTCCATCAGAATCATACCAATATTCATATCCACTAGAATCTTTAAAATGGATTCTATTGCCATGGGAGCCATATTCATGCCATTGTTCATATCCATTAGAATGTTTAGTATGGATGAGATTTCCATGGGAATCATATTCAGTCCATGCTTCATATCCATTAGATTCTTTAGAATGATAGATTTCATTTCCATTATCATCATATTCTCTCCATGATTCAAATCCATCAGGATGTTTGGCATAGATCAACTTATCATGGTCATCATAGGTGATTTCTATTCCATTTTTAATGATTACAGTGCGAGACACGGGAGATTCCTCTTATGGACTGGTGAAGCCAGTATACACATATTATAAAAATGGGAGGCAATATTGCCTCCCATTCATGGTTCAGTTACTTCTGGAATAGAGCTTGTCGAATTCCTCTTTGGTGATTAGCTCACCATCGGCATCATACCATTGTTCAAATCCATTAGAATCTTTATAATGAATTACATTCCCATTTTCGTCATATTCCCACCATTGTTCAAATCCATTAGAATCTTTATAATGAATTACATTCCCATTTTCGTCATATTCCCACCATTGTTCAAATCCATGAGAATCTTTATAATGGGTTTTATTTCCTTGGTCGTCATATTCCCACCATGCTTCATGTCCATTAGAATCTGTATAATGGATTGGATTTCCTTTTTCGTCATGTTCCCACCATTGCTCAAACCCAGTAGAATCCCTCCTATGGATCATCTTGCCATTGCTATCATATTCAGTCCATGATTCATATCCATTAGAATGTTTAAAATGGATTACCCTTCCATTGTCATCATAGGTGATTTCGATTCCATTTTCGATGATTTCAGTACGAGCCATGGCTGATTCCTCTTGTTGACTGGTGAAGACAGTATACCATATCTCATAAAAAATGGGAGGTAATATTGCCTCCCATTCATGGTTCAGTTAAACAGCATGAAGCTGGTCGTATTCCTCTTTGGAAATTCTCTTTCCATTGGAGTCATACCATGCTTCATATCCATTAGAATTTTTATAATGGATTTCATTTCCATTTTCATCATATTCATGCCATTCTTCCGCACCATAAGAATTTTTAAAATGGATACAATTGCCATGATCATCATATTCAGACCATGATTCATATCCAAAAGAATTTTTAGAATGGATACAATTGCCATGCTGGTCATACTCATACCATTCTTCATCTCCATCAGAATATTTAACATGAATATTTTTTCTATTGGAACCATACTCATACCATCTTTCATCCCCGTCAAAATCTTTGCGATAAATTAAACGGCCATGGTCATCATAAGTCTTTTTGCCAAATTCGTCGATCACAGTGCGAGACATGATTGGATTCCTTTGTTGAATAATGTAGCTATAATACCATAACCAATAAAAAATGGAAGGAAAGACATACTTCCCATTCATGATTCATTTATTGACTATGGGAGCTATCTTATATTCTTAGCAGATCGCCGGTCATGGGGTCGCGGCCATTGACAGCACGCCAATCTTGTTGGAAAGCACAGGCTTGATCTTCGGTATCGAATTCGAGAATGTCACCGGATGCGAATTCCACCAGCCATTCTTTCTTGAAATTGGCCTGATATTCTTCATCAAGCGTATGCACCGGAGTAACCTGCACGTCTAGTTTACGGTTTACTACATCAGTGGCAATGCATACGAGACGAAGAAATTCCCGCTGGGTAAACGAAAGGCCATTGAGCGTAATCATTGGAGTATGAGACACGATTGGATTCCTTTGTTGGATGGTGAGAATATAGTACCATATCCAATAAAAAATGGAAGGTAGAACATGCCTTCCATTCATGATTCATTTACTTGTTGTAGAGTTTATCGAATTCCTCTTTGGAAATTTTCTTTCCATAATCATCATACCAATATTCTAATCCATTAGAATACTTACGATGGATTAGATTACCATTGGAATCATACCAATATTCATTTCCATCAGAATCTTTATAATGGGTTTTATTACCATGGTCATCATATTCCCACCATGCTTCAAATCTAAAAGAATTTTTAATATGGATACAATTACCATGTTAATCATGGTCGTACCATTCTTCAAATCCATCAGAATATCCAACATGGATCAGATTACCATGATCATCATAGGTATATTCATCACCAAATTTATTGGTCACAGTACGAGACATAGCAGGATTCCTTTGTTGGATGGTAGAACTATTATATCACAAAGAAAAAAGAATGGAAGGTCGAATATGCCTTCCATTCATGAATCATTCAGGCATAGATACGATCAAATTCCTTTTTGGAGATTTTCTTTCCATTAGAATCATACCAAAATTCTTCTCCATCAGAATCCTTATAATGAATTACATTTCCATGTTCATCATGATCCCACCATTTTTCATATCCATTAAAATTCCTGATATGAATTATATTTTCATTATAATCATAATCATACCATTACTCAAATCCATCAGAATACTTAGCATGAATTAACTTCCCATGCTGATTGTATTCATATTCATTTCCATTAGGATGCTTTATATACTTCAGATTTCCAGTGCCATCAGAAGCCTTAGAATCCTTGGAATAATGTGGAAAAGACCTGATAGATGAATATTCACTATGATGATACTTCACATCAACATGAACATTCATGGCCTTCATGGCGTTAAAATAAATTCCAGCATCACAATCTTCTTCCAGATAAATGAACCTGCCATTCTTGGATTGATAAGAATAGGTAGAAATTTTATCAAGAATATTCAGAGATTCAGCTTCCTTCCTATCAATACGAAGCCAGCCATGACCACCATCAGAATAGAAATGCTTGACAACCTTTTTCATGGGAATCATCCTATGCAGTTGGGATATATTAAATATAGCATCATGACCATTAATGCCATGTGAATATTTTTTATTCATCAAATGAAAATGCGATGTTATAATCATTATAAAATCGCATCCGTAGAGATATGGTGGGCCGTGTGAGACTCGAACTCACAACCTTCGGATTAAAAGTCCGCTGCTCTACCATTGAGCTAACAGCCCATTATGTTTCATATTGTACTGATTACAGATGACTCAATCCTGAATGCTGATTATTAATCAATCGAAAATGTTCAAGAATCATACCAAAATTGCATTCCATCAGAATCCCATTCATGAATTACATTTCCATGCTGATCATAATCATACCATTCTTCATATCCATCAGAATATTTTACATGAATCAGATTACCATTAGTATCAAACCACCGCTCAATGCCATCTTCATTAATTTTGGGTATTCGTAAAAGTGGGTTGGTATGAGGTCAAAGCTCACCCGCCTCGATCATGCGGATGAGTGTTGAAATGTCCGCGCCGTAGTTCTTCTCGCGTTTCTCATGCTTGTGTGGGTCGTAGGCTTCCGGCGGTCGCATCGGACGCACCTTTTCCATCACCGGCAACCCGTACCCGATGGCGTAAGTGAGCTTGGCGGCCATCACGGCATTTCCTGCAAAGAAGGCGCTTCTGAAACCCACCGGATGTCGCACTCGCGCAACTCCCACGAATCTGGCGCTGCCGTTGACGTGTAGGGCTTGCCGCCATTCCTCGGCGTGATTAGGTAGTGACCCGACTCCAACAAAGGAGCAGCATCAGCATCGCCTTGCTGTCTTGTTGGATGCAGTGCCGCGTCACGCGGGTGCACAGCCCAATGCGTGGCATGCTTGCACACCTCTGGTTGATCCTCGGGATCGGCATAGAAACACTCGTTCAATGTTTCCGCCTTCACATCGAATACCTGCTCGCCATTGAAGTCAGAGCCTTCGGTGTAGATCAACACCCGATCATGCTCATCGGGGTTCGGCATCCTGTCGGTCAACTTGATCCATTGCATGGTTACGGCTCCATTCCGTAGTCGTAAGAACGATTCGCATCCATATCGCACACCACCTTGTCCAGCAGGGTGCGGTCGGACAAAGCAGCCCGGCGCAGTTCCGCCCAATCACCCCACCGACCGCGTGAGATCACGTCGTCGATAGCGGCAAGAGTGAAGCGTTGATGGTTGAGGTGGCGATGAAGCATGGCAAACAACACACTTTTACGATTGTTGATGATCGCATCTTACGTGAACGGAGAGACAAAAGCAACACGATTTTGCGATTGTTGGCGGCCTGCGCTTTGCGTGCGTTACAGGCTTGCCCAACCCACTTTTACGAATACCCTAATTTCTACAGTATGATTTTCGGTATCCATGGCAGGTATCCTCTGTTGATAATAGATTATAGCACTATAGCATTAATCAGCCATAAATGCTATCATTGATTTAAGGGAATTCATTACCATCCGAATCATACCAACATTCGTATCCATTAGAATTCTTGGCATGAATCACATTTCCATTGTCGTCATGTTCATACCATGCTTCAAATCCATTAGAATTTTTCCAATGGGTATTTCCATTAGAATCACGGTCCCACCATTCCTCAAATCCATTAGAATTTCTCCAATGAATTAGATCATCATGATCATCATATTCAGACCATTCTTCATATCCATCAGAATCTTTCCAATGGATTGGCTTCCCATTGTCATCATAGGTGATTTCAATGCCGTATTGGTCAATTTCAGTACGAGCCATAATTCAATTCTTCTTATTCGATAATACTATACACAAATAAAAAATGGAAGGCGTTTCCACCTTCCATTCTGCCCTGCGAGGCAATCCAATTTTCAAACGTTCGCAGTTCCAGCACCATCATACAGCCGTGTGCAGATATATGATGGAACATTAAAGAAAGTCACGCCAGACAAATGCCATTGACGATTGAACGTCTTAAACATATATTTCAGAAGTCCTGAATCATTGTCAAGCAGAGAATCATGCTCTTGCCTACTCAAATGAATCTTATATCCCTTACCATCAACGATGGAGACAATCACGTTTCCACTCCTGTCCAGAAGATCAATAAGCGAAATTGTAGGAATCTTCGCTATCAATATCTTCGTCATCATCGTTGAGATATTGAAGCAGCATGTTTTGCATCCGATACCGATTGTGCTTGGACTGAATGCGAGACATGGCCTGCATCTTCGCCTTCTTTGCGTCACGGCTGTTTTCTTTCGTGAAAGATTGCTTGTTCATGATTTTTCAGTTCGATGATGGATCAAAATGATTCAATAAGGTCAAAGATGATGGGTCACCGCTCTCCCCCGTGGCACTTCTATGCCCACGTGGGACTTCTATGCCCACGGTTTCCCATCGCACTGGGCGGACGATTTAGTGGGAGTGTGCGACCAATCCCCACTTTTGTCGTCCCTCATAAGAAAAGCGGTCACCCATCATCTCTGATTGGGGGCATTGCGGTTTATGCCAGTTACATCACCGCAAGTTTTCTAACGCACTGGCACTTCGGCTACTCACTAATTTAACCATTACCCATCAGAGTAGCAATTGAGAGCAATGGCGGAGAATTCTCCCTCATTTCCAGATCGTTGTCAATACGATCAACTCACTTCCTGTCCTGAACTTGTTGAAGCATATTCTACAGATTGCTGCTGAACTGAAACTGAACCATTCTAACCATATTGCTTGTTGGGGATCATGGCGCAATACTTAATGCTGGCCTGACCAATATGGCTAAAAACAAAATACACATCACCATTATCCACAAATACGCTCTCCACACTATCAGACTTGCCATGATATGTAGAGTAAAGATAATCACCCACAAAGATTGGAGTGCCATTCAGAAGGGTCAAGAATTGACGCTCGACCACACTTTTCCGCAAAAGGCTCTGGATGCGCTGCAAGTCATACTCCACATCAACGCCCAACCATGCAACGTAGGCATCAATGCTATTAGGATCATCCCCATCAACAGCAATTTGATCGTTGCCAGATTGTGCAAGAAAACTATTGTCATCAAAGACATAAATCGTATAACCATCGCCAGACCAAATCTGATCCTTCGCAATGGCCTTCAATTCAGCCTGTTCCATAGCATCAACAGCATCACTGTGCTCGCTGACAATTATCTGTGCAGTCTTCATGGTGATCCCTCTGTGTCAGTAGTCTCCAAGTATACAGAAACTGCCTGAACTTATTATTAATGAAGCAGGTTTGTTTAATTAATGCTGTCAGTCCTGTACAGCACTTCGTAAGAGCATTTCCTGATAAAATTCTCTGCGTCCTCTTGGGTCACCATAGATGCAAGATAAACCTTATTGATATTGTAAACATCAAACATTTCTGTCTGCTGATTATAGTGAATGTTGGCGAGGGTCAGCTTGTCGATGGTGTCATCCACAATGTTTCCCACAAAATTAATCTTGCCGTCACTCATGGCAATCTCCTGTCAATGCTCATGATTATTTAGCCAATATTTAACAATCCACAAAATGAAAGCCCGCCTCTGTGGGCGGGCCATCCATCCTGCTATCCTTTATGCTTTTCCGCAAGGCGTGCAAAGCCTGTCCCTCTCGGTTGAGGCTCCAATGACGCATCGTCCCACCCACACATCCACTGATAGAAATGAGGTGATAGTGGCATGTGAGCATAGGGACAATCCGTCCAGTTCTTGCCCTTGTAATAATCCCTTTTACCTTGCGCGTATGGGTCTAATGCGACGATGTTATTAGTAGTCATGGAATGTACCTCTCTATGACGACAAAATTGATTCAGGGAGGATTTTTACTCCCCCCTGAATCAACGTGAGGCAGTTCTTACTTGTTGGCCTACTTCTTGCTAGACTTCGACCGAGGCTTGTCCTCGTTCGATGGGGCAGCATTGGCGCTTATCGCAGCAGCAGGCTCTTGAGCCGCCTCCTGCGCCGCTACAGCCTCTCCACCACCAGCGTCGTTCTCCGGCTGCCTGCCAGCCATGCTAACAGCCTGTGCCACGCCCTGCACAATCATCTGTGCAAACTCGTTCAGGTCATTCTTGGTGATCCCTGTGGATTCTGCAACAGCCTCTGCGGTAGCCGCCGAGCGCCGAGCGCGCCGTGCAGGCGTTGCAGGCTTCTCTAGGACTTCCAGAGTGAAGCTATTCCGTGGCCTGAATGACCACACGGTAGCAGGCTTACCACCACGGCCAGAGTTCGTATGAGCAGTGCCTTCCGCATGTGCCAAGCCAAGGCGAGTCAGGAAATAGATTTCAGATTGACCGAGAGGACGACCATTGATTGCGATACGTCCAGCAAGTTCGGCAGGGGGGTTCCACGTAGTACATTTGTAGTGTTCATAATAGTTCTCTCCTATTATCTAATCGTTAGTGTCATGTCTCAATGGCCGGCAACATCATTGCTGTCGGTTGAAAAGAATGTACAGTTAACAAATAGATAGTGCAAGCCCTAACCGAAAATCGTTCAGGTCTTGTAACTGATTGTAGAGAGAATGTGAAGATTTATAAATTGAAGATGATTCCCCCTTCCCCTTTGTGTTGATCGCGTGTAGGCAGTATATACGTTATGTGACAGGGATGCAAGTGTGTTCCAATCGGTGAGTCAGGCTGATAGTATCGAAAGTGAGCGTGATCCTGTCCCCATGCTTGGGATTCTTGACTTCCTCAACAGATTTCGTCATGCGGACATACAGTTCGCACAGCTTCTTCGGATGGGCACCATGCCAGCGTTGCAGGGACTTACGATATCCCTCCCCCTACCCAGTCTATTGCACGGCGGAACGAATCCAAGATCGAAGGATTTTCGGCACAGTATCCCGGACTGTAGTATTCATCCACCTTTGAGACGCCATATGCTTCAAGTTCACGGGCCACATGGGACAGTTCCGATGGACACTTCCTGTCACATGAGTCAATGACAAAAAACTTTTCTTTCAGGAAGCGTGCAATGTCCCACGCCACAAGTTCGACGGGATTGTAATCAATGTTAAATTGATCCCACCACTTGCCCAAGATGCGAATATGGTAAAGGGAGCCAATAGCCATCATCTCTTGTTCGATGGTGCTCTCCCCCACGGTGAAGTGCTCCATGGCATCATGGATAACTCCATAGGGAATAATCATTGGATCAAATGCAGGAGTGTTACAAAGTTGCCATCCACTGTACTTTTGAGTCTTGTCTACCAGTTCATCAACGTAGGCAAATTCCCTTACATATTGAGTCATACACTTCATATCCTCGTGACAGTGCATGCACTCTACCATCACATATGATGCTGTACAAGCATTGCGCCGAAGCTATAAATCGGCTATAAGCGCGCCTTTAAGTCTTTCCAGAAAGAATCAAGTCAATAATCTTCTCGGCAGCTTTCTTGTTTGCAAAGTTAAGATATGTCTCTGCAATAACCATGTCCCTGACCACACCATTCATGCCAAGGTATGCCAGTGCAAGACACTTCTGACCATTCTCGATTCCATCAACATCAGCCTATTCCAAATCTTTGAGAAAATCAGTAGTCAGCCGCTTGAAACCTTCAAGATCGGTGTTGAAAGTGGTACTCATTTGATTATCCATGAGAATTCTCGTTCAATGTTTTTGATTAATGGATTAGTGAGTGTAACGGTATCCACTGGGATAACGATCATAGATCACTGGCCTGTAGCGGTGAACCACAACAGTTTCAGGATAGTACACTACGGCTGGCGGATAGTACACTGGACGCTCCACCACGACTGGGGCAGCATATACAGGGTATGGATATACAGCCACATGCCCATAGTGACGCCCATAGCCACTCCCATATGACACGCTATATCCGGGGCCAAAGATAGAGATTCCCCAGTGCTGCGCATGGGCAACAGAACATGCAAATACGAGACACAATGCGATAATATATTTCTTCATGATTTTTCCTTTTTTCAACAGGTTACAATTCTATTTAGGTGAAAGCCTTGGCAAGCATCCTGTAAAATTGGTGATAGAAAATGACAATGTTTACTGCAATGAATCCAGATATGAAATACATGATGACGTAGATCAAGGATTCATCATGAATTTTTTGGAGAGAAATGAAATACAGTGTAACGAATGATACCAATGCCGCGTTGACAATACATCTTGCAGGATCACTCTTGATTCTATTTCGCAGGGTATGGATCATTGTTCTCTCCATGATGCTTCATCCTAGCATAGAAAACAAAAAAATGGAAGGCAGACGGTGCCTTCCATTCATGTTTTTACAGATTCGTTTCCATATCAAGCAGCCAACGCTTCCTTGAGAAACGTCCTGACCTTGTTGAAGTCAGGAAGGGTATACTTCTTATTAAAGAGCTTGACCACATAGTTACCCTCCACGGAATCCTTGTAGACACGACCAAGAATGCCAGAATGCGGGGCAGCCATCTCATCCTTGACGATATTGTAAAAATAATCGCCCTCGGCACGAGACAGAACGAAGCCAGAACCCTTGACAACAGAATTGGTGAAAGTGTTCATTTGTGATTCCTCTTTTTAAGAAAGTTGTGGAGTTGTGTTAACCTTAACGGTTGAAAATGAGAACCATGTACATGGCCGCCAGAATGAGCAGATACAGTGCAGCATTCACCTTCGGGCTGCCTTCCCTCATGAGGGACCGATAGAGCATCACGTTGGCCTTGCGAAGATACCGAGACATGACTGGTGTCCTGTGCTTTAGTGTGACTCTACAATACCACAATCTTGAAGAAAGGGAAGCCCTATGCCTGTCTCTTATTCATGATTAGTTTAAACAGCTTGGACAGGTAGACTTTGTATTTGGGAATTCTATAGCCATCAGAATCATACCATGATTCATCACCATCAGAATTCCACCGATGGATTATATTTCCTTCATCATCATACTCCCACCATGCTTCATATCCATCAGAACGTTTTTTATGAATTGGCTTGCCGTGGAGATTGTATTCCCACCATTCTTCATATCCATCAGAATTCTTATAATGGATTTCATTCCCATTGGAGTCATATTCAGACCATGCTTCATATCCATCAGAATCCTTTCTATGGATTAGTTTTCCATTAGAGTCATACCATGCTTCCCATCCATTAGAATATCTTTCATGGATTCTATTTCCTTTTTCATCATATTCATACCATCGTTCATATTCATCAAAGAGATTGACATGAATTAGATTACCATTATCATCATAGGTGAATTCTCTGCCATCTTCTGTGATTTCGGTGCGAGACATGTATGAATCCTCATTTGTTAATTGGTGAAAAAATTATAACACAAACCATTAAAAATGGGAGACATTTCTGCCTCCCATTCATGAATCGGTCACTTGGAATAAAGCTTGTCGAATTCCTCTTTGGTGATTTGGTATCCATCGGCATCATACCATTCCTCATATCCATCAGTATCTTTAAGATGGATTCGACTACCATTGGAGTCATATTCATACCATTCTTCGAATCCATTAGAATATTTGGCATGGATTAGATTTCCTTTATCATCATATTCATACCATTCTTCATATCCATTAGAATATTTGGCATGGATTATTCTCCCATTGGAGTTATACCATGCTTCATATCCACTAGAATCTTTATAATGGATTTCATTTCCATTTTCGTCATATTCAAACCATGCTTCAAATCCATCAGAATATTTGGCATGGATTTCATTTCCATTGGAATCGTAAGTGAATTCGACACCATCTTCTGTGATTTCAGTATGAGACATGCCCGAATCCTCGTTTGTTAATTGGTGAAGCCAGTATAGCACATATCATAAAAAATGGGAGACAGCATTGTCTCCCATTCATGATTCAGTCAAGCAGCGTTGAGCTTGTCGAATTCCTCTTTGGTGATTTGGTGCCCAACGGAATCATACCATGCTTCATAACCATTAGAATTCCACCAATGGATTTCATTCCCATTGGAGTCATATTCGGACCATATTTCATCACCATCAGAATTCTTATAATGGATTTCATTTCCATTGGCATCATAATCAGACCATACTTCATATCCATCAGAGAATTTGGAATGGATTATTCTACCATTGGAGTCATACCATGCTTGATATCCACGAGAATCTCTGAAATGGATTTCATTTCCATCTGAATCATATTCGGACCATGCTTCATATCCAGTAGGAGATTTATAATGGATTTGGTTGCCATTATCATCATAGGTGAATTCGCTACCATATTCATCAATTTCAGTGCGAGACATGCTCGAATCCTCGTTTGTTAATTGGGAGGCTAGTATACCATATCTCATAAAAAATGGGAGACAATGCTGTCTCCCATTCATGATTCAGTCACTTGGAATAGAGCTTCTCATATTCCTCTCTGGTGATAAAGTTTCCATCAGAATCACACCATTCCTCATTGCCGGCAGAATCCCACCAATGGATTACATTTCCATTATCATCATATTCAGACCATGATTCATGTCCACGGGAATTTTTAAAAAGGATGCAATTCCCATTGGAGTCATATTCCCACCATTCTTTATATCCATGAGAATTTTTGTAATGGGTGCGATTTCCTTTATCGTCATATTCATTCCATATTTCAAATCCTTCAGGATATTTGGCATGGATTAGATTTCCATTGTCATCATAGGTGATTTCAACGCCAAATTCATTGATTTCAGTACGAGCCATGGTGGAATTCCTCTTGTGAACTGACAATACCATCGTACCATAATCTGATAAAAAATGGGAGACATTTCTGTCTCCCACTCATGTTTCATTTACGCAGCATGGAGCTTGTCGAATTGCTTTTTAGTAATTTACCTTCCCTTGGAGTCCCACCATTGTTCAATTCCTTTAGAATTCCACAAATGAATTCTATTTCCATTTTCGTCATATTCAACCAATGCTTCAAATCCATTAGAATCTTTGAGATAGATTAGATTTCCATTGGCATCATATTCAGTCCATGATTCATATCCATCAGGATGTTTGGAATGGATTATATTTCCATTGGAATCGTAGGTGAATTCGACTCCATCTTCTGTGATTTCAGTATG
>Ga0164243_10009958_pt1 | contig 13723 bp, 11 predicted proteins | sample OricompcompostOP_FD_108781 | JGI IMG/M metagenome (GOLD analysis project Ga0164243, IMG submission 108781) | Organic Plus compost microbial communities from Emeryville, California, USA - Original compost - Organic plus compost (OP) | ecosystem: Engineered > Solid waste > Mixed feedstock >... | reverse complement strand
GACGAGCAGCAGGTCGCGTACCGCATGGTGCTGAACGCCGTGCGCAAGGCCAAGCAGTCCGACCACAAGGAGGTCGTGGTCGTCACCGGCGGACCGGGCACCGGCAAGAGCGTCATCGCGCTGTCGCTCCTCGGCGAGCTGTACCGGCAGGGCATCACCGCGCTGCACGCGACCGGCTCCAACTCCTTCACGACCACGATGAGGAAGGTGGCGGGCGCTCGCAAGCGCGAGGTGCAAGGGCTCTTCAAGTACTTCAACAGCTTCATGACCACCGAGCGCAACAGTCTCGACGTCCTGATCTGTGACGAGGCCCACCGCATCCGGGAGACGTCGGCCAACCGTTACACGCCCGCGTCGAACCGCACCGGCAAGCCTCAGATCGACGAGCTCATCGACGCGGCACGCGTCCCGGTCTTCCTGCTGGACGAGCACCAGGTCGTCCGGCCCGGTGAGATGGGCACGGTGGCGGAGATCAAGGAGGCGGCTGCGCGGAAGGGGCTCCACTGCCGGCTGGTGTCGTTGGACAGCCAGTTCCGCTGCGGCGGCAGCGACGCGTACCTGCGGTGGGTGATACGCCTCCTGGGTCTGGAGCCGGGCGGGCCTGTGGCATGGGAACCCGACGGCAGGATGCAGCTCCTGCTCGCGGACAGCCCGCAGGAGATGGAGGCGTACCTCCAGGAGCGCCGCGCACAGGGCTACGGTGCGCGCATGTCCGCCGGCTACTGCTGGAAGTGGACGAAGAAGGTCCCGCCCGGCCAAGCCCTGCCCGCGGACGTCACTGTCGGGGAGTGGCAGCGCCCCTGGAACGTCTACGGTGACCGCGCCGTCGGGGGCGCTCCTCCCGCGGCGCTGTGGGCGACGGATCCGGCCGGTTTCGGGCAAGTGGGCTGCGTCTACACCGCACAGGGGTTCGAGTACGACTGGAGCGGAGTGATCATCGGTCCCGATCTGGTGTGGCGGGGCGACCACTGGGTCACCGACCGCACACAGTCCAAGGACCCGGTCTTCAAGAAGTCGGTCCCGGACGCGGACGTGGACCGGCTGATCCGCAACACGTACAAGGTGCTGCTGACGCGGGGAATGGTCGGCACGGTGGTGTACTCGACCGACGCCGAGACCCGCGAGAAACTGCGGGAGCTGATCGGAGCGGCAGTGCCGAAGGCCGCGGTCGAGACCGCGGGCGTCGGCGGCCGGTAGCGGCACGCCCCGGCTCGGCGAGGACCGGGGCGGGAACGCCGAGGGGCCGGCTCCCCGGGGAGCCGGCCCCTCGGCGTGCGCGGCTCACCCTGCACGGTGGCCGTCCCGTTCGCTCAGACGTTGAACCGGAACTCCACCACGTCCCCGTCCTGCATCACATAGTCCTTGCCCTCCATGCGGGCCTTGCCGCGGGCGCGGACCTCGGCGACGGAGCCGGCTTCGACCAGGTCGTCGAAGGAGATGACCTCGGCCTTGATGAAGCCGCGCTGGAAGTCGGTGTGGATGACGCCGGCGGCCTCGGGGGCGGTGGCGCCCTTCTTGATGGTCCAGGCGCGGGCTTCCTTGGGGCCTGCCGTCAGGTAGGTCTGGAGGCCGAGGGTCTCGAAGCCGACGCGGGCGAGCGTGGCGAGGCCGGGCTCGTCCTGGCCGACGGTCTGGAGGAGTTCCAGGGCTTCCTCCTCGTCCAGCTCGGCGAGGTCGGCTTCCAGTTTGGCGTTGAGGAAGACGGCCTCGGCGGGGGCGACGAGGGACCGCTGCTCGTTCTTGAAGTCCTCGTCCACCAGCTCGTCCTCGTCCACGTTGAAGACGTAGATGAACGGCTTGGTCGTCAGCAGGTGGAGCTCGTGGAGGGCCTCGGCGCGCTCGGTGCCCTGGGCGATGCCCGCAGAGAAGAGGGTGCGGCCCTCCTCCAGGATGCCCTTGGCCTCCTGGACGGCCTTGACCTGCGGCTGCTTGTCCTTCTTGACGCGGGCTTCCTTCTCCAGCCGCGGCAGGACCTTCTCGATCGTCTGGAGGTCGGCGAGGATCAGCTCGGTGTTGATCGTCTCGATGTCGTCCTTGGGCGAGATCTTGCCGTCGACGTGGACGACGTTCTCGTCCTTGAACGCGCGGATGACCTGGCAGATGGCGTCGGACTCACGGATGTTCGCCAGGAACTTGTTGCCCAGGCCCTCGCCCTCGCTCGCACCCCGCACGATGCCGGCGATGTCGACGAAGTCGACGGTGGCGGGCAGCACCCGCTGGGACTCGAACAGCTCGGCGAGCTTGCCCAGGCGGGGGTCGGGGACGCCCACGACGCCGACGTTCGGCTCGATGGTGGCGAACGGGTAGTTGGCCGCCAGCACCTCGTTCTTGGTCAGGGCGTTGAACAGGGTCGACTTGCCGACATTCGGCAGGCCGACGATTCCGATCGTGAGCGACACGTGGCGACTACTTCCCGTGGCCCCTGGCGGGGTTCTCCATAGTGCGGTCTCTTGGCGGACAGGCGGCCCTCGGGCCGACCACCCAGTCTACGGAAGGCGCCGGGGCTCCTTTGAGGGGTCCGGGCCGCCCTGCGGCACCCCCGGCAGGGGCAGCGATCCGTACCGTCGTGCGCGTGGCAGCGTCGGGCGGTCGTGTCCCCCTGTCGGACGTCAGCGCGTAGTGCCGGTCCGGTGGCGATGACGGATATCGCGTGTCCATGACGGCGCGTCTTGGCATGTACCGCCTACCGTGGCCCGGTGGAGCAACGCAGCGCGCACCCGACCGAGCACGAACCGTACGGACTGTACGAGCCGCACGGCCACGACGTCCCGTACGACGCGTACGGCCCCGAGGCGTACGACCGGTACGACGGGCGGTACGACGGGTACGGCGACGGGCCGCGCCGCGCGTACGACCAGGCCCCCGCCGCCCCGGCCCCCGAGGACGCCGTCCCACTCGGCGCTCCCCGGGGCGGGCGCGTCCGGCGCCGTCCCCGGCTGCCCCGCCCGGCAGCCCCCGCCGCGGGCCGCACGGCACCGCCCCGCCCCGCACCGGGCGACGAACTGTCCGAGCCCGCGCCCGCCGCGGCGCCTTCCGGCCGTCCGGGAGGGGACACGCGGTCGAGGCTGCCTGCGCCGCGGCTGACGGGACTGGGCGTGGGGGTCTTCTCCTCGCTGCTGATGGCGGCTGCCGGCGGCCTGTCCGGGCTGCTGCCCTTCGGGGCGCCCGTGCTCTACGGCTGTGTGTTCGTCCTCGTCTGTGTGGCCGGGGCGCTGTGGGTGCGGCCGGCCGAGCTGTTCGCGGCGCCGGTCGCCGCACCGCTCGCCTACACGGTGGGGCAGTTCTTCACCGGCGGCCCCGGCAGCGGTCTGTCCGGGCTGCTCCAGGACGTCTTCACCGGTCTGGCCCTGCACGCCCTGTGGCTGTACGCCGGGACGCTCTGCTGTCTGGTGCTCGTACTGGTGCGGCGGGTGCTCATCGCTCTGCGGCACCGCCGCGAGCAGCGGCGGCAGCCGGCCGCCGCCTAGCCCCTCATCAGGGGCGGCCCGCGGTGCCGTCGCCGCTCAGCGGATCGCGACGGGGCTGACCGGTGAGCCGACGCCGCCCGTGATCCGCAAGGCGGTGGCCGTCAGGAAGAAGTCCCAGGCACCGTCGGCGCGGCAGGCGGCGGCGAGGTCGTCGAGCTGCCACATCTCGCCGAGCATCATGCCCATGTCCCTGATGAGGACGGCGTGCAGGGGGATGAGGCCGTCGTCGGCGGGCTGGACCTCGACGCCCCAGTTGTCGCACGCCACCATTGCCAGTTCGCGGTCGTGTATCCAGGCGGCGCACTCGGGGTCGAGTCCGGGCTCCTCGTGCAGCCAGCCCTTCCAGCCCTCGGTGAGCCCCTTGCGCAGCCAGCCGGTGCGGACGAGGAGGGCGTCGCCGGTGCCGAGCCGGACTCCGGCGGCCTCCTCGGCGCGCTCCAGGTCGGCCACCGTGACGGACCGGCCGCCGGCCAGCCATTCCCCGCCGTCGAGTGCCGCGACGTCGAGGAGGACGCCGCGGCCGGCGAAGCCGGGGAGCGTCGCGTCGATGGCGTTGCGGGCGGCGCCGCCGGCGGGGGTGACGGCGTCCGCCGGGACGCCGTTGTAGAAGGCCCCGTCGTATCCGACGTGGGTGAGTCCGTCCAGCTGGGTGCCGGACTGGAGCGGCATGCTGATGAAGTCGTCGCTGACGACGAGGCCCTCGGGGGCGGTGAAGAGCCCCTCGGCCGCGGTGAAGTCGTGCGGGGTGACGGTCATGGTGTGCACCGGGTTGATCCGCCGCATCCAGCCGTTCTGCGGGCCTGAGGCGCCCACCGGGATGCTCAGTTCGTACCGCTGTCCCGTCCGTACGGCGGTGAGGGCCTCCTTCACGGTCTTCGGGGTGACGAAGTTGAGGGTGCCCTTCTCGTCGTCGTCGCCCCAGCGGCCCCAGTTGGACAGCTCTCGTCCGGTCTTCTTGAACGCGTACTCGGTCATGGGATGTCCCGCCCTCCGGAGTTCCTCTGCTCCAGTGCACTGACTGCACCCATATGAGTGCACTCATTGCACCCTCATCGGCACAGTAACCTGTGAGTGCAATGAGTGCAAAGAATGTGGCGGTCCACCGGAGCGGGGCGGAACAGTGAGCGAACGACAGCAGCAGGAACCGAGCCAGCGCGAAGCCCGCAAACGCGCGACCACCGCCCGCCTCCGCGACGCGGCGACGAAACTGGCCGGTCTGCGCGGCGCGGACGAGGTCACCATCGACGACATCTGCGCCGAGGCGGGCGTCTCCCGGCGTACCTTCTTCAACCACTTCGCCACCAAGGACGAAGCGTTCCTGGCCTGGGACGCGGCCGACGACGCCTACCTCGCGGGCCTCATCGCCGACCGGCCCCGCTCGGAGAGCGCCGTACGGGCCGCGGTGTGGGCCATGACGACGACCGCGTTCCCGCCCGAACCCGGCAGCCGGGCCACGATCGTCCGCGAGGTGATGCACCGCAACCCGGACGTGGCTGCGCAGGCCACCCAGCTGACCCGCAAGGTCGTCCACGCCGTCGAGCAGGGCATCGCCGCGCGGCTCGGCCGGCCTGCCGGCTCCCACCTCGTACGGCTCGGCGCCGTCACCGCCGTCGCCGCGCTCACCGTCACCCTGCGCCATGCCGAGGGCAGCGACGAGGACGAGCGGGAGCGGCTGCTGGAGGAGACCTGCCGCGTGCTGGACCAGGGCTTCCTCTCCGTCCAGCCGGACGGCGACGCGGACCGGGCCGCCGGCGCTCACCGGGCCGGCAGTGCCCACGTCGGTGCTCACCGGCCCGACGGCGATGCGGTCCGCCCGGACGGCGGAAGGCCCGCGCCTTCCGGGCAGTGAGGCGGTGCGGTGCCGCCGCGAACCGGCAGAGCCCTCCGGAACGCCGACGGCCCTCCGGACAACCTGTGAGGTGTCCGGAGGGCCGGGCGGTCCGGAGGGCCTGGAGAGCCGCTAGGTCCGCGAAATGCCCGCGGGGCGGCGTGCTGCCGTCATGCCCGCAGCTTCTCGGCGGCCTCCGAGCGCAGGTCGCGCCGCAGCTCCTTCGGCAGGGAGAACTGCATGTGCTCGTCGACGGGCTTGACGATCTCCACGTCGTCCCAGCCGCGCTCCGCGAGCCACTCCAGCACGCCGTCGACCAGCACCTCCGGTACGGAGGCACCCGACGACAGGCCGATCGTGCTCACGCCCTCCAGCCAGGCCTCGTCGATCTCGTCCGCGTTGTCCACCAGGTGACCGTCCTTCGCGCCGTGCGAGAGGGCCGTCTCCACCAGGCGGACCGAGTTGGAGGAGTTCTTCGAGCCGACGACCAGCACAAGGTCGGCCTCGGCCGCCACCTGCTTGATGGCCGTCTGACGGTTCTGCGTCGCGTAGCAGATGTCGTCGCTGGGCGGCGAGAGCAGATTGGGGTAGCGGTTCTTGAGGGCGTCGACGGTCTCCATCGTCTCGTCCACCGACAGGGTCGTCTGGGACAGCCACACGACCTTGTCCGGGTCCCGGACCTCGACGTTCTCCACGTCCTTCGGGCCGTCGACCAGGGTGATGTGGTCCGGCGCCTCACCGCTGGTGCCGATGACCTCTTCGTGGCCCTCGTGGCCGATCAGGAGGATGTCGTAGTCCTCCTTGGCGTAGCGCACCGCTTCCTTGTGCACCTTGGTGACCAGCGGGCAGGTGGCGTCGATGGTGGCCAGCTTTCCGCGCCGGGCCTCCTCGTGGACGGTGGGCGCCACGCCGTGCGCCGAAAAGATCACGATCTCGCCCTGGGGGACCTCGTCCGTCTCCTCGACGAAGATGGCGCCCTTCTTCTCCAGCGTCTGGACGACGTACTTGTTGTGCACGATCTCGTGCCGCACGTAGATGGGAGCGCCGTACTGCTCCAGCGCCTTCTCGACGGCGATCACCGCGCGGTCCACACCCGCGCAGTAGCCGCGCGGCGCGGCGAGCAGGACCCGGCGGCGGCCGGGGGCCGGGGATTCCGAAGTGGCTTCCGGGGCGTCGGCTTCCCGGGCTGAGTCGGAGGCGGCGGATTCCGGGGCGTCGGCGGGCCGGCGGTCGGGCGTACCAGTCATGGCTCCATCGTAAGGGCGTGCCCGCAAGGGCCGCCGGGCGTGCGGGCGCGCACGGGACGCACACCGGAGTGCACGGCGCACGCAGGGGCCGCGGCTGCTCTGTGCGGCACCGAAAACGACTGACTGGTGCGGCACGCTGGGCGGGCTCCGCCAAAGACCGACCAGTGGCCCACTCGGCGGCTCCGCAAAACGACCGCCAGTGCGGCACCGAAAACGACCGACCGGTGTGTTGCGCGCTTCTCTGCCGTGAAGGGCGTTCTGCGGCAAGCTGGGGCCATGCCTGGAGATCGCTCGCGTACCGCTACAGCCCCGGGTGACCCGCCGAGCGGCGCCCTGCGGCGCAGTCTGACCCTCCGCGACCTGATCGTCTACGGGTTGCTGTTCATCGCACCGATGGCCCCCGTGGGCATCTACGGGGCACTGGACGCCCGCAGTCACGGCGTGGTGCCCCTGGTGTACGTGGTCGCCACCGTCGCCATGTCGTTCACCGCCTACTCCTACTCGCGCATGATCCACACGGTGCCGCAGGCGGGCTCCGTGTACGCCTACGCACGGGCGGGACTGGGTGACGGCGCGGGATTCGTGACCGGCTGGATGATGATGCTCGACTACCTGCTCATCCCGGCCGTCGCCTATCTCTTCTCCGGGATCGCCATGGCGCAGCTCGTGCCCGAGGTCGATCAGTGGATCTGGACGGCGATCGCAGTCGTGGTCACCACCGCGCTGAACCTCTCGGGTGTGCGCCGGGCGGCCGTCGTCGGCTTCCTGGTGCTGGCCATGGAGATCCTGGTGCTGGCCGTTTTCGTGGCCGCCGCACTCGTCGTACTGGTGCAGGACGGCCCGGAACGCGACTGGCTCTCCCCGCTCACCGGGGACCGCACGTTCTCGCTGACGGCGCTGCTGAGCGCGGTCTCCGTGGCGGTGCTCTCCTTCCTGGGCTTCGACGCCATCGCCAACTTCGCCGAGGAGGCGGTGGGCGGCAAGGGCCGCGGCGCGTCGACGGTGGCGCGGGCCGTGGTGTGGTGCCTGTTCATCACCGGGTTCCTCTTCGTCGTCCAGACGTACCTGGCGGCTCTGCTGTCGGTGGACTCCTCGCGGCACCTGGCGGACCACCCCGCGGAGCAGGGCTCGGCCTTCTACGACGCGACGAAGGCGGCGGTGGGCGGCTGGCTCCAGACGACGGTTGCGGCGAGCAAGGCGCTGGGCGCGGCGTTCGCGGCCCTCGCCGGGCAGGCCGCGGCCTCCCGGCTGCTGTACGCCATGGCGCGGGACCGCCGGCTGCCGCACGCCCTCGGCAACGTCAGCGCCCGCACCGGCGTGCCGGGGCGGGCACTGCTGGTCAGCGCGGTGCTGACGATGTGCGCCGCGGTGTGGGCCGCCCGCGCCCCCGACGGTCTGGACCGGCTGGTGTCCATCGTGGACATCGGCGCGCTGTTCGCGTTCGGCATGCTGCACCTGTCGGTGGTCGGCTACTACGGCCTCGGCCGGCGCGGCGGCGGGGCGCAGGAGGCGGCCGGCACCGCCGGGCCCCGGGCGGGAGTGCTGGGCAACTGGGTGCTGCCGCTGGTCGGGCTTGCCATCATCATCGCCGTGATCGTCACGGCCAACCGCGAGGCCCACTGGGTCGGCCTGGGCTGGCTGGCCGCGGCCCTCGTGGCGCTCGCGGTACTGCGCCGCCGCGACCGGGCCGGCACCCACGCGGACTGAGCCCTCCCGGGGCCGGCCGCGGGCGCTGCCGGCCACTTTCGGGGCGAGCCCCGGGAGGGCCCGGATGTCGGTGGGAGGGCCTAGCCTTTCCGCATGCCTCTCACCACGTCCGCCGAAGCACCGATTCCCGTCAGCGAGGTCTCGCGCCTGATCCGCGGGTGGATCGACCGGCTCGGTGCCGTCTGGGTCGAGGGCCAGATCATCAAGCTCTCGCCCCGGCCGGGGGCGGGCATGGTCTTCCTGACGCTCAGGGACCCCTCCCGGGAGGTGTCGCTGAGCGTCACCTGTTTCCGGCAGGTCTACGAGCAGGTCAAGGATGTCATCGGCGAGGGCACACGCGTGGTGGTGCACGCCAAGCCCGAGTGGTACGAGAAGACGGGCCGGCTCTCCCTGCGCGCGGCGGAGATCCGTCCGGTGGGGGTCGGGGAGCTGCTGGCCCGGCTGGAGCGGCTGCGCAAGGCGCTGGCGGCCGAGGGGCTGTTCACCGCCGAGCGCAAGAAGCGGCTGCCGTTCCTGCCGCAGCGCATAGGGCTGATCACCGGCCGCGCCTCCGACGCGGAGCGGGACGTGCTGCACACGGCGCGGGAGCGCTGGCCCGCGGTGCGGTTCGAGGTGCGCAACACGGCGGTGCAGGGCCCGTACGCGGTGCCGCAGATCATCGAGGCCCTGCGGGAGCTGGACGCGCGCGAGGACGTGGACGTGATCATCGTGACGCGGGGCGGCGGCGGGATGGAGGATCTGCTGCCCTTCTCGGACGAGCGGCTGGTGCGCGCGGTGGCGGCGGCCCGCACTCCGGTGGTCTCGGCCATCGGGCACGAGGCGGACGCGCCGCTGCTGGATCTGGTGGCCGACCTGCGGTCGCGTACCCCGACGCACGCGGCCAAGGACACCGTGCCGGACGTCGGGGAGGAGCACGAGCGGGTGCGGGCCCTGCGCGAGCGCGCCTGGCGGGTGATCAACGGGGTGCTCGACCGCGAGGAGCGCGGGCTCGCCGAGGTGATGAGCCGCCCGGCGATGGCCGATCCGTACGCGATGGTGGAGACCCGCGAGGACGAGCTGGCGGCGTTGCTGGACCGGTCGCGACGCTGTCTGGACCACCGGCTGACCCGTGCCGAGGACGAGCTGACGCACACCCGTGCGCGGGTGGTGGCGCTCTCCCCGGCCGCGACGTTGCAGCGCGGGTACGCGGTGCTGCAACGGGCGGACGGCGCGGTGGTGCGGGACGCCGCGGAGGTGACCGAGGGCGAGCGGCTGCGGGCCCGGGTGGCCGACGGGGAGTTCGGCGTCACCGTCAGCGCCGGCGCCGTCGGATCTGACGGGGCCGCCCCCGACGCGGCCGGGCATGGTGCCGTCGGCGGCGGCGGGGAGGGCCGGTGAGAGCCACGGTGCCGCCCGGCGCTGCCGACGGTGTCCGCCGGGTGTCAGCGGTCCCGCATAGGCTGGCGGTATGACGACGAAAGCGGAAGGGCGGACGGCTGCCGGGACGGCCCGGGACGGGTCCCCGCGCGACGGGGAGGCCGGGTCCGCGGAGGGCGCCTCCCAGGCGGAGCTGGCCACGGCGGACGCGCTCAGCTACGAGCAGGCCCGCGCGGAGCTGGTCGAGGTGGTGCAGCGGCTGGAGTCGGGCGGTTCCACGCTGGAGGAGTCGCTGGCGCTGTGGGAGCGCGGCGAGGAGCTGGCGGGGGTCTGCCGCGCCTGGCTGGACGGTGCGCGGGCGCGGCTGGACGCCGTGCTGGAGGAAGAGGCGGACGACGCGGAAGAAGAGGACGACGACGCGGAGGACGGGGAGCCCGGCTGACCGGAGGACCCGGGCGGCGGCGGGCGGGGTGATCGTCATCACCCCGCACCAGTTCAACGTTGAACAAGTGCTCGTTACACTTAAACGGAGTACCCCTCCGTTCACCGGAGCACCTGTCGTCGCACGCAAAGGCAAGGCACCACCCCATGGCTCTCGTCCTCGACCCCGCAGCACAGGACCTGCTCTTCCGTGAGGCCCGTACGGCCAACACCTTCACGGACGAGCCGGTCACCGAGGAGCAGATCCAGGCCGTCTACGACCTGATCAAGTACGGCCCGACGGCCTTCAACCAGTCGCCGCTGCGGCTGACCCTGCTGCGCTCCCCCGAGAGCCGGGAGCGGCTGCTCGCCCACATGGCGGAGGGCAACGTGCCCAAGACCCGCACCGCGCCGCTGACCGCGATCCTCTCCTACGACCTGGACTTCCACGAGCGGCTGCCCCACCTGTTCCCGCACGCGCCGCACATCAAGGACGCCGTCTTCTCCGAGGAGACCACCCGCGAGACCGCCGGCGCGCTCAACGCGACGCTCCAGGCCGGGTACTTCATCCTCGGCGTACGCGCCGCCGGGCTCGCCGCCGGCCCGATGACCGGCTTCGACCCGGAGGGCGTCAACAAGGAGTTCTTCGGCGACGGACGGCAGAAGGTGCTGATGGTCGTCAACATCGGCAAGCCGGGCCCGGACGCCTTCGCCGCGCGCTCGCCGCGGCTGGACTACGAGGACGTGGCGACCGTCCTGTGAGCCGCGGGCCCGCACGGCACGCCGGCCGCCTGCTCCGGATGCCGACCGCCGGCCGCCTCGTCACGGGCCCGCCCGGCCGCTGACGGCCCCGGCCCGGCACCGCCGCCCAGCCGGCCCCGAACCGCCCTCCGCGCGTAACTCCCCCCTCGCGCGCGGAGGGCTTCCTCATGCGCGCAGGCTCCTCGTCGCCCGGCGTGCATCCTCCTGCGCGGAGGCTCCTCCTCACCCGGAGACCTCCACCCACGCCGGGGGCACGCCGGGGGCTCCCTCACTCGGGGAACGGGCCGCGCCCTTCGCGTGGTGCGCACACCCGCGCGGTGCGCTCCGCGGCCTACTCGGCGGCCTTCTCTGCGGCCTTCTCCTTGGCCGGCGCCTCCGGCTTGTCCTGCTTGAGCTCCAGGGAGCCGGCGAGCTTGCCCAGCTGCTGGAAGGTCGCCGTGCCGGTGACGACCGTCACCGACTTGCCGTCCTCCGACTTGGCAACCAGCGCGTCGTACTTCGAGCCCGTGTACCGCGTCCACTCCGTGCCGCCGGCCTGCTGGGTCTTCCCCGTCTTCTCGGCGCCCTGGGTGACCTCGTCGATGAAGCGGCCGGGCCGCTCGTCGTCACTCTGCTCGACGGCCGCGTACTCGTTGTCGGGCGTCATGAAGCCCAGGTGCCAGGCCGCGCCGGCGGGGCCGTCGGCGGTGTAGCGGACGGAGGTGGCGCGCCACTCCTTGGGCAGTCCCTGCGGCGCGGCGACCGGGTACGGGGCGGCACGCCGTGCGGACGCCAGCTCCACGCGGTAGCTGACCGGCTTGACCGGGTCCTTGGACTCGTCGTGCGGGACGAAGAGGTAGATCACCCAGGCGGCGAGGACGATCACCGCGAGCGAGATCACCATGTCGCGCGCGGTCTGCGCGCCTCGCTTCTTGTCTGCTGCCACACCCCCATCGTCCCTTATGCCCGTCGGCGGCCCGCCGGGGGGCTGCGGAGAGGGCGACGGGCTGTGCGGGGCCGCCGGGCCGAGCGGCCACCGGAGGCGAACGGCCGGACCTGCGGGGAGAGTACGGGGCCGGCGCACGTCTCGGCGCGCGCTCATCCGTGGGCGCCCCTGCTCAGTTTGGTGCCTACCGGTAAAATCTTGCCCACCCTCGCCGAATCGGCGCAGCTCGTCGCCGCAGTGGCCGTCCTGAGTCGCCGTACAGAAAGGTGTGTTCCGATGACCGAACACCACCACCTGCCCTCGCCGCTCGAAGTCAGCCCGGAGGCACCGGACCGCAACCTCGCGCTGGAGCTCGTGCGGGTGACGGAGGCGGGGGCGATGGCATCGGGCCGCTGGGTCGGCAAGGGCGACAAGAACGGCGCGGACGGTGCCGCCGTGAAGGCGATGCGCACCCTCGTCTCGACGGTCTCCATGAACGGCATCGTGGTGATCGGCGAGGGCGAGAAGGACGAGGCCCCGATGCTCTACAACGGGGAACGCGTCGGCGACGGCACCGGCCCCGAGTGCGATGTGGCCGTGGACCCCGTGGACGGGACGACCCTGACGGCGAAGGGCATGGGCAACGCCGTCTCGGTGCTGGCGGTCGCCGAACGCGGCGCGATGTTCGACCCGAGCGCCGTCTTCTACATGGACAAGCTGGTGACCGGTCCCGAGGCCGCCGAGTTCGTGGACATCACGGCGCCGCCGACGGTCAACATCCGCCGTATCGCCAAGGCCAAGGGCTGCGGCGTGGAGGACGTCACCGTGGTGGTGCTGGACCGCCCCCGGCACGAGGGCCTGGTGAAGGAGATCCGCGAGACCGGTGCGCGGATCAAGTTCATCGCGGACGGTGACGTGGCCGGTGCCGTCATGACGGTGCGCGAGGAGACCGGTGTGGACCTGCTGCTCGGCGTGGGCGGTACCCCGGAGGGCATCATCGCGGCCTGCGCGATCAAGTGCCTCGGCGGGACCATACAGGGCAAGCTGTGGCCGAAGGACGACGAGGAGCGGCAGCGCGCCCTCGACGCGGGGCACGACCTCGACCAGGTGCTGACGACGGAGGACCTGGTCAAGGGCGAGAACGTCTTCTTCGTCGCCACCGGGATCACCGACGGCGATCTGCTGCGGGGCGTGCACTACCGCGGCGAGCGGGCGTTCACCCAGTCCCTGGTGATGCGGTCGAAGTCGGGGACGATCCGCCAGATCGAGTCGGAGCACCGGCTCTCGAAGCTGCGTGCCTACAGCGCGATCGACTTCGACCGCGCACGCTGAGCACCGTGCCGTCGCCGTGGCGTGGGCCGCCCTCCCCGGGCCCCACGCCACGGCGACGGCACGCCCACGCCTGTGCGGCGCCCCTGTCCCCCCGGCCCCCTGGTGCCTCGGTCTTCCGGCCCCCTGCGGCGACCGCATGTTTGATGGTGGCCCCGCGCTCGGTGGCAACCTGTGCCCGCATGCCGGGTGGCCTCCCCCTGCCGGGCAGCACCCCGTGCCAGGTGGCGGCCCGTGTTGGCAGCAGCCCTGTACCGGGTGACGGTCCATGCCACGAGGGACGGCCCTCTGTAGTTGGTGTCGCCGCAGGTCAGTGTCACCGTGACCCCGGTGGCGGTGCATGCCCGGGGTGACGCGTGTCCGGCGCGACGCCCGCACCCCGGCAACATCCGCGCCCGGAAAAGGCCGCGCCCCGCAACGTCCGTGAGCACACCGCCCAGGCCGGAGTCGCATCGTTCGCGCGCCCGGTGACCAGCCCCCGGCCCCAGGGGGCGCCCAGCCCGGGACGCACCAACTCGATGACCGACACCACCCCGTGGACGCACCAACCCGAAGACCGGCACCAACCAACCCCGGGCGCACCACAGGCCCCGACACAACCAACCCCGGGCGCACCACAGCCCCCGGCACCGACCCCGGCGCGGGCACGCGGATGCGGCCTCCCTCATGCCGAGGGTGGCGGGTGCATGCGGGGCGCAACCGG
>Ga0164243_10009957_pt1 | contig 13723 bp, 12 predicted proteins | sample OricompcompostOP_FD_108781 | JGI IMG/M metagenome (GOLD analysis project Ga0164243, IMG submission 108781) | Organic Plus compost microbial communities from Emeryville, California, USA - Original compost - Organic plus compost (OP) | ecosystem: Engineered > Solid waste > Mixed feedstock >... | reverse complement strand
TCGGTGGTTATAGCGTGAGGGAAACGCCCGGTGACTTTCCGAACCCGGAAGCTAAGCCTTACAGCGCCGATGGTACTGCGTGGGGGACCACGTGGGAGAGTAGGACACCGCCGAACAACACCTTGATAATGGGGAGGGTTGTACGTCCGCCTGAAAAAGGCGAGCACACAACCCTCCCCACACTTATGTCGGGGCCGGAAACGTAGAGTTGTCCCATGGGCAGTTACGGCGTGGTCATTTTCGACAATGACGGTGTGCTGGTGGACAGCGAGCCGATATCCAACAAGGTGCTCGCGGACTATTTGACGGAGCTGGGCCACGTCACCTCGTACGAAGAAGCCTGTCGGGACTACATGGGTGCAGCGGTGCATCGTGTGCATGAGGTGGTCTTGGAGCGGTCCGGGCAGCGGTTGCCGGCGGACTTCGACGAGGTGCTGCACCGTCGGGTGTTCGAGGCGTTCCAGCGGGAGTTGACGCCCGTGCCCGGTGTGGCCTCCGTACTGGAGAAGCTGGCGGCGGACGGGGTGCCGTACTGCGTGGCGTCGTCGGGGAGCCATGAGCGGATTCGAGTGGCGCTGCGAAAGACCGGGCTCTACGAGCACTTCGACGAGGAGCGCATCTTCAGCGCCGATGACGTCGGCAGGGGGAAGCCGGCGCCGGACCTCTTTCTGTACGCGGCGCGGCAGTTGGGCGTGTGTCCCGAGCGGTGCGTTGTCGTGGAGGACAGTGCGCTCGGGGTTGAGGCGGCGGTTGCGGCCGGTATGGACGTGTACGGGTTCGCGGCGCGTACGCCGGCGGAGCGGTTGCGGTCGGCGGGCCGACTGTTCCGGGACATGGGCGAGTTGACGGCCCTGCTCGCGGGCTGACCGGGCCGCTTTGCCCGCTGATCCGGCCGGGTACGGTGGCGGGATGAGCGGCGGCGCGCAGTTGATGTGGGATGAGGCAGTTACCGGCTACGACTTCGGTGCCGGGCATCCGATGGATCCGGTCCGGCTGTCGTTGACGTGGGAGCTGGTGCACTCGCTCGGGCTGGACGCGGAGCGGGAGTTGCGTGTGGTGGCGGCCAAGCCGGCCGGTGATTCCACGCTGCGGCTCGTGCACCGCCAGGACTACATCGACGCCGTACGGCGGGTGTCCGCTAATCCGCAGGCCGCGGACGGGAGTTACGGGCTGGGGACGACGGACGATCCGGCGTTCGCGGGGATGCACGAGGTGTCGGCGCTGATCGCCGGCCAGTCGATCGGTGCGGCCGAGGCGGTGTGGCACGGGGAGGCGCTGCATGCCGTGAACTTCTCCGGGGGTCTGCACCATGCGATGCACGCTTCCGCTTCCGGCTTCTGTGTGTACAACGATGCCGCGCTCGCCATTGCTCGTCTCGTCGAGTCGGGCGTGGAGCGCGTCGCGTACGTGGATCTGGACGTGCATCACGGTGACGGTGTGCAGGACGCGTTCTGGGACGATCCGCGGGTGCTGACGATCTCGCTGCACGAGCATCCGGGCACGCTGTTCCCAGGCACCGGCTGGGCGGAGGAGAGCGGCGGCCCCGACGCCGAGGGCGGTGCCGTGAACGTACCGCTGCCGCCCGGCACCGCGGACGGGGGCTGGCTGCGGGCGTTGACGTCGGTGGTGCCGGAGCTGCTGGCGGCGTTCCGTCCGCAGGTGCTCGTCACGCAGCACGGTGCGGACACGCATGCCGAAGATCCGCTGGCGCACCTGGCGTTGACGGTGGACGCGCAGCGGGCTGCGGCGGAGCTGTGCCACGAGTGGGCGCACGAGTACGCGGAGGGGCGCTGGGTGGCGCTGGGGGGCGGCGGCTATGCCGTGGTGGACGTGGTCCCGCGGACGTGGACGCACCTGGTGGGCATCGCGGCCGGTGCGCCGGTGCCGCCGGAGACCGAAGTGCCGGACGAGTGGCGGCAGTTGGTGTATGCGCGTACGGGGAGCGCGGTGGCGCCGCGGCGGATGACGGATGGGCGGGTGCCGTCCTGGCGGGACTGGGACGGTTCGGGCTACGACCCTGCGGATGCCCTCGATCGGGTGGTGCGGGCGACGCGGAACGCGGTGTTTCCGGCGCACGGGCTGCTGCCGTAGCTCCTTCGGTTGTTCTCAACTGCTGCCCGTTCGGGGGAAGTTCGCGAGGCGGCGGGGTAACGGCGGGTGTCCGTACGGGGGTTCGGTGGGTGGCCGTGCCGGTTCCGTCGGCCGGGGAGCGGGTGTGCCGGTCACGATGGGCGGATGAGCGGTGGGGTGAGCGCCGACGAGTTGCGGGCGCGGCTGTGGGCCGCCCGGGAGGCGCCGGCTGAATCACGCGAGCCGGATGAGCCGGGCGGGCCGGGTGTGCCGGACGGAGCGGCGGAGCTTGCTGCCCGGGAGCGGATTCTGGTGCCGTTCCGGCTGTTCGCGGCTCGTGATCCTCGGGTGCTGGAGGGCCTGGAGCCCGAACGGGACTGGACCGTACCGGAGTTGATCGAACTGCTCGCGAAGGAATGCGGTCTGCCCGCGTGGGTCGGCACGAACGACGCCGCCGAGTGGGGCCGTTGTGCGATCGATCCCGAGCGTACGATCTCCGGTCTTGACGCTTTGGCGGAGCGGTTACGGCTGGCGGTGGAGCGCCGCAGTCCGGTGCTGTTCGGTACGGGGCGGCCGGGTCAACTGCTGTCGTTCTACGCTCCGTTGGCGTCCGCGCTGGCGGCGGCCGGGTGTCCGGTGCTCACTCCCGCGGCCGGTGCACGGGTCGTTCTCCGGACGCGGTTCGGGGCGAGTCCGCGCCGGCTGCGCTATGTCAACGGGGTCGCATTGGTCCACGAACCCGGCGCACGGTCGCTCGTTGATGCGCCCGGTGCGCCCGGTGTGCGTACGCGGTCGCCGTTGCCGCTGCGGATGGCACTGAGCGAGGCGTCGGCGGCCGGCGGCCCGCTACCGGAGTTGGTGGTCGGGGACCACGGATGGGTCTGCGGAGCAGGTCAGTTGGGTATCGAGGCGGTGGGGGCGGCCGATGCCCGCGATCCGGCTCCGTTCGTGGGCCGGGTGGAGGGGAAGGTGGCGGCGGTGGTGCCGCTGGAGGCCGGGGTGCGGCTCGACTCGTGCCGCCCGCTTGCGAGTTACGTACTCAATCGTGCGTTCTGTCCCGGTAAGGGATGAAGGCTGCTCCTCTTCCCCACTCGCATCACCCGCCCCTAATCTGGGGTAGAGCGCACATGCGAGCAGGAGTCACCGGAGGGGAAGCCGGTGCCCGACATGTGCGGAAGGTTCAGGTGTGACATGGCTGCTGGCAAGGGTCCTCTGGATGAGGTCAACTTTCTGACCGTTGCGGAAGTCGCTTCGGTGATGCGCGTGTCCAAGATGACCGTGTACCGGCTGGTGCACAGCGGTCATCTGCCGGCGGTCCGGGTGGGCAGGTCCTTCCGGGTCCCGGAGCAGGCCGTACACGAGTACCTCCAGGAGTCCTACGTGGGGGTCGAGTCCGCCTGACTCCGGCCTGTCGTCCGGTGCTTGGCCGCTGCCGGGCGACAGGACCGTGTTCATCGCCGGGTGCACCCTCGGATTACGAGCTGTGCGCGCCGGCGGGTAGGCTGAGCCCCTGTAGGTCGTGTGGGCTCGGACGCCCCGCGCCGAGTGAAGAGAGACCTCCCCGGACTGCGGGGATGATCCGTGAGCGAGGGTTGTCGTGGGCTCAGTTATCAAGAAGCGGCGTAAGCGGATGGCCAAGAAGAAGCACCGCAAGCTCCTGAAGCGGACGCGAGTTCAGCGTCGTAACAAGAAGTGAGCGTGCGCCGAGCGCGTCGTTGACCGCCGTTCTGCCGTCCCCAGCCATGCGTCGCCTTGCGTCGAGCGTGCCGGGGGAGGGCAGGGCGGCGGTTTTGCCTCGTGTGCTCGGCTGCCGCAAGTCGCTTGCGGGGGAGGGGCGTTGGGCAAGGTGGTGCTGGTCACCGGGGCCGCGCGGCGGCTGGCCGGCGGCCTGGTGGAGCGCATACGGAGCGAGCCCGGGGTCGAGCGGGTCGTCGGCGTCGATACGCTGCGGCCCGCGCACGCTGCGGGCGGTGCCGAGTTCGTACGTGCCGACATTCGCCGACCGGAGATCGCCAGGGTGCTGGCCGAGCAGCGTCCGGACACCGTGGTGCACACGGATGTGGACGCCTCCCCGGTCGGGGTGCACGGCGCCGGCGGCCGCGGGGCTGTCAAGGAGACCAACGTCATAGGCACGATGCAGCTGCTCGCCGCCTGCCAGAACGCGCCGACGGTGAGCAGGCTCGTGGTCCGGTCGACCACGGAGGTGTACGGCAGCACTCCGCGCGACCCGGCCGTCTTCGACGAGTCGACGCCGCCGAAGTCGCTGCCTCGGGGCGGGTTTGCGAAGGACGCGGTCGAAGTCGAGGGCTATGTACGGGGGTTCGCGCGGCGCCGGCCGGACGTGTCGGTGACGGTGCTGCGGTTCGCGCACCTGCTCGGCCCGTCGGCGGAGTCGCCGCTCGCGCGCTATTTCGCGCTGCCCGTGCTGCCGACGGTGCTCGGCTACGACCCCAGGCTCCAGTTCGTGCACGAGGACGACGCCGTGGAGGCGCTGCGCATCGCGGCCGGGGAGCCGCGCCGGGGCACGATCAACGCCGGTACGTTCAACGTCGCCGGCGACGGAGTGCTGTTGCTGTCGCAGTGTGCGCGCCGGCTCGGACGTCCGGAGCTGCCGCTGCCGCTGCCCGCGCTGCGTTGGGGGCGGTCTGCGTTGGCCTCGGTGGGCGTCGGCGACTTCTCCGCGGAGCAGCTGCGGCTGTTGACGCACGGCCGTGTGGTGCGTACGTCGCAGATGCGCGAGACGCTCGGCTTCGAGCCGCGGTTCACGACGGCGGCGGCGCTCGCTGTGTACGCGGAGGCGCGGGGTCCGGGGCTGCTGCCGCCGGAGTCCCTTGCCGGCGCGGTCGATAGGCTCGCCGCGGCGGTGTCGCCGCCCGCCTCGGACGGGGCGCGTGCCGCCGCGGAACGGCGGGGCGGGGAACGGTCGCAGGAGGCTCCGGAGCATGGGTGACGCGAAGGTGATCCCGTTCGGCCCGTCCGGGGGTGAGCAGCCGGAGCGGCCGGACGGTGCCGGCGAGGGCGACACCGGCGAAGGCCGCGGCCGCCGACGCGAACGTGAACGCCCGTCCGGGGAACCGGAGTTCACCTCCGGGGACGGCTGGGAGCAGCGGCTCGCGCGCGGGCTGGCGTTTCTGCGCCGCCGGGTCCGGGGCGACTACGAGGTGGACGACTTCGGCTACGACCCGGAGTTGACCGACCAGGTGCTGATGTCGCTGCTGCGGCCGCTGTACGAGAAGTACTTCCGCGTCGAAGTGCGCGGCGTGGAGCACATACCGGACGAGGGCGGCGCGCTGATCGTCGCGAACCACTCCGGGACGCTGCCGCTGGACGGGCTGATGATGCAGGTCGCGGTGCACGACCACCATCCGGCGAACCGCCATCTGCGGCTGCTCGCCGCGGACTTGGTGTTCCTGCTGCCCGCGGTGGGCGAGCTGGCGCGAAAAGCGGGGCACACGCTGGCCTGTGCGGAGGACGCCGCCCGGCTGCTGGAGCGCGGCGAGGCGGTGGGCGTGATGCCGGAGGGCTACAAGGGGCTCGGCAAGCCCTTCGGGGAGCGGTACAAGCTGCAGCGCTTCGGCCGGGGCGGCTTCGTGGCGACGGCGCTGCGGGCGGGGGCGCCGATCGTGCCGTGCTCGATAGTCGGTGCGGAGGAGATATACCCGATGGTGGGCAACTCCCGTACGCTCGCACGGCTGTTGGGGCTGCCCTACTTTCCCGTCACGCCGACGTTTCCGTGGCTGGGGGCGCTGGGCGCGGTGCCCCTGCCGACGAAGTGGACGATCGAGTTCGGCGAACCGATCCCGACGGACGACTATCCGCCGGGATCGGCCGACGACCCGATGCTGATGTTCAACCTCACGGACCGGGTACGCGAGACGATCCAGCACACGCTCTACAAGCTGCTCGTCCGGCGCCGCTCCGTCTTCTTCTGACGGCGCCGACTGCCGTACCCCGCACGGCCGTTGGCGGTCGTCGTCACTCGCTCACTCGTGGCCGTTCCCGGAGAGCCCGTCGACCCCGGGCAGCACCTCCGGCACGATCGGCGGAAGCGTGACGTCCGGATCGGGTGACGTCCTGCCCCGGCCGTGAGTGCCGTGCTGGGAGGGCCGGGAGGGCGTGCCGCCGTCCGAAGCGCCCGACGGAGGATCGAGCAGCCCGCCCTCGCCGATGAGGCCGCCGTGCTCGGACCGCTTCTCGGAAGGGGACGGTCCGCTGCCGCGCGCACCGTCGCCGTGCTTCCCCGCCGAAGCGCTCGGCGAGCCGGAGCGGCCCGCGTCGGGCGACGGACGGCCGCCGTGCTCCGGAGCACCGGTGCTCCCGGCGCCGCCTCGGTCCGTACGGTCCTTCGGGGAGCCGTCCGAGAGCAGCCCCTTCAGCGGGCCGACGTCACTGTCTATGGCGTCGAAGACGGAACTCACCTTGTCGCGTACGTCGGAGAGTTGGGTGGGCAGCCGGTCCCGCAGCCGGGACCAGCCGTCGCGGTGCTCGTCCGAGAAGGAGGACAGCGAGCGCATCGGCGCGATGCTGCCGTCCCGTTCGTAGGCGGCGCTCAGCAGCCGGTGGCCTTCCGCCGCGTCGTCGCGCACTCCGGAGAGGGCTCTGCGGACCTCGGCCAGCGACTCGTGGTCGAGCGTGCCGGAGCGGTCCCGCTCCATGAGCCGGCGGGCCTCCTGTAGCCGCGTGGAGGCGCGGTCGAGGTGCACCTTTCCGCGGTCGGCGTCGTCGCTCGCGAGGTCGAGCCGCAGGTCTTCCATGCCCCGCTTGACGCCGTACAGCGAGTCGCCGGGCAGGGCGTTCGTACTGGCCGCGGCGACGCCGCCGAGCGCGGAGGCCGCGACTCCGAAGCCGAGACCGCCGGCCGCGATCCCCTTCGAGAGCCGGGACTTGGGCCGCAGCGCGCTCAACGGGCCGAGATCCGGGGCGCGATGGGACCCGTGGGCGCGCTCCCCGCACCGCCTGCGCCAGGACGGCGCGGTGCGCTGCTCGGGCACCTGGGCCTCCGCGCCGTCCGAAGTCGCCTGCGTGGCACCCGAGTTCGGCTCGCCGAGGGTGCCGTCGGCGACCGCGCTCTCCATGGCGGCCACCAGCCGGGCGCGCTGCTCCGTCTTCGCCTGCGCGGACAGCTCCGGCTTCGGCAGCTGCGCGAGGCCGTCCACGACGGCCAGCAGCAGCGACCGCTCGGTCCCGCCGTCGGCCCAAGTGCCGCCGTGTGCACCGGAGTCGGCGGACCGCGCTGCTGCGGAGCCGGCGGCGTCTGGATGTGCGGACTCGGACGCGGTGAGGCCGGACGGAGCGTCCGCGGCACCGCTGCGCTCCCGATGCGCGGAGCCGCCCGCGGGTGAGGGGACTGCGCGGCACGCCTCCTCGCCTGCCGCCTGGTCGGCCGCCGTCGCCTCGCCGGAGTCGCGCTCATCAAGGGCGTGGGCGAAGGCGGTTGCCCGTCTGCTGCCGGCTACGGACCCGATCACGAGCGGCACCTCCTTCTCGTCTGCACCGTCGACTTCCGGTCGTACGGGGAAGGTTGCGCGGCCGTCCGGGTCCACTCGAACGAGGAACGCGACCCTCGCGTGCCACGATTGCGGGAAGTCTGCAATCCCCACAACGAGCGGCACAGCGGCGGGGTTACGGACTCACGATGATGTGACTGCCGGCGTACGGGCGCTCACCAGCGGTGATACGAGGCGGAGTTGGGGCCGGCGCCGGTGAAGCCCGGTCCGTACCGTCCGCCGGGGACGGTTCCGGTCCGTCGCCCTCAGCGCGCATCGTCCGGCAGCAGCCGGGCCAGCGTACGGACGGCGCGGTACTGCAGCGTCTTGATCGCGCCCTCGTTCTTGCCCATCACGTGCGCGGTCTCGGCGACGGACAGGCCCTGCAGGAACCGGAGCGTGACGCACTCCTGCTGCTGCGGGTTGAGTCTGCGGACGGCGCGCAGCAGCGCGGCGTTGGAGAGGGATTCGAGGACGGAGTCCTCCGGGCTGCGCTCGACTTCGTTGGCGTCGAGCATCTCGCCCGTGGTCACTTCGAGGCGGAAACGGCTCGACTTGAAGTGGTCGGCGACCAGATTGCGGGCGATCGTGACCAGCCAGGCGCCGAAGTCGCGGCCCTGCCAGGTGAAGGTGCCGATGCGGCGCAGGGCGCGCAGGAACGTCTCGCTGGTGAGGTCCTCGGCCGTCGCCCTGCCGCCCACGCGGTAGTAGATGTAGCGGTAGACGGTGTCGCTGTACTGGTCGTAGAGGCTGCCGAACGCCTCGGCCTCGCCGGACTGCGCGCGCTCGACGAGGTCCATCATCCGCCGGCTGTCGGCGTCCGTCGCGGCGGGACGGCGGGCGGTCGCGGCGGTGCCGCCCGCTCCGGAGCCGCCGGCGCGGGACCGGCGGCCGACCGCCGGTACGGACGAACTCCGCGCGGTGGACGCGGCGGTGGGGACGGCGGGGGCTGCGGCGGTGCTGGTCGTGCCGGCGGTACCGGCGGTGCTGGTCGTGCTGGTCTGGCCGGCCGGGTCGGTCGTGGCGGTCGCCGGCGAGTGGGCGGCGCGGGGACGGGCGGGGACAGGGGCGGCTGTGGCCAGGGCGGGGACGGCGTACGCGGTGGGGACGAGTGCGCGCAGTCGGTCCGCGGCCGTAACGACCGTGCTGCGCAGCGTAGCCAGGCCCGAGGCGTCAACCCCGACGTGTGGGTACACGGGACTCCCTGAGGCAGAGCTTCCATCACGTGCAGTACGGGACCGTTCGCCCGGAGAAGTGGGACGTGTGGGTACCGAATTGCGTCTGAGGAGAATAACGCTTCGTAAAGACGGAGCTACGCCTAGTTGCTGAAATTGCCGATTCGGTTTGGAGTGTTACGAGTTGCTGCATACTCCGACACCGAGTGTGAATGGGTAACTGACCGATTTCGGCCGCTCTTTGGCGGCTTGCTGACGTCTTGTGCTCGGGCGGCTCTCGCAGGACTGGCCGCGCAGGGGTCCGGGTATGGCAGCCCGATTGATGTGCGACGGGTGCGCGTGACCACGGTGTGCGCGGGAGCGCGCTCCAGGTGTGCACCGGGCGTACGCGGCCCCGCCCGGCCCATCCGGTGGTTCAGGCGGTCAGGGTGATCAGGGCGATCAGGCGGCCCGCCGGTCCGGAGGCAGCGGCCTTCCCGTGGCCCAACAACCCGCGGTACGGCGGGCGTTCGCCGGTGCCGGCCTCAGCGACGGCGCCGGTGCAGGGCGACCGCGGCCGCGGTGCCGCCCGCGACGGCGCCGAGTCCGGCCGCGGTCGGGATGCCGACCTTCGCCGCCTTTCTCCCGGTGCGGTAGTCGCGCAGCCGCCAGCCCATCTCCCGTGCGTACTCGCGGAGTCGGGCGTCGGGGTTGACCGCGTACGGATAGCCGACGAGCGAGAGCATCGGGATGTCGTTCGCCGAGTCGCTGTAGGCGGCGCAGCGTTCCAGCTCCAGATCCTCGGCCGCGGCGAGCGCGCGTACGGCCTCCGCCTTGGCCGGCCCGTGCAGCGGTTCGCCGACGAGCCGGCCGGTGTAGACGCCGCCGACCGACTCGGCCACCGTGCCCAGGGCGCCGGTCAGTCCGAGGCGCCGGGCGATGATGGTGGCGGTCTCCACGGGGGCGGCGGTCACCAGCCACACCTTCTGGCCCGCGTCCAGGTGCGCCTGGGCGAGGGCGCGGGTGCCGGGCCAGATGCGCCCGGCCATGTACTCGTCGTAGATCTCCTCGCCGATCGCCATCAGTTCGGCGACGCGGTGGCCCTTGACGATGGACAGGGCGCTGGAGCGTACGTCCGCCATGTGCCCGGCGTTCTCCGAGCCGGCGAGCCGGAAGTAGGTCTGCTGCCAGGCGAAGCGGGCCAGTTCGCGCTTGTCGAAGAAGTGCCGTTTGTAGAGGCCGCGGCCGAAGTGGAAGAGGGCCGCGCCCTGCATGACCGTGTTGTCGAGGTCGAAGAACGCGGCGGCCCGGGTGTCGCCGGCGACCGGAAAGCGTTCGTCCGCAGCCGGCTCCGCCTCCGGAGCCTCCGCCGACTCCCGTTCGCCTGTGGGGAGTTGGGCGCCGCCGGCCTCGTCGTTCCGCTCGGTCTTGCGGGCCGCTTCCGCCGCGGCCTCACCGGCGAGCACGCTGCGGGCGGTCGCCGTGCGCCTGCGGCCGGTGAGCCAGGACCAGGCGGAGCGCGCGGACGAGCGTGCGGAGCGGGAGGGCATGCCGTCGAGGATAGCCAGTGACCGTGCTCGCACGGTTACGGCCCGGTGTATAGGCGGCGCCGCGCGGGAGGTCCGCACGCACGGTCCGCGCAGGGCGCGCACTCCACGCCCTGTCGCCCCGGCTCTGTCGCCCCAACTCGGCCGCGGGAGGCGCGGATCGCGGAGCGCCGGTCGGTTACGGATCGCGGCGTACCGACCCGTTTCCGCGCGCGACAATGGGCCGTATGACGAGCAGGGAGAACGCCAGGACGGTGACGCTGATCGGCAAGCCCGGGTGTCATCTGTGCGATGTGGCCCGTGATGTGGTCGTCCGCGTGTGCGCGGAGACGGGCGCGGTGTGGGAGGAGCGGGACATCAACCAGGACGCGGAGCTGTACCGCAGGTACTGGGAGCAGATCCCCGTGGTGCTGGTGGACGGTGCGCAGCACGACTTCTGGCGGGTCGATCCGCAGCGGCTGCGCGCGGCGCTGGAGTGCTGACCCGGTGCCGCGCAGCTGCGCTCGCGGGCACAAATGACGTAAGACGTAGGGGGAATGGCGTGTGTTCCGGCCGGTGGGTGTGGCACCGGTCACGTTGACCGGACAAAGCGGACACCACTTTTGTGCACGCGTTCACAAAGACATAGCCTGGCCCCAATGGAACGGTCGCGGTGCGCGATTCGCGTACGACCGCTCACCGCTTCGCGCAACCGGCAGGAGCACTGTGGCAACTGGCCGAAATCACCGACCGCCGACGAGTCGCAGCCGAGAGATTCCCGAGGCGACCGTGGCCCGGCTCCCGCTGTATCTGCGGGCCCTCACCGCGCTCTCGGAGCGCTCGGTGCCCACGGTCTCGTCCGAGGAGCTGGCCAACGCGGCGGGGGTCAACTCCGCGAAGCTGCGCAAGGACTTCTCGTATCTGGGCTCGTACGGCACCCGCGGAGTCGGCTACGACGTCGAGTACCTCGTCTACCAGATCTCGCGTGAACTCGGTCTCACCCAGGACTGGCCGGTCGTCATCGTCGGCATCGGCAACCTCGGTGCCGCGCTTGCCAATTACGGCGGCTTCGCCTCCCGCGGGTTCCGGGTCGCGGCGCTGATCGACGCGGACCCCGCGCTGTCCGGGCGGCCGGTCGCGGGCATTCCGGTGCAGCACACCGACGAGTTGGAGGAGATCATCGCCGACGGCGGGGTCTCCATCGGCGTCATCGCCACTCCCGCCGGAGCCGCCCAGCAGGTGTGCGACCGGCTCGTCGCCGCCGGCGTCACCTCCATCCTCAACTTCGCGCCCACAGTGCTGTCGGTGCCCGACGGCGTGGACGTACGCAAGGTGGATCTCTCGATCGAGCTGCAGATCCTCGCCTTCCATGAGCAGCGCAAGGCGGGCGAGGAGACGCCGGAGGAGGAGACCGAGACCGCTCCGCCGGCGGCCCCGCCCGCGGAGGCCGTGACCAAGCGCCCCGACTCGGGACCGGACGGGGACGTGCCCGCCGTGATGCCGGCATGAGTCTGCTCGTCGTCGGTCTCAGCCACCGCAGCGCTCCGGTGAGCGTGCTCGAACGGGCCGCTCTGGCACCGCAGTTGCGCGGCAAGCTGCTCCAGGACGCGGCCGGTGCCGAGCCGGTCGCGGAGGCGGCGGTGCTGTCCACCTGCAACCGCATCGAGCTGTACGCCGACGTGGACCGCTTCCACGCGGGCGTCGCCGAACTGTCCGCGCTGCTCGCCCAGCACGGCGGCGCCGGACTGGAGGAGCTGACCCCGTACCTGTACGTCCACTACGAGGACCGCGCCGTCCACCATCTGTTCTCGGTGGCCTGCGGGCTGGACTCGATGGTGGTGGGCGAGGGGCAGATCCTCGGCCAGATCAAGGAGGCGCTCGCCGTCGCGCAGGAGCAGCACACGGCGGGCCGGCTGCTGAACGACCTCTTCCAACAGGGCCTGCGTGTGGGCAAACGCGCGCACAGCGAGACCGGAATCGACCGGGCCGGACAGTCCCTGGTCACCTTCGGGCTTCAGCAACTCGCCGCCGGCGCGCGGACGGAGGACTGGCTGAGCGGCAAGCGCGCGCTCGTCATCGGCGCCGGCTCGATGTCGGCGCTGGCCGCCACGACGCTCGCCCGCGCCGGTGTCGCCGAACTGGTGATCGCCAACAGGACCTTGGACCGGGCCGAGCGGCTGGCCCGTACCCTCGCCGAGTCCCTGGCCGACGGCCGCCGCGCCCAAGCCCTGGCCATGGACGGGGTGTCGGCGGAACTGCCGCGCGCCGACCTGGTGGTCTCCTGCACCGGCGCCAGCAACCTCGTGCTCACCGCCGAAGCCGTGCAGTCCGCGGTGGCGGTACGTACCGCGGCAGGTACCGCGGCAGGTACGGACGCGGCGGCCGGCTCCGAACTCGCCCTGCTGGACCTCGCGATGCCCCGCGACATCGACGCGGCCGTGCACCGCTTCGAGCACGTACGGCTCGTCGACATCGAGTCGCTGGCCGACGCAGCGGCGGACGCACCGCTCGCCGCCGACGTGGATGCCGTACGCGCCATCGTCGGCGAGGAGGTCGCCGCCTTCGGAGCCGCGCAGCGCGCCGCCACCATCACCCCGACCGTGGTCGCCCTGCGCAGCATGGCCGCCGAAGTGGTCGCCGCCGAACTGGCCCGCCTGGACGGGCGGTTGCACGGGCTGGACGACAAGCAGCGTGCGGAGATCACGCAGACCGTGCGCCGCGTCGTCGACAAGCTGCTGCACGCGCCGACCGTGCGGGTCAAACAGCTCGCGGGCGAGCCGGGGGGAGCCGGATACGCCGACGCCCTGCGCGAGTTGTTCGATCTCGACCCGCAGACGGTGGCGGCCGTCAGCGACCCGGGGGAGGCGGGCCGGTCCGTGCGGGCACCCGGTGCGGGACCTCCGGGAGAGGAGCGGCCGTGAGCGCCGCGAGCGAGGCGCGTGAGCGCCGAGGAACGATGAGGGAAGGGGCGCCGCCGTGCAGGTTCGCGGCCGGCGCGACGAGGTGAACGCATGAGCAACACCCAGGCCGCCCGCGGTCGTCGGGCCGGCCAGGAGCCGAGAGCCGGCGGACGCGGGGGGTCCGCACGGGCCCCGGGGTCAGCCGGCGGCGGCGCGTCGCAGGCGCCGTACGGCGGCGTCCACAGCGCCCGACTCGCCCAGGGCGACGGCGGATCCGCGCCGTCCGCGCACGGGCCGTCCGAGCCTCCCGGACCGTCGGAGCGGTCGGGGCCGCCGGGCTCGTCCGGGGCGTCCGGGGCCTCCGGCCGGGACGTACGCACCGGGACCGCAGCGCGCAGCGCCGCGAGCGCCGGCCGCGACCGCCCGCTCCGGCTCGGCACCCGGCGCAGCAGGCTCGCCATGGCGCAGTCGCAGCTCGTCGCCGACGAGGTGCGCCGAGTGACCGGCAGGGACGTCGAGTTGGTCGAGGTCACCACCTACGGCGACACCAGCAGGGAGCACCTCGCGCAGATCGGCGGCACCGGCGT
>Ga0164243_10009956_pt1 | contig 13723 bp, 14 predicted proteins | sample OricompcompostOP_FD_108781 | JGI IMG/M metagenome (GOLD analysis project Ga0164243, IMG submission 108781) | Organic Plus compost microbial communities from Emeryville, California, USA - Original compost - Organic plus compost (OP) | ecosystem: Engineered > Solid waste > Mixed feedstock >... | reverse complement strand
GGGCAGTCCAAGCTGGCGATGATCACCACCGGCTTCGTCCTGGCGCGGCAGCTCGATCCGCACCGGGTGACGGTCAACAGCCTGCACCCGGCCACGTACATGCCGACCAAGATGGTGCTGCGGGCGGTCGGGCACAGCATCGACTCGCTGCAGACCGGTCTGGACGCGACGCTCCGGCTGATCGAGGATCCGGCGCTGGACGGCGTCACCGGGCGGTTCTTCGACCGTACCGAGCCGGCCCGGGCGCTGCCGGACGCGTACGACCCGCAGGTCCAGCAGCGGCTGTTCGACCTCAGCGTGCGGCTCACCGAGTCGTAGAGTCGGCGCATGACCGAAGCGGTACGGGTGGGTCTGGTCGGCGCGGGCCCGTGGGCGGCGTCGATGCACGCGCCGATGCTGACCGGCGGGCCGGAGACGGTACTGGCCGGTGTGTGGGCGCGGCGACCGGAGGCGGCGCGGGCGCTGGCCGCCGAGCACCACACCGAGGCGTACCGGGATTTCGGGCGGCTGCTGGTGGACTGCGAGGCGGTGGCGTTCGCGGTACCGCCGGACGTGCAGGCGGCGATGGCCACCGAGGCCGCCCGGGCCGGAAAGGCGCTGCTGCTGGACAAGCCGATCGGCCTCACGCTGCCCGAGGCGGAGGCGCTGACGGCCGCGGTGGACGCGGCCGGGGTGGTCAGCCAGCTGGTGTTGAGCAACCGGTACCGGCCGCGGGTGCGCGAGTTCCTCGGCGCGGCGGCGGACTTCCGTACCACCGGTGCGCAGGCGCGGCAGCTGACCGGCGCGTTCCTCGCCGGGCCGTACGCGCACGGCTGGCGGCTGGAGTTCGGTGCGCTGCACGACATCGGGCCGCACGCGCTCGATCTGTTGGACGCGGCGGTGGGCCGCATCGAGCAGGTGTCGGCCACCGGCGACCCGCACGGGTACGTGGCGCTCACCTGCCGGCACTCCGGTGGCGCGGTCAGCCAGCTGGCGCTGTCCGGTGCGCTGCCGCGGGTCGGCGACGGGCGGTACGAGACGTTCGAGCTGTTCGGGCCGGACGGCGCGCTGTCGTTGGACTTCGCCGCGCTGGCGGCGGACACGGCCGACGACGCCGCGCGGTGGGCGACGCTGCGCCGCGAGTTCGCCGCGGCGGTACGGGCGGGCCGCGCCACCGGCCTCGACGTACACCGTGGCCTGCACCTGCAGCGCCTGATCGAGGACGCGGTACGCAGCCTCGGCGGACCGGGCCGATCCTGACGAACACGGGCCACCAGGTCGGGCCGGCTGGTCCGGCCGGCACGGGTCAGCGCAGCGCCTCGGTGACCAGCTCGTACGAGCGGAGCCGGTCGGCGTGGTCCCACGCCTGCGTGGTGATCATCAGTTCCTGCGCGCCGGTCTTCGCGACCAGCTCGGACAGCTGCTCCGCCACCTGGCCCGGGTCGCCGACGACAGTGTGCTGTCCGCGCTGCGCCATCAGCTGCCGGTCCAGCGACGTGTACGGGTACGCCTCCGCCGTGTCCGGGCTCGGCAACGGCCCGGGCCGACCGGTACGCAACTGCAGGAACGACAGCTCCTGCGAACTGGCCATCCGCCGCGCCTGCTGCTCGGTCTCGGCGCAGAACACGGCGACGCCGAGCATCGCGTACGGCTCGGGCAGCTCCGGCGACGGCCGGAACCCCGACCGGTACAGCTCCAGCGCCGGCAACGTGTTGTCCCCGGCGAAGTGGTGCGCGAACGAGAACGGCATGCCCAACGCCGCGGCGAGCTGCGCCGAGTAGCCGGACGAACCGAGCAGCCAGATCGGTGGCCGGTAGCCCCGGCCCGGCACCGCGGTGATCGACCGGTACGGGTGGTCCTCCGGGAACTCGCCGTCCAGGAACCCGATCAGCTCGCCCAGCTGGCGCGGGAACTCGTCCGCCGCCGGCGACGCGTCCCGGCGCAGCGCGGCCGCGGTCACCTGGTCCGTACCGGGTGCGCGGCCGAGCCCGAGGTCGATCCGCCCGTCGTGCAGCGCGGACAGCATCCCGAACTGCTCCGCCACCACCAGCGGCGGATGGTTCGGCAGCATCACCCCGCCGGAACCGACCCGGATGCGTTCGGTCGCGCTGGCCAGGTGCCCGATCAGTACCGGCGGGGACGAGCTCGCGATGCCCGGCATGTTGTGGTGCTCGGCCACCCAGTAGCGGTGGTACCCGAGCCGCTCCGCCAGCCGCACCAGCTCCACGCTGTTGCGCAACGCGTCCGCCGGCGTCGACCCTTCCGGTACCGGTGCCAGGTCGAGCACCGACAGCTTCACCTCATCAGACACACCCACGGGACTGTGCAACGCAGCGTGGCGCCGGTGTCTTCCCGTACGGTCGGCACGATCACACCAGCTCGCTGAGGATGCCGCGGGCGTGACCGGTCAGGTACCACTCGTGCCGGTACGTGTCGGCGAACCCGTCCCCGCCGACCGCCGCCGGCGCGATCTGGCTGGCGTGCGCCGCCATCGCCGCCCGCTTCGCGGCGAGCTCCGCGTCGGAGGCGGTCAGCCGTACCGGGATCTCGTGCCCGGCCCGCCCGTAGTCGCCGGTGTGCCCGCTCGCCGCGTCGATCAGGTGGGTACCGCCCCGGCCGCGCAGATGGTCCCGGTCCACCGTCGCCTCGTACGAGGTGGCGCCGGTCATCGCGGCCGCCAGCGCGCCGATCCGGTGTACCGCAACGTGATCCGGATGCCCGTAGATGCCGCGGTCGTCGTAGTGCACCACGGTGTCGGCGCCCTCCTGCTCGATGACGTCGGCCAGCCGCCGCGCGAGCCGGTCGGTACGGCCCCGGGCCAGCGCCCGCGGGTGCCGCGCCGACGGCCAGCCCACCATGCCGGAGTCCCGTCGCCCCAGCAGTACCAGCCGGGACACGCCGAGCACGTCGGCCGCGGCCTCCAGTTCGGCCAGGCGGCGGCGGTGCACGGTCTCACCCGGCGCGAGCGGGGCGAGCCGCTCGCCGAGCTCACCGCCGGTGGCCATGACGAGTACCACCCGGGCGCCGTTGTCGGCGAGCCGGCGCATCGTCGCGGCCGTGAAGATCGCCTCGTCGTCGGGATGCGCGTGCAACACCACGACGGCGCGGCCGGACAGGCCGGTACGGGTACGGGCAGGACGCGGGGCACTGAGGACCGAAGACATGGATACGCTCGCTGACTCGACGGGAGCCCGGTGCCGGGCAGGACGCGGAAAGTCAGCGGCAACAACACGGACACGCGGCAGCGACAGTCGGCGCGAAGCCGGTCGCGGTGCAGCGCAGGTCCGTCATGAACGAGGATTCTGCCATGCCGGGCGGCCCGGCGGTACGACACCCCGATGTTCCGGCTCGAACCTGGTCCCCGTGCGCGCCAACCGGGCCCCGGCGGGCCAGCCGGGCCCGGTTGGGCGAGGCGCCAGCTGCGCCAACCGAGCCCGCCGCGTCGAAGCGCCGAACCCGCTGCGTTGAAGCGCCGAACCCGCTGCGTTGAAGCGCCGAACCCGCCGCGTCGAAGCGCCGAGCCCGCCGCGTCAGAGCGCCGGGCGGCCGGGCCAAGGCGCCAGCCCGCACGCCAACGCGTCAAGCTGTCAAGCTGCCCAACACGCCAGCCCGCCGCTCCCAAGGGGGATCCCCCACGGCCCAGTCTAGTCGGATTTTGGGGTTCTGACGGTCGAGCGCGTGATCTGTGGACAAGGCGGGAGGTTGTGGAAAACCGTACGGAGACGGCCCGGTACCGCGCAACGGAGACGGCCCGGTACCGCGCGACGGAGACGGCCCGCCACCCGCGCGACGGAGACGGCCCGCTACCGCGCGGAGAGGATCCAACGGTGCCCGAACGGGTCGGCGACCCGCCCCATCCGCCCGTACTCGTGTGTCGTGAGTGGGAAGATCTCGCTGGCGCCGGCGTCGCGGGCACGCTGCCACAACGCGTCCACGTCCGGTACCCGCAGGACCAGGATCACCGGTACCGCGCCGTCCGGTGCCGGATCGAACCGGTCGGCGTCCTTGACGGCGAATTCGCTGTCGCCGACGCGCAGGTCGGCGTGCACGATCTGGCCGCCGTCGACGTACCGGGTGAGTTCCTCGGCGCCGAACGCGGCAACGTAGAAGTCGATCGCGGCGGCCGCGTCGGCCACCGCCAGGGTCGGTGCGAGTGTGTTGTCCATACCGCCATGGTGCGGCCGGCGGCGGTCACGGTATTGGAAAAACCCGACCGACGGGCAGGTGGTTGGGCATCAGCGGGGCGCGCGGCCGGTACCGGCCGGGGGTGACGGAGGCGAACGCGCGGAAGTCGTGGATCAGGTGCGACTGGTCGACGTACCCGCAGTCGGCGGCGAGCCGCGCCCAGTCGGACTCGCCGTACGCGGCGACCGCGGCGGCCCGCTGGAACCGGCGGATCCGCGCGTACCGTTTCGGGGTGTATCCGGTACGGGCGGCGAATCGCCGCGTCAGCCCGCGGTCCGTGCGACCCAGCCGGTCCGCGACGGCGGCGACCGGCATGCCGCGCTCCAGCGCCGCCGCGGCGGTACGCACGAGCGGGTCCGGGCCGGCCCGCAGCCGGGCGAGGAGCAGGTCGGCGACGGTACGCAGCTGTACGGCCGGGGTGGGGCAGGCGCGCAGCCGTTCGGCGAGGGTGGCGCCGTCGGCGCCCCACAGCGCGTCGAGCGGCACGTGTCCGACGGTGTCCGGGGTACCGAAGAACGGGTAGCCGCCGCCGGGCGCGAAGCTGACCCCGATCACCTGGCGCTGTTCGGCGGTGTCGATGCACACCGGTACGGCGGAGGCACCCGACACGGTCGCGGCCGGCAGTCGGTGCAGCCGCGCGAACCCGGCCCCGTCGTACCACCGCTGCTCGTCCTCGGCGAGGTTGATGGTGAGCTGCTGCCGGCCGGTGGGCAGCGCGAGTTCGAGGCCGCCGTCGAGATCCGCGTCGTACCGGTACAGCGCGGTGACGAACGGCACCAGCGGCGGTGGCGGCAGCATGCGCACGAACATCGCATCCAGGCTAGCCGCCCGGGTGGTCAGCTGGCGGACGCGAGCGGGCGGCGCTCGTCCTCGACGAGCTCCAGATCGGCCAGGTGCACCAGCTCGGCGACCTCGTCGACGGAGCGGCAGACCGCCACCTGGTAGCCGTTGTGCGACACTCGCAGCAGATCGCGGGGCCGGCCGTCGGCGGCGGTCCCGGTGACGTGTTCGACGGTCCAGAGCCCGTCCCTGCTGCGGTACATCGCCTTCGACGGTAGGCCGAAATCCTAGGCGTGGCCTGGAAAAGAGCACAGGATGTAACCGAGGAAACGGTGCGGGCGTTGTCCGCGCCACACCTCTGCCGGTACGGACCGGGCGACCCTGGCCGTTCGGCTGACCCGCGCCTCCACCGAACGCCCGGCCCGGCTGATCCGAGATGTCGTACCTCACCGGTACCGTCCCGGCATGAACTCGATCGAGGACCATCTGGTCGCGTTGGAGCGTGCGGGCGACGCGCTGGCCCGCGCGGCCGGGAGCGTGTCGCTCGACACGCCCGTTCCGCACTGTCCCGGTTGGTGTGTGCGCGATCTGGTGCGGCACACCGGCGCGGTGCACCGGTGGGCGACGTACATCGTCGGTACCGGCCAGGTCGCCCGGCCCTCGCCGGCGGAGCGGGACCGGGTGGCGATGACCTGGGGGCCGGACGCGGAGCTGATCGACTGGTTCCGGTCCGGGCACCGGGACCTGGTGGCCACGGTGCGGGCGGCGCCGGACGAGCTGTCCTGCTACCAGTTCCTCGCCGCGGATTCTCCGCGCGCGTTCTGGGCCCGACGGCAGGCGCACGAGACGACGATCCACCGGCTCGACGCACAGTTCGCCGCCGGTGCGGTGGAGCCGGTGGATCCGGCCGTTGCCGCGGACGGGGTGGACGAGCTACTGGGCGGTTTCTTCCGCCGGCGCGAGCCACCCGCCGACGGCGCGCTGCTGCTGGTCACCGCGACCGATGTGGACCGCAGCTGGGCAATCCGGTTGGGCGCGGGACGGATCGGGCTCGATCCGGGCGCCGATCCGGGGTCGGCCGACTGCGTGCTCGCCGGCCCGTCCACCCTCCTGTACCCGACCTTGTGGAATCGCGGCGGTTTCGACGAGTTGACCGTCCGCGGCGATGCCACCGTGCTCGACCGCTGGCGTTCGGAGGCGACGATCCGCTGGGGTTGAGCCCGATCGCGCGGCCTCGAGCTCAGCCGGTGAGGTGGCCCGGGCGGGCTCAGCCGGCGAGGCCGACGACGACGAACATGAACGCCATCCCGAGTACGGTCATGCCGAGCGTCAGGCGGCTCGGGTGCCGGGCGTGCGCCTCGGGCAGGATGTCGCTGGTCGCGATGTACATCAGGAAGCCGGCGAAGAAGCCGAGATAGAGCCCGAGGATCGAGTCGGGTATCCGGAAGAACAGCGTCACCGCGGCGCCGGCGACCGGCGCGATGGCGTCCAAGCACAGCAGGGTGAGGGCGCGGCGACGGGCGTTGCCGTACAGGGACGTGATCGTGAAGGTGTTGAAGCCGTCGGCGAAGTCGTGCGCGATGACGGCGAGCGCGACGGTGGCGCCGATGGCGGTACTGGCCTGGAAGCCGAGGCCGATGCCCAACCCGTCCATGAAGCTGTGCGCGACGAGCGCGGACGCGGCGAGCAGGCCGACCGTGGGGTAGTGGTGGCCGTGCGTCTCGTACTCGTGTTCGTGGCCGCGGTGCAGGGCGGTGCCGCGTTCGACGATGTGCAGGGCGAGGAAGCCGGCGGCGAAGGTGATCATCACGGCGGGGATGCCGAGCACGTGGTAGGCGTTCTGTTCGAACATCTCCGGCAGCAGGTCGAACGCGACGACCCCGAGCAGTACGCCGGCGGCCAGGCCGAGGATGAGGTGCAGCTTGTCGCGGGCCCGGAGCGCGACGAGGCCACCCGTCAGGGTGGCCACCAGGGAGAAGAGGGTGACGACGACCGCCATGCCACCCAGCTTAAGCGACAACGATTTTCCATTTCATCGCGGCGGCCCGCGACGCTCGTCACCCGGTTCGTCGCGGCGGCCCGCGACGCTCGTCACCCGGGACGGCCCGCCATCGTGGTGACGGGCCGTTCCGGGCCCGGATTCAGCCGAGCACGTCGGCGATCTGCTGGTACGGCAGGTGATGCGCGGCGGCGACCGGCTCGTTGGTGAGCCGACCGGCGTGCGTGTTGAGCCCGGCGGCGAGCGCCGGGTCGTCGGCCAGCGCCGCCTTCCATCCCTTGTCCGCCAACGCAACCGCGTACGGGAGGGTCACGTTGGTGAGCGCGAACGTGGACGTGTTCGGCACCGCGCCGGGCATGTTCGCGACGCAGTAGAAGATGCTGTCGTGTACCCGGTACGTCGGGTCGGCGTGCGTCGTGGGCCGGGAGTCCTCGAAGCAACCGCCCTGGTCGATCGAGATGTCCACCAGTACGCTGCCCGGCCGCATCCGGGCCACCAGGTCGTTGCTGACCAGCTTCGGCGCCTTCGCGCCCGGCACCAGTACCGCACCGATCACCAGGTCGGCGTCGGTCACCTCGCGCTCCAGCTGGTACGCGTTCGAGGCGACGGTGTGGATGCGCCCCTCGTACAGGTGGTCCAGCTCGCGCAGCTTGTCCACGTTGAGGTCGAGGACGGACACGTCGGCGCGCATGCCGACGGCGATCTCGACCGCGTTGCTGCCGGCGACGCCCGCACCGAGTACGACGACCTTCGCCGGCGTGACCCCCGGTACGCCGCCGGGCAGCACACCGCGGCCACCGGCGAACCGCATCAGGTGGTACGCGCCGACCTGCGGTGCGATCCGCCCGGCCACCTCGCTCATCGGCGCCAGCAGCGGCAACGAACCGTCGGCGAGCTGCACCGTCTCGTACGCCACCGACGTCACCCTGCGGTCGAGCAGGGCGTCGGTGCACTCCCGGGACGCGGCGAGGTGCAGGTAGGTGAAGAGCACCTGGCCGTCGCGCATCCGGTGGTACTCCTCGGCCACCGGTTCCTTGACCTTGAGTACCAGCTCGGCCTCGGCCCACACCGCGTCCGCGGTGTCCAGGATCTTCGCGCCGGCATGCAGGAACTCGTCGTCCGGGATGGACGATCCGACGCCGGCGCCGCGCTCGATGACCACGTCGTGCCCGTGCGTCACCAGTTCGTGGACCCCGGCCGGGGTGATCGCCACCCGGTACTCGTTGTTCTTGACCTCGCGTGGAACGCCGACCTTCATGACGCACTGTCCTTCCGACTACAGGCACCGTTGCCTGCGGGTACAACGACACGAGTGGTGGCGGGGCTCACGTACGGCCCCCTGCCGGTCATGGTGCGGCCAGAGGTGACGGTCGGTCATCGTCCCGGCGGTACGAGCCACGCGCGGGTTGTTGTCCGCTGCGCACAAGTTAACCGTGCAAGCGCCGCGCATGAAGCTGGATCAGTAGTGCCATCCGCACGTCGGGTGCATTCAGGTCGGCGGGGAGCGCGGCGCGCAGCCGGCGCATCCGGTAGCGGAAGGTGTTCGGGTGTACGTGCAGCTGCCGGCTCGCCGCCGCCGGATCGCCGGGATGGGCGAGGTGCGCGGCGAGCGTCTCCGCGTACCAGCCGCCCCGGGAGTCGTCGCCGGCCAGCGCGTCGGCGAGCGGCCCGATCGCGAGCAGGTCGGCCAGCGGCACCGCACCCGTGACCAGGTCCAGTACCGCCGCCGCCCAGGCGTCCTCGTGCGCGGCGACCGGCCCGGCCACGAACCCGCGGTCGATCAGCCGCAGCAGCGCCGCCGCCTGCCCGGTCGAACGCGACAGGTCGGCGAGCCGGTCGACCGGGCCACCGGCCGCCACCCGTACGTCGGATTCGGTCCGGGCCAGCTCGGCGCCGAGCTTCGCGAGCCAGGGCCAGGAGCCGGTGTCGCCGTGCTCGGTGACCACCGCGTACAGCCGGCCCTCGTACTCGGTGATCGCCGGTCGCCGCCAGCCCCGGCTGCGCCCGATCGACTCCCACAGCGCCTGCAACCGGTCGGCGTGCTGGGCGGTACCGGGTCGGGGATCGTCCGGCGCGGCCAGGTCCAGCGCGACCGCCCGGTACGGGCCGGGCGGCAGGCCGAGGTCCGCCGCGTCGTCGGTGCCGGTACCGGACAGGGCGGCGCGCAGCCGGTCGGCGGCGACCCGGCGCGCCACGTCGGCGGCGGCGCGTACCCGCAGCAGGTGCAGCGCCACCACGCTCGCGGTGTCGGCGAACGCCTGTACCCGTTCCTCCGGCGGCTGGTTCGGCACCAGCGCCCAGATCGAGCCGAGCAGCTGCCCGGACAGCCGTACCGGCACGATCAGCCGGGGCATCGTCCCGTCCGGCTGCCCCGGTACGAAGATGGGTTTCGAGCCGCTGCCGAGCCGCCGGAACACGCCGCGGGACCGGAACTGGCGCAACACGTCGGCCGGCACCCGGCGGCCGACGATCGTGGACAACCGGGCCGCGTCCGCCTGTTCCTGCCGTTTCGAGTAGGCGAGTACCCGGGAGAACTCGTCCTCGATGGTCACCGGCGCGTCGATCACCGCGGCGGCCGCGTCGGCCAGCGTGAACAGGTCCTGGAACGCCGGCGAGTCGACGGAGCCGGCGGGTGCGCCGACGGTACCGGTGTCGACCAGGCTGCGCAGCAACCACACCACCTGCGCCCAGGACACCTGGCGGCGGGCGGTCACCAGCGGCAGGGCCAGCTCGCGCGCGCGGGCCCGTACCGCCGGGTCGCGGGCGGCGGGCGGCCGCAGCAGCAGGGCGGCGGCGCCGTGCTCGGCGCACCGTTCCAGCATGGCCAGCGCCGCGGGCACCCCGTGTACGGCAACGCCCAGTACCAGATCGCCGGGGTGGATGCGGTCCACGTCGGCGGGGTCGGGATCGGCGACGACCACGTCGCGTACGCCGGGGTCGGCGGCGACCTCGATCGGGTCGAGCAGCCCGGGGCCGAGCGCGTCGAGTACCCAGCGCAGCCCGATCACCGCGCCCGCCCGGGCTCTGCTCCGCTCGTCATGGCGTACCCATTCTCACGCGGCGCACCCGTGTGCCGGCCGTACGGCTGGGTACTCGGTGTGGCGAGCGCGACGATTCGTCCACGGTCTCATGGGGTAATCTGGAATCGTTCCAGAAAAGGTCGACACCTACAGGGGGAACATCATGGCTGCGGTCACCAGCACACTGTCCGACGAGGCACGCAAGGTCACCGGCGACGCGTTGCAGGGGGCACTGGTCGACCTGATCGACCTGTCGCTGTCGGCCAAGCAGGCGCACTGGAACCTGATCGGCCCGCACTTCCGGTCCCTGCACCTGCAGCTCGACGACGTCGTCGACATCGCCCGCAAGCACATGGACGTCGTCGCGGAGCGCGCCGTCGCGATCGGCGTCAACCCGGACGGGCGGGCGGAGACCGTCGCCACGTCGGCACACCTCAAGCAGCTCCCGGACGGGTACGTGAAGGACAGCGACGTCATCGAGTTCTTCGCCGACCTGCTCGCCGAGATCGTGCACCGCTTCCGGGACCGGGTACGCGACACCGACGAGCCGGACCCGGTCACCCAGGACCTGCTGATCGCCGCGGCGCAGGACCTCGAACAGCAACACTGGATGATCCAGGCGCAGAAGTAGCGGCGCGGCACGCCCACCGTCACGTGTCGCAGCGCCCGGCGCGCGGTGCGGCGCGGCGCCCGTGACGTGTCTCAGCGCCCAGCGCGCGTCGGGCGGCCGGCAACGCGGCGGTACCGGTCGCGGTCAGCCGTCGAACGCGGCGGTACCGGTCGCGGTCAGCCGTCGAACGCGGCGGCGGCCGCGGCCGGATCGCCCGCCGCGATCGCCCGGTAGATGGCCCGGTGCCGCTCGTACAGGCCGGGCGGCGGCAACACCTCGGCCGAGTCCGGCCGGTCCGGCCAGACCAGCTGCGCCTTGCGCAGCGCACCCACCACACCGGCCCGCAGCAGCGTCAGCGCGGGGCTCGCCGCCGCGGCGATCAGCGCCTCGTGGAACTCCTCGTGCGCGGTGAGTACCGCATCGGGCCGGTCGTCGCGCATCCCCTCCAACGCGGAACGCAGCACGGTCAGCTGGGTACGGTCGGCATGCGTCGCCGCTTCCCGTACCGCCTGCCGGTCCAGCGCGTCCAGCGCGGTGAACATCGACTCGGCCGGCAGCCCGGAGAACGTCACCGCGACCCCGAGCGTACGGGTGAGCGCCTGCGGGTTGAGCGCCTCCACGTACGTGCCGGACCCGCTGCGGCGGCGCAGGATGCCGGCCGACTCCAGGAACCGCAAGCGGTCGCGCAGGGCGGTACGGCTGACCCCGAGGCGGGTGGCGAGCTCGCGCTCGGCCGGTAGCCGTTCGCCCGGCTGGATCTCCCGGATGATCGCGGCCAGCCGCATGGCGAGCGGATCGGCCAGCGCGTCCGGGGGATCCGCGAGCGGGCCGTCACCCATGTACCCGTAGCTCATGGCCCGCATTGTTCCGCGTACTGCAAGGATGTGCGGACCCCGCAGGGCGTCTTTGCCCGAATTCTTGGCCGGTCCGAGACGTCTTCGCCGCCGACGGGCGGCCGACAGGCTGCCGACAAGGAGAGGCCGCACCGGTCAACGGTGCGGCCTCTGCACGCAAACCCGGGCGGACCCACGATCGCGGAAAGCCTTCTTCTTCCCCCCGGTCGTGCAGCCCGCCCGGCTGCAGGTGTCTCGCCCCCCTGGCCGGTGCCACCCCCCAGTTGCGCCGGCCGCAAGACACCCTGGTCGTCGCGATTCATTCCCGTCGATCGGTACGACCACCTACAAGGTTGGTATCACCGCGGATGGTTGTCAAGAGTTGCCGGCGAATTACTCGCAGTAATTTTGCCAGGTGAGGATGGGCGGGTTTGTGGTCGACCGTCGCTACTCGCGGGTGGTCGACCGCTGGATCATGCACGACAGCCGGGCCGTGCAGACCCGTCGGCCGGCCTCGTCGACGACCTCGATCTCGTACGTGGCGAGGCTGCGCCCGAGCCGCAGCCCGGTCGCCGTGCCCGTCACGTACCCCTCGGTCGCGGACCGGTGATGGCTCGCGTTGATCTCGATGCCGACCGCCCGGCCGCCGGGCCCGGCGTGCAGTCCGGCCGCGAGCGAACCGACCGTCTCGGCGAGCACGCAGGAGGCGCCGCCGTGCAGCAGCCCGTACGGCTGAGTGTTGCCGGCGACGGGCATCCGCGCGACGACCCGCTCGGCGGTCGCGGACAGCACCTCGATGCCCATTCGCTCCGCGAGCGCACCCATCCCGTCGAACACCTCGGCCAGCGTCGCCGCCGTCTCGTCATCCACCATGCCGCGACGCTACCCCGGACCGGCCGGTACCGGCACGGCGCGTACCCTCCGCTGTGCCCGACGCCGCAGACCCGTTGCCCGCCAACGGTCCTGGCTAATCGTCCACAGTGGACTCACCCGGTACGCGTCGCGAACAGGTGCACCAGGGCCGCCACCCGCCGGTACGGGTCGGTACGGCCGGCGCGGTCCTCGGCGTCCAGCAGCGCCGCGTACGTGTCCGGGTCCGGCACCGGCGCGTCCGCGGCCACGGTGTCGGTGAACACGCGCACCCCGTACCAGGTGGACACCGTCAGGCCCCGCTCGGCGAGCGCGGCGGTCAGCTCGGCGCGGCGGTCCGCGCGGGCGGCGACACCGATCCGGTTCCGGTACCCGGCGCTGTCGAACGCGGCGAGCGCCGAATCCCAGTCGCCCGACAGACCGGCCCGCATCGCGAGCGCATCCCCGTTGCGTACCAACAGCGACAGCGTGCCGCCCGGCGCGACCAACCGGGCCAGCGCGGAGAGCACCGGTGCGGGATCGTCGAAGTACATCAGGACGCCGTGGCACAACACCAGATCGAACTCGCCGGACAGCTCGTCCCGGATGTCCTTGTGCCGCACCGTGATCCGGTCGCGTACCTCCGGGGGTTCCGCGGCGAGCGCCGTCGCGAAGTCGGCCAGCAACTGCTCGGACACGTCCAGGCCGGTGACCCGGTGACCGCGCCGGGCCAGCCGAAGCGCCTGGGTACCCTGGCCGCAACCGACATCGAGGACGCGCCGCGCCGGCTCGTCCGGTACCTGATCGGCGAGCTGCCGGGCCACCAGCTCCTGCCGTACCTCCTGGCGCAGCGTGCCGAGACGCGCCCGCCACCGGTCCTCACCCGGCGCGAATCCGTTGCCCCGCAACGACATCACCGGCGGTCCAGGAATTCGGTCATCCGACGCCGCTTCTCCTCGTCCTCGAACAGCACCGCCTGCGCCAGCCGTTCCACCTGCGGGTGCGCGTCGGCCGGGGTGTCGACGGCGAGCTTGGTCAGCCGCAGCGCGAGCGGCGAGACCTTGGACATCTTGTCCAGCAACGCATGCGCGGTCGGCAGCAGCTCGTCGGGTGCCACGACGCGGGACACCAACCGTACCGACGCCGCTTCCGTTGCGGTGAGCCGGCGGCCGGTGTACAGCAGCTCCTTGGCCAGCGATTCGCCGACCAGCTGCGGCAGGCGGTACAGCGCGCCCGCGCCGGCGACGATGCCGAGCCGCACCTCGGGCTGGCCGAAGAAGCTGCGGTCGGTACAGATCCGGACGTCGCAGGCGTACGCGAGCTCCGCGCCACCGCCGAGCGCGGGGCCGTCCACGGCGGCGAGGCTCGGCATCGGCAGCGACCGCAGGTGCGCCATGATGCCGTGGTTGATGCCGGCGAGCGCGTCGTACCGGTCCCGGTCGCGCAGCTGCGCGATGTCCGCCCCGGC
>Ga0164243_10009955_pt1 | contig 13724 bp, 13 predicted proteins | sample OricompcompostOP_FD_108781 | JGI IMG/M metagenome (GOLD analysis project Ga0164243, IMG submission 108781) | Organic Plus compost microbial communities from Emeryville, California, USA - Original compost - Organic plus compost (OP) | ecosystem: Engineered > Solid waste > Mixed feedstock >... | reverse complement strand
GGCGGCGGCATTAGCGTGGTGGCCGTGACGCACGGTGGCGACGGCGGTACCCGACGATCCGGCGACCCCGGCCCTGACCATGCCGATTTGCCCGGTTCGGCCCTCGCGGAGTCGCCGGCGTGGCTCGGTCCGGTGATGTACGCCGGCTTCTACCTGCTGCTGATCGCGTCCGCGGCGCGGTTCGTCAGCCACCACGGCTGGCACGGCGCCACCCCGGCGGTGACCGGGCTCGGCGCCGGGCTGGCCCTGGCGTACGCGGTGGGCATGGTGCTGCGGCTCCCCCGACCGGTACGGCTGGGCTGGCTCGCGCTCGTCGTCGTGCTGTGGGTGGCGCTGGTGGCGGCCGCGCCGAGCTTCGGCATCTGCGCGGTACCGCTGTTCTTCGTGGCCCTGCCGGTCCTGTCCACCCGCGCCACGGTCGCGCTCGCCGCCGTGCTGACCGCGGTGGTGATCGTCGCGCAGGTACGGCTGGGCGCCCGGATCGAGCCCAGCCTGGTACTGACGCCGGTGGCGGTCGCCGGCCTCACCGTCGCCGGGTACGCCGCGCTCGCCGCACAGACCCGACGGCAGCGCCGACTCATCGCCGAGCTGGTGTCGACCCGGGAGTCGCTGGCCGCGGCGGAACGTACCGCCGGGGTACTGGCCGAGCGCGCCCGGCTCGCCCGGGAGATCCACGACAGCCTGGCCCAGGGCTTCTCCAGTACCCGGATGCTGCTGCAGGCGGCGCAGCGGGTCTGGGACGCCGACCCGGCGACGGCGCGCGCGCACGTCGCCCGCGCGGCCGAGGCGACCGCCGACAACCTCGCCGAGGCGCGGCGGGTGATCAACGACCTGGCCCCGACCGAACTGGCCGACGGCACCCGGCCGCTGCCGGACGCGCTGCGCGAGCTCGCCTCCCGTACCGAGGCGGACGCCGGGCTGCCGGTGACGGTACGGGTGGACGGCACGCCCGGCCCGATCGCGCCGCGGGTCGCGGCGGCGCTGCTGCGGGTCGCGCAGGGCGCGCTCGCGAACGTACGAGAACACGCGCACGCCCGCACCGCCGTCCTTACGCTGTCCTATGTGGACAACGGGGTCGCGCTGGACGTGTACGACGACGGCGTCGGCTTCCAGCCGTCCCGGGTACGGTCCGACGGGGTACGCGGGCACGGGTTGCGGCTCGCCGCCGACCGGCTGGCCGAGATCGGCGGCACCCTCGTGGTGGAGAGCGAACCGGGCCGCGGCACCGTCGTCGCCGCATCCATCGGCGACGCGCGATGATCCGGGTACTGCTGGTCGACGACCACCCGGTGGTACGCGCCGGCCTCGTCGCCCTGCTCACCGGCGTCGACGACATCGAGGTGGTCGGCGAGGCGGCCACCGGCGAGCAGGCGCTGTCCCGCGCGGCGGCGCTCACCCCCGACGTGGTACTGGTCGACCTCGCGCTCGGCAGCGGCATCGACGGCGTCGACCTGATCCGCCGGCTCCCCGACGACACCAACACCCTGGTGCTGACCACGTACGACTCGGACGCCGACCTGGATCGCGCGGTGGCCGCCGGCGCGAACGGGTACCTGCTCAAGGCCGGGCCGCCGGACGAGCTGTACCAGGCGATCCGTACCGTCGCCGGCGGCGGCACCGCGCTCGCCCCGGCCGTCGCGAACCGGCTGATGCGCCGGCTGCGCGACCCGGCCACCGCACTGTCCGACCGGGAGACCGACATCCTGCAGCTGGTCGCCGAGGGCCTCGCCAACCGCGACATCGCGGCCCGCCTGTACCTGAGTGAGGCGACGGTCAAGACCCACCTGGTACACATCTTCGGCAAGCTCGGCGTGGACAGCCGTACGGCCGCCGTCGCCGAGGCCGTCCGCCGCCGTCTCATCCGCCTCGACTAGGCACCGACGGCCGCTGGCCTCGTGCCCGGTGGCCGGGCTCCGAGTGGGCGCCCGTCGGTGGGACAGTCGCCGGCTGGCGTTGTCGGCCGTTGTCCACAGCCCCCGCGGTTGTCCACAGAGGACTCGCCACCCCGCCCTACCCCCCGATTTCCGACTAGACTGGGCCGTGGGGGATCCCCCTTGGGAGCGGCGGGCTGGCGGCGGCTGACAGCGGACTGACCGAGAGCTGACCGCACGCGCGCAGAAATCCGTCCGACCGGCCGCCGGCCGCGAACCCCCACGGCCGGTACCACCACCACCGTCGGCGACAGCACCCCGATTCATCGGCGCGAGACCGGTTCAGACGGAGAGATCGACGTCGTCCCAGTTCGGCGGGTCGTCGTGGTACGGGCCGCGCAGCACCACCGCCCATTCCAGCGCCCAGCGGCGGGCGCCGATCGCGACCGGCGGCACCGGGCCGGGCACCGGATCGCCGTGCCGCTCACCTTCCTGGTACGCCCAGTCGAGGCAGCAGTACAGGTCGAGCAGCGCGGCGGCTTCGGCCGGGTCGAGGCGGGGCGACGGCAGCCGGGTGAGCCAGGCGGCGAACCCGGCGGGGTCCGACCACGGGTCGGGCAGCAGCGCGCCGAGCCAGGTGGAACGCGGCAGGGTCGGGTCCAGGTCGCCGGCGAGGCCGAGTACCCAGGCGAGCCCGTGCAGCGCGTCGCGTTGCAGGTCGACCAGGGCGGGATCGCCGACCCGCCCGGCGATGTACCGCCATTCGCGCCGGGTGACGCGGTCGAGCAGCCGGGCATCCCGCAGCCACCGCATCGCGCTGCGTCGGGGCAGCCCGTCGTGCACACCGAGCAGTACGGCGAGGATCGCGGCACGGCAGGCCAGTTCCCGCCGCGGGCGCAGCGCCACCCGGTCGCCGGGGTCCCAGATCAGCGGGTACTGCGGCGGCGGTACCCGCACGCCGAGGCGGTGCAGCTCGTCGAGCGTGCCCAGCCGTACCGAGACCGGGTCCGGGGCGAGCGCCATCCGGCCCAGGATCGACCCGTTCACCGCCGGTACCTCCTGCATGCCATGACCATCTCTATGGGTGATCAACGCGGCACGCAGCGTTCAATGACGCGCAGGGGTCATTCGTCCCGATGGGCCAGTTCCGGTGCGAAGGCCGGCAGGCAGACCGCGATGTACTCGGCGCCCTCCGCGGTGGCGTACCGGATGGTCTCGCCGGCGCGTGCGATCACCGCCTGGCCGGCCGCGACGTCGACCGTGCCGCCGGCGTGCTCGACCCGCAGCAGGCCCCGGAGTACCACCGTGTACTCGTCGAACTCCGGGGTCTGCGCGGGTTCGTCCCACCCGGCGGGCGCGACCATGTGGGCCACCGAGACCGGTTCGGTGCCGCTGTTGACACGACCCACGTACTCCTCGATCACCTTGCCGCCGGGCACCGGGATCCGGGTGGGTGAGCTGATCAGTTCGGGCATGCGGCGAGACTACTTGCCCTGGGCGCGCAGGAACCCCGCCAGCTGCTCGACGACGTCGTCCTTCACCGCCTGGTACGTGATGTCCCGCTCGGCGAGCAGCCGCGCCGCGACCGACGCGTCGTCGCTGTTCGGGTCGCCGGCGACGAGGCCGAGCAGCAGGTGTTCGGTACCGATGTAGTTGTGGTTGAGGCCGAGCGCCTCGTCCAGTGCGCTGTTCAGCGCCGCCTTCGCCTTCGGCGTGAAGCGGGGCTTGCCCTGTACCGGGCTCTCCGGGCCGAGCGCCGCCGTCGCCGCGGCGCGGATCTCGCTCAGCGGCCCGCCGATGGCGGCGAGCGCCTTCGCGGCCACGCTGCGTTCGTCCTCGCACAGGGCGAGCAGGATGTGCTCGGTACCCATGTAGCTGTGCCGGTGCTGGATCGCGATCGACTCGGAGTCGGTCATCACGGCCTTGGCGCGGTCGGTGAACCGGGAGAAGTCGGGCGAGAACCGTTTCTGCGCGGCCTGCTTGCTCACCCCGCCGAGCGCCTGCCCGATCTGCGCCCAGGAGACGCCGGACACCCGGGCGGTGTCGACGAAGTGGCCGATGAGCTGGTCGCCGAGCGAACTGAGCTCGGCGGCGCGGGCGGCGGCGCTGGCGAGCCGTTCGACGGGATCGTCGGTGGTGGAGTTGACCTGGTCGATGAGTGCCCCGAGAGACACGATGTTGTCTGCCATGCGTCAACCATAAGTTGACCCATGTCCAGCGTCAACCCGGGGTTGACCTCAGCCGATCCGGTCCAGTACCAGGGGGCGACGGGACGGGGCCGCGTCGGCGACGGTGATCGCGGCGCGCAGGTCCTCCAGCGCCGGCGCGATCCGAGCCGGATCGTCGACCCGCAGCTCGGCCAGTACGTCACCGCGCGCCACCCACTCGCCCGGCTTGCGGTGCAGCAGTACGCCGGCGGCCGCCGACACCGGGTCCTCCTTGCGCGCGCGCCCGGCACCGGCCCGCCACGCCGCGACACCCACCCGGTACGCGTCCATCCCCGCCACCACGCCGTCCCGCTCGGCGCGGACCAGTTCGGTCTCCGCGGCGGTCGGCAGCGGCGCGTCCGGGTCACCGCCCTGCGCGCGCACCATCGCCCGCCAGGAGTCCATGGCCGTACCGTTGGCGAGCGCCGCCTCCGGATCCACGTCCGGCCGCCCCGCCACCGCGAGCATCTCCCGGGCCAGCGCGAGCGTCAGCTCCACCACGTCCGGCGGGCCGCCACCGGCCAGCACCTGTACCGACTCGGCCACCTCGATGCCGTTGCCCACCGCGAGGCCGAGCGGGGTGGCCATGTCGGTGAGCAGCGCGACGGTACGCACCCCGTGCGCGCCGCCCAGCTCCACCATGGTGCGGGCCAGCTCCCGCGCCGACTCCTCGTCCTTCATGAACGCGCCCGAACCGACCTTCACGTCGAGCACGAGCGCGTCGGTACCCTCGGCGATCTTCTTGCTCATGATCGAACTGGCGATCAGCGGGATCGACTCGACGGTGCCGGTGACGTCGCGCAGCGCGTACAGCTTGCGGTCGGCGGGGGCGAGCGCGTCGGACGCGGCACACACCGACGCGCCGATGTCGCGCAGCTGCGCCACGAACTCCTCGGTCGACAGCCGGGTCCGGAACCCCGGGATCGCCTCCAGCTTGTCCAGGGTGCCGCCGGTGTGGCCGAGACCCCGGCCGGACAGCTGCGGTACCGCAACGCCGAAGCTCGCCACCAGTGGCGCCAGCGGCAGCGTGATCTTGTCACCGACGCCGCCGGTGGAGTGCTTGTCCACGGTCGGCCGGCGCGCGCCGGACAGGTCCAGCCGCTCGCCGGAGGCGATCATCGCCGCGGTCCAGCGGGCGATCTCGGCGCCGGTCATCCCGTTCAGCAGGATGGCCATGGCGAGCGCCGACATCTGTTCCTCGGCGACCTCGCCTGCCGTGTACGCGCCGATCACCCAGTCGATCGCCGCGTCGGACAGCGGGTGCCCGTCCCGCTTCGCGCGGATCACGTCGACCGCCGTGTACGCCATGCTCACCCCTTACCGGGCAGGTCGGTGACGTCGAACGCGTGCGGCAGCAGTTCGGCCATCGGGATCGGTACCGGCTCCGCGTCGACCAGGCAGTCCGGACCGCCCTGCTCCCACAGCAGCTGCCGGCACCGGCCGCACGGCATCAGCGCGGCACCACGCTGGTCCACACAGGACAGTGCCAGCAGCCGGCCGCCGCCGGTGGCGTGCAGCGCCGACACCACCCCGCACTCCGCGCACAGCACCACCCCGTACGCGGCGTTCTCCACGTTGCAGCCGGTCACGATGCGGCCGTCGTCGGTCAGCCCGGCCGCACCGACCGGATACCTCGAGTACGGCACGTACGCCCGTGCCATCACCTCGCGCGCCGCGGCCCGCAAGGCGTCCCAGTCAACAGTCACGTCAGCTCTTCACGTACGGTTTGCCGTCGGCGGCCGGCGCGCGCACCTTGCCGACCAGCCCTGCCACCGCGAGGATCGTCGCGAGGTACGGCAGCATGGTGAGGAACTGGGACGGGATCACGCTGTTCAGCGACGTCAGGTTGCCCTGCAACGCGTCGGCGAAGCCGAACAGCAGCGCGCCGGTGAGCGCGCCGGTCGGGCTCCACCGGCCGAAGATCAACGCGGCCAGCGCGATGAACCCGCGCCCGTTCGACATGTCCTTGCCGAACTGGCCGACCGAGCCGACGGTCAGCGCCGCGCCGCCGATGCCGGCGATCAACCCGCCGATCAGCACGTTGCGGTACCGCACCAGCCGGACCCGGATGCCGAGCGTGTCGGCCGCGGTCGGGTGCTCGCCGACCGCCCGGGTACGCAGCCCCCACCGGGTCTTGTTCAGCGCCAGCGTGACGACCACGACGAGCACGATCGCCAGGTACGTGATGATCGTGTTCGCAAACAGCACCGGGCCGAGTACCGGGATGTCGGCGAGCAGCGGGATGTGGATCGCGCCGAACGTCGGCGGGTTGTTGTACGCCTCGGTGTTCGGCTGCATGAACCGGTCGTACAGGTAGCCGGTGACACCCATCGCGAACACGTTGAGGACGACGCCCAGCACGACCTGGTCGACCAGATAGCGGATGGCCAGTACGGCGAGGATCGCGCCGATCAGCGCGCCGCCGATGGCCGCGGCCACCAACCCGGCCCAGGCGCTGGCGAAGATCGAACCGAACAGCGCCCCGCAGAACGCGCCGGTCAGCAGCTGCCCCTCGATCGCCACGTTGATCACGCCGGAACGCTCGCCGAGCACCCCCGCCAGCGACCCGAGGATCAGCGGTACGGCCAGGAACAGCGTCTCCTGGGCCAACCCGACCACCGGCAGGAAGCTGCCGGCCACCTGCCAGCACAGGAACGACAGCACGAACGTCACCACCGCCACCGCGGTGGCCGCGCCGAACCTGCGCTTCAGGTACCCGGCCAGCATGGTGGCGCCGACCAGCGCGCACACCACCCCGAACGCGATCGCGCACGCGCGCGCCGGCAGGTCGACGCCGGCGCCGTTCGACTTGACCGACAGGGTGAAGCGGGCGGTCTCGTGCGCCTTCGTCGCCAGGCCGAACACCACCGCCGCGAACGCGCCGGCGAGCAGATAGATCAGCCCCGCCTTACGGGACCGGGTCCAGAAGCCGTGTACCGCGACGGACTCCGCCACGGCATCCGACAGCACCGCCTGTCCGGGACCGACCATCAGCCGTTCCACCCCTTCGCCAGGTTCTGTCCGATCGTGCCGACGCGCTGCGCCCGCAACCGGAACACGGCCTTCACCAGCGCCGGTGCCGCCACGAAGATGACGATCAGCGACTGGATGATCGTGGCCACCTCGATCGGGATCTGCGAGGTCACCTGCATCTGCGAGGCGCCGGCCTGCAGCGCGCCGAACAGCAGCCCCGCCAGTACCGTCCCGACCGGCTTGCCGCGGCCCAGCAGCGCCACGGTGATCCCGTCGAAGCCGACGTTGCCGACCACCGACGGGGTGATCGCGTTCGGTGTGTTGCCCAGCACGATGCTGGCGCCGCCGAGCCCGGCCAGCGCGCCCGCGAACACCATCACCAGCAGGTACGTGCGGTTGATGTTGATCCCGGCGGTACGGGAGGCGTTCGGGTTGGAGCCGACCGCCCGGAACTCGAAGCCGAGCGTGGAGCGCCGCAGCAGCCAGGAGACGCCGATCGCGGCGACCACGACCAGCACGATGGCCAGGTTCGCCCGCAGCGCGCTGCCGAACAGGTGCGGCAGCTGCGCGTTCGGTACCACCGCCTTGCTGATCGCGTCGTTGCGGCCCGGCTGCTGGATGCCGTCCTGCAGGACCAGCCAGGTCACGAAGCTCGGCGCGGCGATGTAGTTGAGCATGATCGTGATGATCACCTCGTGCGCGCCGAACTTGGCCTTCAGCCAACCGGCGATCATGCCCCACACGCCGCCGCCGACCAGACCACCGAGTACCGACGCGACCACGCCGATCACTGGCGGCCACGGCAGCGCGAACCCGACCAGCCCGGCGCCGATCGCGCCCATCATCGCCTGGCCCTGCGCGCCGATGTTGAACATGCCGGCCCGGAACGCCAGGCCGACGGCGAGGCCGGTACCGATCAGCGGCGCCGCGAACGTCAGCGTCTCCGAGATCGGGGTCAGTACCTGGGTCCAGGAGGCCATCCCCCACCAGGCGTAGTTCAGCGTCTCCGGGTCGACGACCGAACCGGTGAACAGCGCCGCGTACGCGGTCGAGATCGCCTGCCACGCCGCCGAGAAGGTGTCGCCGGGGCGGGCGAAGAAGTACTGCATCGCGTCCAGCACGTGCTGGTCGGACAGCGCGATCACCAGCGCGCCGACGACCAGCGCCAACACGATCGCGCAGATCGTGACGGTCGCGCTGTTCGCCGTGGTCAGCGCGTCGATGACGATCCCGGTACGGCTCCGCCGCTCGTCGCTGTCGCCACCGGCCGCCGGTGTCGGCCTGTCGTCGTCGCTACTCATCGCCGTCCTCCGCCCCAGCGGCGTCGTCCTCGTCGTTGTCGCGCACGCGCCGGTCACCGGCCCCGGCCGTACCGGCACCACCCGATGCGGCGTCGTCGTCGGTGACGCCGGCCATCAGCAGGCCGATGCGTTCGCGCGGGGTGTCCGGGTCGACGACGGCGAGCACCGTGCCCCGGTACATCACCGCGATCCGGTCGGCCAGGGCGAGGATCTCGTCCAGTTCGCTGGAGACCAGCAGTACGCCGGCGCCGTTGTCCCGCTCCTCGACGATCCGGGCGTGGATGAACTCGGTGGAGCCGACGTCGACGCCGCGGGTCGGCTGCGCCGCGATCAGCAGCGACAGCGGCCGGGACATCTCCCGCGCGACGACGACCTTCTGCTGGTTGCCGCCGGACAGGGTGCCGGCCGGCGTCGCCTCCGAGGAGGTACGCACATCGAACTCGCTGATCAGCGCGCGGGCCGAGTCCCGGATCGCGGTGGGCCGCAGGGACAGGCCGCGGCCGAACGGAGCCGACCGGTACCGGTCCAGCACCAGGTTCTCGGCGACCGTGAAGTCGCCGACCAGGCCGTCGTGGCCGCGGTCGGCCGGGATGTACCCGACGCCCTCGGCCAGCACCTCGGCGGTACTGGTCGCCACGTGCTCCGCCGACGACAGCACCGTCCGACCGTCCAGGCTGACCGAGCCGCCGATCGCCGGGCGCAGGCCCATGATCGCCTCGACCAGTTCGGTCTGCCCGTTGCCCTCGACACCGGCGACGCCGAGGATCTCGCCCCGCCGTACGGTCAGGTCGATCGCGTCGACCGCCCGGTGCCCGCGGTCGTCGGCCACCGTCAGCGCGTCGACGGTCAGTACCGGCTCGGCCGGTGTCGCCGGCTCCTTGTCCACGGTGAGCTTCACGTTGCGGCCGACCATCAGCGCGGCGAGTTCGTCCTCCGACGCGGTCGGCTCGGCGGTACCGACGACCTGCCCGCGGCGTACCACGGTGATGCGGTCGGCGATCGCCTTGACTTCCTTCAGCTTGTGCGTGATGAACACGATCGACTTGCCGGCCGCCTTGAGCGACCGCATCACGGTGAGCAGGTCGTCGATCTCCTGCGGGGTCAGTACCGCGGTCGGCTCGTCCAGGATCAGCAGGTCGGCCTCGCGGACCAGCGCCTTGATGATCTCGACCCGCTGCTGGATGCCGACCGGCAGGTTGGCGACCAGCTCGGCCGGATCGACCTGCAGCCGGTACTGCTCGGACACCGCGGCGACGTCCCGCCGGGCGCGGCGCCGGTCCAGCCAGCCGAGCGGGCCGGTACGTTCCGCGCCGAGCATCACGTTCTCGGCCACGGTGAAGACCGGTACCAGCATGAAGTGCTGGTGCACCATGCCGATCCCGGTGGCGATCGCGTCCCGCGGCGAGGCGAACCGGCGCGGCACGTCGTCCACCACGATCTCGCCCTCGTCCGGGTCGAGCAGCCCGTACAGGACGTTCATCAGGGTCGACTTGCCGGCGCCGTTCTCGCCGAGCAGCGCGTGGATCTCTCCCGGCGCCACCGTCAGGTCGATGCGGTCGTTCGCGACCAGGTCACCGAACCGCTTGGTGATGCCCCGCAGTTCGAGTTTCACCCGTACCGCTCCTTCTGCACATGACACCCCGGCGACGGTACGGCCATGGTCGCCGTACCGCCGCCGGACGGCGCGGTTACTTGGGCTGCGATCCCGAGGTGATCTTGATCTTGCCGGACTGGATGTCCGAGCCGACCTTGGTGACCTCCTGCTGCAGCGACGCCGGTACCTTGCTCTCCCAGTCGTGGTACGGAGCGAGGCCGACGCCGTCGTTGCTCAGGTCGCCGATGTAGCTGCCGGACAGCGGCTTGCCCTTCTGGCCGCCCTCGACCGCCTTCTGTACCGCCGCGGCGATGCCCTTGGTGACCGAGGTCAGGAACGTCGAGCAGTAGTTCTTCGCGCTCTGGCAGCCGTCGAAGTCGACGAAGATGGTGGACTGCTTGCCGCCGGACTTGACGGTGGTCGCCGCCGTGCCCAGGGCCGTACCGCCGGCGGAGGGCAGCACGATGTCCGCACCCTGCGAGGTGAACGTCTTGGTCAGCGACTGACCCTTGTTCTGGTCGGTGAAGCTGTTCGCGAACACGCCCTTCTTGGTCTTCTCGTTCCAGCCGAGGACCTTGACGTTCTTGTGCTTCACCTTGTTGTAGTACTGGACGCCCTCCCAGAAGCCGTCCATGTAGATGGTGACCGGCGGGATGTTCTGCCCGCCGTACGTCGCCACCTTGCCGGTCTTGGTCATCCCGGCGGCGAGGTAGCCCGCCTGGAACGCCGGCTGCGCCGTGTTGAACTGCATCGAGTACACGTTCGGCAGGTCGACCTTGGCGTCGATGATGGCGAACTTCTGGTCCGGGTACGCCTTCGCCACCTTGGTCAGCGTGTCCGCCATCAGGCCACCGACGGCGACCACCAGGTCACACTTGGCGTTGACGAACTTCGTCAGGTTCGGCTCGTAGTCCTGCTCGCTGGAGGACTGCGTGTTCTGCACCTCGACCTGGCTGTCGTCCTTCTGCGCGTCCTGCATGCCCTGCCAGGCGGACGCGTTGAACGAGTGGTCGTCGATGCCACCGGTGTCGGTGACCATGCATGCCTTGTACTGGCCGCCACCACCGCTACTGGAATTCTTCGCTGGCGGCTTGCCACAGCCCACGGCCACGGCGAGCGAGAGCCCTCCGACCGCGAGCACCGTGACGAGCCGTACCCCACGCACCCGGCGCAAGACGGTCTCCTTCCGCACCTGCCACCGCGTCGGTGCGGTGGCGTTACCGGTGGGCAGCGTAGTCGTACGGTTCACTTCCCAGCGGTGCGGGCCGGCACCCCGGTACCGAGCCGTGACCTGCCCGTACGGCTGTGCCCGCAACGGAAACGCCGGTGTGCCCGACACGCCCGGAGCGTCCGGTGGCGTTACCGCTCCGTGTCTCGCGCACCGCGCCGGTACGCGAGCCAGCCCCGCACACCGAGCACCGCGATCGCGGTCCCGAACAGTACGGAGGCGGCGATCAACAGTACGTGCACCCACAGGAACGCGGTCGGCGTCCCGTCCCGGAACGCCCGGTCGTCCTGCCAGATCGCCACCGCGAACCGCGGCCAGATGATCCAGGTCCACACGCCGAACGCGATCAACAGCGTCGAGGTCAGTCGGGACAGCTTCACCCGCCCAGTATCGCCGACCTTCTACGACCGGTCGAAGGCGGTGCCGGCACCCCGAAAAAGACCTTGGCGGAGGCCTCGGTACGGGCGTACTGTTCGAGCCACGTGGGAAAGGAGGTGGTCCGATACATGTGTGGTAAACGGACTCACGAGGTGGTTGTCCGCTAGGCCGCCAGTGACGGACGACTGGATTGCCGACCCGGCAGCCTTCGGCGCGTGACGCGCCGGCGACCGTGGCGGCCGGCGAATCCCAGGCAACTACCCGACCCATGGGTCCCGGGCTTTGTCCACCCGGGCCTTCCGTCCGGAAGGAAGCACCCATGGGTCGCTTCATGCCCGCGTACCGGCCGGCACCGCCCGCCGCCGACCGCGGGCCACGAGCACCAACACGATCCCCAGCACCGCCCAGCCGGCCAGTACGGCGAGGGATGTTCCGGTCTTCGCCGCGTCGAAGTAGACGACCGACCGCAGCAGGGTGCCGCCCGCGCCCGGCGGCAGGTACTGGCCGAGCTCGCCCCAGCCGGTCGGCAGCAGCACCGGCGCGGAGGTCAGCCCGGACAGCGGGATCCCCAGTACGAACAGCACCGCGACGCCGATGCCCGCACCCGGCGCGCCCAGTACCGACACCAGGCCGCAGACCGCGCCGGACACGGCCAGCGCGAGCAGGCCCACCGCGGCCGCGGTGACCAGGTACTGCCCCGGCAACGCGGACAGCCAGTACTGCCCGATCGCGGTCGAGGCCAGCCCGGCCAGCGCCGCGAACGCCAGCACGCCGGCGAGCCGGAGCCAGCGCCCGCGTACCGCCAGGCCGAGCAGGATGCCGGCCAGCATGCTGGTCATCACCAGCGGCAGGATGCCGACCGACAGGACGACTCCGTTCGGGTCGTCGCGGTCGGTCGGTACCACGTCGGTGACCGGGATCTGCGTACCGGCGTGCTGCCCGGCGGCCTGCGCGACCTGCCGCAGCAGGTTCGCCACCTGGGGTGCGGCGGCGGACGCGACGTGCAGCCGTACCCCGGTCGGCCCGACCAGGAACGCCCCGTACGCGTCGCGCTCGCGCAACGCCCGATCGGCCGCCGCACCGTCCGGCACCGTGTCGATGTCGAACGCGCCCGGTTTGGCGGCGGTCAGCTGACCGGCGAACTGGTGTGCGGCGGGTGCCGGACCGGCCACCACGACGGGCAGGTCGCGCGGCGCGCTGTGCAGTGCCGGCCAGGCGAACAGGCTGAACAGCACCGCCTGTACGGCAACGGCGGCGAGGACGATGCCGACCATCGGGCCGGCGCCGCGGCGGCCGGTCGTGCCGGCGGTCGGTGAGTCGGGTTCGACGGTACGGAGGTTCATGGCCCCTCCAAAAACGAATGGTCGTTCTTCTTGAGGTCCAGCGTGGCCCGCCGGTCCGGAGGTTGTCAAGAACGAACATTCGTTTTAAGTTGAGGCCATGCCCCGGGTCACCGCCGAACACCGCACCGCCCGGCGGCGGCAGATCCTCGACGCCGCCCGCCGGTGCTTCGTCCGCAACGGGTTCCACCGCACGTCGATGCAGCACATCCTGGCCGAATCCGGACTGTCCGCCGGCGCCGTCTACCGCTACTTCGCCAGCAAGGACGAGATCATGTCCGCGATCGCCGAGGAGACGATCGGCCAGGTCATCACCCGCATCTCGGACACCCTCGACGCCGACCCGCCCGCGCCGCCGGCCGAACTGCTCGACGCGGTACTGACCGAGGTCGACCGGCACGTCGGGCCCGACGGGATGCTGCGCATCGCGGTACAGGTGTGGGGCGAGTCGATGCACGACACCGTGATGGCCGAGTTCGTCTCCGCCACGTACCGGCGACTGCGCGACCTGTTCGTCGGGTACGCTCGGCGCGCGACCGCGGCCGGCCACCTCCCCGCCGGTACCGACCCGGAGCAGGCCGGCGCCGCCCTCTTCGGCCTCGTCCCCGGGTACCTGCTGCAACGGGTACTGATCGGCACCCCGAGCCGGGCCGACTACCTCACCGGCGTACGCGCCCTCCTCACCCACCCGCACTGATACGGCCAGCGCCCCTCCGTTCGTGTCCCGTTCCTGGTCGCTCTTTCTTGCGGTGGTAAAAGCCACCTCTGTTTCACCCGTTGACCCCACGTGGGGGGTTGCGAGGAGAGGGCTTCGCCCCCTCCTCGCGCTCCT
>Ga0164243_10009954_pt1 | contig 13724 bp, 13 predicted proteins | sample OricompcompostOP_FD_108781 | JGI IMG/M metagenome (GOLD analysis project Ga0164243, IMG submission 108781) | Organic Plus compost microbial communities from Emeryville, California, USA - Original compost - Organic plus compost (OP) | ecosystem: Engineered > Solid waste > Mixed feedstock >... | reverse complement strand
CTCGGTGACCAGGCGCTCGCGGTCCGCGGCGGCGTACAGATCGTCCATCGGCGCGCACTCTAACGACTGCCGGCCAAGAACGCCGGGGTAGTCCGGGACGTTCGAGACCAACTACCGGCGGGTAACCGGTGCCGATCGTCCCGGACTACCCCGCCTGCCGACCACGAACGCCGAGGACGCTCCACGAGCGGAGCTCAGCGGTTGGTGGAGACGTGGACGTGGTCAAAGTGGTTGGCCGTCGCCGAGCCACGGTTCGGCATCGACCGCCACCCCTCGCTCGCGCGCACCGGGGTCCAGATGTGCTGGCGGTAGATGACGTCGTAGAGGTCGAGCTCGGCGGCGTGAGCCTTCAGGAAGTCCGCGATCGCGTAGCCCACCGACGAGTCGTCGGTCATGATGTCGATCGCCTTGCCGGAACTGTGCTCGCCGTGGGCGTCCCAGCCGCCGTACGAGGTGATCATCGGGAACGCGTGGCAGACCGAGCGATAGACATGGACCGCCTCGGCGGTGAGCCCGTGCTCGACCGAGGTATCTGGGCAGGGCGCGTCGGAGAGGCCCGCAGCCGCACCGGTCGCCACCGGCTTATTCGCACTGAGATAGCCATGAGTGACCCAGCGGGTGTCGCCGGAGACCACGATCTCGTCCCGGTCGTGGAGGGTGCGGCCGGTGGCGACCACCTGCTTGCCCTCCTCGACCTCGCCGACCTTGGCCGCGCTGTCACCGGCGGCGGTCCACAGGTTCAGCGTGTCGGTGGTCCACATCTTGGTCGAGGCCTCGTGCGCGGTCGCGGCATTGGCACCGCGCGCGGCGAGCTCCTTCGCGGCGCCGAGCGAGGCCCGACTTTCGTCGCGGGAGACGACCCGCTCCCGTGCGGCCTGACTCGCGGTCTGACGTGCCGCGCTCGACGCGGGCGCGGAGGCCTCGGCACGAGTGGTGCTCTGATGGACGTCCTCGGCCACGAGAGCTCCCGAGCCGGACCCCTGGAGGGCGAGCCCGGCGGCGACGGCGGTGCCGGTCGCAGCGAGGGCGACCGAGGCCGCCACGGTCACAGCCCGGGGTCGGCGGTGGGCATTGGTGTCCTGCTTGTGGCGAGCTGCTGCCACAGCGCTGATCCTTTGCTTAGCTGACATGGATGGCGTCCGATCGATCCCGTCGGTCCCGTCCGCGGAGCGATCTGACGCCCGTCGAGTAGACCACAGTCGCCGCAGTCAGCCCAATCCGATCTCCCCAAGCCGGGGCGGAAGGCGGCGTTCCGTCGGCGTCGTCACCTCGGTCGTACGCTGCCGGGGGTCAGCCGCCGGAGGTCTCCGAGGCGTCCTCGGCGAAGCCGGAGCCGCGGCCGTCGGCGTCGTCGAGCCAGCCCTCGGGCAACGCCACCCTGTCCCGGGGCGACCCCTGACGACCGCGCGGAGCGCCCAGCTCGGAGATCGGGAACGGCTCGCCCGGATTGAGGTCTGCGAGTAGCCGGTCGAGCGCGGTCAGGCTGTCGACCAGGCCCAGCGAGCGACGCATCTCACCGCCGGCAGCGAAGCCCTTGAGGTACCAGCTGACGTGCTTGCGGAACTCCTTGCAGCCGCGCTCCTCCCCCATGTGCTGGCAAAGCAGCTCGGCGTGACGACGCATCATCGCGGCAACCTCGCCGAGGGTCGGCAGGGTCGCGATCTGCTCGCCCGCGAAGGCGGCGGCCAGATCCCGGAAGAGCCACGGTCGGCCCAGGCAACCGCGACCGACCACCACCCCGGCCGCGCCGGTCTGCTCGACCATGCGCAGGGCGTCGGCCGCCTCCCAGATGTCACCGTTGCCGAGGACCGGGAGGTCCACCGCGGCGGCGAGCTCGCCGATGGCGTCCCAGTCGGCCATACCGGAGTAGGCCTGCGCGACCGTACGGCCATGGAGCGCGATCGCCGCGACTCCGGACTCCTGCGCGATCCGGCCAGCATCCAGGTAGGTGAGGTGGGCCTCGTCGATGCCCTTGCGGGTCTTCATGGTGACCGGCACGCCGTAGGGTTCGGCGGCCCTCACGGCGTGCTCCAGGATCTCGCCGAGCAGGCCGCGCTTCCATGGCAGCGCACCGCCGCCGCCCTTGCGAGTGACCTTCGGGACCGGGCACCCGAAGTTGAGGTCGACATGAGCGACGCCGTACTCCGCACAGAGGATCTCGGTGGCCTTGCCGACGTAGGCAGGGTCGGTGCCGTAGAGCTGGACCGAGCGTCGGGTCTCGGCGTCGTCGAAGACGAGCATGTCCTTGGTGTGCTGGTCACCTTCGACCAAGCCGCGCGAGGTGATCATCTCGCAGACGTAAAGGCCAGCGCCCTGCTCGGCGCACAGCCGACGGAAGGCGGCATTGGTGACGCCAGCCATCGGGGCGAGCACGACCGGGGTCTCGACCCTCAGGTCACCAAGCGCCAGGCCTCCGGCAGCAGGCGAGGTCGGAAGGGGCATGGGAGTCATTGTCCGGCACGGCCGCCGCAGCACCGAAATCCCGCGGTCAGCCCTTCTTGCTCTTTCCCTTCTTGCCCTTCTTCGCCGGCGCCTTGGGCTTCGGCGGCACGTACTTGGTCGCCGTGCCGGTCCAGGTGATCGGGTCAAAGCTCTCCCCCGGCCGGTAGCTCGCACCGACCAGCTTGTTCTTCTCCGGGGTGAGGATGACCAGGCAGACATCGGCCGACCTCCCCGGCCCGAACTTCGCCGGCAGGGCCTTCGGCTGGCAGGCGGTGAAGTCGCTGCCGAAGCTGGTCGCCTCGACCAGGTTGTTGGCGCTGTCGAGCCCGTAGAGCGGCACGTCGTAGCCCCCGAGGCCGGTCTTCCCGACATTCGTGACCTTCGCGCGCACGAAGTAGGGCGCCCGTGCCTGGTAGGCGTCCGGGATCTTCCACCCGGCGAAGGTCTGCTTGTAGGAGGTTCTCTCCAGTTTGGTGACCGTCACCTGGAGCAGGCCGCTCACACCCTGTTTGGCGGTCCACTCGAAGGTGGCCGGCTCGCCGACCTTCAGGTCCGCACCGGCAGCCGTGGTCGCGGGCGCGCCGGGCGAGCCCGAGGTCCCCGCCGACGTACCGTCACCGGTGCTGGTGGACGGCTTGGGGGTGCTCTTGTCGGCAGAGGAACCACAGGCGCTCAGGGCGCCCGTTAGCAGCGCTGCCGAGGCGACGGCGACCAGAGCAGGGCGGAACGACCGGAGGGGCATGCGCACATCTTGCCTAACGAACGATCAACGGCCGCGGAGGCGCTCGGCGAAGTACGTCGAGACGCCGGCGAGTGGAATCCGCTCCTGCTTCATGCTGTCGCGCTCGCGGACGGTGACGGCGTCGTCCTCGAGGGTGTCGAAGTCGACGGTGACGCAGTACGGCGTACCGATCTCGTCCTGACGGCGGTAGCGCTTGCCGATGCTCTGGGAGTCGTCGAAGTCGACCATCCAGTTCTGCCGCAGCTCGGCGGCGAGTGCCTTCGCCTTCGGCGAGAGCGCCTCGTTGCGCGAGAGCGGCAGCACGGCCACCTTCACTGGCGCTAGCCGCGGGTCCAGGCGGAGTACGACGCGCTTGTCGACGCCACCCTTGGCGTTGGGCGCCTCCTCCTCGGTGTAGGCGTCGACCAGGAAGGTCATCAGGCTGCGGGAGAGCCCGGCCGCGGGCTCGATGACGTACGGCGTGTAGCGCTCGCCGCTGGGCTGGTCGAAGAAGCTGAGGTCGGCGCCGGAGTGCTCGGCATGGGTGGAGAGGTCGAAGTCGGTCCGGTTGGCGATGCCCTCGAGCTCGCCCCACTCCGAGCCGGCGAAGCCGAAGCGATACTCGATGTCGACGGTTCGCGTCGAGTAGTGCGAGAGCTTCTCCTTCGGGTGCTCGAAGTGACGCAGGTTGTCGGGGTTGATGCCGAGGTCGACGTACCACCGGGTGCGCTCGTCGATCCAGTACTGGTGCCACTCGGCGTCCTCGCCGGGCTTGACGAAGAACTCCATCTCCATCTGCTCGAACTCGCGGGTCCGGAAGATGAAGTTGCCGGGAGTGATCTCGTTACGGAAGCTCTTGCCGTACTGCGCGATGCCGAACGGGGGCTTCATCCGCTGGCTCGTGACGACGTTGGCGAAGTTCACGAAGATGCCCTGCGCGGTCTCCGGGCGCAGGTAGTGCAGACCCGACTCGTCCTCGATGACGCCCAGGTAGGTCTTGAGCAGGCCGGAGAACTGACGCGGCTCGGTCCAGGCACCACGGGTGCCGCAGTTGGGACAAGCGATCTCGGACATCGGCACGTCGTCGGGATCGACAGGTACGCCGGTCTTCTTCTCCTCCCTCTCCGCGACGGCCTCCTGCAAGTGGTCGGCCCGGAACCGCTTGTGGCACGACTGGCACTCGGTCAGCGGATCGGTGAAGGTCTGCACATGGCCGGAGGCCTCCCAGACCTGGCGCGGCAGGATCACGGCGGAGTCGAGACCGACGACGTCCTCGCGGGTCTGGACCATGGCCTTCCACCACTGGCGCTTGATGTTCTCCTTCAGTTCCACGCCGAGCGGGCCGTAGTCCCACGCGCTGCGAGTGCCTCCGTAGATCTCACCGCTCGGGTAGACGAACCCGCGCCGCTTGGCGAGGGAAACGACGAGGTCGACGGTGGAGGCCGGCGGTTTTGCCACGGGGAACGCTCTCTTCTCGGGGTGGAACGGGGTCGTACGACGTTGCTCACCAGCCTATCGGCCGGGTCGACCCGATATCGCATCCGTACGCCGGCGCCCGCCCTGCCGCCGCACTGTCCGAACCGCCCAGGCCACTCCCATCGCACGCCCAAAGTGTCACGGTGATAGTTCGCGGCACGAGTGACAGGGCGGAACTGTCACCCACTGCGCAAGGTGTCACGGTCCCGCTGTGGCGCGCCCCGCGGACCCCGAATTGACAGCCGTTCCCACCGTTTCTGAGAATGATTCTCATGCGCGGGTGTCAGGCGGTCGTCGGTATTGCGGCAACGCTGACCGTGGCACTGAGCGGATGTGCCGCCTTCTCCAGCAACGAGGCGGCCGACGACGGCAAACTGCGCGTGGTTGCGGGGCTGTACCCGTTGCAGTGGGTCGCCCAGCGAGTCGCCGGAGACCTCGTCGCTGTCGAGGACCTCACTCAGCCCGGTCAAGAGCCACACGATCTCGAGCTCTCGCCGAAGGAGACCGCTGACGTGGCGGTGGCCGATCTTGTGGTCTACGAGAAGGGGCTCCAGGCGGCCGTCGACGATGCGGTCGAGCAGACCGCCACCGGCACGCCGCTCGACGTTGCGAAAGTCGCCCGGCTCGAGCCGATCAGTCATGGCGGCCACGACGACGTCGACCACCGCAGTCCGGGCGAGACCGAGGACGACGAGGCGGCGGAGTCCCGCCGGACGATGGGCGACCTAGACCCGCACTTCTGGCACGATCCACTACGCATGGCGGACGTGGCCAAGACCGTGGCCGACAGACTCTCCGACATCGACCCCGATCACGCGTCGACCTACGCAGCCAACGCCGCCCACGTCGTGACCGAGTTGAAGAAGCTCGATGACGACTACGCACAGGGACTGGCGGACTGCGCTCGCCACACGATCGTGGTGAGCCACAACGCCTTCGGGTACCTCGGTCGTTACGGCCTCTACGTCGAGCCGATCGCGGGCCTCTCCCCCGACGCCGAGCCGACGCCGGCCGACCTGGTGCGCCTACAGAAGCTGATCAAGTCCCAGGGGGTGACGACGGTGTTCGGGGAGCGACTCGTGCCGCAGAAGCTCGCCACCACGCTGGCGCACGACCTGCATGTCGCCTCCGCCGTCCTGGACCCGATCGAGGGGTTGAGCTCGGCCACCTCCGATGACGACTACCTCTCCCTGATGCGCGCCAACCTGGCCGCCCTGAAGAAGGCGAACGCATGTCAGTGATCCGTACCCCGCGCACACCGTCCCCCGGCCTCGACAGTCCGCCGATCGAGCTCATCGACGGCGAGGTCGAGATCGGCGGCGTACCGATCCTGCGCCACCTCGACCTGACCGTACGCACCGGCGAGTTCGTCGCTTTGATGGGCGCGAACGGCTCCGGCAAGTCCACCCTGGTCCGGGCGCTGACCGGCCTGCGACCACTCGCCGGCGGCAGACTGAAGCTCTTCGGGACGCCGTACGACGACTTCAAGGACTGGCGCCGGGTCGGCTATGTGCCCCAGCGCGTGGGTGCCGCCTCCGGCGTACCCGCCTCGGTCTGGGAAGTCGTCGCCTCGGGCCGACTGACCCGCCGCAAGCTGCTCCGTCCGCTCTCCCGAGCCGACCGGGCGATCATCGACGACGCCATCGAGGTCGTCGGGCTGGCCGGTAAAGCCCGCGAGGGCGTCTCCACCCTCAGCGGTGGCCAGCAGCAGCGGGCACTGATCGCCAGAGCGCTCGCCGGCGAGCCCGATCTCTTCTTCCTCGACGAACCGACCGCCGGCGTCGACCGACCCAACCAGGCCGCGCTGGCCGACGCCCTGGAGCGGCTCAAGGCCCGGGACGCGACGATCGTGCTCGTCGCCCACGAGCTCGGCCCGCTCGAGCGGCTCGTCGACCGCTCGGTGGTGTTGCGCGACGGCGAGAAGGTGTACGACGGGCCGTGCCTCTCCGACGCCGATGTGCATGCGTCCCACTTCGACTGGCTGGTGAGTCACCACCACAACCACGAGCACACCCCCGACCAGGCACACGACAGCCACCGACCGCATGCGAGCGCACCGCTCGACTGCACTCATGAGGAGGCTCCTCAATGACGCGGTCGACGAGTCGCTCACCGAGACGGACGACGGGGTCGACGCTGGGGTGCGCGCGATGAGCGGTTTCGAACTCTTCTCCTACGGCTTCATGCAGCGGGCGCTGATCGCGGCCGTCTTCACCGGTCTGGCCGCACCCGCAGTCGGCACCTATCTTGTGCAGCGTCGCCTCTCGCTGATGGGTGACGGCATCGGTCACGTCGCGGTCACCGGCGTTGCCCTGGGCCTGCTGACCGGGGCTTCCCCGACCTGGACGGCGGTCGTCGTGTGCCTGCTCGGCGCGATCGCGATCGAGCTGATCCGGGAGCGCGGGCACGCCGGCGGGGACGTCGCGCTGGCGCTGCTCTTCTACGGCGGACTTGCCGGCGGCGTACTCCTCTCCGGCCTGGGCGGGAAGTCGGCGGCCACGCTTCAGGAGTACCTCTTCGGGTCCATCACCACCATCTCCATCGGTGACGTCATCCTCACCATGGTGCTCGCCGCGGTCGTGATCCTGATTGGAGTGGGGCTCGCGCCGCAGCTCTTCGCGGTGGCGCAGGACCAGGAGTACGCCCAGATCACGGGGCTGCACGTGCGGTTCTACAACATGACCGTCGCAGCGCTGGCCGCGGTCAGCGTCACCGTGGCCATGCACACCGTCGGGCTGCTCCTGGTTTCGGCGCTGATGATCATCCCGGTGGCGACCGCCCAGCAGGTGACCTCGTCCTTCCGAGCCACTCTCTACGGCGCGATGGTGCTCGGGACGCTGACCTCCCTCGGTGGCCTCGTGATCGCCTCGTTCGCCTCCTACCACGCCACCGTGGCGCCGGGTCCGACGATCGTACTCCTCGGACTCGCCTGCTTCATCCTCGCCTGGCCGCTCGGCACCCTCGTGCGGCGGCGACGACGCCTCGGCGCGACCAACCCTCGCCTCGAGGAGGCGCTCGATGGTTGACGCACCGCTTCGCTCCACCAAGCAGCGCCTCGCAGTCACCGAGCTCCTCGCGACCTGCGAGGGCTTCCACTCGGCCCAGGAGATCCACGATCTGCTCGGCAAACGCGGTGAGGTCGTCGGTCTCGCCACCGTCTACCGCACCCTGCAGCGGCTCGCCGACGCCGGCGCGGTGGACATGATGCGCAGCGAGGACGGCGAGGCAATCTACCGTCGCTGCTCGGGCACCCACCATCACCACCTTGTCTGCCGGTCCTGCGGTCGCGCCGTGGAGGTCGAAGGGCCCACCGTCGAGCGCTGGACCCGCGCGATCGCCGAGCAGCACAGGTACGCCGACGTGAGCCACACCCTCGAGATCTTCGGCACCTGCCCTGGCTGTCGCTGAGCCGCTCCCCGCAACGGGCAACTCGACCGGCAGGAGGGGCAACTCGACCGGCAGGACGGGCAACTCGACCGAGTCAGGGTTGGTTGGGGAGCGCCCCGCCGTAGCGACGGTCGCGGACGGCGTAGGTCTCGATCGCCTGCCACAGGTGTCGGCGGTCGACATCGGGCCAAAGCACGTCGGTGAAGACGAACTCGCTGTAGGCCGCCTGCCAGAGCATGTAGTTGGAGAGCCGCTGCTCGCCGCTGGTGCGCCAGACCAGATCGGCGTCCGGGAGCTCGGGCACATAGAGGTGGCGTGCGAAGACCTTCTCGTCGATGCGGTTCGGATTGAGCCGACCGGCGGCGACCTCCTGCGCGATCCGCTTCGCCGCGTCGGCGACCTCGGCCCGACCGCCGTAGTTGACGCACATCGTCAGCGTCAGCACGTCGTTGCCCTTGGTCAGCTCCTCGGCGACCTGCAGCTCGGTGATGACCGAGCGCCAGAGTCGAGGCGCGCGCCCGGCCCAGCGGACCCGGACGCCGAGCTCGTTCATGTAGTCACGCCGGCGGCGGATGACGTCGCGGTTGAAGCCCATCAGGAACTTCACCTCGTCGGGGCTGCGCGCCCAGTTCTCGGTGGAGAAGGCGTAGGCGCTGATCGCCTTCACCCCGATCTCGATGGCACCCTCGACCACGTCGAGCAGGCTGCTCTCGCCCTCCTCATGGCCGCGCGTGCGCGGCAGCCCGCGCTGCTTGGCCCAGCGACCGTTGCCGTCCATGATGATCGCCACGTGCTCGGGCACGAGTTCCTTCGGAACCGGCGGCGGGGTCGCTCCGGAGGGGTGCCGCGACGGCTGGCGAACGGGCTGACGAGCGGCCCGACGATCGATCTGTCTCACGAAGGCGGAGCCTACTTCTCGACGTACTCGAGCGAGCGCAGGCTCCGGCCGGCGCCGTCGGCGCCCAGATGCCAGGCAAGGTACGCCGCCACCAACCCGCTCGCCTCCCGCGCGGTCCGCTCGCCGGTGCTGGCGGTGATGCGCCCGACCGTCTCCCAGTCGCCGGCGAGCAGGGCACCGAGCAGGACCAGCGTCTCCGGGGCCGGCGACGCGGAGCCGGGGACGCGGCAGGTGGCGCACAGGACGCCTCCCAGCGAGGGGTTGAACCACCGGTGTGGGCCTTCGAGACCGCACCGGGCACAGTGCTCGAAGCTGGGTGCGTAGCCGGCGACCGAGAGCGAGCGCAGCAGGTAGGAGTCCAGCACGTGTCGTGGCGACCGGTCACCCTGCGCGAGCACGCGCAGGCCGCCGACGAGGAGGAGGTACTGCTGCACCGACGGCTCGCGTTCGATGGCCACCAGCCGGTCGGCGGTCTCGAGCATGCAGGTGCCGGCCGTATAGCGGTCGTAGTCGAGTCCGATCCCGGCGTGGAAGAGGGTAAGCGTCTCGGCCTGGGTGATCGTGTCGAGGTTGCGCCCCTCGGCGAGCTGGAGGTCGACGTGGGTGAACGGCTCCAGCCGGGAGCCGAACTTCGACGTCGTACGTCGCACGCCCTTCGCCACCCCACGGACCCGACCGTGGTGGCGGGTGAGAAGGGTGATGATGCGATCGGCCTCACCTAGTTTGTGGGTGCGCAGCACGATCGCCTCGTCGCGGTAGAGAGGCACCCGTCTATTCTGCCGCGCATGACCGCACCTGCGTCGCACCCGACACGCGTGGCGGCTCCCGGGGGACACCGCACGACCCTGCCGCCCGGTGCCGTCTACCAGGCCGAGCTGCCGATCCGGCCGCCGCACCATCCTCGTCCCGCACGCCGCAAGCCCGGCTTCCTCAGCTGGCTGCTCGCGGCGGCCGCGATCCTCTCCGTGATCTGCTTGGCCTGGATCTGGTTCTGGGACCCGGCCGACCCGTGGCGGGCCCGGGTCATCGGTGCCGATGTCGCGGTCTCCGGCCTCTTCCTGCTCCGCTGGCTCTGGCAGCTCGCCGCCGCCCGGCACCGGTCGACGTTCCTCCAAGGGGCCTGGTGGGAGCTGATCGCGATGGTCCCGCTCATCACGCCCTGGGTCGGCGACCACACCGTGCCACTCGTCGTGATCGGGGTCGCCCGGCTCGCCCGCGCCATCGACAAGGGTGACGACCTGTACGGCGACTTCATCACCATCTGGTTGATCCGGCATTTCTCCGCACCGATCGTGGAGGCGATCAAGCGTCCGATCACCGTCGCGGTGCTCGACGAGGTCATCGACGTGATCAAGACCGGCACCTATGCCGAGAACGTCAAGAACGCCCTCGATGAGAACCACGCCGAGCTCGAGGCGATGGTGCTCGACCTGATCCGCGAGGACCAGGCCACCGGCAAGCTGAAGTACCTGCCCTTCCACGACGACATCGTCAAGCTCGTCTCCGACACCGTGCTGCGGATCGTCGACGGCGCCCTCGACGACCCGCGCACCACCGAGCTGATCAGCGACGTGATCCGCAACTCGGCGAGCCAACTGCGGCAGGCGATCCGGGACGAGGAGTAGCACACCGGCGTAACCTGCGTCACACCACGGCGTTGGGTCAGGATGTGAGTCGCCGGATCCCCGCCGCCCTGGTCACCGTCCTCGCCGCCGCGCTGCTCGCGCTCGGTCCCACGCTGTCGCAGCCCGCTCGGGCCACGAGCGGCACGACGGCGTACGCACCGCTCGATCGGCCCGGGCCCGCGCTGACCGTGCCGGCCGCCACACTCCGAGCGGCGCTGACCTGCCATGGTGACCCGAGGACCGGACCGGAGCCGGTGCTACTCAACCCGGCGACCAGTGTGACCCCGGAGCAGAACTACTCCTGGACCTATGAACCGGCCTTCACCGCCCAGAAGCGGGCCTGGTGTGCGGTGACCATGCCGTACGCCACCGAGGGTGACATCCAGACCGCGGCGGAGTACCTCACCTACGCGATCCGTACCCTGCACCACCGAGCCGGCCGGAAGATCGCGGTGCTCGGTCACAGCCAGGGTGGGATGAGCATGCGCTGGGTGCTGCGGTTCTGGCCGGACACCCGCGCGATGGTCGATGACGTGATCGGGATGGCGCCCTCCAACCACGGCAGCACGGCGCTGCCGGTCTGCCGCCCGGGCATCACCACCTGCACTCCGGCGGTGTGGCAGCAGCAGGCGGACGCGCGCTTCATCGCCGCGCTCAACAGCCGGGTGGAGACCTTCCCCGGGATCAGCTACACCGTCATCTACACGCACGACGACGAGGTGGTGACGCCCAACGGCTCCGCGGCGACCTCCTCCTCCGCGCTCCACACCGGCACCGGCGCGATCACGAACGTCGCAGTCCAAGACCTCTGCCCCGCCGACACCAGCGAGCACCTGCTCGTCGGCACCACCGACGCGGTCACCTATGCCCTGGTCATGGATGCGCTCACCCATCGGGGCCCGGCGAAGCCAGCACGGCTCGACCGCTCCGTCTGCGCCCAGCCGATGATGCCGTACGTCGACCCGGCTTCCGCCAACACCTACCTGCAGGTGCTCCAGGCGCTGCCGGGCGTGGCCACACTCCCGCTGCCGCTCGTCAACACGGTGGGCGCGCCCGAGACCTCGGCCGAGCCTGCGTTGCGCTGCTATGTCTTCGCCACCGGATGCGGACGGTGAGCTCAGTCGGCGCGGAGGAACCTCAGCACCGCCGCCACCCGGCGGTGGGCATCGGCATCGTCGGGAAGCAGGCCGAGCTTGGCGAAGATCCGCTGGGTGTGCTTCTCCACCGCGGCGAGCGAGACGACCAGGCGCTCGGCGATGGCACCGTTGGAGCGACCCTCGGCCATGAGTGAAAGCACCTCGCGCTCGCGCGGGGTCAGGCTGGCTATCGGGTCGGTCCGCCGTCCCATCAACTGACGGACCACGAGCGGGTCGAGGACCGTCCCCCCGTGGGCGACGATCTCCACCGAAGTGTTGAACTCCTCCAGATCGGCCACCCGGTCCTTGAGCAGGTAGCCGACGCCGCCGGTGCCGCTGCCTAGCAACTCCTCGGCGTAGGAGCCCTCGACGTACTGCGACAGCACCAGCAGCCGCGCCGCCGGCCACTCCGCTCGGACTGCCACTGCCGCCCGTAGCCCCTCGTCGGTGTGGGTGGGCGGCATGCGTACGTCGACGACGCCCAACTCCGGACGGTGTTCCAGCATGGCCCCGACGAACCCCGGCCCGTCGCTGACGGCGGCGACGATCTCATGTCCGAACTCGGCCAGCAGCAGCTGTAGTCCCTCGCGGAGCAGTACCGAGTCGTCGGCCACCACCACCTTCACCCGACCACCCTCACACGTCCAGTGGGATCGAGGCGACCAGTACCGTCGGGCCGCCCTCCGGCGAGTCGATGTCGAGGGTGCCCTCGACCGCCGCCAGTCGTTGCCGCAGACCGGCCAGTCCGAGCCCCTTGCCCTGGTGAGCGCCTCCGACACCGTCGTCACCAACCGCGACCTGCAGACGTCCGTCGACCGGCTCGACGCTCACCGTGGCCGCGGTGGCGCGGCTGTGCTTGGCGATGTTGGTCATGGCCTCCGAGACCACGAAGTAGGCGGCGGTCTCGACGTGTGGCGACATCCCGTCCGGTACGTCGAGCTGCGCCTGGACCGGCACCGGCGACTGCGCCAGCATCTCCTCCAGCGCAACTGGCAGGCCGCGGTCGACGAGCAGCGGCGGCGCGACCCCACGCGACAGGGCGCGGAGTTCGGCGACCGTCTCCTGGGCCTGCGTCAGCGCACCGTCGATGAGCTCGGTCGCCTTCGCCGGGTCGTCGGCAAGGCGCCGCCGGGCACGTCCCAGGTCCATGGTGAGCCGGACCAGTCGCTGCTGCGGGCCGTCGTGGATGTCACGCTCGAGCCGGCGCAGGGCGCTGGCCTCGGCGACCCGCGCGGCCTCGCGCCCGCTCTCGACCCGGGCGACCTGCTGCTGGAGCTCGGCACGGCTACAGAGCAGCACACCGGCGAGGCTGCCGTGGACCAGTGCTGCCAGCCGCAACGCCAGGGGCAGGGTAAGCAGGCAGAACGCGCCGACGGCGAGATTCACCCAGCTCTCCGCGGTACGGCTGTCTCCCAGGCCGAGGATGTAGGCCAGGCCGTGCTCGTCCGGGCTGGTCGGAATGTAGCGCTGCCAGAACCAGTAGCTGAGCCCACCGAGCACGCCGGCCCACCATACGGTGGCGACGACGAACGCGAAGATGCCGGTCGCGAAGCCAAGCACCGACCACACCACGTCCAGCCACGACTGCGGGTCACGCAGCGGCAGCAGCAGCCGCCGGGTGGTGCCGTCCCCCGGGCGTGGCCGGGCGTAGCGGACCGGGGGGACCTCGCGGCGGAGCAGTCCGCGCAGTCGGGTGCGTTCCACGACCGCATTTCCGCGCGCGACCAGCATGGTCGCCGCGAGCACGAAGAGGCCGGTGACCAGCACGATCAGGCCGAGTCCGAGGATCAGACCCGTGACCACGAGCACGAAGAAGCACAGCGCGATCGGGAACGCGGTCAGCGCATAGCCGGTGTCGAGCAGCACCCGCCGAAAGAACCCCGGCCGAGCAGGCGCGGTGGGAACGGGCTCAGCCACGGGAACATCTTCGCGCAGCCACAGGGTCGGTGCATCACTCATGACCACAACGCTAGAAACGGCCGGGCCCGACCACGATCCGGCAGGCACGCCGGTTCGTGGTCGGGCCAGCCCGACATCGG
>Ga0164243_10009953_pt1 | contig 13725 bp, 9 predicted proteins | sample OricompcompostOP_FD_108781 | JGI IMG/M metagenome (GOLD analysis project Ga0164243, IMG submission 108781) | Organic Plus compost microbial communities from Emeryville, California, USA - Original compost - Organic plus compost (OP) | ecosystem: Engineered > Solid waste > Mixed feedstock >... | reverse complement strand
GCGGCCATCGCCGGCGACCCGGTCGAGCACCAGGCGCGCGCGGCCCCTGCTGGTCCGCAGCAGCCAGCCGGAGGTGACCGGGTCGCGCTGTGGACGGGTCGCGAGCAGGTCGACCCAGCGCCCACCGCTGAACGCCTTCGCACCGACCAGGCCCTGCTGGTAGCGACCGTCGCGCTGGGTCCGGCGACCCGACAGCGCCCACCACGTCCCCGGCGCCCGCCCCCAGACCAGCCCCGAGCCGCGCGGTCTCGCGTCGGCCGCCAGCGCGCCGACCGCGTCGGCCGGGAGCCGACCGACCCGGCCCGTGCCCGGCCAGTGGTCGATCGCATCCTGCAGCAGGAACAGCGTCAGGCCGTTGTACTGCGTCATCGAGGCGTAGCCGTCCATCACCGTCGGCGTCCACGCGTGCAGCAGGCCGGGGACGACCGGGATCGTCCCGTCGGGCAGCAGCGGATGCTCGCGCACGAGCCGGTCGAGCGCCCGCTCCGCGAAAGCGCGCCAGCGCGGCGCGTCCGGTCCGCCGGCCGCCGCCCGCAGCGCGCCGAGGTCGGCCGCCGCCGCCAGCACCCACGACTGCTCGGCGCTGCGGCCGACATGCGTCAGCTGCCCGTCGGGCGCCATCAGCGCCAGCGCGTAGCGGCCGGCCTCCGCCCGCACGCGACGGGCCGCCCTGCCGAGCGCGCCGGGCCAGGCGCGATGGATGCGCTCCAGCAGCATCGTGCTGAAGAGGTGGTAGGCGTGCGGCTGCCACGGCGGGTCCGACAGCGAGCGGGCGCGCAGGTTCAGCGACGCGACGGCGCCGCCGGCCCGCAGCCGCGGCCCCGCGTGGCGCGGCATCAACGTCGAGACCGTCCAGCGGACCTCCCTGCGCAGTCTTCTCAGGTCGCTGGCGACCGAGCCCGGCAGCCCCTCGATCACGGCCTCCGACAGCTCCGCGCCAGCCGCTGCGAAGACCAGCCGCCAGTTGTCGTAGGTCGTCCGCGAGGCGAAGGCGTGGCCTCTGAACGGCTCGATCGACGCGAGCCATCGGCTCAGCGGCTGCTCGACGCGCGCCCACGCTCCCGCCGGAAGCCGGCCGGACTGGCCGTCGCGCAGCAGCGCGGTCGCGGCGAGCAGGTGGAACGGGTCGCTCTCGGCCGGCTTGGCGGCCGTGCCGAGGATCTGCGCAACCGCGGCCGCGACGAGCATCTGGTCGTCGGCGCCGCGCTGGGCGGTCCCGCGCAGCTGCGCGTGGGCGAGCATCAGCGTGCCGTAGTTGAAGTCGCCGAACTCCGGCTCGAGCGCGTCGTGTACGCGGCCGTCCGCCCCGGTCTGGCGCGCCCACGCCTGCTCGACGGCGAGCGCGTAGGCGGAGATCCGCGCGGCGCTCCAGCCGTCGGCGCGCGGCCGCTCGGCAGCGGTGGCAGCGGCGGGCCGGCCCGCGGTCGCGAAGGCGACGACGAGCAGGCAGGCGATGACGGCGGCGACTCTCCTCATGCGGCGACTCCGGGCAGGAAGGGTCGGCCCGCTTCCACACGCGACGCGACGGGCGCTTCCCTCGTTTCCACTGTGGGAGCGGGGCCGCGCGGCCCCGTCCTCACCGTGCAACAACGATCCCCGTCGACGAAGGAAGCGCAAACGCGCCAGCGGGTCGGCTCAGCGCCTCCATCCGCTCACAGCAGCTCGACCGGGTCGCCGACGGCGACGGCGCCGGCCGTCGCGACCCAGCAGTTGAGGGCGAAACGGCCGTCGAACTCGTCGTTGATGCGGCGCAGCACCTGCGGAGCGACGCTCATGTCGTCGGGGTCGATCGTCGTCATCACGCAGCGCTTGCAGACCTTCTCGACGTCGACCACCGCCTCGCCGATCCGCAGCCGCCGGCCGGGCCAGTCGCGCTCGGCCAGCCCGTCGACGCCCGCGATCACGATGTTCGGCCGCAGCCGGCGGCGGTCGACGCCGAGCGCCGCGACAGCGCCGTCGGTCGCGATCAGCAGGGCGGTGTCGTCGAAGCGGGCGGGCCCGTCGACCTCGACCAGCCGCGCCCGCTCGTCGGCGACGACCGCGCGGACGGCGGCATGCGCCTCCGCCCCAGCCCACGGCCGCCCGTCGACCAGCGCGCCGCCGTCGGCGTCGAGCGTCGCGGAGAGCCCCAGCAGCCGGTGGCGGGTGCGGGCGGTGACGAGCCGGTCGTCGCCGTCGCGGACCTGCACGCGGCGGTCGCCGGGGACGCCGTCGGCGGTCAGCTCGGCCCAGTCGAGCTGCTGTCCGGCGAGCGACTTGACCGGGTAGACCCACAGCTCGGCGACGTGCATGGCTCAGGCATCCTCCCAGAGCGGCCGACGACGTGACGGAGCGACGGCGGCGAGCTGCAAGTTCGCGTGCAGGCCATCCGGGTAAGGAGGAGTCCTGCATATGATGCCGACGCCGAACGGGACGCGGTCCTGCCGCCCCGCACCGACCCGGCGATCACGGATGACCCAACGAGGAAACTACAGCTCCGGCGACGACTTCGTACTCGAGTACGGGGAGCTTCGCTTCACCTTCAACGAACGCGACTTCGGCGAGCGCTGCGAACAGGCCGCTCGCAAGCTCGGGTTCGTCTCCGGCCCGCTCGAGTTGGGCGAAGCCGAGGATCTCGTCAACCTCGTCGTCAACGGCGAGGTCACCGACCCGGCCTCCGCGCTGGGCGAGCACGTCAACGACTGCTGGCCGGAGCTGGTCGGCCCGTCGGAGCGCTCGCTCGTCCACTGGCTGCGACGGCTGATCTTCCGCGGCGCCTGGCTCGACCAGCGCGTCAAGGAGGGCGAGCTCGACGTCGCCTTCGACGAGGAGAGCCACACCTTCTCCTACGTCCAGCCCGACCGCGGCAACGAGCCGATCGAGCTGGCGCCCGAGCCCTCCTGGGGCCGGGTCGCGTACATGCCGCGGTCGCTGTAGCGGCCGCCAGCCCATCCGCGGCGCTTCACCGCGCCGCGGCGAGGAGCCCGTCGCCCGGTGCCGGACGCACCTCCGGCCCGCACGCGCGGGTGCGCGCGCGGGCCGGTGCGGACGGGCGATGCCGCTCTAGTGCAGCTCGGCGCGGACCGCGGCGATCGCGGCGGCGCCGGCCTCGACGACGAGCAGCTCCGGACGGAGCGTGCCGCTGGCGAGCAGGTCGATCGCCGGGTAGCGGCCGGTCGCGGCCAGCTCGGCGTCGAGCGAGACGACCGTCGTCTCGCCGCCGAACTGCTCCTCGGCGGTCGCGACGACGGTCAGCGAGCCGGCGTCGGCGAGGTTGCGGGCGGCGGCGAGGGCCTTGCGGGCGGCCGCCGGGTGGACGCCGTCGAGCGAGTCGACCAGCACGACCGCGTCGCCGCCGCGGGCGGCGATCCGCTTGCCGTTGTCGATCGCGCGCTCGAGCGCCTGCGACTGGGCGTCGGCCGAGGCGGCGAGGCTGAGCGCGGCGGCGACCTCGACCGGGCCGTCCTGCCACTCGCCGATCTCCTCCGGGCGGGCGCCGACGAGCACGACCGACAGCTCGATCCCGTCGACCTTCGCGAGGTGGTCGGCGATGCGGCGCAGCGCCTCCGTCTTGCCGGCGCGCGGGCCGCCGGTGATCGCGACGCGCGAGCCGCGGCCGAACGGGGTCAGCCACTCGATCGCCTTGACGGTCGCGTCGTCCTCGGCGCCGAGCGCGAACCGCTCGTCCGGGAAGACGGCCTTGAGGTCGTCGAACTTCGCGCCCTCGCCGCCGGTCGCCTCGTCGGCCGGCTTGCCGTTGATCGTGTCGACGCGGACGAGCGACGGGTAGCGCTCCGAGCGACGCGGCGCGCGCACCGGGCCGCTGACCTTGTCGCCCGAGACCAGCTCGCAGCGGCGGACCTGGGCGGCCGAGACGTAGACGTCGTGGTCGGAGGTCTCCGGCGCGTTGAGGCGCACGAAGCCCGAGCCGTTGCCGAGCAGCTCGACGACGCCCTCGACGACCTCGCCCTCCTTCGGGCCCTTGCCGTTGCCGTTCTTGCCGCCGCGCGGCTCACGATCGCCGCGACCCTCGCGCTCGGCGCGCGGCTCGCGCGCCTCACGGCGCTCGCCGCGCTCCTCGGACTCGTCACGGTCGCGGTTGCGGCCGCGCCCGCCGCGCCGGCGGCGCGGACGGTCGCTCTCGCGCTCGTCGTCGCGGTCGGCCTCACCGCGCTCACCGCCGCCCTGGCGGGCGACGATCGCGTCGATCAGGTCCTCCTTGCGCAGACGGCGGAAGCCGTCGATGCCGAGCTCGCCGGCGATCGCGTGGAGGTCGGCGAGGGGGCTGTCCGCGAGCGCGGAGCGTTCGAGCACTGACAAGAGTGGGTCCTCCTAGGGGATGGATGATCGGTTGGCTCCGGCCGCGTTGGGACAGCGGCCGGCGATGCTGAGCTGGGAAGGCTAGCGCGTTCGGGAGCGCTCGACCGCCGCGGCGGTGAGCGGGTGGTCGAGCATCTGCCGCAGCACCTCCGCCGGCACGGCGGCGCTCTCCGCTCCCAGGCGGGCGGCGAGCACGACCTGCTGCGGGGTGGCGATCCCGCCCGCGAGCACCTGCGCGGTCGTCTCGCCGGTGTGGAGCGCCTCGACGATCGCCTGCAGCGTCTCACCCGGGTCGATCGCAGCCTCCTCCAGCGGCGTCAGCGCCGTCGAGACGAGCGCCGCGCCGGCCTCGGCCGCCAGCAGCGCCTGCGCGGCGCTGAAGACGTGCGTCACCTCGACCGCCAGCTCCTGCTCCTCCAGCGCGCTCGCGGCCGCAAGCCCGGCGGCGGTGCACGGGAGCGCCGGGACGGCGTGCTCGTGCAGCTCGTCGAGCGCCAGGCCCTGCGAGACGAGCGCGGCGGGGTCGTCGCCGTCGAGCAGGACGGTGACGGTCGCGTCGAGCAGGTCGCAGAGGCGGACGACCTCGGCGTCCGGATCCGCGGCGCCGGCCGCGGTCAGGCGGGCGCGGCTGGTGCGCGCGCCGGCGAGCACGCCCCAGCTCGCCAGCTCCTCGGTCTCCGCGACCGAGCCGGTGTCGATGTACAGCTTCATGCCCAGCAGCCTAGAGGCCGGGCGCCGCGACGCTACGCCTGCTGCTCCCAGCGGATCGCGTCGGAGAGACGCGCGTCGCTGGACAGCTCCCGCCGGCCGGCGAGCACGTCGCGCACGGCGAGGTACTCGGCCGCCTCGCGGACGTCGTGGACGCGGAAGACGTGGCCGCCGGCGTCGGCGCCCCAGCCGAGCGCGGCGAGCGTGCCGGCGAGCCGCTCGCGCGGCGCGCGCCCGGTGATCGCGCCGATGAAGTCCTTGCGCGACAGCGCCAGCAGCACCGGCCGGCCGAAGGCGAGCACGTCGTCGAGGCGGCGCAGCACCTCGACCGTCTGCGCCGGCGTCTTGCCGAAGTCGGGGCCGGGGTCGAGCATCAGCTGCTCCTCGGCGACGCCGCGCTCGCGTGCCAGCGCGATCCGCTCGCGCAGGAAGGCGACGACGTCGTCGGCGACGGTGCCGTCGAGGGTCGGGTCGAGCAGCTTCGTCTTCGGCGCCGCGCGCGTGTGCATCACCACCAGCCCGGCGCCGGCGCGCGCGCAGACGTCGGCCAGCTCGGGGTCGCGCAGGCCGCTGACGTCGTTGACGATCGAGGCGCCGGCGGCGATCGCCGCCTCGGCGACGGCCGGCTTGTAGGTGTCGACGGAGACGAGCGCGCCGAGCTCGCCGGCGATCCGCTCGATCAGCGGCACGACCCGCTCGACCTCCTCCGCGGGGCTGACCGCCGGTCTGTTGGTGACGCCCGACTCGCCGCCGACGTCGATCAGGTCGGCGCCGGCCTCGAGCAGCTCGGCGGCGAGCGCGACGCGGCGCTCCAGCGTCGGGTAGCGGCCGTCGTCGGAGAACGAGTCCGGCGTCGCGTTGACGATCCCCATCAGCCACGGGCGGTCGCCGAAGCGCAGCGTGCGCCCACGCGCGCGCAGCTCGACGACCGGCCGCGGCGCGCTCATCGGACGGCGCTCGCCCGCGCGGCGCTCGCGGCGGCGCGCGCCAGGTAGGAGCGGGCGAGCCGCGCGGCGGCGGACGCCGCCATTCTCTCTCTGGCGCCTCTTCTGCCTCTTCTCGGCGGCGTGACGACCTTCACGACCTGTCTGACGACGGCCTTGTTGCCGGCCTTGTCGGCGACCGTGACGCGGATCGTGTACCTGCCGGCTCTGGCGTAGGCGTGCTGGGCGCCGCGCTTGACCCGCTCGCGTCTGCTCTTGTCGCCCCAGTCGACGAGCACCTCGGCGACGCCCGAGGTCTTCGCCGGCTGCGTTCCGGGCGCGGGAGCCGGCGGCGGGTCGCTCGGCGCGATCGCGAGCTTGAGCGTCGTTCCCGGGCGCTTTGCGCCGGTCAGGCGCAGTCTCGCGGTCGGCGCGAGCGTGTCGACGCGGAACGTCCCGGCCGGCGCGGCGAAGGTCTGCCCGCGGCGGTCGACGGCCGTCACCGTCCAGCTGTGGACGCCCTCGCCGACCGGCGTGCGCAGCCTGAACGACGTCCGCGGCGTCGTGACGACCTCGGCGCCGTCGACGGCGACCTTGTAGTTGAGCCCCCACGCCTCTCTCGACCTCGTCCAGACAAGCGTCGGCGTCGTCGTGCGCTCCCATGCGGCTCTCTGCGCCTTGCGCGCGAACCGCGCCGGCGGCTGGTCGATCGTCGCGCTGACGATCGCCGGGCCCTGGCCCGGGACGTCCTGGATCCAGGCGACGACGATGTCGCCGTTGTCGTCTCCGGCCGCCCAGATGCCGCGCGCGGCGGCGGTCGGGCCGAGCTGCGGGACCGACAGGACCTGCTCGGGCTCGAACTCTCTGCCGTTGTAGAAGCGGCCGTGGACCTCGGTGGCGCCATCCGGGCTCGTGTACTGCCAGGCGACCATCATCTTCAGCGGCGTCGCCGTCCCGGTGACCGGGTAGGTCGGCGCGACGCTCTGCGCGATCGAGTCGACCTGCACGACCGGCCCGGGCGAGAGGTCGGCCTTCATCGCCATCGCGTAGGTGAGGTTCGAGGTCGCGTTGGCGCTGATCACCAGCCCCTGGCCGATGCCGGTGTTGGACATCCGCGCGCCGAAGCTGCCCTGGCCCGATCCGAACGCGGTCGCGTCGGGGACCGCCGACCACTCGAAGCGCGAGCCGCGCAGGCGGTAGTAGACCGCGCGAGTCATCTCGCCGCCGTTGACGTTGAAGCGCGCGCGCATCGCGACGCCGGTGAAGCTGTCGTCGTCCTGCACGGCGACCTCGGGCGTGTCGAGCCCCGCCGGCGGGATGCCCTCGACCGACAGGCCGTCGGCGGCGTTGGCGTAGACGACGCTGGGACGGGTCCCGACGACGCGGCGGGCGACGACCGTCCCGCTCTCGCCCCAGACGGCGATCGCGGCGCCCGAGGCGGCCGACCCGACGCGCGGGCGGCCAGCGCCGACGCCGGCGTCGGCGTCCGGGTTGGCGTCGAGCGGCGCGCCGAGCAGCTCGAACGGGCCGGAGGCCTTCGAGTAGGCGATCCGCACGTCATGGCCGCCGGCGCCGGGCGCCGTGAAGACGAGGTAGGCCTTGCCGTTGACGCCCATGTCGACCCACGGGTCCGAGGCGCCGCCCGAGCCCCAGACCGCCTGGACGGTCCAGCCGGCGGCGCCGGGCGCGCGCGAGGCCGTGTAGACGTTGCCGCCGTTGGCGTAGGAGACCACGACGCGGCCGCCCTCCGCGGTCGACACGTGCGGCTGCGAGGAGGGGCCGCCGAGCCCTGCGTCGACGCGCTCGGGCCCAACCCAGCCGCCGTTGACGAGGCGGCTGACGAAGACGTGGTCGGCCCCTTCCTCCTCGACGGTGTAGACGACCGCGCCGGTCCCGTCGGAGGCGACGTCGACGTTGCCCATGCTCTTGAGGTTTCCGTGCGCGAAGACGACCTCGCCGGTGTACAGGCCGGCGCGCGCGGGCGCGGCGGCGAGCAGCGCCGTCGCGATCAGCGCGACGGCGAGGAGGACGGCGGGCAGGGCGCGGCGGGCGACGGTGCGATCTGAGACGACGTGCATGCAGAGACTCGTGGGCCGGTCGGCAGGGTCGTGCGTTCCAACCGGCGCGAGGGGCGAAAGTTACGGCACCGGGCGGCGGTGCGTCGTGGCGGCCCTCGCCCGAGGGGCGGACAGGTGGTGACGCGAGGCCGGCCTCCTCGGCCCCGCTCCACCGTTCCCCCTCGATCCCGGCTTGCACGCGACGCACCGGCTCGACGGACCGCGCGCCGTCCGGTCACCCCCGTGACCGGTCGACGCCTCGCTGACCCGGTGCGCACGCGACGGTCGCACACCGACCCATCGCACCGCTTGAAAATGGTAAGAACGCTGACGTTCGCTGGAGAAGCGGGCGTGGGGACACGCCGTCGACCGCCCGCTGCGAGCTGACGGCCGCCCGCGGGCGGGCGGCCGTCTCGGGGCGCGCCCCGACCGGGTCAGCGGCGCCGGAGCAGCAGCGCGGCGGCGCCGCCGGCGGCGCCGATCGCCGCCGCCACGGGGACCAGCACGGCCGCGGTCGAGACGCCGCCGTCGCCGTCGCCGGGGGCCTCCGACGCACCGCTCGCGCCACGCCGCGCCGGCGTCAGCGGGAAGCTTCTGCCGGCCAGCGCGACCGCGACCGATCCGGTCGTCCAGACGGGTGTCTGACGGCTCGTGCGCGAGAACTGCACCGCGCCGTCGGGCCCGACCAGCGAGCGCAGGTAGGCGAGCGGCGAACGGGAGCCGCGCCGGCGGACCGACGCCGGTCTGACGCCGGCCGCCGTGAACGCCTGCGCCGCCCACGCGGTCGACATCGCGTTGGAGCCCTGACCGGGCAGCAGCGGGAAGCCGCCGTCGGGGTTCTGGTTGGCACGCAGGAAGGCGAGCGCCCGTCTGACCGCCGGGGAGCGTCTGCGGCCGGCGGCGGCGAGCGCCTGCACGACCGCGGCGGTGTCGTCGACGTCGCTGCCGCCACCCTTGGTCGCGAAGCCCCAGCCGCCGTCCTCGTTCTGCTGCAGCACGAGCCAGTCGGCGCCGGCGCGCACCTGCGCGTCGCGCGCCGGGACGCGGGCGGAGCGCAGCGCCAGCAGCGCGAAGGCGGTCAGGTTGGTCTGGCTGACGACCGAGCCGTCGGCGTCGAACCGTCTGCGCAGGCCGGCGACGAGGTCCTCCCCGGCGAAGCGGCGCGGCGAGCGGCCGGAGGCGGCGAGCACCATGATCGTCCGCTCGAGGTCGCCGACCGTCTCGGGCGCCGTGCCGCGCGTCAGTCTGCCGGCGCGCGCGCTGACGTAGGCGAGCACGCTGCGGCCGCCGCGTCTGACGTCCTGCGGGTTGCGGCCCTGCGCCGCGAGGCCGAGCGCGACCCAGCCGGTGAAGAGGTCGACCGACGACTGGCCGGGCGCCGCGCCGAAGCCGCCGTCGCGGTTCTGCGCCTGCTCGAGGTAGGCGACGACCTTCGGCTGCCCCGGCGCGGCGGCCTTCGCGCGGTCGGGCGCCGCGGCGGCGAGCGCGGTGCTCGCGCTCACCAGCGCGACGGCGAGCAGCAGCAGCGGGGTGGCGGCGGTGCGGGGCGGGCCGTCGGGGGCGCCGGGCGCGGCGGCGGCCGCGGCGCGGGCCGACGGCCGTGGCGCCGCCGACGCGCTCGGCGCGGGGGCCCAGCTGAACGCGAAGCGGGTGCGGTACCGCCGCAGCGTGCGCACCAGCGCCGGTCCGAACAGCAGGTAGAAGGCGACGTTGCCGGCGGCGTGCGCCAGGTCCCACGGCAGCGACGCCGTCTGGTACGTGAGGTAGCGCGCCCACAGGTCGCTGTCGCCGAGCGTGACGACGCTGCCGAAGTTGACGACGACGCCGAAGCCGAGGCCGGCGAGGCCGCACGCGAGCGCGAGCGGGACCCGGCCCGCTCTGCCGCCGCTCGCCCAGGCCAGCAGCGCGCCGAAGAGGCCGACGGCGCCCCATCCGCCCATCTGCCACGGCGTCCACGGCCCCTGCGTGAAGAAGAAGTTCGACGCGAGCGCCGAGACGGCGCCGACGGCGAAGCCGGGGGCGCCGCCGAAGACGTACCCGGCCAGCAGGACGACGTCGGTCGTCGGTTTGACGTTCGGCACCGCGGCGAAGGCGATCCGCCCGAGGACCGCGAGCGCGGCGAGCGTGCCGACCAGCGCGAGCACGCGCGAGGACGGGTGCGAGCGCTCGTACCAGGCGAAGCCGGCCAGCAGCGCGAGCGCGAGCAGCAGGAACGAGGCGAGCTGCCAGCTCATGGGCGGGCCTCCGTCGGTCGTGGGTCGTTCGGGGTCTGTGCAGCGCCGGCGGCCGGTGCGCCCGCCGGCGGAACGGCGTCGCCGGCGCGCGCGGCGACCAGCGCGCGCACGAGCGCCGCGCCGGCCTCCGGGTCGAGCGCGCCGCCGGCGCCGCCGAGGATGCGGGCGGTCTCGGTCGCGAAGTACCAGCCGCCGGCGAGCACCTCGGCGGCCGGGCCGTCGGCGATCGGGCGGCCGTCGCCGAGCAGCACGACGCGCTGGGCGAAGGCGGCGGCGAACTCCGGGTCGTGGGTGGCGACCAGGAGCGCGGTGCCGGTCGCGGCGAGCCGGCCGAGCAGGACGGCGAGGTCGGCCTTGTGGGCGCGGTCCATCCCCCGCGTCGGCTCGTCGAGGCAGAGGACCGCGGGCGGCTGCTCGCTGTCGAGCACGATCGCGAGCGCGAGCCGTTGGCGCTCGCCGCCGGAGAGGTCGCGCGGGTGACGGTCGGCGAGGGCGGCCAGGCCGGCCGCTTCGAGCGCCGCCGCGGAGGCCTCCTCGTCGACGCGCTCGTGGACGAGGTAGTCGTTCGGGTTCTGCAGCAGCAGCGCGACGCGGCCGGACGCCTCGACCGATCCGCGGGTCGGCTGCTGGAGGCCGGCGGCGTGACGCAGCAGCGTCGACTTGCCGGCGCCGTTGCGGCCCATCAGCGCAACCCGCTCCCCGGGGGCGATCCGCAGGTCGACGGCGCGCAGGACGGCGGGGCGCTCCGAGGGCTCGGACCACAGCCGCTTGAAGCGCAGGGCGGCGTTGCCGGCGCGGTCAGCGCGCAGACGGCCGAGCGGCCCGCGCGGCGGCGCGGGGGGCGAGCTTTCGCCGGGCGCGCCTCCCCGGGTGGGTGGGAACAGCATCTTCTGCGCGGGGTCGGTCGCGGGCGACGGCAGGTCGGCGGGTGGCGGCGCGTCTGGGTCGGGCAGCGCGCCGGCCGCGCGCAGCGTCGCGCGGGCCTGCTTGACGCCGACCGGCGGCGGGGCGAGGCCGGCGCGGGCGAGCAGGCGGGCGCCGGGGGTCTCCAGCGCCGGCGCCGCCTCGGCGGCCCAGGCGAGGAAGTCGCGCGGCGGGCCGTCGCAGGCGATCCGGCCGTCGGCCAGCGCGACGACGCGGTCGGCGGCCGACAGGCAGCGCTCGAGCCGGTGCTCGGCCAGCACGATCGTCGTCCCCCACTCCTCGTTGAGCCGCCGCAGCAGGCCGATCAGCTCGTCGCCGGCGACCGGGTCCAGCTGCGAGGTCGGCTCGTCGAGCAGCACCAGCCGCGGCCGGCCGGCGAGCGCGGCGCCGAGCGCGACCCGCTGCAGCTCGCCGCCGGACAGCTCGTGGGTCGGGCGGTCGAGCAGATGCGCGACGCCGAGCGCCAGCGCCGCCTCCTCCACCCCGCGCGCGACCGCCGCCGGCGACTCGCCGCGGTTCTCCAACGGGAAGGCCAGCTCGCTGCGGACCGTGCCCATCACGACCTGCGTCTCGGGGTCCTGAAAGAGCGTCCCGACGACCGCGGCGAGGTCGCCCGGACCGTGGTGGCGGACGTCGAGGCCGCCGACCAGCAGCTCGCCGGAGACCTCGCCGCCGTGGAAGTGCGGCACCAGCCCGCTGCCGGCGCGCAGCAGCGTCGACTTGCCGCCGCCCGAGCGGCCCGCGAGCACGACGAACTGGCCGTCGCAGACGGTCAGCGAGACGTCGTCGAGCGCCGGTCTCGCCGCGCCGGGATAGGTGTAGGTGACGTGCTCGAGGTGGAGCACCGACGGGTTGGCGAGGGCGCTCACGCCAGCCCCCGGCGATCGAGGAACGGCAGCAGCGGCAGCAGCGCGACCGCGGCGGCGAACGCGAACGTCGCCGGCCCCCAGTCGCCGTCGAGCAGCGGATAGCAGGCGAAGGGCGCGGCGCCTGCCAGGCGGCCGCCGACGGCGAGCGCCGCCAGCGCGAGCGCGACCGCGGCGAAGGCGACGTCGTGGCGCGACCATGGGCGCGCGTGGCGTCGAGCGGCCCGGCCACCCCGCGCGCGTGCGACGCGGCCCGCGCCCGCCTGGCCACCGCGCCCGGCCGCTCCGCCTCCCGCAGCGGCCCCGTAGCCGCGCACCTCCAAGGCCGCGGCGACCTCGACGGCGCGGTCGAGCGCGCCGCCCGCGACTGCGCGCACGAGCGTCAGGCGCGACGGCGCTCTCCCCGGGCGGCAGCGCTGCGCGTCGGCGATCCGCTGGCCGTCGCGCTGCAGCACCGGCACCATCCGCGTCGCGAGCGTCACCGTCAGCGCCGAGCGGAACGAGACGCGGCGGAACAGCCGCAGCAGCTCGTCGGGGTCGACGACGAGCGTGAACAGCGCGAAGGCGACGATCAGCGCCAGCGCCCGCAGGCCGAGGATGCCGCCGTAGACGGCCGCCTCCAGCGTCACGTCGAGCCGCCCGAACCACGGAACCTCGCCGAGCCGCGCGACCACCGTCAGGCCCTCGCGCGAGACGAGCGGGTTGACGAGCGCGATCAGCAGCGTGAACGGGAGGGCGAACAGCAGCGCCCGCCGCAGCTCCGGCCCGACGCCCGCCAGCGACGCCGCGCCGCAGCCCGCGAGCAACGCCGCCGCCAGCACGAGCGGGTGGTCGTACAGCAGCGCGACCAGCGCGAGCGCGACGCACAGCCCGCCCCCGACCGCCGCGCGGGCGGCGTGCAGCGGGCTCGGGCGACGGCGGTAGCCCATCAGCGCAACAGCGGCAGGCCGACGTCGTCGCCGGCGGGGTCGGTCGCGAGCGCGAATCTGTCTCTCAGCCGCGCCGGCTCGAGCGCGGCGGCCGCGGCGGCGACGCCGTCGAGGTCGGTGCCGGTGACCGTCCAGGTCGGCACCTGGTCGCCGAGCTTGGTCGCGGCGACGAGGCCGGCGCCGGCGCCGACGGTGCGCGCCGTGCGGCCCTGCTCGTCGAGCAGCTCCAGCTGCCTGCCCTCGTCGTCGAAGCGGGCGAAGACGCCGCTGGTGGCCGGGCCTCTGTCGATCAGCCGCAGCGCCTGGTCTCTGCGCAGGTCCTGCCAGCGGCCGACCATCACGCGCAGCACCTCGGTCTCGACGTTGGTGCCGAGCGTCTGGCGCGAGGCGTGCGCGCCGACCGCCGACAGCTGCGCGGAGACGTCGTCACAGACGTCGCCGGCGTCCTTGGCGCACTGGATCACGACCGGGTAGCGCTTGCCCTCGGCGCCGTGCGCGAACGGCTCGGGGAACTGGCCGACGACGGCGCCGACGTTCTGCGAGCCGCTCCAGTCGTGGTAGTCCCACCAGACGCGGTCACCGCCGTGCAGCTCGAAGTCGGCGGCGCTCTCGTCGCCGACGATCCCGTTGACCCAGTAGAACCAGTCGGCCTTGCCGCCGCGGCCGCCGCCCTCGATCCCGTCGATCGACTGGACGAACTTGCCGCCGTAGGTCGTCTTCACGTCGAAGCCGCGCTGCGTCAGCCGCATCACCGTCTCGGACTCGGGCACGTCCTGCTGGATCTG
>Ga0164243_10009952_pt1 | contig 13726 bp, 13 predicted proteins | sample OricompcompostOP_FD_108781 | JGI IMG/M metagenome (GOLD analysis project Ga0164243, IMG submission 108781) | Organic Plus compost microbial communities from Emeryville, California, USA - Original compost - Organic plus compost (OP) | ecosystem: Engineered > Solid waste > Mixed feedstock >... | reverse complement strand
CGGCAATACCGCCGCCCCCTGATTGGAAAACGCCCGCGCGCGCTCGCGGGCATTCTGGCGGATAGTGGCGTAAAACAGCCCGTAGTCGTAGGTGTGCATCGAGCCGCCGGCGAAGCGCAGGCGGCGAAAACCCGCGTTGTCGCTGTCGTTGACCATCAGATAACCATTGGCTGCGCATTGCGCGCCGAACAGACCCGAAATCAGTGGCCTGAGCCCGAACACGCCGGTCATCGGCAGCGAGCCCCTGTTTTCAGCGGCGCCGACCTTCTCATTGTCGACACGCCAGCTCAGCGGATTCACGCAGAGGATCTTGCCGCCGGCCGAAGCAGTGTTTTCGGCGGCGAGTTCGGACTTTTCGAGTACGCTGTCCCAGCTCACGAAACAACCCGCTTGCGCCGCGCTCGCGCACAGCGGAATGCCGATCTGCTGCAGCTGGTTCTCGCGCAGATGCGCGCCGATCAGGTAGGCGGCGACCAGCTGTTTCCGGTAGGGCTTGCCCGGCGCGAAATAACGCGCCAGCAATGCCGGCGTCAGCTGCGATCCTTGACTGTGACTGGCGATGATGAGCGGGCGGCCTCGATTGAAATGCGCCATGTAGTAGTCGAAGGCGGCGAACACATCGGCGCGCGCGACCGCCATCGCCTGCGCGCGGTCGGCCGCGCCGATGGCGCTTTGTTGCGCGGCCATCGTCAACTGCCGGTAGCGCGGCGCATAAATTCTCGCGACATCGTTGAAGGCGCTGGCCTGCCAGGCGATGACGCCATGGTCGGTAATGGCGTTGGTTACGGCGTCGTCGATGGCGGCGTTGACGCGGCGCGACAGCACGGCGCTGGTGGGATGCACGTAAAAGACATCGACCGACGCCTGCGCCTGACGATCGCGCATACCGGAGTCCGGCGGCGCCACATCGGCCTGATCGCGGCGATCGGGCAACGCGGCCCAGCTGTTCGCGTTGCCGTAGTCGGGAGCGGCCGGGACCCGCCGGGGATCGAAGTGCGTGTCGATCTGCGTATACCAGCGATAGAGCGGTGCTTGAAAAGAATACAGCGTGAAAACCACCGCCAGGAACATCGCGATCGCCAACATGGCGCGTTCGGCGCGTCGATACATGGGAGGCCCCTGGGAGTCTGGTTATGGTTCGCCCGCAAAAATGTAACTGCGCGTGCGCGGCGGCGTGTAGCCGCTCGATCCGAACAGAATCTTGATCCGTGTCCTGCCGTCGCGATTGTGTCGAAGCTCGTACAGTATCTGCAGCAGCCCGCCGAACGCCAACCGGAACGGATTCATGTACAGCGGTTTTTGCCCGATGAGTCCCACCGGCGGCTTATCCCACAGCGGCGTGTGATAGGTCTTGAACACACGGTCCCAGAAATTGAACCAGCCGCCGCCGATATTGCAGATTTCGTGTCCCGGCAAGGCCGAGTGATGCATGTAGTGAAAAACGCCATCGCCTTTGATCGCCTGGAAATAATAGAGCCAGCGCGTGCGGCGACAAACGCGATACAGCGCCGATGAATGCCCGATCGGACCGATCAGTGAAAAGGCCGCGTTGATCAGCATCGATTCCAGAATCATCGGCTCGGGGGTGAACAGTTTGGTGGCAAAACCGTTGAACAATCCGTATGGAATCGCGATCAGGAACATCAGCGGAAACGTCTGATAGACCGGCCCCGCCACCGGCGTCAGCAGATGCGGCGGCATATGATGATTGCGATGCAGCAGCAGCCAGCCGAGCCGGGTGGTGTGGCACCAGCGATGTACCCAATACGCGGCGAATCCGGTCAGGATACTGACCGCAACCAGCGGCAGCGGATAGGGAATCGAGACCAGCGTGGGAATATCGGCAATCAGGCGATCGACCACGTTGTTCATGCGGGTAAGCCACTGCCAGCCCGGCGCGAAATCACCGCTCGACAGCCAGCTGATCACGCCGAGCAATGCCAGCAGCAGCGGCACCGCCAGCGTGGCCAAGGCCGATGTCGCCATGAATGTGATCAGTTCGTGGCTCGGAAACGGTTTGCCGAATTCCCGCTCGAAGCGCGAATACGCGAGAAACGAGCCGTAGATCTGTACGAACACGCTGGCGGCGAACAGGACCAGCAGCGCGGCGAGGCCGATCTGCCGCCAGGGAGTCGCCGCTGTCGCGGAATGCGAAACATAGGCGCTGATCACCGCCAGCGGAGACGGTTTATCGAGTATCTCATTGCCGTTGGTGCCGATGTCGACCACGATCGCCTGCACCAGCGGATAGGCGACACCGATCAGCAGCAGCGCGGTGAAGAACGTAACGGCGCCGCGATGGCGCTCGCCGAAATCGGGAATCGCAAAATCCCACAGCCGGCGCAGAAAAAACCGGGGGCGCTGCGCCGCGCCCGCATCGTTCGCCGCCGCGGCGTCGACATCGTCGCCATCCGCCCCGCCGGATTCCGCGCCACCGTGTTGCGTGTTTTTCATGATCTGGCCTCATGCCCGGATGACCGGCCCGAGCCCTTCGCGGCCCCTTGACTTCCCGCCGGCAATGCCTAATTTATGAGCTTTATTTTGTGCCACGACCCTGGGAAGTCCTTTGACGGAATGCGGCAATCGCTTAGCAAATCGCGCCATCTGCAGCCGGAAGAGACGATCGGCCCGCCCTTCCCGGGCCTGCTGTGCGGTTATCTGCGCCAGCGCGGCCATCGCCCCGAGGACCTGTTCGATGCGCTCGCCGACGACGCCGAGATCAGCGTCGCGCGCTGGCACGACCTGCTCGCGCTGGCGGCGGCCGCACTCAACGAACCGGCCATCGGCCTCGCCATCGCCCAGCAGGCCAGCTGGCGCGATTTCGGTCTGGTCGGTTATCTCGCCTCGTCGTGCGCGAGCATCGGCGAAGCGCTGGAGCAAGGCAGCCGTTACACTGCCTTGATCGTGCAGCGCAACGAAACCCGCTTCAGTATCGAGGGTGATGTCGTCAGCCTCAGCTGGCCGGCGCAGCGCTCGAAAGACCGGCAGCTGGCGGACGAAGTCGGCGCCGGTGTCATCGTCGCCATGCTGCGCCTGGTGATCGGCGGCGAGTTCGCGCTGTCGCGCGTCGATTTCATCGCGCCGGCGCCCGCGGATGTCGATCACTACCGGCGTTATTTCGGTTGCGCCGTCCACTTCGATCAACCCGTCACGCGTTTATGTTTTTCCAGGCATTATCTCGATGTCCCGCTGCCCGGTTCCGACCCCGCTCTGCGGGCCCTGCTCGATGAGCAGGCCAAGGCGAAACTGCAACAGCTGACGCCGCCGACCGACGAGCTGCAACGCCTGCGCGATCAGCTCGCGCAGCTGATTCGTCAGGAAAAAACCCGATTGCGCGATCTGGCCGAACTCAACTGCATGAGCACACGGGCATTGCAACGGCACCTGCGGGAACGCGGCAGCAGCTTTCAGGCACTGCTCGACGAAACACGCTTTCGCTTGGCCCGGGATTATCTCGCCGATTCGCAGCTCGACCTCACCGCCGTCGCCAATCGGCTCGGCTATTCGGAACACAGTTCGTTCACGCGCGCCTTCCAGCAATGGGCCGATTGCACGCCCCGGCAGTGGCGTCTGGCGCAGCTCGACACCCGGGCCTCGAAGTGAAAGCAGCCGCGCGCGGTGCGTTTTGGCCGGCCGATGCCGCTGGCAGAATGCGTCAGGCCGCGCCTGCCGCCAACTGGGAAACTCAGGGACGGGCCGCCATGCTTTCCGCGCGCACCTTGAGCGCCACGCCGTTGGCGGTGAAGCCGCGGATGATGCGCTGCCCGAAGACCAGCCGCACCAGCGGCGCCAGCGGACCGCAGATGCGCTCAAAGGTGTGATAGCGGGTGCGCCCGTCCGCCAGCGGTTGCAGGTACTGGGCGCGCTCGGCCTTGAACAGGCGTCGCAGATCGCCGTAGGCCAGGCAGCGGTTCCGCTCCCACACCGTGATCGTTTCCCGGGTCGTCATATCCGCCTCCGGCAGCGCCCCATCGGCGTGATAGGGGCCCCAGCACGGTCCGAAGGTCACGCTGTGGCCGGGTTCGGCGCGGCCATCGAGGCGGAAGAAGCGGTTCAGCGGATTCCATTGCGGATAGTCGTCGAAATCCGTCATCACCTGCCAGACCAGCTCCACCGGCGCCCGGATGTCGATGGCCGGCGCCACCAGGTTGCGCGCGAAGACGCCTGCGGCCAGCGCCGGCGCCAGCGGATCGAATGGGCCGAACGCGGAGGAAACGAGCAGCTGCGAGTCCCTTTGATTCATGTTTTTTCCTGAAAAAGGCGTTGTTATTGTTATCGCCGGAATGCGGCAGCGCGCAGCGCCGCTGAGCGCTACTGCACGGGCACGATGATCGAAACCCTGCGGTTTTCCAGCCGGCCGGCGGCGGTTTTGTTGTCGGCCACCGGCTTGTCCATGCCGAGCCCGAGCACCTGCAAATTCTCCTCGCGCATGCCGGCATCGATCAAGACCTGGGCCACCGAACGCGCGCGCCGCATCGACAACTGGCGATTGTAATCGGCCTCGCCGTAGGAATCGGTGTGGCCCTCCAGCCGCAGCCTGTCGATATCGACGCCCAGCAGGGCCCGGCCGACGCGTTCGATATCCGGCCGGCTGGCGGCGTTGATCGTATCCACGTTGTTGCCGAACAGCACCTTGCTCGAAAGACCCAGCTCCCAGCCGTCGTCGCCCAGCTCGAAGCCCTGCTCCTTCAGCACGGCGACCTGCGCCGGCGTCAGGCCGCTGCGCGGCGGCGGGTTCGACTGGCAGGCGGCCAGCGCCGCGCACAACAGCACAAAGGCCAGCGCCCGGCCGGGATTACAGCGTTTCAACCACATCGGATGTCTCCTTGTCTTGTTCGTTGTCGCCGCACACCGCCAGGCGCCGCTCGCCCCGCGCCTGGCGCTTGGCTTCGTACATGGCGCTGTCGGCGCTGTGCAGCAGCGCCTCCGGCGTGGGGCCGTGTTGCGGATATAAGGCGATGCCGATGGTCAGCGAGGCGGTCACGCTGCCGCCGGCGGGCAGGCTGATGGGAACCGCCATGCTGGCAATGATGTCGTCCGCGATGCGCACGGCAATGGCATCGTCGCTCAGCGGTGCCAGCAATACCGCAAATTCATCCCCGCCCAGGCGCGCCACCAGATCGCTCTCGCGCAGCTGGCCGCTGATCCGCGTCGCGATGGCCACCAGCACCGCGTCGCCGGCGGCGTGGCCGAAGCGGTCGTTGATGGTCTTGAAATGATCGGTGTCGATGAACAGCAGCGCCGCTTTTTCTTCGCGGCCGGCGACATCGCGCAGGGCGCGGCTCAGGCGCCCCTCGAAAAAGGAGCGATTGGGCAGATGGGTCAGGCTGTCGTGATTGGCGCGGTGCGCCAGCGAGGCGTTTTCGCTGACCAGGCGGGTCTGCCAGGATTCCAGCTCGTCGAGCAGCGCGTTGAAGTTGCCGCCCAGTTCGTCCAGCTCCGCGATATGCGCGGCCGGCACCCGATGGGAAAACTCGCGGTCGCGGCGCACCGCCTGCGCCACGTCGGCGAGACGGTCGAGCGGGCCGATGATGCGCTCGACCACGCGGTGCGACAGATAAAACGCGCCCAGCGCGATGAGCAGCAGGCAGGCCAGCATGCCGCCCAGCCCGGTCAGCAGGAAACTCAGCAGACGCCCGCCCGAGCCGCGCAGATGGATTTCGCCGAGCGTGGCGCCGTCGCGCACGATCGGCAGCACGCTTTCCGGCCCGAGCAGCCACTGCGTGGCGTCGTGTTCGAAACCCGAGCCCGACCGCTGCCAATCGGCCAGCACGCCGCCGTTCCGATCGTACAGGGTGGCGCGGGCCACCTCCTCGCGGGAGGCGATCAGACCCAGCGCCTCCGCGGCCGCCGTGGCATCGTTGAAGACCACCGCGGCCTCCACCGTATAGGCCATCGAGCGCCCGATCAGGCGCAGATTGTGTTCGGCGTAGACGCGCAGGGTCAGCACCCCGACCGCGACCACCGCCAGCCCGGCCAGGCTGACCGCGGCCAACGCCACGCCGAGGTGCGCCCGGTACAACAGGCGGCGCAGGGAGGGACGTCGGCGGGCGGGCGTACGGGGCACGTTCATGGTCTGCTCCCCTGCCGCGCCAGCTTGAGCACGTTCGGATGCACGCGCACGCCGCTGCGCGCCACCGCATCGAGGTTGACGGCGAAGGCGACGCGCGCGGGCCGGATATCCAGGCAGAACATGCTGCCCACGCTGCAATCGGGATCGCGCTCGCTGATCGACAGCACGGCGTGGCCGGACAACGCCATCCCCACCTGGCGCCGATCGAAATCGCCGAGCGCGCCGAGGTAAACCGCGTCGCACGATTCACCCAGTTGCGGGTCGTCGATCGCGCGGCGCTGCACCGCCACATGCCGACCGCTGTTCTGTACCAGGCCGCTCAGCAGACCGTCGGCGAACTCCGTCGGACCGACCACGCACAGTTGCAATTCGGCCGGTTCCTGCGGCCAGCGCACGTAGCTGAGAATGCCGAGCACCACCTGGCCCACCGCCTCGCCCTGGCGCGCGATGGACACGGGCTCGGCGGCCCGGGCCGGCGTCAGCAGCAGCGTCAGCAACAACGTGATGAGAACAATCATCCCACGCGCAGGACCAATGGTGAGTACAATCCGTGGCAAGGTGTCATTCAGTGCGAAATCAGGAGCGCGCAATAGTACCGGATTGCGTCGAGCAGTGGGGCATACATTGCAATGGCTTTGATCTTGTCGAGAGGTTGTAGTCAGGTATGTGAGATTAGTGAGAGTCAGCCGCCATTGCTGTCGTGCAAGTGCTGATCGCGAAACTGTCACCAGCTATCGAAGCCGCGATACGAACCGAGACCGATCCGCGCGGTAATGGTGGGATTAGTGAGAGTCAACCGCCATCGCTATCGTGCGGCCGTGATCACGAAACCCTCACCAAACATCGAACCGCTCGCGCCACGCGAACCAGCGGATGTCTCTCCCGGGAGTACGGCGGACGCGCGCCTCGATGGCCCTGTCCAGGCCGGCGCCGCGCAGTCGGCGGCGACTGTTATTTTTCGCGTTGCAACCGCGACCGCCAACGCGGGCAGGCATCGCCGGGCGAAAAAATGGCGGATGCACGCCGCGGTGAATCGGCCCAATCCGCGCACAGGAAAATCACGATGATGGCAATTGTTTTTTGCAGTGCGCCGCGGCACGCGCCCCACATCGGAGGCGCGGCCACCGGCCGGCATCAACACGGATCAAAACGCAACGGTACGTGGGTGTAGCCGCGCACGTTGGGCGAATGCATCCGTTCGAGGCCGGCCTCGTCCAGCGTGTAATCCGGCATGATCCGCAGGATTTCCTCGAAGGCGATTTTCGCCTCCAGCCGCGCCAGCGCGGCGCCGACGCAGGCGTGCGCGCCGAAGCCGAAACCGATGTGGTCGCGCGGATTGCGCCGGATATCGAAGGTGCCGGCGTCGGCGTAATGACGCTCGTCGCGATTGGCGGAGATGAACAGGATCGCGACCTTGTCCCCTTCTTTCATGGTGACACCGTGCAATTCCACATCCCGGGTCAAGGTGCGGGCCTGCATCTGCGTGGGGCCGTCGAAGCGCATCACCTCTTCGATCGCGCCCGGCAACAGCGCCGGATCATCGAGCAGCATGCGGCGCTGGTCGGGATGCCGGTAGAACTGATAGGCCATGTTGCCGATCAGCTTGGTGGTGGTTTCGTTGCCGGCGATCGCCAGCAGGAAACAGAAACCGAGCAGTTCGTCATAACTGATGTCGCCGCGCTCGTGGGTGCGGATCAGCAGCGTCAGCAGATCATCGCCGTCGCCCAGTTGATGGCGGCGGCGCTCGATCAGATCGGCGAAATAGGCGAACAGTTTGCCGCAGGATTCCACGCCGCGATCGGGCATGCGGAATACGCCGTCGTCGCGGTGCACGGCATCGTCGGTCCAGCCGCGGATCATGTCCTCGTCCTCGCGCGGCACCTGCAACAGCCGCGAGATGACCGCCATCGGCAGCTTCGCGGAAAAATCCCTGACGATGTCGATCTGCCCGCGCTCCCGGTGCGGCGCCAGCAGCTCCACCGCCAGCGCGCGGATATAACTTTCCAGGTGCTGCACGCGCTCCGGCGTCAGCACCCGCGACACCACCTTGCGCAGCCGCGTGTGATCCGGCGGGTCCATCACCAGCATGATCGGCAACAGGCCCGGCGCGGTCGGCTCCAGCGTCTGGCCGAAGCGGTTGCAGTAGGTCTTGAAATCGCGCAGCGCCGCCACGCAGTCGGCGTAGCGCGACAGCGCCCAGAAGCCGAATTTCTCGTTGTAATACACCGGCGCCCGATCGCGCAGTTCCTGGTAGATCGGATAGGGATTGTCGTGCACGGTGTGATCGAAGGGGTCGAATTGTACGGTCATGGCTGCTCTCGGGCCTCGTTGTCCCAATCGGATTCCAGCGCCTTGGGTGTGTTCACGTGGGGTTTCACTTCCATGAAATCCACGGCCACGCCGGGCGGGTATTCGAAGCAATGGGCCATGGCCTCGCCCACCACTTCGGTCTGCATGATGGCGCCGTCGAAATACGGCCCTTTTTCCAGCCAGGCCGGCATCGCCTCCGCCAGCGCCTGCGGATCGAAATTGTCGACGCTGCCGGTGGCCACCGCGCCCGGGCTGAACAACGTCACCATGATGCCGTCCTTCTGGATTTCGCCGCGCAGCTCGGCGGTGAAATGATCCAGCGCCGCCTTGGCCGCCGAATAAACACCCAGGTGCGCGAACTCGTTGTCGTGGCGCACCGAGGCGGAGGAGACGTTGACGATGCGGCCGCCGCCCGAGGCGCGCATCCGGGGAATGGCGCACTGGCAGCCGAACACCGCGCTCAGGAAGTTCAGGTCCAGCAGCTGGCGGATTTCGCTTTCGGGAATGATTTCCAGGCGGCGCGCGTACTGGAAGCCGACGTTGTTGATCAGTCCATCCAGCCGCCCCCACTGCCCGACCACGGTGTCGAAGGCGCGTTCGAGCGCGGCGCGTTCGCAGACATCGAGGGCCAGCCCCAGCACCTGTGCGCCCTGCGTCTGTGCTTTCAATTCGGCCACCGCCTGTTCCAGCCGCTGCGCGTTGCGGGCCAGAATCGCGACGCGGGCGCCGCGTCTCACCAGCGCCTGCGCCGCGGCGAAACCGATGCCGCGCGAGCCGCCGGTAATGATGATCACCTGGTCCTTGACCCGCCATTCACCCATGCTGCATTCACTCCTCCGCTGCGGCTCACTCCGCTGTTTGTCATTCGATCGGCCACGCTGCGACGCGCCCGCCACCGCGCGACGGATTGGCGCCCGCGCGCAGTCGCGCTCATGTTATTTAACCTTGTCTTTCTGATCAAGTTGTATTTATATTTATCGCGGTGAGCGCCGGTCGGCCGGCGCGCTTGTCATCATCCCGGGGGCTGGCTACTATGCCGGGCCAGTTCGAACCCCATCACGCAGGAAAGCGGCCACCGCACATGCCCCTTGTCCCCTCGCTCGATCGCGCCGCCGTGCTGGCGCGCTTTCACCGCAACCTTTCGCGCCACCTGATCGGCGTCGCCCAGGCGCTCAACGAACGCCTGGTCGGCCAGTGCCTGAACGCGGCTCATACCGGTCTCAAACCCGCGCACATGCCGATACTGGCGCATATCGACGGCGCAGGCGCGCGCAGCATCGATCTCGCCACGCGCTGCGGCATCACGCCTCAGGCCGCCGGTCAGATCGTCAACGAGCTGGAGCGGCTGGGTTACCTGAAACGCAAGCCGGACACCGAGGACAAACGCGCCAAGCGGCTGATTCTCACCGCCCGCGGCCGCAAATTGTGCGTCGACGCGGCGCGCCTGTCCGGCGTCATCGACGAGCAGATCGCCGCCGCCGTCGGCGAGGCCGCGCTCAACGAATGCAAACGCAGCAGCGCGCTGCTCTACGAACAGTTGATCGCCGCGGGACCGATCGGCGGCCCCTATCACTTCGCGCAGAACCTGAGCGCGCTGGCCACCTATTGCGAACAGGCGCTGATGGAGCTGGATCGCAGCGCCGGCCACCTGCGCCTGAAAATGTCGTTCAGCCAGGTCCTGATCCACAGCTCGCCGTACGGTTCGCTGATCAACGATCTGGCGAAAATCAACAATGTCTCCAAGCAGGCGATCAGCCAGATCGTCAAGGAGCTGGAGGAACTGGGTTACGTGGAGCGCAAGCAGAATCCCGAGGACGCGCGCTCCAGCAAGATTTTCCTGACCGAATACGGCTTTCAGCTGATCCAGGATTCGGTGGCCAATTTCGGCACGCTGGAGGAGCGTTTCGTCGGCATCCTGCGCCAGCGCGCCTTCGACCGCTTCGCCCAGACCCTGGAGCTGCTGTACCAGCACTTCTACGCGCCCGCCGCCCGGGCGATGGACGAGGCGCAGCGCATCCGTTCCAGCGCCACGCTGCAACATTTCGCCGAGCTGCTGTACCAGAACGAATCCGAGACGGAACGCGGCGTGCTGTTCACCCGCCAGGGCAACAAACTGCGCTTTTCCGACGCCGCGCTGCAGATGTTGTCCGAACTGACCCTGAAAACGGAGCGCTAGGCGCGTTTCACGCCTTGGCCGCATGCCGGTTGATCACCTCCGTCAGCACGCCGTTCAAGCGGGATGCCTTCGGGTAACCGACGTACTGGGTCAGGAAAATCATCGCTTCCTGCAACTGTTCCGCGCTCAGCTCGCCCCGGGTGAGCGCGGCCGCGGCCTGGATCGCGAAGGTGCTGTCCTCGCCCTGGGCGGCGATGGCGCCCAGCAGCAACAGGCGCCGCTCCTTGAACGACAACACCTCGCACGCCCACAACTCGCCGAACAGGGTTTCCAGCATGTAGTCGATGAACTTGCTGGTTCCCGCCGGCGGCAGCGTCACGCCCAGCGCCTCGCCGTAGACCTGGCCGATGACTTCCACGCCCTGTTCGCGTTTTTCCGAATTCGCCACGCGCTGGCCTCCCCCTTTATTTATGTACTGGTGTCTGGTGAGCGGCCGCCGCTCAGGCGCGCATCCAATGCCCGCCGTCCACGTTCATGATCAGCCCCGTCACCCAGCCGGCCTCGTCGGACAACAGGAAGGCCAGCGCCTTGCACAGATCCTCCGGCGTGCCCAGCCGCGCGATCGGCAGCGCCGCCACCATGTTGCTGATGTATTCCTCGGGCACCTTGTCGCGCAGCGCCTGGGTATCGGTCGGCCCCGGCGCGATGGCGTTGACCCGGATGCCGCGCGGCCCGAGTTCGCGCGCCAGCACGCAGGTGATGCTGTTGGTGGCCAGCTTGGTGAACGAATAGTAATCGGTGTTCATCCAGGCGGCGGTCGAGCTTTGGTTGACGATGGCGCCGCCCGCCGGCATGTGCGGCACCACCGCGCGCGTCATCACCACCGCGCCCAGCATGTTCACGCTGATCACCTTGTTCAGGTAGTCGAGATCGACGCTGAGCAGCGGATTGAATTCGAGGGTGCCGAAGATCGCCGCGTTGTTCACCAGATAATCGATCCGGCCGTAACGCTCGACCACCTGTTGCGCCATGGCCTGCGCCGACGCTTCATTGCCCACGTCCACGCCGATGTACATCGACTCGCCGCCGGCGGCGATGATTTCCTGGGCGACGCGCCGGCCCTGCGCCTCGTTGATATCGGCCACCACCACCTTGCAGCCGCGCCCGGCCAGTCCCTTGGCGTAACCTTCGCCGATGCCTTGACCGGCACCCGTGACCACCGCGATTTTTCCCGAAAGGCTGCTCATGTCCGACCCCTTTGCTGTTATTCAGTGCCCGTTGGTCGATGGGCGCCGGCTCGGCGCACCATCCGTTTATGAAGCGACAAGGTGTTTCAGCGTCCGCCCTGCTCCGGCGGCAGCCCCACTTCCATGCCGTCCATGTCCGGCGTCACCACGATCTGGCAACCGAGCCGGCTGTTCTCCCGCACGTGGCCGGCGCTCGCCAGCATGTTCCTTTCCCCCAAGGACGGGCCCGGGATGCGCTCCCGCCACGCCGGCGGCACATAACAATGGCAGGTGGCGCAGGAACAGATGCCGCCGCACATGCCCTCCACGCCCGGCACCAGGTTGAGGGTGGCGCCCTCCATCAAACTCATGTCCGGCTCGACGTCCACCGTGTGGCGGGTGCCGTCGTGCTCTACGTAGGTGATTGCAACCATTTCATCATCTCTCGCCAAAAGGGCTGGCGGCCCGCCACGAATGAAACGGGCCCGGCCTGCGCGCCGGACACAAAGATATATATGCTTGTCTTTATGGTCAACATATATTTTCTTTTGGCGCGATACGGCACAGCCCCGCCTGTCGTTGTTGCGAATCAAACTTTCGGCAGCCGCGACAAACCGAACAGCGTTGACAGGAACTGGTTCAAGGCGCCGAACAACACTCGTCAGAACTTGGTGAAGTTCTCGAGAAACCTTCATATAATGCCGCGGCGCTCAGGACAAAATACGAATATTCGTAACGCAATGTTCATAGGCCGCGGGTTTTTCGCAACGGTTCAGAATGCCGTGCAGCGGAAACCTGCAGGTCATCAGGATGAAGCAAAGGACTTATGACAACGCTGGTATTCGCGCGCAACACCGTCACCGCGACACCGCCTCGGGCAGATCGAACGGGACGCGGTCCGTTTTGCGGATGTGCAGATTGCCACCGGCCGGCGAGCGACGGTTCGAAAGCCACCGCCCGGCCCCGGACGCGCCTCACCTGCACAACGGCACGCACTCTCCGCAAGCGCCTTCGATACATCGCCCCATGTTCAGCAACAGCCCCGATGCGAAAAAACGCGGACAACCCGCGCGCTGATCATTGGACTCAACATCCCGTCGACTTGCCGTGGTGCGGAAAAAGTGTATTGAAACATCCTGGAAGCACCATCAGGCGATTTCCAGCGGCGCCCCAACGCGGCATCATGTTGGCCGATAACAACGCCCCCAGCGGGTATTTTCAACTTGCAGCACCATCCCCGACGGAGAGATTTTCATGTATACAAAGATGACAAAACCGGTGTATAAGAATACACTGAAGTATATAAAAGGCAGATAAGGCCGGGAATATTTTTCACGAAATCCAAACAATCAACTTTCATGATAGGCGAGCTTCCTCCGGCTGAAGTGCGGCCGGTGGGCGCGCTCATAAATCCAACGATCCAAAACTCGCAGTGAATACTATGATGCTGATGCGGCTCCCCTTCGTAATTGTCATGTTGATGGTCACCACATTGTCGTTCGCTGGCGACAATGCTTATCGTATCAATCCAGGCGACGTTCTGAGCGTTTATGTATGGAATGAAAAGGACCTGAGCGCCGAATTGCTGGTGCGGCCGGACGGCATGATCAGCCTGCCGCTGGCCGGCCAGGTGCGCGCCGGCGGGCTGGAACCCACCCAGGTGGAAGAAGAACTGGCGACCGCGCTGACCAAATTCCTCAAGGACAAACCCACGGTCACCGTGCTGCTCAAGGCAACCTCGGGTCATAAGATCTACGTGCTCGGCAAGGTGAACCGGCCCGGCGAATACCCCATCAACCGCCCCACCGACGTCATGCAGGCACTGGCGCTGGCCGGCGGCCTGAACGCCTTCGCCGCCGAGAACTCGATCAACGTCCTGCACCGCAATCCGGACGGAACCCAAACCGCCATCCGCTTCCGCTACAGCGATGTCAAAGGCGGCGACACGCTGGAGACCAACCGCTTCCTCGAAAGCGGCGATATCGTGGTCGTGCCGTAATG
>Ga0164243_10009950_pt1 | contig 13727 bp, 15 predicted proteins | sample OricompcompostOP_FD_108781 | JGI IMG/M metagenome (GOLD analysis project Ga0164243, IMG submission 108781) | Organic Plus compost microbial communities from Emeryville, California, USA - Original compost - Organic plus compost (OP) | ecosystem: Engineered > Solid waste > Mixed feedstock >... | reverse complement strand
TTGGTTGGCATCGGCATATCCCATCAAGTTTATCTCGACGACCGGGCCGGTGATGTCGGCTTTGCCGGCGCCGATGAGATATTGATCGTCATCGAGGACAACGGGGAGTCGGACCTTCGAATCGCCGAATATTCCCGGGAGGAAAGGCTTCTCTGGAACTCGCAAGATGCTAGTTGAGATATAAACAACAACAAGGGAGGAAAGAAGCGCTGTCAGGAATAGTAGAGATTTTAGTATGCGTGGGCGTGTCGATGGTGTCTGACGGCTCGACGAGCCTCGAGCGGACTGATTTTCACAGTCCTCCTGAGGCTTCATTTTTACTAACCCATGGGAACACAAAAACGCTGTGTTTTGTTTTGGGTGAAGGTTAAATGAAGCTCTGGAGTCTGCTTTGTGAGAGGTTTATGGCTCGGGCGGTTTTGATGTTGAAGGTGCAGCGGTTGGGTGCAGCAGCCCCATGACGTAGTCTGTTGCTCCAATGGCAGTTGTGAATCGTGACCATGGAGCAAGGCACCATCGCTGTTTCTGTTTCGGTTTCGCTGCTTGTCCCTAGCACCTTCTCGATCTCCGGCCCAATAAGAAAATCCATGGAGGAACTGTCTTGTGACACTGGTGGTCTCGGAATGTGGAAGCCTCGATCCTCGAGCTGTTATTCTACAGGTCAAGCTGGCCGAGGAGGACTTTGGACACTCGTTATTTCACCCATGTCCATAATCAATTACAGCATTGAAGCTTTCTAGCACCTCTTGGCTTGTCTTAAGGGAGTTACTTGCTATCCGCTGTGCATTTGGCAGCAGCTTAGTACACTCTTCACATGTCAAACCAACAAATCCTACTAATAGCACCAGAACTCGTTACAGGAGCGAGCACCTTAGCAGGGAATCAAACACGGTAATGTCAGCCCGGCAGTTGTCAACTTTGAGTTGATACCCAAGCTCCCCCAATATGGGGCTTGATAGTGTGGTTGTAAAGGAGTGCATGCGGCGGCTGACTCCAACCTGGTCAGTCGCAAGACAATGGAATTGTTCACGTCCATGATGGTGTGCTCGAGACCCTTGTTGGTGGGCCGGAATTAGATCGGTATCAAAATATTCCGTATCCATGGGCTCGGAGGTGGAGTGGGGAGAGACGGCAGGACAGTTGGAGTTGGAAATGTGATTAATAATGTAGAATGTGTGTGCTCTTGTCGAGTTGGATCCCCCCCAAACACCAACTCGGCGAGATTTCGTGATGTTCGGTTTGGAATGCTTCAAGGGTGAGTTTCGGTGCTTTAGGGTTTCGGCATTTTTGTTGGAGGGTAGGGAGCGAAGAGTTGTGAAGCAGACTCATCTCGAGTTCACAAGATGAGGCAATGCAAAGGTACAAATACACAGGTACATTAATATAATCTGCAATCTCTACCCCGCCCCCACCTTCTGCTTCACATCAAGTGCGTGCAGTGCAGCATCGTTGGTTGGTGTTAACTTCCTTTTCGGACTACAATTTCTACTATTTTACGCTACAATTGTACTCAGCAATAACGACCCTGCTGGATTATAAGAAAGTAGAATGTACACTGCTCATGGTATCTATTCTAAACATGTGAAGAAGGAAATCGCATTGTATCCTGAGGGCCGAGGGATTTTCAGGTGGTAGGGAGACTGTGAGGAGACTCTCTCGCTTGCTGGATGATGCATCGCTGAGAACATTGCTGAGGAACGAAAAGGAGCACCGTTGACCCGAAGTCCGAGACGGGTAGATTGATGGCCCCCGGAATTCATCAGATAAAGGCAAAGCTTCCATCAGATCTTTCCGCGCTTCGGCTCACAATTTTTAGCCCGAGCCAGCCGAATCTCCGTAAAGCTCCGCCCTCCTTCTCTGCTCCCTTGCGTTGTCGACGGTGTCGTATCCTTGATTAGGGCGATGGCGCAAGCTTGACCGCTAACCATTAAAATAAAAGCTCCGTGCTTCGACGCCAAAATGGACATGGACTTGGGCGCCCGGCTGGCCAGCCAAGGAAGCACGTCACAGACCCGACATGTCACTTGCCGCATTCCTCTGCGGGATTTCGTACATGAACAGACACGGCAGGTACATCTAGGCCTGAATCTCGCGGCCAGGGCGATCAAAAAGACAGGGGACGGCATTCTGGAAAGTCGGGTCCGTGGACGTTGACGCATCACTGATCCATCAGATCGACGCCATAGCCACAAGAGAAAAAAACGCCTCAATTCTATAGGCTTTGAATGCTCGATCTTTATCGGTATCAGACACCGTCCGAATGGAGGGAACATTACAAATTCAGGGTCCTGCAAAGGGGACCGCCCCCTCCCAAACTGTATCGCCTCCCATTCTGATACCGCACACCCAGGTTCATCGGCTTGGCGGTGGATGCGTCTGCCCTTCATGCCCTTTTGGGAGAGCTTTCGCAATGCCTCGGAGAAGCTCAAATCGCGCAAGTACCTGTTATTAATCTGAATTCGGGGCCGTCGCAGGTACTCGCCGACCTGTGGACTGGACACAGAGACCAGACAGAAACACACAAAACGCAGGCACGGAAACAGGTTTCTATGCCCGTTTCTAGCCTCCGTGGTACCTTGCCGCGCTTCCCTTCCCATCCCACCACCTCTTAGTCTCGTCGCTAATTCCGGGCTTGCCCCTACAATATTGCACTACACCATCACCCTACTACACTACTGCTTCGTACAATATCCTGCACTCCTTGTCGCGTCCAAGTGGAGCGCAGAGCGGGAACTGGAGACCGACCAGACTTCGTTTAGTACTTTTAGCGGCGTCGCCAGCTGCGAAGAGAATGGTGCAAACACACCTGGACCCTTTTCTGGCCAACCCCTCCGTCTTTGTTCCCTGCTATCTTCGCTTTTGCGTATCCATCCTCTCCACCCTCTCCACCTAGAGATCTCTTTGCTACCCAGTCCCATAATTCCTCGATATAGAGGATGTCCGTCCCAGAGGTGTTCTCCTAGTGACTACTGTTTCCAGTGCTGTTCTCCGTGCCGCCGCTCCTCTCATACAATCCCCCCACCCCACCGCGCCACTACCTTTCTGCCTACGAACTTTTTTTTTTCTTTTTTAATTTTCTTCCTTCCCCTCCATCTTTGCGACGCGCCCACCATGCTCGGATCTCTCTAACACATATACACAAAGGGCCTCGTTTCTGTGCCTTTACGTCGAGGGTAAGCCACCAACCCCGAAGGCGACTTGAGTGCTCGGCTCTGTGTCGCAGCGGGCATTTTCGGAGATAAGGCGAATCTCTTTCCCCTTTCGACGTTGGTGGACCCTCGCGATTCGTATATACCTCTTTGCCACCCGGAGATTTCTTGAATCGATTCTTCACCGGCGCGCAGTCGGGAAAGAACAGGGAAGGAAAAGTTTGGAACTTCCCTTATTTCAGCCCGGAACTCGACTAGTAAACTCGGGCTGTTCCGAGTTTACCTACTCTCCACATGACAACCACCCGGATCGGCCATCCTGTCATGGCAAACCGCCAACTCGAGCACCGGCCTGTTCAGAATAGTGCTGTCTTTGTTCCCGGCGTGGACCAATTCGCTGCCGTACCCCCTCCGTCGCCTCCGTCCCCTTCGGTACACCCATCCACGGCGGTGTATCTTTGCGATCAGTTCGAGGAGCTTGATTTGAAGCAAGTAGGCCGGCGCTTGAGCCGGCACGCAACGAATGGCGTGGCAGAACACCATGCCTCCTTGGAGAAGAGGCTCCACAGCGCCCTTCACGTCCTTAATACCGAGGCCACGGCTCTGAGATATATCACACGTCTCTATGAGAGCGATCCTGTTGCGCGGGACGGGTTTTGCAGGACAATTGAGGTCATAACGAGGCATAATGCCGAGAAGGGGAAGTTGATAATCATCGGCGTGGGCAAGTCGGGCCTTATCGCCAAGAAGCTTGTGGCTACGTTCAACAGTCTAGCGATCCCTACCATTTTTCTTCACCCGACCGAGGCTCTGCACGGTGACCTTGGCGTTATCGGCCGCCATGATACCATCATGTTCATTACATATTCCGGAAGGACGCAGGAGCTCCTAAGTCTTTTACCACACATCGACGCCTCTTTACCTGTTATACTCCTCACTTCGCATACCCGGCCGGAGGGATGTGATTTTATACGTCTACGACCTGATACGATCCTCCTACCGGCACCAGTGCACGAGTCGGAAACTACATCGTTTGGAGTGCCGGCTCCGACGACGTCGACTACTGTTGCGCTCGCTGTTGGAGACGCTGTTGCGATAACGGCGGCCAAGGAGATTCATAGCAACGTCACCCGTGTCTTCGCGAAGCATCACCCCGGCGGAGCCATTGGAGCGGCGTACAGACGACCCGAGACCACGCGGGATATTGCGTTACCGCTACACGAAATACCCCTTTTCGAAGCGCGCCAGCCAGCAACGGGCGCCGACGTCCTCAAGGCGGGATACGCATCCAAGTGCGGCTGGGTCAGACTCAAAGATGGCCGCGTGGCCTCTCCGAGCAGGATAAAGGACCTCGGAAACGAGGAGCTAGTTGCGCGGCTTGAGCACGTCGCTGGGCTGTTTGTGACCCGCGATGACATGCTGTCCATATGTGGGAGCACAAATCTACGACGGGCTGTGGACTTTGTCATTAGCAACATGAAGCAGGCTTCGGATGACGGAGAGGACGTGTGCAACTCGAGGACGGTCCTGGCAGTTCTGGAGAAGGGGGAGATAATGGGGGTGTTAGAGGTTGGGGAGCTCCTCAATTGGAACGAATCATGACACATGGCAGGCGGCACTCTTGACTACCTTTTTTTTGGTTTACTATAGTTTCTCTTTTTTTTTCTTCTCCTTTTTTCTTCTCCTAATCTCCTTGTCTCACATTTGCATATATATATACTTGCCAGTATGGATTTGGCAAGGATTTGAAAAAGATAGATGGCGGCTTTTTTATTCGTCTTTTTTAAGACCATTCATCATGGGCTAACTGTCCTCATCTGGGCGCTGGCATGGAACGGGGGATTGGGGGGCGGCCTAAACCCCTCTGTTTTGTTTGTTGTTTTGCACTTGTTTCTTTTAATTTTTAGGGGCAGCATTCTTATTTCCTAGTTCGGGTTACGTCCCTCAAGTCTATATTCAGAACTGGCTGAATCTAGGACGGCGGCCGAAGAAGAGTTTGGCCATCGTCGGTACTCAAGAGGACGTTTTATGTTTTCCCCCTTTTCATTTTTAAGCCCTGCGGGACTTTTGGTGGTTACGTCCAGAAAGTTACGAAGAAGAAGAACAGGGAAAAAGAAAAGAAAGACAGTACCCCGACCCCGAGTGCGCAAAGGGTGGAATTCGTACTTGCCAACAAGGTGTTTCAATCTTCTCCATGGACAGAGTGGAGAGCCTGCCTGCACTTCTTGGCGATGGATGGAGAATTATTAATAGGGCTGGGTCCTCATCGCCGTTGTCGGACATGCGCTATTGTTGTTGGATGGATAATGCCCCGCATGGGTTTTGATGCAATGGGGATCTCGACTCAACTCCGAAGCCAGTCTATGACTCTAGCATTAATAATTGATGTGAGGGCGAAGACCCGACCGGACTGGAACGATGTATCCAGGGTTGATGTTCATTGCCGAGTCGTGAAGGACCACCCCTTTTAGCGTCTTGAAATGCTAGGCTTTTGCTAGGCTTTTGCTAGGCTTTTGACATCCTAGAGGAAGGAAAGAAAAGAAGAAGAAAAACAATGCCAAAAGAAAGAAAAACGAAGAAGAGTAATGAGAAGGAAAAGGAGGATTGGCCTTCCAATTCTCGTGAACGGCCTACAATTGTACGAAAATTGCATCTCCGCATAGCATGAGGTTTTCTCGATGGCGTTAGTTGATACCACTCGGGTACTAAACCGCTCCTCTTTAGTACCCTAAAAGTTCGCACCCGCCGCAAGTCTTCAATGGTATAAGTCAGAGAGAGGATTGCTCCTTCTCCTTGGATTTACTTGATGTCAAGAGCTTATCGTTATCGGTGTGTGCTGATAACGCTGCACAAGTGTGGAGGGGGAATTTTGCAACCCCGCGGAAGCTACGCAATACAGTCGACTAAATGGTTAGGCACTGTAAATTCACGCTAAATTTGTCGAAGAATATACTGTGTTTTTATACATAATTCGCACAGTTACCCCGCTGACTCGGTATGACTAAACGCGCAAAACCTCGACTCTCATTGCTCCACTGAATTCCCACTAATTCTAATCCTTGCTCACTAAACGGGCCACTACAAGCTCATGAACATGCTTCTTTACAAAACCACCCCCGCCAAATTTCTCATTTGCAGGGGGAATAAAGCCGACTTTTTCAACCTCGACGAAGTACTTGAGTGTCTGGTTTTGCCACTTCCTCCTCCAGACTAAACATTTTTTTCCCGCCAATATCAACTTCACCTCTTTTTCACTTTGGCGTTCTTTCGGTTCTTATTTTCCTCTTCTCCATTTTCGGGCAGTTTGCTCCTCAAAACTCATCCCCCAATCTCATCGATTCCGTCGAAAAAGGGACCCAATCCCGCAAACCAACGAAAACCTTCAAAAATCTAGTCAGTCAATCCGCGACCGGAGACCATCCACAATGGCGCCAGGCCTCATCATCGACAACACCCCCGACCTCGACTTCACCCCCTTCCCCACCAAATCCCTCCCCCCCAAGCTTGGACCCACCACCACACAGCAACGAACCCTCCTCCTCGCGGCGCCGTCCCTCGCCTCCAACGAAGCCTCCCTCCGCGCCGCCATAGCGGGCCACGACCGCTCCACCTCCGACCTGCACATGCTCGACCGGCTCTCGGCGGGGCTCGTCAACCTACCCGCGTCGACCTACGATCTCGTGCTCGTGCTGTCCGACGATGCGTCGCTTCTGGACCGCGGGGTGCTCACGAGGGTGCATGATGCGCTGAAGCCCGGGGGCAAGGTGAGGGCGAGGGATGGGGTTGAGATTGGCGGGGACGCGGAGAAGGAGTTTGTTTTGGCGGGGTTGGTGAGGAGTTCGGGGGAGAATGGGTTTGAGAAGCCTGATTATGGGAGTGAGGCGGTTGTGCCGCTGAGGTTGAGGAGGAAGAAGAAGCCCGTTGTCGTGGAAAAGGTGGAGGAGGTCAAGAAGGTGCCTAGCGGGGTTGGATTTGTGAATCTCGATGACCTGGATGGGGACGATGATGATTTGATTGACGAGGATACCCTTCTCACGGACCAAGACCTCAAGCGACCTCTCAACATCCGTATGTTCTCCCCCTCACCCTCGCCTATTTCCTCCTCCCTCTCCCACTGCAGATCCTTTCCCTCTTCGTCCTCCCAAAATTCTAACCCATCTCTCTCACAACAGCCGCCGAATGCCTCCCCAAAGTTGGCAAACGCCGCCGCGCATGCAAAGACTGCTCCTGCGGCCTCGCCGAACGCCTCGCAGCCGAAGAAGCCGACCGCCAAGCCGCCGCCGACGCCAAGCTCCGCGAACAAGTCGTCAAGCTGGGCGTCAACGACCTCGCCGAGGTCGACTTCACCGTCCAGGGCAAGGTCGGGTCCTGCGGGAACTGCTCCCTCGGTGACGCGTTTAGGTGTGATGGCTGTCCTTATATTGGGTTGCCGCCTTTTAAGCCTGGGGAGGAGGTTAGGATATTGAATGATGTTGTGCAGTTGTGAGGGATGGGGGGAGACACAGCACGAGGATACCCTTCTTTTCTTTTTTTTTCTTTTTCGTTTCTTTTTTTTTTTTTAATGAGGTTTTTGTTTTTGATGAAAAGGAGCATGCATAGAACCCTGGTTAGGGAAAATAGGTTGGAAGGATTCAAGGAATTGAAATGAAAGGAAAGTCTTATTCGGAATAGAGAGACAGAAAAGGGCAACTATGGAACTAGGAACATTCAAGAGGGAAAAGAAAAAATAAACCCCTTCAATCTTCGTCATCTTGACCTTCATGTCTTACATTTCCAGTGTTGTTCTGTGTGGCCTGATGGCTTTCATGGTTGTGAAATCAGAGCAAGTTGTGATGAATATATAGATCTTCTATGTACTAGATACATTCCTTAGCTATGTTATGCCCAACCAAACTCCAACCCAAAGACGCCGAAAAGGATGAAAAGGAAAACTCCTTCTCAAAAAAGCAACCTCAAAAAAACATCATGGTACAAGGAGTCCACCATTCCAATGCGGCTAAACATCGAAGATCTCTCTCTCGAAACCCCCTACTTCTCCCATCTCACCTCTCCAAGGACGCACTCGACGCCGATGACCCCTCAACCCCACGCTTCTCCTCCTTCCCACCACCATTCTTCTCCCCCTCCTCCTCATCACTATCCCCACCAATACTATACCGATCCTTCGCTTCCGTCGGCGTCACAAGATGCAACTCATCCAACTCACTCTCATCGAAATCCCCGGCCTCAACGTCCCTCTCCCGTCCGCCTCCTCTCCGCGTCCTAAACGCCTCGAGACCCGAAGCCGCAGCGCCGCCGGCACCACCACGACGGCGCGGGGCTCCACCGACAGGTCCGCCGGGGTTGGTCTCGAGCCCGCGGTAGCCCCTGCGCTTCCGGCGTTCGCGCCAGACGTAGTAGCCCCAGACGCAGAATCCGACGGAGGCGAGGACGAGGACGATTTCGCCCGAGCGGCGGTACGCTTGCCATTTTGCGTCCTGGATGGCCTTTTCCTGTTCGTCGTCGGTTTCGGGGGAGGATGCGGGCGAAGAGGAGGAAGAGTCCGCCGGCTTCTTGACGGGCGGTACGGAGGTCTGGGGGCCCTTTTCGCCGTCTAGACGGCTATCGGTGGCCTTTCCGCCGATGCTGCTAATGTCGACACCCATGAAACGGTCGAGCATGTCCCGCGAGCGCCGCGACTGGTCAAATGGCACCATGTGCGAGGCGTTGTAGAACAGGACGTACGTGAGGTTCCGAGCCTCCTGCCAGAATCCCGCGAGCTCGCCCTCGAAGGTCCAGTCGCGACGCGGCGCCCATGTTCCGGGCGTGACTTCGAACCCTTTACCGCCGTTCCACTCGAGGTTTCCGATGAAGGCCTCGGTGCCTACGTGGTTGCAGATGAGGTCGTCGGCGCCCGAGAAGAGCAGGATGGGGACCTCGGCGAGGATTTCGGGCAGGAGCTCGGCGGAGGCGTTGGATTCGCGGTTCTGGAAGGCGCGGCCGACGCCGTTGGAACATTCGGTCCACCCGGATGACTTGTGGCTGTTGACGTGCAGGGCGGCCACGACGTCCTTGTGCCGGAGGTAGGGTTCGACGTGCTTGAGATCGGGCGGCCAGTTCATGCCGCAGGCCGGATAGAGATCCTTGAGACGGATGTCGTACATGTTATAACATTGCTTCTGGCCCTTGGGGTTGAGGTCGGTGGTCATCTCGAGGATGTTGCGGAGGATGGTCTCGCATTCGGCGTAGTCGACTCGGCCGGGGTCGGTGGCTATCCGCGATTCGCAGATGCGCCATTGTTGTTGGAGCTTTTCGGCGTCGGAGCTGTCCTTTTTGATGAGGTCGCGTGCGTAGGAGAATTGGAGGTATGATTCGTACTGCTCCTTCGGAGCGATCCAGCCGTTTCCGATTAGTAGACCCTTTACGTTCCATGGCGATCTTGTGGCGGGTTTCTTGTTGCGGTCGAGGATGGCCTTGGCGATGTAGGGTATATGCTGGCCTGCGTAAGATTCGCCGGCAAAGTAAATCTAGAGAGGGTCAGCGTCGAGGGACATGGACACAGGCACGCAAGCAAGGCCCTCCACTCCTCTGTGTTTCCAAAACTTACATCATCTTGCTCGTACTCGGGGAAAATAGCAAAATACTTTTCCAAAAACGTCACAAACTGATTCGCCATCTCAGTCAATTCCGTCACGTAGCTATTCGTGCTGACGAAGCTGTATCCCGTCCCGACAGGGTTGTCGACGAAGAGGAGGTTCGCAAACTCGCTCCACGAGCCCTCGTTGTAGGAGAGCGTCAGGTCGTCGTTGACGCGGTAAGGGCCGATCTCCATCAGGGCGCCGTCCTCGGAACTGCAGCCGGGCCCGCCGTTGAGCCAGATGACGGTTCGCTGTTTGTTGGCGATGTGTTGGTTTTGGAAGTGCCAGAAGAAGAGGTTGCCGTTGGTCTCGGGTGTGATTTCGATGTGTCTGGCAGGGTAGAAACGGGGCATGTTAGTTGATGGGAGCTAATGATAACAACTCCGAAGAAACGGAACGGAACGTACCCGGCATGCATCTTGATGGGAGGTTCGGCGGGTGCTCCAGGCAGGTTCTGGACAAAGTAGTCGGCGGCGGATTGTCCGAGGACAAGGGCCGGCAGCGAGAGGGCCGTGACGGCGGCACCAAGGCGGCGTAGGGCCGAAACTGACGGCCTCGGCTTCATTGTGCCCTAGATCGAGGTCGCTAATGATAAGGAGTGGTCGTTCGAGGATTTAAAGGGGGCGAGAGAAACGACCCATCAATCACCGAGCAAGTGGCTGGCGAGGAGGGACGTGTTTGGAGGCTGTCAGGTGTCCAACATGGAAGAGTGAAGTTGACAAGGGGCAAAAAAAGAAAGATCTAGATGAACTATAAAATTCAAGGGCTTTCAAACGGAGCCGAAGCCAAGGGAAAATGAATGGAAGAGGAGATCTATGAAGGGAAAGGCTCGTCGTGGAGAAAAAGGGACGGGATTGCTTAATGTGGACAGTGAAAGGTGGCCTTGGAGATGTTCAATCCGCCGTCACCGTCGTAGTAGTGCAGCAATGTAGCATTACGGAGGACAGCGTTGTGTAAATCTTGCCGTCTGACGCGCACGCTCCAGGTTGAGCAGTGGAGTGGACTGCGAACAGTTAACGGCACCTGTATGCATCTGTAACAGGCTGATCGCAGATGACGCAGGGACGACTCCGTATGGTGGCTGAGCACGAACCTGCAACACAAACGTCGAGTCGAGAGGATTGATGCATCAATTGATCGATGATCTCTGGGTCTTTGACCATAACTCGCCTCGTGTGCCAGTCTGCCGTTTAAGCTGGAGCCCAATAGACTCAACAAGAGGCTCGGATTGTACAATTGTGTCTTCAAATTGTTCCTCCATTGTCTGGACATTGCTGACTAAGGCCACCTCTAATCTGTCTCTGCGGTGCAACTGTAACCGATCATCGCCATCGATTGTGATCATCGCGGGAAGATTTGATCGACGGTGGTGAGGTAGATACACTTCATAAGAACTCCGTCGCAGTATGTGCCGCATCCTCTGCCGGGCTTATAGAGAGTAAAGCTGATGCTAGAGAAGAATTTACGAAGGAGAAACCAAATCGTCGGCAGAGTAGGCAGCAAGGGAGGCGTCCAGACCAACATACGAAAGCTATCTTGAGAGAAAGCCAACTAATATCGCTGAAACGAGCAAGATAAAGTTGAGGAAAGATACAGGTGAGATTGAGCCAAAAAACCAAAAAAGAAGATGCCCCCCCCTTTTTTTCCGCCGAAAAAAAAATCGATCAAAGACATGTTCTTATATTATCAACCAAGAATTCCAGTCTGGACATCACCTGGCGCTGGCCTCGGCAGCTTGTCCAGGTCAATGTCCTTTGCAGCCTCCTTCGCCTTCTCTACGTCCACCCCCAAGTCTTCGAAGAGCCTCTCAAGTATGGCGTATCGTCGCATGGCAAGGCCGACAAAAAGTGGATTGAGCTCGTTTGCTCTTGCCTTGATTTGCATCCAGTAATGAGAGCCAAGCCAACGGAGGTCGGCCGAGTCGTGAAATTTGGCCCGTTGAGATGCGGCTCGGAGCTTCCCCTTAAACAGGTAAAACGGGTCGAAGAAGGATGAATCTCCGGGTCCCAGAGACTGGCCATTCACCGATCGTACATTGGTGGAAATGTCGGCCATGGAATATCGTGCGCCTTACTCTGGTATTAGCGCAAAGGGGAAATCCAAGCATATACACATACGAAGAGGTAAGGGGGGAAGAAGGCCCTTACCTGGAAACTGTTCGCAGAAGATTTCCACGAGCACTGCGTGCTTGCGATCAGGTTGATCGGACCACAAAAAGGCAACGTAGTCTTCTCGGGTCTGCGGGATCACCGAAAACCCATCGACACCATCGAGAAGCTTAACTGCTTGCTCTTTGGTGACTGCAGCGAGGCAATCGATATCCTTACTCTCGCGGGGTCCACCCATGACGGCGACTGCATATCCCCCGAAGATACCGAAGTGAATTTGAGCATTGTCCAAAACGCGGCAGAGGGCGATAGCCGCATCATTGAGTCGGTCTTGGATCATATTGGGAAGTTGAGTGAAGGCAAGGCAAAAGGGAAAATGTTCATAGAGACAGAGGGAGGCAAATCTGCTAAGAGGGAAGACTTGAGTGCGTGCGCCAAGGAGGTGCTTGCAAGGTGCATCGAAGGCGAGGGGCATTAAGTATTGCTTTTGGAGGGGGAGATCCGTTCCACACCTCCAGGTCCATACCTTGGGCCAATAGACGGCCATCACCCAAGGCCATCCCCCCACCACAAGGCTGCGACGACCGTGTCTGCGACCTTAGCGGCTAGGTGGTGGGTTATCCCAGTTAAAACTGTTACCACTGAGTCGGATTCCAATCAGCGGCTAGCGGGCGAATGAGCGCTACGCTCACCCAAACGCCGGCCATAAGGGGAGGCAGGAGGGATAAGATGGAGTGGCACGATCAGTAGTTTGATGTTCTCCGGTCAACGGCCGGATGCGCAAGGAACAGGTTTTACAACCCTACCTCGAGAGTTTCGAAGCCGGGAATGTTGCGAAGGGCTTCTGCTTCGTCTTCGTTTGCCACGAAACAGGTAATAGTGTTACCGGACAAATCATCGAGACGTGAGGCCTTCCCATGAATTAATTGCCTTGCCAACTCCTGCACATCCTGCTCAGCGGAGGCGATGTTTTTCGTCACCCAATTCTGATCGAGGTTCATCCCGTCAACAAGTTGCTCTGCTGCAATCATCGCAACGTCGTCGCCAAGGTCCAGATAGCGCCTGCATAGCCCGGAAAAGTAGGGGCCGAGACACGGCATTGGTATGGCGTTGAGGTCGTTAGAAGCCACAACGTCCAGGATTTGCTTACTGTAGCATGCGCTGTCTAAGGACTTGATATTTGGGACAACCGATTCCTCGAGTGGTCGCAGGCCAAAACTGGTGTCCGAGAAGATGACCAGGCCTAAATGAGATGAGGACCAAGACGTAGCGCGGAGCCTGGGATATCCCTTCTTGTATTCTGTGAAGAGGTTGAACTCGCCTAGTGGAGATGGCTCAAACAAACCCGTAGAGCAAAGAAGCTCGGCAGCTTTGGAGACCTGGTCATGAGGGACGCATATCTCGATGTCCTGGAGTCGTTGGAAATTAGCCCGTAGGCCGCCCCCTGGGGTCGCTGGAGGTAACTTACGTGGATGGCACGGGGGACATTGTAGTAGTTTAGCGCCAGCTCACCGACGGCGCAGGCGCGGATCCGACTGTGGGCGAGGATTGCCAAGGCAACCTTGATCAATACTGCTTCCATGGTATTTTTTTTTCTTTGTTGGAAAAGGTGTTCAAGCAGGAGATTGGGAAAGGGATAAAGAAGAATCGACCGACGTGAGACACAGAGCGAGAGTTGAGAGCTTAAGAGTGGTTTCAGAGAGCCATGCTCTATTATGAATAGGAATGTGATTGGCGTGTCAATGCCATCCACAGGCGGCTGCTGCCCTGGCCAATCGGCCAATAACATGAAGTTTACTTGGGGCACAGGTGACCCGGAGCCTGGGCCTGGCAGTGGTCAATCTTGGCACAGG